>ULRX01007169.1_pt1 | contig 49018 bp, 27 predicted proteins | sample 1955871 | NCBI WGS metagenome assembly ULRX01 (sample SAMEA4835695, study PRJEB28245) | human gut metagenome | biome: gut microbiome; material: fecal sample | place: Denmark | collected 2008 | reverse complement strand
TCTGCCGGCAGAGAACTATAGTAATTGCCTTGCCGCAATTATCTTAGTTCACTGCCGGCAGAACAAGTCAGCTTGTTGGCTGCAAAGTAGCTATTATTTTTGTGACATAATAAGCAATCTGTGACCTGGCAGTAGATTTGGATGTGCGAAGTTTGAGCTGGTTACATTTAAATAGACGCAAGGAAATGTTATTTGTTGCAAAGGAACGTCATTTTCTGCAATAAATTTATTTGGATTGATGAGAGATTTTTTGGTATCTATTTGGACTAGAGAGATTTTTTGATATCTTTTTGGAGGGGGATTGAATACTGTCATGGAGAAAGCCGATACAAAATAACTGGAAAATTGAAAATTAAGAATCCAGTCACCGAAGTAGGAGGAAAAAGCAAGCTGGAATGTCGGAAATGGAGAATCCAATCACCGGAATAGGTGAGGAAGGCAAGCTGAAATGTCGAAAATAGAAAAAAAAGTCAACTAATTGGGCAGGAAAGGCAAGCTGGAATCCTCAAAATCATCAAAACAGTCAACCAAAGCAAGAAAAAGACAAGCTGGAATTCCCAAAACTAAAATTCCAGCCATTCATCTACTCGTATGTCTATATATACAACATAATAAGTGGATTTTATATTAATTTTACTCTGCAAGAGAATATATTAACGTCATGATTTATAGGAGAAAAAAAGACAAAAATATAAGAAAAGTATATCCACTTAGATTGCTTTGTAGTATAATAAAGGAAGTATATAGGAACGTGATGTGCATGAAGAATTTATCGTATTTGTTGTACGGGGGAGAGCGTATGTTCGTGGGAAAAGAATCTAATAATCAACAGAAAGGTATGGTGAAAACATGCGAAAACAAAAGAGAATATGGGCGTACTTGCTAAGTGCGGCGATGGTTGTAACATCATTTACAATGTCTAGCGCAACAGGAAAGGCAGAAGGAACAACAGAAAAAGGTAAGATCGTCAGCGTGACGGACAGAACCTCGACAAAGAAAGCGGCGAGCGCAACAGAAAAAGGTAAGATCGCCAGCGTGACAAACAAAGTTTCGACAAAGAAGACGGCGGGGACAGAATCCTTCCAAGATCTAAACAGACAACAGATCACGGAGGCGATGGGTGTTGGATATAATTTAGGAAACTCCCTGGAAGCAAATAGCGGAGGAACTCCAAACGAGACAGCATGGGGGAATCCGGTTTTAACCAAAGAATTTGTTTTGGCAGCAAAGGCAGCAGGATTTCAATCAATTCGAATTCCGGTATCTTATTTGAGTAAAATTGATGATAACAATGGATACAAAATTGATTCTGCATGGCTGGATCATGTACAGGAAGTAGTAGACTATTGTGTACAGAACAATATGTATGCAATCGTTAATATGCATGGAGACGGTTACACAACGGTAAGCGGTAGCTGGCTGCTCTGCGCAAGCAGCGATCAGACTAAGATCAAAGTTAAGTACAAGGCATGTTGGGAGCAAATTGCTGATCGTTTCAAAAATTATGATGAACATTTGATTTTTGAGTCAATGAACGAAGAATTTGACGGAACCTATGGTACTCCAAATAAGACAGCGTATAACAATATCAATGATTATAATCAGATTTTTGTGGATACGGTTCGTCAAACCGGTGGCAACAACGATCGCAGATGGCTGTTAATACCTGGTTGGAATACAAACATTAATTATACGGCAGACAATTATGGCTTTGTGCTGCCAACGGATCAGTATTTATCGTCTGATATTGCATCCGGCGAAAAAAGAATTATGATTTCTGTGCACTACTACGATCCATGGGATTTTTGTGGTACAGAATCAGCCGATAAAACACAGTGGGGCAGCGAGGCAACAAACCAATCCAAAGTACCGACTTGGGGCGATGAAAGTTATATGGCTTCGCAGTTTAAGAAAATGAATGATAAATTCGTATCACAGGGATATGGCGTTATCATTGGCGAGTTTGGAGCCATCAACAAAGCAAACTATGATAGTCGGAATAAGGCATGTCGAGCCGATTATTATCAGAAAGTATGTTATTATGCAAAACAGTACGAACTGGTGCCTGTTGCATGGGATAATGGATTCGATGGTGACTATGGCTTTTGTCTGATAAATCGGTATTCTTGTCAGGTAACGCATCAAGACATTATTGATGCAATGATGGAGATCTATCGTGCATCTTCCACGGCAACCGGGATAGCTTTGGATCAGCAGGAAATCACGATTCATGTTGGGGATGCGGGAACACAACTTAATGCAACCTTAACACCATCTGACAGCAAAGATGTTATTAAATGGACATCCGATGATGAGAAAGTAGCCACAGTAAATTCCAATGGTTTGGTCACAGCAGTGGGTGCAGGTACTTGCACAATTACGGCAGCGATTGCGGCCGGATGTCAGGCAACGTGCAAAGTGACCGTGCCAAAACCTTCCTATATACGGACAAAGCTGTATATGTTAGATACATCCGGCTGGACGACGATCGCTAGTGAACAAAGTGTAGATATTTCAATGAAAGACGAAGAATTCACGTTATCAGTTAAGCCGACAGACACGCAGCTTAAAAATATCGGTTCGTTATATATCAAAGATATACAGGCGGCCGAAGCGGCAGGTTCAGCACTTAGCTATGCAGTTATTACGCTGAAATCAATAACAGTAAATGGGAAACAGTACACGATCAAAGACGACACGTATACATATGATAGCAGTTTGGAATCGGCAGCATCCGATGGACTGTCAAATAATGTGTTTGATTTTGCTTTTATTAATATTTGGGCAGATGTCATGACACATATTCAGGATGTGTCGGTAGAAAGACAGAAAAAAGCTTCCTTTAATAACGCTTCGTATCAGGGAACTAATACGGTGGAACTTACCTTTGCTGTTAGCGGTGCAAAGGTAAATGGGGCGGTAGAGCCAAGTACAAAACCGAGTGCAACGCCAAGTGTGAGCCCAAGCACAGAGCCAAGTGCAAAACCGAGTGCAACGCCAAGCGTGAGTCCAAGCACAGAGCCAAGTGCAAAACCAAGCGTGAGTCCAAGCACAGAGCCAAGTACAAAACCGAGTGCAACGCCAAGTGTGAGCCCAAGCACAGAGCCAAGTGCAAAACCGAGTGCAACGCCAAGCGTGAGACCAAGCACAGCACCAAGTGCAAAACCGAGTGTAACGCCAAGTGTGAGCCCAAGCACAGGGCCAAGTGCAAAACCAAGCGTGATACCAAGCACAGCACCAAGTTCGAAACCGAGTGCGACACCAAGCGTGAGACCAAGCACAGAGCCAAGTGCAAAACCAAGCGTGATACCAAGCACAGCACCAAGTGTAACGGCGAAAGGATTTGCTGTGTATGCTAAAGTTAAGGGAGCAGGTAAAATTGCAGTGGGTTCTCGCTATAAACTTGCTGCTAAGAAAAAAATGAAACTTACTGTTCAGTGGGTTCCGAGAAATGCTGCAAGTCAAAAACTAACATTTAAGAGCAGCCGACCATCCATCGTGAAAGTAACGGCAAATGGTACTGTAAAAGCAGGCAAAAAAGCAGGCAAGGCTGTCATTACGATTACAACTGCCAATGGATTAAGCAAAAAAGTTCGTATCCAAGTCATGAAAAAGCCCGTCAAGAAACTTATCGTTAAGGCAGGAAAGCGTAACCTTAAGAAAGGCAAAAAGCTGAAATTAAAGGTAAAAGCAAAACCGGGCAAAAAGCTGGCATCCACACAGTATTGCTGGAAATCTTCCAATAAGAAAATAGCTGCAGTATCTGCAAAGGGTGTAGTTAAGACCAAGAAAAAAGGTACTGTGAAGATTACAGTTTATGCAACCGATGGCAGTGGCAAAAAGAAGAGCGTCAAGATCAAGGTAAAATAGGGATATCGAGGAATTAAAGAAAGATAAGTGTTGTGGGATATAGAGGAGACCGCCGATTGGCGGTCTCTTTTGCAATATAGGAAACAAAAAAAGTGTCCCATATTATAAAAGCACTCTGTGAGGATGCAATCGCGGTATAAAAGAAAATTACATAGGCAATTGTGTAACGTAAAGAGTGTTAAATGCAAGTTGTTCTAGTGCGTCTGCGAGATATTGCGTATGAAAACAACAATATTATTCATTCTTTTAAATTTTTATCGAAATATTTCACAAAGTTTTCCAATAAAAATTGTGCATAATATATAATTTATGTAAGGGGAGTCAATAGATTAACAGATTTCTATAATGACAAAAACATAGAAAAATCAAACAATATCGATGGTTTGGTTCAATATAAAAGAAATGAAAAAAACGGAGAAATGTTTGAACATGGATGGTGTATGCTTACGACGAGATAAGTAAAATAGTTGCATGAAGAGGGAAGGAGTAAGATACCATGGGAAAAAGTAATCTTATTAAAATTGCAGCATTGTTGTTAGTGATGGCATTGGCAATCATCGCTTTAATTCCAGAACAAAGTACTGATAATAATTTAACGGGGAAAGAGAAAACACAACAGATATTGATGGAGGATGCCGGAAAATAGGTATTAATAATATTGTTATATAACGATGACCGTTTCGCATAGATTTTGCGTAATGGTCATTTTATATTGTAGACACTAAAAAAGTTGTTGTTATTTTAACTAAAATTATATTTGAAATATTGTTGAATCCGCACAATATCAGAATATGAAATTGTCTCAAAAGTACATAATTCATCGAATAAATCATGTTTAATACTTCTTATGGAAATGAAAATAACGGAAAAGGGAATAGAAACGTTATGTATTACAATGAACATCTAGAGGCGTTGATAATTACACCGTAAACGAGGAGGACGATGATATGAGTAGGAAAAGTATTAGATTGAAAATCTTTCTTGCACGACTGCTTGTGGTAGTGATGGTTGTAACTAGTATACCGTTTTATCAGAAGCAGGAGGCAAAGGCGGCTGGCTATGCCATTGCTAACAATGGAACAGGTGGTATTAATATTGATATTATGGCATCCCCATTTTCGGATTTTGCAAGAATTCAGACATGGGGAAAATATGCATATGGATCACAGGGATGTGCGTGGTTTGCATCAGCAAGAGCTAGACAGATATCAGGAAAAAACATATCCATGATATGGAGCGGTCAGAGTTGGTATAATAGTCAATACAGACAATTTGGCTTTTCACGAGGACAGGAAATCAAAGCTCCAGCATTGATTTGCTATCAAGGACACGTGGCGGTATTGGAAAAAATAGATGGAAATACTGCGTATATAAGTGAAGGAGGTACGTCTTATTATAGAAATTGGGGTACGTATTACCGTTGTGGACAGACCAATGGATATTGTACTGTGCACGCTATTGAAGTAGGAGAGATAAAATCATCGGCTGGTATTCGAAATGATTTTATGGGTTTTGTGTATCTTGGAAACGGTGGTTCCAATCCGCAACCGGTTGCAAACGCTTCTATCCAAGCCGTATCATGTGACAAATATGATAATAATCTTGTGCCACGAGCAAAAGTATATAATCCAAATGGACAGAGAGTTACTACGGTAGGAATAACAATTCGAGATAATAATAACGTGATCGCCAGCAAGCAGGAAACTATGAAGCCAGAGGGGCAGTATTCACACTCTTCCAATATATGGTTTGATTGTAGGACGGAGTGTGGCGTCACATTGCGTCCGGGGCATGTATATAATTGGCAGATATATGCAAATGTTGGCGGTAAGACCCTTTATACTGATTGGATATATGACAGGACAACCGGTACAGAAAAACCAAATACACCGGCATTTAGTACTGCTAAGACACATTATGCGGTTGGGGATGCAGTAACGGTTAATTGGGGTGCTGATAGCAATGCTACAGGGGGGTATTCCCTAACAATCACACAGACAAAAGGTGGAACATATACGAAAACATTAACAACCAGTACTGCGAATGCTACTTCTTTGGCATTTGCATTACCAAGTGCCGGGGAGTATAAAATTACAGGTTTTGCGCAAGGAAGTTCTAATAGCGATGTAGCAACGTTAAATAAAACGATTGTTGCACATGATCCATGCAAAGTACGCTTCGTTGAATTTGACAAAGATGGAAAAGAGAATCTTTTATGCGAGCAGACAGTAAAATACGGATATGCCGCAACTGCGCCACTTGGTATTTCAAGAAAAGGATATACTTTCTTGGGCTGGAAAGGAGAGTACAGCAATGTTACATCTGATCGTACGATAGAGGCGCAGTTCAAGAGAAATACATACAAGATTACATTTTGCGACAAAGATGATAAGGTGATCAAGTCAGAGTCCGTCTTGTTTGAAGACAGTGCAACTGCACCGGAACCACCAGAGGCTGAAAAAGGTTATGTGTTTGCTGGATGGGATTCTGAAGATTATAAAAATGTACAGGGGAATGCTACGATTAAGGCAACTTATGTATGGGCTAATGATGATCTTCCGGTTGTCATTACTTTGAACAAATGCGAGTTTAAGGATGACGGATATATTGTCAATTATGATATTAAAAACAATCCAAATAAGCGTACAAAAGGACGTGCCCTGGTATCTTTAAAGACATCAAAAGGGAAATTGTTAGATTCGACAGAATCAAAAGCTTTTTCTTTGGGGAAAGGAGAAGAGAAGAAAGGCATAGAGATTTATGTGCCATATGAGGGGGCTGCAACAAAGGCAGATTTATATATTATTAATGGTTTTTCCAAAGGAATCCCGATTTCAGAGGTGGCTACTATTGATGTGGCACGTAATTGGAGTGAGTGGAGCCCGGAAAAACCAGATGATAATAATGAAATTGAAACCAGAACAGAATATCGACATCAAGATAAGGAAACAACGACAACACGAACAAATGCCAATGCAGGATGGTCATTAGATAAGTCGGTCCTTGATGGAGATTGGAATTATGGCGCTTGGAGTGGATGGACAAGAAACTCAATTAGTGGATATACGAATGAGACATCCAAGAGAGAAGTGCAAACGCAAAATGTACAGGACTCTGCAGCACGTACATTATATAACTGGTATTATTACAGATATTATAATACCAATGCAAAAACATTTTATTACACCTACTCATCTAGTATGGGTGGTACCAGGTATGATTGGCAGACAGATTATTGTCTGCCGGTAATTGGGACTTACTCCGGTCACACAGGGTATAAACCTGCCGGTGGTAAAAACTTTTCTGCTGAGATATGGTTCTTAGCATCAACGCAAAATATAGCAGCTTCTTCGCATACTGAATGGAGATATCGTGATGCGACAAAGGGATATACATATTATTGGTCGCGTTGGAAGGATTGGACCGAGTGGAGCACGAATGAAGCAAAGGAAAGCAATACTAGTAAGGTAGAGACAAGAACAGCATATCGTTATCGTGCCAAGATGGAAGACGTAGAGGACAACTCCGGAAAGAGTTATACGGTATCAGGAACACTTGATAAGGAGCTTGCTGGGAAACAGGCGACATTATTGGTATACAAAAATGATGAACCATCAGATTCTAATAATGAATATGTGGGACAGGTTGCGATTGGAGAAGATGGCAGCTATGCATATACATTTATCCCTCGTCAGGCTATTAGCGCAAAAACAGGCGATTATACTGTAGCGCTTGCGATAGAAGGTGCTGAGAATCCGGTATTTTTGGAAAAGATCATTGCTCCAAAGCCGGAATATACGGTTACCTTTAAGGATGATGAAGGAAATATCATTGATACACAGAAGGTAATGGAGGGAAGTAGCGCAACTTCGCCGAAAGTACCAGATAAAGAGCATTATTCCTTTGTGGGTTGGGACTTTGGCTTTACCAACGTTAGAGACGACATGGAGATTACGGCACAGTATGTGAAAAATAAATATAGTGTTGCTTATGTAAATTGGGAAACCAAAGAGGCAGAAACTAAAGTGTTTTCTTATGGTGATCCATTAGACTACCCGGAGGAATCAGTTATTGAGGGCTATGATTTCGTTGGCTGGACAACATTAGATGGTAAGAAGGTTAATGAGGTGACTGATAATTTGGTATTGATGGCAAATTATAAAATACAGACCTATACGATTAATTTCTATGATAAAAATGAGAAATTAATTAATTCTCAAAAGGTAGAATATGGTAAAGATGCTATCGAGCCAGAACATGAAGATGTTGATAAGATGGATTTCAAAGGATGGAATACCTATGGATTTATCCAAGTCAAGTCAGATCTGGATGTATATCCGGTATATGTATGGAAAGAAACAACAGAGACGCCATCTTGTGACACAAAATCAGGTGTGTTTACAGAGGCAACGAAAGTAAAACTTTCTGCAGAAAAGGATGCAACTATTTATTATACAACAGACGGCACCACGCCTAATGTATTTAGTAATAAATATACAGGGGAATTAACAATATCCGCCAATACATATCTTCAATTTGTGGCTGTTGCACCACAAAAGAATATGAGTGAAGTACAGGCAGTATCATTCCTTGTGGCATCTGGAGAAGATGATCAGGGGGCATTGGTGGTGAAAAAAGAAAAGTATAAAATGGATCGAGGATCTGAAACCAAGATCACTTATTTCTTGAGTCACGATAATCCGAATATTGGTGTGAACTTTTACAGTTTGGATGATAATATTGCCACTGTAGCAGAGGATGGAACGGTGCATGCCAATAATGTTGGAACGACACAGGTATTTGTTAGTACGAAAGACAATAAGTATGCAGATTATTGTGAAATTGAGGTTACAACAGATGATGTGGATGTAGAATCTATTTCACTAAATAAGACTTCTGTGACAGGAATAAAAAATGAAACGATTCAGATGCAGGCTACTGTTTATCCTGAAAATGCAACAGATCAGGAAGTTGATTGGTATGTAGATGATAATAGTGTAGCATCTATCACAGATCAAGGAGAGCTTACTATTCTTAAAAAAGGAACAACGAAGCTTCGTGCATATGCAAAATCCGGAACATGCATTGCGGAGTGCGATGTGCAGGGATTAAATGAGTATCAGGAAAGTAAGTTGCAGATGTCTACACAGTACATGTATTTGTATGAAAATGATCTGGATATTCTGTATGCATATTATAATGATGCGGCAGTAGAATGTACATGGACAAGTCAAAATGAAGATGTGGCTACGGTAAAAGATGGTGTAATAACAGCGAAAAAGGAAGGTCATACGGTTATCACAGCAACCGCAGAGGATGGAACGCAGGTAACAAGTATGGTTATTGTAAGCAAAGAGAAGCTTGCAGAACCTGGCGCCTCACCAGAACCGACTGAAAGTGCAAAACCGACTGAAAGTGTAAAGCCGACTGAAAGTGCAAAACCGACAGTAACGCCAGTTGTCACACCAGGACCGACGGCAGATGCGAGTGAAGAGCCGCAAGTAACACCAACGCCGACAGTTTCGCCAAGTACACAGCCGACAGTGACTCCTAGCAGTAGTCCAACGATTGCCCCATCCAATAAGCCTGTAGTGCAGCCTACAAAACGACCGAATTACAAGAAGCCGGTTGTGAAAGCACCGGCGAAAGTAAAGGGCGTGAAAGTAAAGAATCTCAAGGGCCGTAAACTGAAAGTTTCATGGTCATGGGATATAACGGATGGCTATCAGATACAGTATGCTATGAACCGGAAATTTACGAAGAAGAAAAAGACAGTCACACTGAATTCTTTGCTGTCTAAGAAGACGTTCAAATATCTCAAAAAGAACAAGACATATTATGTACGTGTTCGAGCATTTAGGGAGTCCGGAAATGTTAAGAAATATGGTAAGTGGAGCACAGTAAAGAAAATTAAGATTAAGAAGTAAAGTTGATTCATAAGATTTGTAGTGATGACCGTTTCGCATAGATTTTGCGAAACGGTCATTTTATATTTATGGAAAAAATTGAAAAAATTGTTGTGATTTTTAACGAAATTTAATACAAATAATTGTCAAATACTCACAATGTTTATGGAAATAACCATTTCAGAAATACGTATTAGATTGAATTTATCATGCTTTAGGGAAATCGCAAAAATGAAAATAACGGAAAAAATAGACAACATCACCTATATTACAATGGGCATTGTTATGGAGAAATGAAATTTATGGAAAAAGAGGTGATAGAATGTTTTGTCCAAATTGTGGAGCGAATAATTATCCAAATGCATCATATTGCGTTTCTTGTGGTATGCGGTTGAACTATGCGCAAAACACACCATCACAATTTCCAGACTTACCAATGAAATGGCATAAGTATCTGGTGTATATTGGGATGTGGTCAAGCATAGCGTATTATCTATACGAGGCAAATCAAATGGTGCAATATGATCGGATTTCACCAATGATTACAAACAAAATTTTTATGTTTCAATACTTTGCTTATGCTGTACTTTGTTTTTGGCTTTGGTGGCAGTTGAAAAACTTTAATAGAAAGGCATGGAGTGCTTATGTCATATTTTTGGTGCTATCAATATGGCCTAGTATGATCATCAGAATTGTTTTCTTAATTACGAATGTACAAGCATATATAATGGCAGGACCAGGCTTCATTTTATATGAAGCTGGTACCTTTTTGGTAGTATGTATTGCTTCGGAACTAACGGCACTACTCAATTTTATTTATTATAAGAAAAGAGCAATGTATTTTGTAAATTGATACGGCAAAACGGCATTTTGGGATGCGTTGTAATATAGTTTTGGTACAAAGGTACGACAGATTACACAGGGAGGATGAAACAATATGCATTATCAAGGTATAGACGGATATGTATATAATGTGCTCGAGAATGAGAAGATTGCCGGTGGTGGAGAAGGAACAATTTATGCGATACAGGGCAATGACAAACAAGTTGCTAAAATTTTTCGTGATGATAAAAAGACAAAAGATCGTGAGGAAAAATTGCGGTTAATGGTGTCAAAAAAAATGACAGACGAACAATTGGAGTATTTTACATGGCCACAGGACGTATTATATAGTATTGAAGGATTTGTCGGATATGTAATGCCTAAAGTGACAAACATGCGCATGCTGACAGAGTTATATAGTGAGGATAAGTATGATATTGAGTGGCGATTGGCTGCCGCAATTAATGTATGCATAGCTTTAGAAGCGATTCATGAAACAGGGCAGGTATGTGGAGATTTGAATCCGTTAAACATTTTGATCAATTTGGAGGAAAATTCGGCAGAACGTTGTCATGTTACATTAGTTGATACGGACTCTTACCATGTGGTCACCGATACGCAGGATTTTCGGTGTGAGGTTGGATTAGGCGATTATCTTGCTCCAGAAATACAGAACAAATTAACCAATGGATTAACATTGCGAACAGCACCATTACCTACGTATACAAAAGCAACAGATGAGTTTGCGTTGGCGGTGCATATATTTGCATTATTGATGAATGGCTGTCATCCGTTTGCCTGCGCAAAACAGATGGGTGAACAGATACAGGATGATAGCAGTTATGGTCAGATGAGTACAGTGCAGGATTCCGTGGTAGCGCCACAACCGATTGAGAACATCAAGAAAGGATTCTTTCCATTTTCTCAATATAAGGCGGGAATTACCATTCCAATTAGTGCACCTGACTTTACAACATTACCGGAATCCTTGCAAAAACTTTTTATTAGGACATTTTGTGACGGATATATGAATCCGACAAAACGAGTTTCAGCAAGTGAGTGGATTGAGGCCTTAATGCCATTATGGAATGAGGGATTTGTAGAATGTGAAGCAGGACACAAACATTTAAGGCAGTCGTTAATCTGTCCGATATGTCAGGTTCAAGAAAAGATTGCCCATTTCTTTAGGGGTATATCCAATGGAAAACCACCAATTGATGATCCTGAGCATCCACCAATAGAAAAGAAATCTGGTGGTCAGAATCGACCACCGATAGCATCTTCATCAGGAGTGTCAGGTGGCGGTAATGGTTCCGGTCCAGTGATGCCGCCGGATTTGCAACCGTATTATGATCCTGAAGAGACTAAAAAATCTGTTAATACAATATGGAAGTTATTTGGGGCAACAGTAGCGTTTCTTTTATTAATCGTTTTCTTGTATATGTATGTTTATACGGAAGCTTTTAATCATTATCAACAAACATTATCGGGGCAGACGGAAATGAAAAATGCGCCAGAAATATGTGAGGGTGATCTAACACAAGATATAGAAAATGGTGATCTGCTGGTATTTTATGTAGAGAGTGTGGAAGCATAAAGGTATAGCATGTCGCTAAAATACATAAGAAAGGAATAAATATTATGGATTATATTAATGCAACAGACAGTGAATTGGAACAGTTAGTTCAGCAAAAAGATATTAATGCTATTTGTGAACTTGGGGAGCGGTATCTTTATGGGAAAAATGGTCATGAGAAGCAATATAGCCTTGCTTATAAGATGTTTCACAAAGGAGAAAAACAAGGCGATAAAAGAGCCTATAAGGGTTTAGGTGATATCTATCATAATGGTTGGTACATGATTAAAAACGAGGAGTTGGCAAAGGAGTATTATCAGAAAGCAGGAATATCTGTAGTGCCTAAAGATAATCCTCCACAGCCGCAACCACAGCCGCAACCGCAGCCACAATTGCAGACACAGCCATCAAACGGAGGAGGAACATCGAATCGGACATCTGCTGTCAATACGGATACACAACTGCAAAGCTTACTGAATACTGCGAAACAACAGCACAATGACTCCGACTATACCGGAGCCAGTCAAAGTTGTATGCAGATATTGCAGGAAGTACAGCGCCTTCGTAATAACTCAATGTCATATCAGGGCAATGCTCCGATTGATAAATATGAGATTGATGCATACTGGTTGTTAGCATTTATTGGATATAACACACAAAATCATCAGCAATTTCAAGATTACATTGTTCGAGATGGTGTGTTAGCGTTGCATCCGTGGGGAGCTTATCTGCAGTATGTTATACATATGATGGATAATGCTGCAGGGAGTGTTTTACAAAGTGATTTTAATACATTGTTATTTATTAGCAATAATCAAAATTTAACCATGTCTGAACGTGGTGACGTGTTCGCTGCAATTGCTGATCTGATTTCAAAAGGTCATGGAAAGAAAGAAGGATATAAGCCGGACCAGGCAGTTGATTTTTTGCAAGAGGCGGCAAACTGTGGTAATGAGTTTGCAAAGGAACAGCTGGGATACGAATAGAGGAGGATTTTGTGATGAGAGAACAGTTGACAATGGACAGAATATATGGAAATGAGATAGCAAGTCTGACGGAGCCTCATTTAGCGTGTGCTTTACTTTTGGATACTTCCGGATCAATGCAGGGGGCACCGATAAGAAGCTTGAATGAGAGCATCCAGCAATTTAAGGCTACGATCATGGCTGATCCAATTGCAAGGAAGAGAGTTGAAATTGCAATTATTACATTTGACTCAAAGGTAACAGTAGTCAATGATTTTTGTCCGATTGATAAAATGCCAACACCTAACTTGGATGCTTATGGTTTCACAGAGATGGGGCAGGGAATTCTAAAAGCAGTTGAAATGGTAAAAAATAGAACAAATTTGTATCAAAGTGCGGGGACACCGTGTCATAAACCATGGATATTTATGATTACAGATGGAGAGAATAATTCCGGCTCGTGTGGTGATATGGAAGCTGCCATTGCAAAAGTGAGAGAAGAGGAAAGTAAGGGGAGCAATGGACATCTTTCATTTTGGGCACTGGGTGTAGGCGATTATAATCCAACAGAAATGTTTAAACTCACAAATCGTGTGATAGAACTTAAAGATTGTGATTTTGAAGGAATATTTGACTGGTTAAGCGAAAGCATGTCTGCGATTTCACAAAGTCAGGTTGGTGAGCATATTCAATTTACCGAATTGCCGGAGAATGCCCGTAAAACCAAAGAGGATCGTGCGATTGGCGATGATTGGAACTAATAGTATACCTGCAGCCCATTGTGGTTGGATTGAGAAAGGAATGACAGATTATTATGATTACATATGGTTATTCAATACAAGGTAAATCTCATATTCAGAGAGGCGTAGTTTGTCAAGATTCCAGCAAAGTACAACGTTTACATGCGAATGTTTACATGGGAATTGTGGCTGATGGAGTTGGGAGTGCGGTTCACTCGGATATAGGTTCGAAGATGGCAGTGGATGCTTTATTTGCATTTTGTAATGAACATATCAAAAGAGGCTATTCTATAGAACAAATGCTTCAAGTGCTACAGCAGGGATACGAGTATGCGTTTCAACAGATAGAACAATATGTGTCAACAAATAAACAAGATATTGCACAGTATGATACAACGTTATCTGCAGTTATATATGATGGAGAAAATATTATTTATGGACATGCTGGGGATGGCGGCATTGTTATGCGATGTCAAACCGGCGAGATAAAGGCATTAACAAATCGACAAAAAGGAGCGGATGGAGTTTCGGTGCGTCCGTTACGTGCCGGAAGCACGTCGTGGGAATTTGGAGTATCGCAGGAAGTTGCTGCCGGAGTTTTACTTGTTACGGATGGACTGCTAGATGGAGTTATTGAACCAAGTCTGCTTAATATCCCGAAGACTAGCACTCAGTTTATACAAGGAAAATTCAAAAAGAATAATGTATATATTACGGTGGCAGAATTTTTTATGAATCCGGATGTCGTATTTAATAATCGGGAAATAGTTGATCCGGAAAGATTTATGGAACATTATCTTCGCGGTGATTTGTCTGGTGAAGATGAGGGAAATTTTCTTCAATATATGAAAGCGAGTTATACAAAAAGCTTTGGCGACAAAAATGCAGAGAAATTATGTCAAGTAATTGCTCAGTACAGTTATGCAGTATGGGCATTGTCTAAAGTTGATGATGATAAGAGCTTGGTTTGCTTGATGAATAATGCAATGAAAGTGGAAAAGCAGAAGCTGGAATACTATGTGGAACCAAATTGGAATTGGCTGGCTGTCAAAAGGCACTGCTTACGAATACAACAATGCCGGAAAAACCGCGGAGTGACATAGTTTTTGATAAGAACATTGAGAGTTCGCAGAAAAAAACAAGGGTTTCAGATACGCCAAGAAAAAAAGAGCATAGAGAACCTCAAAAGAACAACGTTAATAAGAGGGCATTCTCTTCAAATCAAAGAGTTCAAGCTGTAAAAGATAGTAGCATGGAGAGGTATTCAACTAATCACAGAAATGCAGAAAAAAAAGGAAACAAACATATCTCTGTATTAGTTTGTGTAGGCATTGTGTTGTTATGCATAGGGATGTTTGCTCTTGGCAATGTGATAGGGCGACAAAATGCAAAACCTAGAGTGGTAGAAGCGGAACGAAAGGAACCTGTGCGGACGCCGGTTGTTTCAATTGCACCGACACAAGAAGAAATAGCACAACAAAATGAATTAATGTCATATGAGGTGTTATGCTCTATTGCAAAAATGAAGGATGATAAAAATGCTTTTACAGAGGAGCATGCGGATGAATTTTGGGAGTTGACGGAGCGTTGTGGAATAAAAGCGGCTATATTAGAAATCGGCAAGATTCAAGAAGGGCAGAATGATGCTTCAACAGATCAACAGAGAGAGAAAGCAGGCGAGCAAAGTTCAGGCGAAGTATTGTCTAGTCCGCTGCCTTCCCCTTCCGTAGATAATACCAGAGAGCAGCAAAAAATATCTGATAGTTGGGATGCTCTAAAGGATGTTTTAGAACGAGTAAGTGACAGCGCTAATTATTCAGAACAAATTCTGAATAATAGATATTCTAATCTGCCGAAAACATGGAAGCAAAGTATTAAAAAAAACATTGTAACATTGTGGAAAATGCGATCAGATTTACATAAGACGATGGCATAAAAATACAAAATGAAAGAGAGGAAAAAATTATGGCAAAATATTGTATGAAATGTGGGGGGCAATGTGCAGACCAGGCAATGCAGTGCCCACGATGTGGAGCAATGCTGGGTATGCAAAATTCCGGACATGTATCACAACGTCCATCTGGGGGTGGCTCTCAGTTCAGTGGAGGCTCCTTTAGTCCACAAAATCCAAGTGGAGGTCCTGGCTTGGCAATAGCCTCAATGGTACTGGGAATCGTTGCATTGGTAGTATCGTGTTGTTTTTATTACCTATCAATTCCATGTGCCATTATTGGTGCAATTTTAGGTTTCATTAGTTTAGCATCTGGCAAGAAGGGGAAAGGAATGGCAATAGCAGGAGTAGTATGTTCCATAGTTTCTTTAATACCAGCCATTTTGATGATAATATATGGAGCATCATTTTTCAGTGCGGTTAGCTCGTTAGTATAAATGTAAATATGAGGGAATGTTATACACCAATAAATTGAAGAGTGAGGTAGAAAAAATGGCAAAATATTGTACGAAATGTGGAATAAGAATGGATGATAACGATATGGTCTGCCCAGAGTGTGGGATGCAACAGGGAGGCTATGCATCTCCACAGGAGATGCAATCAATCGATGGGATGCGACCACAGGAGAGTAATGGTAAGTCAGTTGCTTCGTTAGTGCTTGGTATCGTTGGGGTAATAGCATGGTGTTTGCCGATTCTAGGGTTGCCAGTTGGGGTGATTGGTTTGATTATGGGAATCCAGGGATATAACAGGAGCAACGCAAAGGGAATGGCAATGGCAGGAATTGTGCTTAGCATTATCTGTCTGGTTCTTACGATTATCAATAGTTCTATCGGTGCGTATATGGGATCTCAGGGAATGTTGTTTAACTGATTTTTGTGATGATATGAAATAAATGGCAAGATATAGTGTTTCATGAGTCATGATGTGTAGCAGGTAAAGAGAAGACAATTGGAATAAGTTAATGGTAAGAGAGGGAGAAAAATGGCAAAATATTGTACGAAATGTGGTAGCCAATGTGCCGACCAGGCAACATATTGTCCGCGTTGTGGAGCAATGCTTCCACAACGTGCTGTGGAAGGTGGAACTGTTTCGCATAAAAAGCGGAATCATACGTGGATTGTTGGACTTGTTGCAGGTGTGTCAGTATTAGTCATTGTTCTTGTTAGTGGTCTGGCAATGTTGATGTATTCTAAATGGAAGGACAATTCTACTAATAGTGATAAAAACATATTGACCAACCAATCTGCGGATGAAGGAGATCCAGGGGTAGATGATTTGAATATACCATATTTTGAGGGTCAAACTGCAATTTCACGCGGACAAGAAGGCGATTTTGAATACGAGGAGAACGAAGATGGGATTTGTGTCATCGCATATACGGGGTCAGATAAACGTGTTGAGATACCGGATACCATTCAAAACAAAAAAGTGCTTCAGGTTGGAAATAATGGAGAATCTGTGGTTGATACACATAAAGTGGATTGTGTTGTGTTACCGTCTACTGTTAAAAGTATAGGAGGTGCCGCATTTAAAAACACAAGTGATGTTATGACAGGTTTATCGGAACATCCATATGCTCCTTACAATGATAATTTTACGGTGGAGGGAATAGTAGACGGCATTACATATATTGGTGAAGAGGCTTTTCGTGGGTGCAATTTTAATCAGTTCGTGTGGCCATCTGGAACGATGGTAATGAATCGCTGGGTATTTGAATCAGCGAATATAACAACGATTATCATTCCAGATACAGTAGTGCAAATGGAGGAAGGTGTATTTAAATATTCATCGTTGCAAGAGGTTTCTATTCCGGGAAGTGTGTCATCTGTTGGAGATGAATGTTTTCGTGATTGTTTGAAATTAACAAAAGTTGAGTTGCAGGATGGAATAAAGAATTTATGCGATCATGCCTTTTTTGAGACCGAAATGCTTGAGAATGTTTCGTTGCCGGATTCTATAGAATTAATTGGAAGTTCTTGCTTTGTGGGATCGCAAATAACAGAAATACGTATTCCCAAATATGCTGAGGCGGGTCATACAAGAATGGATACAGTAGAAAGTGAGCCATTCGACTTAGATACAACATTAATTGTTGCGAAAGACAGTCCGATGCATCAATATGCATCAGAGAATGGTTATAACTTTAAAACATATTAAGTTACAATGATACGAAACAATACAAGGAGGGAAGATTTTTATGAAAAGAAAAAGAATTAGAATTATAGCAGTTATATTAATTGGCATTATGATCATTAATATGTTTAGTGGAATCCCGTTTGTAGTAAAGTCAGCAGAGGCTGCCACAGGTCAAATGAAAGACAGCCGTTTTCAAAGTACAAGTTATGGCGTAGAAGATGATCGTGTTATTGCACATAAGTTAGTGTTGAAAGATAATGAATCCGTTATAGATTTAGGCATCCCAGATCTTCTTTTAGTGAAACAAGTTATAGATAAGACACGTATTCAATTACATATTTATGGAGTAAAAGGTTTGATTCATACATATGAATTGGATGCGGATAACGAATGGGTAAAAAGATGGGAGGCGGCAGAAGACGGTCATCGAGATGATTTACATAGCTTTGCTAGACGGTTAACATTTAGCAAAGATCACAAACATTTTGATTCTGAATTATATAAAGTTATGAATCCGTCAACAAGCGACTATGACTTAATAAATATAGAGAATAATAAATATTATACATTTAATGCCGATGAAGTCGAATTAATAGGATTATTTGACAGTATGAAAAATGACACTTTAGATACTAAGAAAAAAACAGATAAAATAAGTTGGGTAACATATCGAGTTGGTAAAAAATATGGTATAGCAGATACTACTGGCGAAAAAGTTACAGAGGCAGAATATGATGAGGTAGGGTCAAAGGAGAAAGCTGTTATATTGACTAAAGAAGAAGTAACTGAAGATGGGGCAATAAATTATAAAAAAACAGCGGTAACAGTAGCTGGAAAATTGATAAATCTCGATAATACACGAGAGATGGCTGGTCCGTATTATTTAAAGTGGACAGACGATGATGAATATAGTTATATTAACGTGGAAACTGGACAACGTATAGAACTTGGAACGTATCATGGATTTTACGGAGCCTATGGAGGATCGTTTGTTTTGCTGAGCCAAGAATGTGACGATCTTTCGAGTGCTGATTCTTGGACATATCTTAAATGGTATATATTAACAACAAGTGGCAAGATCATTAATTTAAATGATAAATTAGGTGTAGATGCTATTGACTGCGATGCCTTTTGCTTCAATCAAGGAGTATATTCTGGGTGGACGGATTACTTGCAAGTAACAGGATATAGAGTGTTAAGTCGTATTAACGGTGATGCAAAAACAGAATATGCGTTTCGTGGCTTTATTGATGGCGAGGGAAACGTAGTTTTTGGTTATGATACAAATGAGGATTTAGAATGGGAGCCATATTGGTGGTCTGGAGATTATGGCATTATACGAAAATCAACCAGTGTAAATGACTATTATGATTACAAAGTGATAGATCGTCAGGGACATGATATATATCAATATACAGCAAAATCTGTTGTTGCACAAAACTTACAAAATGAATACATATATTTGTCACAAGATGATAGTGTAATTACATTGAATGTAAAGAGCAAAAAGGTGATATCAAATGTAAAATTAAAATTTGAAGATGATGGACGTTATCAGACATATACATGGACTACAGAAGAGGGGGATTTCATCAAAGTTGAGGATATGGACGGTCGGTTAGGCATTATGAATGGCAAAAATCAAAAAATTTACTGGATGGCCAAGGATGCTGAGGGAAAGACAGATAGTACATCTGATATATATGTCTATGAAAATGATAAAGAAGTTGGTCATAAGAAAACAATGATATTGCTATATAGTAACAACGAGCAAGTTGCTTTGGATGCAAATATGAGTAGAATTAAAGGTATTCCACAATTAAAATCAGTTGTAGATGATCATGTGTATGGCGGGTATATTTTTCATCATTCGGGAGTAGTATACGATTTCTGTGGCAATATAATATTGAAGAACGCCTATGCTTCTAATCCTAATGGATATTCCAACGTCTATGTTTTTTGGGAAGGAGCTGATAAGTGGAGTTATGACTCATTGGTTACCATTAGCAAAACGGAGAATGGTAGTAGCTGTATGTTTGATGAAAAGGCAGCTTTAAAATGGTCATATTTTAATATACAGACAGGTCAGATGATGTTTGATTATGATTATAGGAGTGTATCGGATTTTTATAATGGACTGGCTTGCGTATACCAACAAGGAGAATATAGCGATAGACTAAAAGTAATCAACGAAGATGGCAATATACTTGTAAATTTATATCTTGGAGAACAGGAACTGGAAGGGTTTGCATGGCATTGGTATGGAGTTCCTAAAGATGCCATGTATTCAAATGGTGTAATTTTGCAAAACTCAGACTACTATTTCTATGACTTTTCTAATGTGACATCAGATGATATTGGGTCACAAGAAAGTATAGAAACCTGCTATGACAACGATAGCAATATCCGAGCAGAAAAAGTGGAGACGCCGGATGAAAAATTTCGATTTAGTGGTTTGGACTGTGATTTTACGTTACCAGAGGAAATTCCGGTTATTGGTGGTGGACAGGTAAAAATAGATTTTAGCAAACTTCCAGTGTCCATAGAACGATCGGGAAATGTCATTCGAATAGGTTTTGGTATACTACAAACAGAGAATGATGAATCTCAAAATTTATTTGACTCTAAAACGTGGGATAAGTTGAAAACTAGTGCGGAAAAGATGCAAAGTAATGCAACGAATGGTATTGATGCATTTAATGATGCTAAAGACTTTGGCTGCGTATCAATGCCTATGAGCAAGAAAGTAAAAACAAATGTAACAGGTTATGTGGAGGGGACGCTCAAAAATGGTAAGTTCACTGATAATGTAACCGGTCGTTTTGTATTTCAAATTAGTGCTTCTGTAAAAAAACAATGGCAAACAGCCATTGTGTCGGTTCCGGTTGTATTTTCGGCGAGTGGAGAAGTAAGCGGAACGGCAAGTTTTGCAGTGGGGCTTGATTGGGATAATGCTAAAATTACATTAGAGGGAGATCAGTCAATTGAATTGACATTACCTAAAGTAAAATTGTCGGCAGGCGTTGGAATAGCATATGTTGCTAATGTATCAGTGTATGGACAATGTGAAAATATACTGGAGATAACATCTTCACAGGATTCTACAAATAAAGAAGATGCTCGTATCCGTGATTATATCGATGGTGAAATAGGAGTTAGTGCCTCTTTATTGCTGGCATCTTATGAAAAAACATTGATCAAAGCAAAAAGAAAAGTGGTATATGACTCCAAGAATGGTATGATTACTTCCAACATGCAAAATAAAATGGCAGCACCGGATGAAGAAGACTATAAGATACAGCGAGACTATGTATCGGATATGACTGGATGGCAAACAGATAATAAGGAGTCATCTGGTGAGACGGCTGATATACAAATTCTTCAACAAAATGTGTATAACGATGCTAAACCACAGATTGTTTGTACAGACAATGGCATAAAGGTCATGACATTTATCACGGATGTACCAGAAAGGACAACTGGAAATCATACAGCGGTCGCGTATTCAATATATGACGACACGACAGACACTTGGAGCAAACCGCTTTTGGTAGAGGATGACGGCACTGCAGATATGCTTCCACAACTTGCAACAGATGGTAAAGCAATTTATTTGACATGGGTGAACACGAATAGAGATGATTTTACAGCAACAACGTCAGTAGATGAAATGGCGAAGACATGTGAAATTTCAGTTGCCGAGTTTGACACAGCTAAGAAGTGCTTTAAGAACATAACACGGTTAACAAACGATACATATGCAGATATAAATCCTTCGTTGGTTGTGGAGGATGGCAAGGCATATGTGTCCTGGATTACTAATATGGACAGTGATGTTATCCAATTGTCAGGGGAAAATATAGTTAAATATGCGTCAAATGTAAAAGGTGAATGGGATAGCGATATTTATGAAACATTGGATAAGCCGATCACAGATGTTCAGATTGGAATACTTCAAAATGATGTTGCAGTTGCTTATTTAGTGGATAACGATGAGGATATGACAACAACGGATGATACAAAACTGTTTGTTGGGAATGTTGAAGGTGCTGCCGAAGAAATTATTGCAGATAAGCAAGGGATACAGTCTGTACAGTTTATAAAACTCGAAGGGCAAGATGTACTTGGCTTTTCGGCAAATGATGGATTTTATTATACACAAGACACAAAAATGTATACTTGTCTTTTTGAGAAAGAGGAGCAAAGTAATATAAGATATAATTGTATATCCGGGAAAACTTCCGATTTATTATTGTGTAGTGAAGCGAGAGAAAAGGGAGTAGATATACGGGGATATCTATATAAAGATGGCAAACTTTCAAAGGAGATTCCAATCACGAATCAAGATAAATACATCAAGGAGCCAAATGGATTTTATCAAGATGGTGAATTTTATGTTGTATTTACTAGATCTACAGCGGACATTTGCGATACGGAAATGATGTCATCCACAGATATTTGCACAATGCATTTTAAGGAATATGAAGATTTAAAAATTGATAATCTGTCTGTGGATGAAGAAACGGTTGCTCCAGGACAAAAAGGCTCATTACAGGTAGATGTTATTAATCAGGGATTAAAAGAGCAAAAAGATTTTATCATTCGAGTAATGAATGCGAATGAAGAGTTAGGGAGCTATACATATTCGGAGCTTTTGCCTGCTGGAGAAACGAAAAGAATTGATATTCAATTTGATATACCGGAAGATTTTTCGGTGGGAACCAAAATATCATGTGTTGTAGAGCAAAAAGGAGATGATAACAATACAAATAATACTTTGGAGCAAATAGTTGGCAAAACTAATTTGTCGTTAGATGTTATTGAAAAAGAAAATGCTTATGATGAGACAGAGGGCATCTTGTATGTGAAAAATCCTTCGGGATATGCGGCAAATGCTGTTTTGAAAGTATACGAATCTGGAAAAAATGGCAAGTTATTGCAAAAAAAATCATTAGGAGTAATACAGCCGGATGAAATCCAAAGAATTAAATATTCTTCAGATGAACTGGATGATTTGGCAGCGAAAAGTGGAACACTGTACTTTGAAGTAGCATGTGATGAGGAAGAGACATTTTTATCTGATAATTATGGTTACGTGATGGCAGGACAGGGGAGTGATGATGACGATGATTGGGATGTATCCCCATCGCCAGCAGCATCATCGACACCTAATCCAGTCTCGACGCCATTGCCAAGTGCTACAGCTAGTAATAAGCCGACTAAAAGACCGGCATCGACACCATTCAAAGTTGCACTTGGATATGCTTCGGCAGATTGGTCAGATTCTTGTTTTGGTATTAATGAAGCAGCTGTCCTAGTAGACGGAAATGGAACATTTACTGTGTCACATAAAGCAACTTCAGATAGTACAGATATAAAGGTGTTGACTGTTGATACTGATATGTTATTCAGTGACATGACAAATAATGCAACTTGGAAAATTACACAATTCAGCGTAGGTGGAAAAGTATATCCGATAGGAACACAATATTCTACAAATGATGAACATGGTAATTTTCGCTTTGAATTGCGTAATCTATACAGTGCACTAGATAGAAAGGATGAAATGCTTGGTACACAGATTATTCCGGTTAAAAAGGGAGATATTATTTCGGTAAGTTTTACAATAACTGGAATGACATCTGAAGCATCTAATGCAGGAAAACCATCTGAAACACCAAAGCCAACGGACAAACAAAATCCGACGATCACCCCAACAAATAAGCCCACAGTGCAGCCAACAAAACGACCGAATCACAATAAGCCGGTCGTGAAAGCACCGGCGAAAGTGAGGGGCGTGAAAGTAAAGAATCTCAAGGGTCGTAAAATGAAAGTTTCATGGTCATGGGATATAACGGATGGCTATCAGATTCAGTATGCTATGAATCGGAAATTTACGAAGAAGAAAAAGACAGTTACTCTTAATTCTTGGATGTCTAAGAAGACTTTCAAACATCTCAAGAAGAAAAAGACATACTATGTACGTGTTCGAGCATTTAGAAAATCTGGAAGTGTTAAGAAATATGGTAAGTGGAGTGCAGTAAAGAAAATTAAGATTAAGAAGTAAAGGTGCTTCATGCGATTTATAACGATGACCGTTTCGCATAGATTTTGCGAAACGGTCATTTTAAATATATAGAGATGATTAAAAAAATTATTGTTATTTTTAACGAAGTTTAATTCTAATAATTGTCGAATATGCACAATGTTTGCATAAATAACCGTTCAAAAAGTGTGTTTTAGATTGAATTTATCATGCTTTAGGGAAATTGCGAAAATGAAAATAACGGAAAAGAGAATAGAACAACCCTCTGTTACAATTACCACCTAAAGGAGCCTATAATAATGATATAGTAAATTGGAGGAATTATAATGACTAACAAATTAAAACGCATATTTGCAACAGTATTAATCTGTACATTAATGATCGGATGCAGCTCTCATGCTGCTATGAACGCCGAGGCAAAGAGTGTGAACAAATTTACACTTAGGGTGGGACAGAAAGATACATTGCGAGTCACTAATTGCAAGAAGAAAACAAAGTGGAAAATAACATCGGGGAAACGTGTTATAAAAATTGTAAAACGCAAGAAAAACAGTATTGTGATCAAAGCACGTAGAAAAGGTGTAGCTAAGATAACGGTTAAGGCGGGGAAACAGAGATGGTACGTCAAAATAGTTGTAAAGGCGAAGAAAGCAGCAAAGAAAACAGCAAAGAAAACAATGATGGATGTTAGAACCCAAATAAAAAAGAGTATTCGGGTGAATGTTAGTCGTTTGAAAGATGGAAAAGTGCTTTTTGCTGTATATAATGGATCAAACTATTTTATACCTTCAATGGATGTGAAGTGTGCACTGTACAATGATCGCGGGACATATTTAGAGGACATTACCATCAAAGTATCGTATTTAGGTGCTAAGAAAACGTGGTACATGGCAAGTACGCCTACGTCTCCTGATATTTTTGGACCATCCAGAGGTACCCTTGAGAGCTTGGCACCAGCAAAAACAAAACTTGTGAGTACAGATATAGTACTTGATAATACATGCACTAATATGAGTGGCAGTGTTAAGCCAAATATCGATTTTTCATGGGATGGTGGAGAACTTTATGTTAGTTATGCATTAAAAAATAGTTCTATGAGCAAAACTGCCTATTGCTATTTTGCGATTTTGTATAAGGATGCCAATGGTAAGATTGTTGGAGCAGAAGATATGGGATCGTTTACAACGCTTTCACCGGGAGAAACTAAGGATGGCACTTGGGAGGTGTCCAAAAATTGCTATACGAATAAATTAGTTGGTGCAAAAAGTGGAACGATTATTGTATATGCGGGGCATGAATAAGCTGAAAATATAATTTAACAATTGATAATAAAAGTGATTGCCGAACAACAGCATTGTCTATAGAAATATAGATCGTGCTGTTGTTTGTATTATAAGGACGTTTTAATATTTTAGTAAGTCTACCCCAACCATCCCTCCTTTTCCTTGACGAAAAGTATAACATCTCATATAATTTTTACCAAGCAAATGTTATAAAATGGGATTTGCCATTATGATATTTCATTGCCTTAGCAGTTGACGACAAAATGGATGCGATATGCTTATTTTCAAGTCCGTTTGAAATCATACTGTATATGTCGACGGTGAAATATTTGGGTGAGATTATCAGGAGGTGAGGGGATTATGCAAAATCTAATAAAAAATATACGAGCCTATATGAATATGAATCAGAGTGAATTTTCTAAGCGTTTAGATGTGTCGTTTGCAACCGTGAACCGCTGGGAAAATGGGCATGCCACACCGGGCAGACAGGCACAGGAAAAGCTATATGCTTTGTGCGGTGAACAGAAAGTGCCGATGGATAATATGATTTTTGCTAAGATTCGAAAAATGGCAGAAGGATTGCAAATTGCGCCCGACCGCCAAATATTATATCACGGATCAAAGTCCGGAATTTCTGGACATATTGCACCGAAAAGCCGCAGACAATGTGATTTTGGTAAAGGGTTTTATATGGGGACAGATCCGGCACAGGCATTGACATTGATTTGTGATTATGAGTACGCCAAATTTTACATTGTATCAATTGATGTCAAGCAGCTTGCTGTTTTGAACATACCTGCAGATTTAGAATGGGCTATGGTTGTTGCATACCATCGGGGAAGGATGGAAAAGATTAAAGGGACACCATTTTATAAGAGATATCAGCAAATGATGTCAGGGAAAGATTTAATTATAGGGAATATTGCAAATGATAGGATGTTTTTTGTGATTGATAATTTTTTTGTTGGAAATATCACAGATGCAGCACTGGTGGGAAGTCTATCAGCATTGGAACTAGGTGAACAATATGTTGCTGTCAGCCAGAAAGCTTGTGATGCTGTGCGGATTGAACAGGAAGTGCCGATTTCGCATTTAGAGAAGTTGTTTTTGAAAAAAATTGCTGAAGATAACCGCAAGAAAGGTGCTGCGCTTGCAAATGATATTTGTAAGACATATCGACGAGAAGGCTTATATTTTGATGAAATTTTAGAGAAAGCAGGTGACAGATCATGAATGCACTGGAGTTACAGCTTTGCGATATTCAAGGAAGACTATTCGAACTTTCCGTAGATAGAAATTTAGACAGCGCACGTTTTATTAAGATATTTATGAATTCCGAGACGGCACGGGCATTGGATTCGACATATAACCGCATGCAATGGGCTGGTGAAGAGTATTTGTTAGAAGAGGTGTTGGATGTGGCACCGAGTATCCTGCAAAGCCACAAAGAGACATATACAAAAGATACGATATATTGGATCGGATATATTTATAGATATTGGCATTATTATACCGGCGAGTCCAGTAAAGATATTTATAAACAGGCACCGGTGGCAATCATGAAACGTAATTATCTGATGTTTCACACAATGGCACCGGAGCTTGCAATTGAAGACTTAAAGGAAATTTATCGTCAAAAATAATGGAACCCCCATACTTTTCACACCCTATTTTGACCATTCACGCCACGTGGGCACCCCCTCCCTCCAAAGATGATATAATTTCTACATGGGGAACTCAACTTTCCAGCCGGTAAATGTGATAGGAATGCGGTGTGGCAGGTTGAAGAAAGTATAGTAATGTATGAGGTTTTGTTTTGCAACAGACAATGGAAACAATAGAAGAAGGAGGGAACCTATGAATTTACACAAGGTTATGAAGCGTGTGATCTGCTGTATGCTGACGTTGGGAATGGTCTTTTCGTCAACATCCTTTGAGGGCATCACGATCAAGGCAGCATCAGTAGACTCACAGTCTGTGGTAAGAGAAGGAGAATACACGACAGGTGTTTTTTCAGGATGCTACGGTATTGATCAGTTGTTTGACTATATCATGAGTACCGGTAGACTGAATGCACTGCCATATGATGCATCGTGGGGCAGTGCTAATGATTCCGAGGGTCAGCAGCTGACAACGGAAATTATGAAGGAACGTTATTTTGTTCTCAAGTATTCCGGTGACGAGGATTATCCGATCGCACTGTGTTTGTACGATGAGAATGGTACACCGGTCGTTGTAGATCAATCGGATCGCTTGCTCGAGGGATCTCGTATCGGACTTGAGAAAAATGTCACACTGACGGCCACTGCTAAGAAGTATATGAAGGAAACGTATGCCGATGGTGTGGAAGGTGTTATGGCACTTTGCAAGGTCGGAAAAGCAGATTCTAACGGAATGTATTTTATAAGTAAAAATAAATTTGGTTATTACCTGAGCGGCAATCAGGGGCGTGGTATTGGAGAGAAGATTGTATGGGAATCGACTGCGAAGAAGGCAACCGTGAAAGAGCTTGCTGCAATGACGGATTATTCGTCACACCAGTTGACTGCCGGTGAGTTTGCAGTCATGTATCAGGCAAATGGTGAAGCGGTTACGGATATGCCGGAAGATCAGGTCAAACAGGGAGGACAGCCGTTGACGTTGTCTTCAAAAGTGCCGAAGAGAAGTGGATATACTTTTACCGGATGGAATACACGGGCAGACGGAAGCGGCACCACGTATGCAGCCGGCGGCACGTATACTTCCAATCGAACTGCGACCATGTATGCAACGTGGGATCGCCATTATGAGTCTGGTCTGTTTAAGGTAAAGTTAAGCAGCAATCAGTTTTTTGATAATGTAACGTCAGCAAATAAGATCAATGGTTATCCATATGATGCTTCTTGGGGAACGGCCAACGCCTCAAGGGGACATCAGTATTCGGAGAAGCAGGTAAAGGATCGTTATTTTATATTCCGTTATAGCGGAGATGACAGATATCCGTTTGCACTGTTTATGTATGAGAAAAATGATAAGCCGGTTGTTGCCGGCACGTCTAAGAATCTGCCGGACAAATCTTTAGTCGGTACAGCGGATAATGTATGCTCGACCGCTAAGGGCAAAAAATATATGAATAGAGTATATGAAGATGGTATTAAGGGCTTGCTGTGCATGGGTAAAGTTACGAAATATGATGAGAATGGAATCCAGTTTGTAAGCTCGAATGGATTTGGCTATTATATGTCTTGCAACAGAGGATATAAAAAGGGCGACTACATTGCTTGGGAGAAGCCGGTAACAAACGGTATCACGCCGGAGGTTATGGATGCGGTCGATACGTTTTCGGATAAAGCAATGGCAGATGGCGAGTATGCATTGAATTACAATGTGAACACTACGGATAAGGTGATCGAATCGCCGAATACGCAGTGTAAAGAGGATACTTATAATTCGGTGCTTACGGTGGAAGAGCCGAAGAGAACAGGATATGAGTTCATAGGTTGGAATACCAAGAAGGACGGTACTGGTGATATGTATGAGGCCGGTTCCCGTTATGAGGGTGAAAAGACCTTAACGATGTATGCTACTTGGGAAAAGAAAAAGAAGACCCCGCTTTCTGTGGAGGAAAATGGAGAACCTATATCAAAAATTTATAGACTTTCCAATCGGACGGCGATTGCCAAAGCAGTAAAAAATGCAGATGATGCGGATACCTTTTACAATGAGCTGAATCAGGCTACGATGGTACGTCATTTGGATATTAAGGGCGGTGCATCGGAAGACGATGTATTTACGGCGGTATCTTCAAAGGAAGATATCTTAGATTGTTCGGTAGAGGGGACGAAGCTTACGCTGATCGGCAAAAATGAAGGTTTTTCCTATGTGACGATCACGGATGAGACCACAGAACAGATTTACCGTCTGAGTGTTTATGTGACAACCTTAAAGGATGCGCTTTATATTATCAGACCTGTCACGGCTGACAGCTACAAGTCCTATTTGGCGGACAATGACAAAGCAAGCTATGCAGCAAAGGCAGAGGTTAAGAAGAACGTTAAATGGACACAGATGAATACTTCCAATCAAACGGTGAAACAGTTATCCAACGGAGATGCTGTGGTATGGAAGCTTGGAACAAGTTATCGTGATGTCGGAGTAACTTGTGGCGTGTGCAAGTCCGAAGTACCGTTAGAGGATTTGAAGAGTGGTGAGAGTGATGGCTCTTATCCGATCAATATATATCCGGTATCGTCCACTTACAAACAAAATGTGACGTTAAAAGGATATGGACATGATGATGAGGATATTGATATTACAGTTCGATCCTTTATCGTGGATCTGGATGGAAACGTGATCGCTTCCGCCAACAAAACAGAAGCGAAGAAATTGTCCAGGAGTTCAGAGACGATCACATTAGAGTATGAGGATGTGCAGGAACTGAAGGACGCCGATGTGTTAGTGGAGGTCACGGCAAAGGATGATGCCTATGCGGCACAGCTTGTGCGTTATCCATTGTATCGAGACGGATATCAGGAAAATACCGGAACGTCCATATGGCTGCAGCCTTGCTATGGAACGAATGACTGCGTATTAACATCCCGAGATCAAAATTATGAGTTTGTTCGCGATCTTACGCTTAATAAAGGATATGATAAGAAAGTGATCGTATACTCTCAGGTTTCACAGAAACATACGGTTTCCATGTTTATTAATGACAAGGAGATCCCTAGCGTTTCTGAGAGCGTGGCATCCGTCGATGGTATGAAATATGAGTGGAAGCAAACAGAATTTGCGATCAACACCAAAAACGCAGCAGTAGGTAAGTTTACGCCGCAGTATCAGATCAAAGCAGCGAGTGGAGAGGTGCTTGCAGATCAGCCGGCAGACTATACCGTATGTAATATTTCGGAGATTGGTAAGCCGGCGAAGCCGACAGAGGTAAACTTCTGTGGAACGATCGAGACGCCGCAGATATCAGCCGGAGAGGTCATTAACCGTAAGTTATCCTTTAATATTCCGAAGGTATTGCCAATGAAGATCGCATACCAGGATACCGACAATCCGCTGAAGAAAACCTTTATGGTTGCCATTGGTACAGCGGGACTCGATGAAAATAATGTTGTATCGGTAGTGACAGAGACGATCAATGATCTGCGTGACAATAAAGTGTCCAAGACGCTGTCCGGATATGCATTTGGTACGGCAGACTATATTGATGGCAAATGGATTTTGACCTATACCGGTGGTGGTATTGCCGGAACACTGGGTTATGAATTTGGTTTTAATAACAATACGATGGTTGGCATCATCCCGATCTATTATGGAATCAAAGTGGGATGTACTGTCAGTGTCGATGCGCTGCTCAGTGGCCAGAATCCATATCATGATAAGTTCGTTGGCATGAATTTCCAGACGAATAATCTGACGGTTACCAGTGAATATAATTTTGTATCAGACATTCTCGTAGGCGTAGAGGGTTATGTATGTGCCAGTGGAGGAATTGGATTTGATGGTAAGATTGTAAAGATCAAGTTTGGTCCGGTTGGACGGTTGTCTATCGGGTATGACAATCGTATCGTTACATTCAGTGATCTTAAGAAGACCAAAGCCTATTATGGTGGCTGTTTGAATTTTACCGGAAGCATCTCCTTAGATTTTGAGTACAAAGGATTATTTATTCGGTATCACAAACAAATATGCGGAACCGGCTTCAGTAAGGTACGAACGTATCAGGATTGGGACAAATTCCCGGCAGGGCGACCGAATCCGTTGGACTTTGCAAATATGAGTAATGAGACTACCGGTAAGGTGGTACGGTATTCTTCGAAGAAGAAGGGCGCAGATTGGACACAGTATATCAATCCGGATGTGCCGCCGGTGCTTGCAGCCAATGGCAATAGTATGGCACTCACCTATTCAGATACGCTTGAGGATCTTGTAAGTATCAATCCTGCGGTTAGCACAAAAGAAAGCGGAGAATGGACGAAACCGGAAGTACTTACTTCATGGAGAACAGAAGGCAAATCGGAAACGGTTAATTCAGTAGATTATGCTTCTGATGGCAGCTTAAAGGTATTAGCCTTTGATTCTGCCGTGTATGATTCTGACATTGATTCGGATGGAAATGTTGACAGCAAAGAATTAAACGCTACGTTTAACTCCTCCGAGATCCATGTATATGTTAATGGAAAGCATACGACGCTTACTGCAAATAATGTGGCCGATATGGCACCGGAAGTAGCAGTAAACAACGGAAAAGCAATTGTAGTATGGCAGAGTGACACCTATAATCTTGCGGATACGGATGCAGAAACACTTCAAAAAGATATGATGGGAGAAAAGAAGATCTGTTATAGTTACTATGATGGAACAGATTGGAGTGCACCGGCTTATTTGGAACGTGGCGAGATTAAGGGAGCCCAGGCGTATGATGTAGCACTGTCTGACGATGGTACGGCGATGGTATTGGCAACCATGGGCAGCAGTGAAGAGGTGCAGGAGAGAGAGCTTTATTCATATATTGTGAAGGATGGAGCCCAGAAGAGTGTAAACCGAATCACCTGTAATGATGCGGGAGAGACGCAGCCACGTGTGAAATATGTAACGAACGACGGTGGAATGTTCTTAGCAGCATGGAAGCAGTCGGAATACAAAAAAGGTGAACTTACAGATTCGTATTTGGCATTACAGGGTTATCAAAAAGACGGCAGTGCTAATGCAGTTTCTATGAAAGACTCCGGAGAAGTTACGGAGAATTTTGATTTTGCCAAAGGTGGAGATACGATCAGTGACACTGCTGTGTATTGGCAGTCGGCAGGCGATGACTCTAAGATGCATACGTATGTGAAATACTTGAATGCAAAGACGGGTACGCTGTCGATGCAGTATGAGATTACCGGTACGGCATCTGCTAATGAGATGTTGGTAGGAGGCAGTGTGGTAGTAGATGGTGACCGTTTTACAACAGTTTCATGTGCGCAGACATCAACACAGTCTGAGACGACGAAAGATACCGATCTGACGCAGACAAAGGACGAGGAGCAGCCGGCAAGACTGATCACCGGTACGAAGACCATTCAGAATGAGTTATCAGAGGTATCGGCAGATACTTTTGGACAGAACGTGGAGCAGAATAGTACGATCAATGTGACACTGTCCTTTGCGAATGCCGGACGGAAGGCTATGGATTCTGTCACAGTGAAACAGTCAGGTACAACGGTTGCGGATGCGCTTCCAATTCATTTGGAGAGTGGAGAGCGTGGTCAGGTGAGCTTTAGTTACACACTTGGCAATACCTTGCAAAATGAGACTTTTGAGGTTGCAGCAGACAATGGAGCAACTGCGAAGGCACAGTTAACACTGCTTGGTACGGATATGGTACTTGGTAATCCGGAAGTGGTAGAGAATCTGCAAGGTGGAGAGCGTATTGTACAGGTCGTTATCAGCAATGCCGGTACAAAGGCGTTGACAGAGGATGATACGATCCGTGTTGCCTTGACATCTGTCGATAAGAAAGCAGTGACTGTGAAGCCGACAACTGCCGGTGCATCATTTGATGAGGATAAGAAGTTGATCGTTATTAGTGGTAAAGATGCTATGGAAGCGATCAACCGTGGTGAATATGTGTTACAGTTTAACTACACACCGAAATTTACCAGTGAAGCCAAGAATGTATCAATATCGTTGCAGGCAACAGCATACAATGGCAGTGCTGCAGCAGAGGAACTGAATCTGATCGATAATACGGCAGCCTTTAGTATTGTAAAACCTTCGAAGCAGTATGACAGACCATTGACGTTTACTTCAGTCATTGAAGATGGAAAGCTTAAAGCATTGGATGTATATAATCGTTACGAGAAGAAGGTTGCAAGAACCATTATCGTATCCAATGGTATCGAGACGAAAAAGATCAATGTCACGTTGGGAGCAGAGGAGGGCAAGACGTATGATGTTGGAATGGATGCAACGCCTGATGTTTCCTATGAGATGGAAGGTGATGATCCGGTTGTCATTCCGACACCGGAGCCGGAAGATGATCCAAATGTGACCCCATCTCCTAGTGGCGAGCCGACACAGAATCCGGTTGCAACTGTTAAGCCGACGAAGAGACCGGTTGTTAAGCCGACGAAGAGACCGGTGCCAACACAGACTGTCAAACCAACACATACGCCGCTGGTGAGACCGACTGTAAAACCAAGTGATAAGCCGAAAAAGGCGGCACCAAAGATTGTCGTTGGCAAAGCGAGATTCTTATCGGTTAAGAACAAGGCTTCCAAGAAGTTAGTCATTTCCATGAAAGTAGTTGCCAGAGCGAATGGATACTGCGTGCAGTATAGCACGAACAAAAAGTTCAAAAAGGCTAAAACGAAACTGACGAAGAAGAGAAAACTGACGATCAAGAAGCTGAAGAAAAAGAAGACCTATTATATTCGTGTACGCGCTTACCGATTAGATGAAAAGGGAAAGAAGATATTTGGTCCATACAGTAAAACGAAGAAGATAAAGATCAAGAAATAAGAGAGTTATCTTGTTTGTCCTGTGTTCCGCACAGGAACAATGATCCTGTGCGGACAATACTTATAAACCCTCTTTCTAAAAAGCATAGTCAATTCGAGAGATCGAAAAGACTATGCTTTTTTGCTTTAATAGGAAATTGCTGTTGTGTAGTGTGATAAAAGCGCTGGCTTTGCTTTTTTGCTTCTTGTATCGGCTGGCGATTATCGGTATAATAAAAGGAGTTTAATCTGAACGGATGGAAATATCCTGTAGATTTTTATGGTGAATGAGTAGAATTATGGTAAGGGGAGCATTATGAAAATAAGACAAAGGCGAATTGCGTGTATTGTGGTACTGGCATTATTGTGTTCGATGCCAGGTTTTTCAAATAGCATGATCCAAAAAGCGGCGGCTGAGGAAAATGAGACAGTGTGTGGTACGCCAAATTATGAAGCGACAAAGCAGTTCCAGGGGAAAGACGATGACTTTCGTGTAGGGATCAGTTATGTGTCAGAGAATTGGGATGAGGTGATCTTTGCAGATTTTACAACTACAGATGTGATGCAGATCACAAAAGAGGGAGATTATACCATTTCTTACACGACAGCATTGGATGATGGAATGAAGATGATCTGGCTGGATACCAATCTGTATTCGGGAAGCAAGATGAAAGTAGACGTTACCGGTATGACGATCACATCTGCGGACGGTACACAGAAGAACGAGTATTCTTTTTCTAATGGAAAACTGTTGCACCCGGGAAGTTTATGGGGATATCGTGATTCGGATGAAGAAAAAAATTACGCAGCAACGATTCTAAATCCGTATTTGGCATATCATTATTATGTTGCTGATTATTGCAACAATTATCGAGAAGAGTATACGTCATATGGTTTTAATGAATGGGATATGATCGATCTGTTCAGCGAAAAGATACTGACGTTAGGCGCCGGCTCTGTCATCGAGGTGGCGTTTACGGTATCCGACGTTTCAAAGAATACCAATACGAATGGAAATGGAAATGCGAATGGGAACGCGCACGAGAAGCCAACGGCAACGCCGGCACCGTATATCGATCACGAGCTTTGGGCGCAGAAAGGCATACACGCCTATGTATCCTACCAGATGGATTCGACTTGGGATTATCGCAGTAGTTTTACCAAAGACACCTACCTATCCAGTTATTCATATATTCGAGCAAATGGTAAGGAAGTGGATGCGGCAACGACAACCGTGAAAGATGTGTTTATTAACCGGGATGGTGAGTATACGGTTGGCATTAGTGGAATTAATTTAAGCGCGTCTCAAAAGTATAATATACTGCAGATCGCAACGGATCTGTCTGTGAAGACAGAGAAAAATGGGACAGGAATCTATTCCGGAGTTAACATTTCTAATGTCTCTCTGAAAGTAGATGGTGTGACGGTAGAACAAGGACTTACTCCGGTTTTATTGGAAAACGAGGACGCTGCCTGTTATGCATTGACATGTTGCTGGGAAACTTGCGGACCGTTATATGCGGCTGCCAGATATGGCAATATTGCGGTACCGATGGACAGCATAGAGATCACGTTTACGATCACCGGTCTCAAGGCGGCGCTCAATGATCTGAAAAACGGAACATATCGGGATCCGATGACGGGTAAAAAGGTAGCCAATGATACGATCACGCAAGAGGACATTGATGCTTCAACGGGGATAATTCCGATTGCAACGGTCAAACCAACGATCAGACCAACCGTGAAACCACGTGCGACAGCGAAATCAAAACCAAAGAAAAATGCAGTATCCAAAAAGATGACGACATCCAGACAAAAGGCTGCCAATAATATGATACGTCCAAAGATCAAAGCAGGTGCAGGACGGGTCGGCGCGATCCGCTATATTTCGCTGCGATTGTGTAAATACAAGGGCACAAATGTTATAATTTATTATCGCATGAAAAAAAGAGGTTGGAAGAGACTGCCGTTAACATCCAGTTCGATCCGAAAAAATCGCCGTCGTTTTCGTATACGCTGCAGCAGTCGCAGACAAACATATTATTTTCGGGTGAAGACCTATCGAAAAGTGCGAGGAAAAAAAGTAAAAAGTGTGTATTCTAATGTTGCGAAAGTGTCGATACGATGAAGAATGAAAAAAACGGAAAAATTTTAATGGGTATCAAGTTTGTGATATAATAACTCCAAAATCCAGATGCTTCGCATCTGTCGTGCATTGCACTTTATGATTTTGTCGTTCACAAATTCTGCGCAAGTGAACAAGCTCCCTTGCGTTGCGAATTTGTGATATACTATTCTTAAAAATGTAAGCATAAGTAATGAATAACAAGGATGGACAGCGTATGACAACAGAACGAATGACATACTGCATGGGGTGCATGAAAGCCTTTCCCAAGGGAAAAGACAAAAGATCAACTTGTCCACTGTGTGGGTTTTCTCTGGAAAGTTATGATAGAGCACCACGTTGCATTCGTCTGGGGAGTATATTAAAAGAACGATATTTGATAGGCAGAGTTCTCGGTGAGGGGAGCTTTGGAATTACATATATTGGCAGGGATATGCTTCTCGACCAGATTGTAGCGATTAAAGAATATTTTCCGATCAATCATGTGAGCAGAGATATGTTGGAAGAGGAAAGTGATACGGGAAACACGGTATATGTGTATGCCGGGGACGAGGACGAAAGTTACAAGAATGGTCTGGAAAAATTTTATAATGAGGCAAAGATCTTAGCAAAGTTTCACGGCATCGCCGGCGTGGTTTCTGTTATTAATTTCTTTTATGCGAATGGAACAGCTTATTTGGTTATGGAATATGTAGACGGGATCACGCTAAAAGAATATATCAAAGAGCACGGTCCGATTGCCGGAGAGCGTGTACTCCAAATGATACATCCGGTGATCAAAGCATTATCTGCGATCCATAAGACAGGGATCATTCATAGAGATATCAGCCCGGATAATATATTAGTCAATCAAAAGGAAGAGTTAGTCTTAATTGATTTTGGGTCAGCCAGAGCAGAACGTCAGACTATGACACAGAGCATGACGGTGTTATTTAAGCGCGGATATACGCCGGAGGAGCAGTATCGCGGCAGAGGTAATTGGGGAGCTTGGTCTGACGTGTATTCTTTGTGTGCGACAATGTATTTTATGTTGACAGGGATCGTGCCAAACGAGTCGATTGAGCGAATGATCCATGATGACATCAAGCTGTTGCGGGATATGCCACATATTCGATTGTCTGCGACAGAAGAGGATGCGATCATGCGAGGCATGGCGGTCAAAGCAAATCGCAGATTTCAAAGCATGGAATCATTAGAAGCGGCACTGTATGAATCGAGAGGCTGGGTGCAGCGAGTGGTATTGTATTTTCAGCACAAGAGCAAACGCGTACTGTTGGCAGGGGGCGCAGTGGTGTTGGCAGGAGTATTAGCTGTCTGTGCGCTTTTGACAATGGGCGGCAAATTGTCAGCCATTGGATCACCTGTGGCGTCAGGCAGACCAGGCATGACAGAATCAAAGACTGCTTCCGGACAGGCGATTCGTACCGATCATGCGGATGAGACGAATGCGAAAGCTTCCGCATGGGCACAGAAGAACGATCCCGCAACATCGACAGTGGGGGATCCGCAACAGACAGCGGATGCAAAGCAGACAGTGACGCCAAAGAAAACGGCAAAGCCAAAGCGAACCACGAAACCAAAAAAGTCAGCGAAACCGAAGCGGACTGTTAAGCCAAAAAGCACTGCAAGATCCAAGGAAACAGTATCTCCACAGAGAACTGTAACAGCGACGAAGAAACCTTCCAAATCTAAGAAAAAGTTTGTTGGTGTCATTCCTTAATGAATAAAGACAGTAAGAAGAAATGGAGAACGTACGGCATGAATACAACAAGACGCGATGAATCAAAAAAGAAATTTTATGCGGAAGTAAAAGATATCCTGAAGAAAAAGCACCGGGAGAGTAGTTGGTATATGATGGAACTCATGGGTGTGGAGGGGAAGGAAGAAGCAGACCGTAAAAAGGCATTCCGCATTATGATGAATAAGCTGACCGAACCATATCCGGCTTCCAGACCAACAATGCGCCGGTGGTTTGGGATCAATGGTATGGCTACGCCAAATCGAGCTCAGGCATACATGATCAGCTTTTGTTTGGGATTTAGTGTGCAGCGGTTGAATCATTTTCTGCAGGAAGGAATTGGTCAGCCGGCGGCACAGTATAATGATTACAGAGAAGTTATCTTTTTATATTGTTTGGATCATCATTATTCTTATGAACAAGCACTTAAGATGATCGATGGCTATGAGAAATCGTTCCAAACGCAGACGCAATTAATACATACGCATAGTACGAATCAGCTCATGCAGGAGTTTGCCTATCATAAAAACAGCAGCAAAGAGGCATTCATGAAGTGGATGCGGGAAAACAGCCAATTTTTCAAGGGATATAGTCTGACAACTCTAGACTATCTGAATACTTACAAATATATGATAATAGACGTGATCAGAGAGGATGCAAAACGCAGCCTGGATAATCTGATCCGCGAGACAGATTTTGCAACATGGATCAGGATGAAATGTTCTGCGGAATCTGAAAAGGAGTATCAGTTGATCGAGAAATATATCGCCGGAGCCAGACGCAAGAAAAAAGATGTAAATAATGATGTATTGGAAATGCTTCACGAATTGAATCATATGGTCAATTCTAAGAAGGCGTATAATTCTACGATCATTGAACTGTTTTCAAATGAGGTAAAGCAATCACCTCTGCCGGAATTAACGTCCAAACATTTGTCGGATATGCTAAATACTCCTTTACAGAAAGAGCGGGAAATACGCACCAATATTGCGCTGAATGTACTTTCCGATATGGAGTCAAAGGAGGCTTGCCCGGAATGGATCGGTCGATTTATTGCAGATTACACGAAGGATAGTTATTATGCGGAGACGGTCTTGGAGGCTAAGGTCTGGGTCGAGAAATTCAGCAAAGAACATCATCGAAGATGCCAGCTCATTCAGCGCGAGGATTTTCTGCCGATGATACTGTATGTTGCACAAAAGCAATATCAAAGTTCGATCGAGCAAAAAGAGAGCAGATATGAGCAGGGAGAAGCTCTAGATGTTTTTCGTGACATGGTCAACAGCACATTTGCAGCATGTGGTATGCGTAAATGGAATCCAATGTATGAGTTGGATGCATTGCTGGCAGCCTGCTATCAGGAAGATGAGATGTTTTATTTTGGCGAATTATGTGATGCGGTAAATAAGGCGCAGGAACAGGTTTTGACGGCAGGTCATGCGATGTAGTAAATCCGTAGAAATAGGTTTTGACGGCAGGTCATGCGATGTAGTAAATCCGTAGAAATAGGTTTTGACGGCAGGTCATGCGATGTAGTAAATCCGTAGAAATAGATTTTGCCTGCAGATCGTCAAAAAATGTGGTAAAATGATAGACAAGTGAGCATGTCAGACAACGGATACCTTTTGCTGCTGCCTTGATGCGGTTGCTGGCAAAGACGTCTGAGATGGGAGGATTGTTTATGCGTTTATTTACTACATTACATAATTATAAAAAGAATTATTTGGCAAAGGATTTGATCGCGGGCGTTGTAATGGCGGCAGTGTCTATTCCGATCGCCATGGGATATGCGGAAGTATCGGGCCTTCCGGCCGTTTATGGGCTGTATGGTTCGGTACTTCCGATTCTTTTATTTGCCTGCTTTTCGACATCGCCACAGTTTATCTTTGGCGTGGATGCCGCACCGGCAGCAATTGTTGGCGCCAGTGTGAGCTCCCTTGGAATTGCATTTGGATCTGCGGAAGCGATCGATTATATTTCCATGATCGCCTTATGCACCGGATTGTGGTTGTTGCTGTTTTATGTATTGAAAGCCGGAAAGATGGTAGATTTTATATCGACACCGGTTATGGGTGGTTTTGTCAGCGGCATTGCTGTGACGATCATTTTGATGCAGATACCAAAGGTACTGGGTGCTTCCTCCGGAACAGGGGAGCTTCCGGAACTATTGCACCATTTATGGAAAACTATGCATCACGTGAATGGGATGTCAGTAGTATTGGGGTGTGTTTCTTTGCTGATCATTGTAATAAGCCGTAAAATAACGCCGAAGTTTCCGATGGTTGTTGTTGTGATGGTGGCGGGTGTGCTTTTGACGAAATATGCTTCCTTAGGGCAATATGGCGTGCGTATGCTTGCAGATGTAAAAAACGGTCTCCCGTCATTTCGTCTGCCGGATCTGGGCGGAGTAAATATGACGCAGGCCGTCGGAAGAGGACTTATCGTGGCAGTGGTGGTGATGGCAGAAACACTGCTTTCTGAAAATAACTTTGCTTTTCAAAATGGATATAAGATCAAAGACAATCGTGAAATCTTGGCATGTGCTGTCGGAAATTTTGGTGCAGCCGTTGTTGGATGCTGTCCGGTCAACGGGAGTATTTCACGTACTTCCATGAATGACCAGTATGGCGGCAAAACGCAGTTAGTTTCGATCACAGCGAGTTTGACAATGGTGTGTGTGTTGCTGTTTGGTACCGGATTTATAGGGTATTTGCCGGTGCCGGTGCTTACCGCTATCGTGATATCAGCCTTGATGAAAGTGGTGGAATTTGATCTGGCGGTGAGATTATTCCGCGTGAGTCGGATTGAATTTTATATTTATATGGCAGCTTTCTTTGGTGTACTGATGCTTGGAACAATTTACGGCGTTATCATTGGTATTATCTTATCTTTTGTAGAAGTTATTCTGCGTGAAACAGATCCTCCACGCTGCTTTTTGGGGATTATTCCGGGGCGGGATGGATTTTATGACCGCGCCAAAAATCGTTTTGCGTATCCGATCGATCATGTTGTTATGTATCAGTTCAGTGAGAGTTTATTTTTTGCAAATGTCAAAATTTTTGTGGATGATATTGAGCAAAGTATTACGGATGACACAAAGGTGGTCATTGTCGATGCCGGAGCTGTCACAAATATTGATATTACAGCGGCGGATCGGTTGGAACAGCTTGCAGACAGTCTGCAGGGCAGAGGCATTGCATTTTATATGACAGAGCATCACGAGGGGATCAACGCTAAGTTGCGAAAGCTTGGCAAAGGGCAGATGATCCAAAAAGGATATGTGCGCAGAACAATTACGGCTGCTTTACATGATGCAGGTATTAGGGAGCCTTATCCGGTAACTTCAATGCCGGAGCAGAAACGACAGTTTATTATGAATATTCCGGCAGAAGCAGAAAATACTTTGGAAGAATTTGCGTGGGCATTTGGAGAAGATACGGTTAATGAGATTGAGCGGCGTGTGCATATTGTGTTGGAACATATCCATCAGATGCCGGATCTCGAGCAGTTGGCTGAGCAGGGAATCGAGGAGTTGATGGAAACATGGCATACGCTTGGTGCGATCGATGAGGATGAATTCCTGCGTCGTATGGAACTTCATATGGACGAATTACCGGAGCATATGACAGAAGAACATAATCGCAGAGTTGTGCTGGAATTGATCGAAAAACGTCGTCGTCATATTGCCAGACAGCTGCAACAGGACAATCCTGAGATTTTAGAGAAATTGAAGGCTAGCCGTGTGAAGTTGGAAAAGCGTCTGGAAAAACAACAGCCGGAGGCCGCAAAACGGCTGCGCCGGCTGGAAGAAAAACTGCATCATAAATAAAACAATGGCATAGAGACACAACTGCGATCCAATACCTTAAATGAAATTAGAGACGCAACTGCGATCCAATTCCCGAAATGCAATTAGAGATGCAAATAATATCTAATATACGAAAGGGATCAGAGGCGGAAACGATATCCGACGCCCCAGATCGTTTCAATATATTTTGGCTTTGAGGTGTTTTCTTCGATCTTTTCGCGTATTTTTTTGATGTGTACGGTAACGGTTGCAATGTCACCGACAGATTCCATTTCCCAAATCTTCTTAAAGAGTTCTTCTTTGGAGTAAACATGGTTTGGATGTTCTGCCAAAAAGGTGAGGAGATCAAACTCTTTGGTGGTAAATGTTTTCTCTTCACCGGCAAGAATGACGCGGCGGGCTGTTTTATCAATAACCAGATCGCGGATCTCAATGACTTCATTTGTCTCCTGTCCGGCAGAGGTGAGCCGTTTGTAGCGGGACAGGTGCGCTTTGACGCGAGCTACCAGTTCGCTTGGACTGAACGGTTTGGTCATGTAATCATCAGCCCCCAGACCTAAACCGCGAATCTTATCAATGTCTTCCTTTTTGGCGGAAACCATAATGATCGGTGTGTTTTTCTTTTCACGGATCAGCTTACAGATCTCGAAACCATCCATGCCGGGTAACATCAGATCCAGTAAGATCAGGTCGAAATCTTCATCGATAGCTCTGGCAGCACCCTCACTGCCCTCATGTTCGATCTCTACATGAAATTCGCTTAATTCTAAATAATCTTTTTCTAATTCTGCAATGGCAGTGTCATCTTCAATGATCAAAATATTGCTCATGAATGTACCTCCTTAGGATAAATCAGTGTTTTTTGCTTTTTTCAGGGTAAATATAATGCTCGTTCCAACGCCTTCTACACTTTCAGCCCACACTTTACCGCCGTGTGCAGAAATGATCTGCTCGACGATGGAGAGTCCCAGACCGCTTCCACCTGTTGATGAAGTTCTAGAGGCATCGGCGCGGTAAAATTGTTGGAATATATATGGTAAACTGGCTGCGGCAATGCCGGGGCCTTCATCCTCAATGCGGATCCGTATAAATTCGTCTGGTGGCAATGCAGGCTCAATCTCGGAACCGTCCTTGTTGAGCTGTCGATACAATGGCGGCTGCTCCGGTTTAGAGGGTTCTTCGGTGATAATAACGTGCAGGGTAGACGGTGAATGATCCATATATTTTTCAGCATTATTCACGATGTTAAAGATCACTCGTTTTAATTTCTCAGGATCTGCCATCACCTTGGTGTCTGGCGGCGTAGAGTTAAACATGGACAATGTCATGCCGTAACTCTGCAGATCAAGGGAAAGATCTTCCATACAATCCGTAAAGTAATCGGACAGATTGATTGGAATGAGATCATAGTGAAGTCTGCTCTGTTCCATTTTGGCAAATAGAGAAAGTTCTTCGACCAAATAGGTCATATCGTTTGCTTTGGCATAAATGGTATGCAGATATTTGTGCTGCATTTCCTCGGTGCCCGCTATGCCGTCCAACAGTCCTTCGGAATACCCTTTGATCGCTGTTAATGGCGTCTTTAGATCATGAGATACGTTGTTTAGCATTTCACGGGTGGCGTCCTCGTAATGAATACGTTCATCCATCATAGATTTTAAGCGGATACGCATTTCCTCAAATTCCTGACATAATTCACCAATTTCATCCGACGATATCGGATGGATCGGGTAATCCAGATTACCGGCACCAATTTGAATCGTGGCAATGCGCAGTATGCTGATCGGATATGCGATACTTCGATAGAGCCAGATCACGAGGAGCAGCGCGGTGATCAAAATGATCGCTAAGAAAGAGTAGATCAGATCAAATATCGCTTTTTTCCAATGAGGTGCCAGAGATGCTAAATTGGTCACCAAAAAGAGCTGTCCTTGTGTTCCGTTGGAGAAGTAAAAGTCTTTTTTCTTAGTTACCATTGAAGCACCTTGATCCATATATACAATGTTGTCGGTACCTTTTTCATATTTAATAAAGCCTGGGAGCGTTTCCATTCTTTTGTGCTGCTTAGAATTGCCGGTGAATGTTACTTTACCGTCTATTTTCAAAATAAGGAACGAGTCGCGGCTTGCCAAATGGTCATTTGCTTTCTGGAGATAATCAGTATCGTAAAAGCGATCCGGATTCTGGTCTGCCGTCTGCACTAGGGCAACATAGTCGTTCATCGTTACATTAAAGATGATCGTGATCGGATTGAGAGATAATTCGTAGTCCGAAGATTCAATATCGTAGTTGCTTTTGAGAAATGTTGTCTGTCGTTCCATCACGAAGTGTACGCAAAGTACGCTCATGCCAAATGGAAATAAGATCATGATCAAAAAGGCAATAATAAGTTTGGTACGAATCTTCATAGTCAATCCCCCCACAGTGGTCATGAAACCACTATCGTAAAGCTAATTGCTGGTTTCTTTGCTGATCGTGTGTACAAGTTTGCTTGGCTCGTAATTGTCGGTTCCAAACAGTTCTTTGTGCAGTTTCTTTACATTGGATACGAGTGTCGTTGGAAAGTCATAATATATACCGTCCCGCCCGCGGTGACAGCTTAATTTGTACGGAAATCCCTGTTGATCGCCAATCTCATAAAAAGGCAGGTACTTCATGAGTGACAGGATGTCCGATGTCGATAGGCTGGTGTATATCTGCGGAAAGATCTTATTCATGGCAGAGATCAGCGCAGTAGGACTCGATTTTTTTGCCTTGGCAAAAATAGCCTGAAGGACGGTTCGCTGTCGTTCTGCACGGGTGAAATCGCCACCCTTTGTATAGCGTACGCGGCAGTAGCCGGTAGCCTGTACGCCGGTCACTGTCTGTTTGCCGGGATGCTTGATCTTGGTATATTTTTGACCATTGATCTTCGCAACGTCGTGACCATAGGCGTTTACCCATTTTAACTCTTCTTTTTTGATCGTGAGTTCAACACCGCCCAATTCGTCAATAACATTCGTTAAAGCACTAAAGTTTACCGTGACAAAATCTTTAATATTCAGATCAAAGTTTTTGTTGAGTGTATTGACGGCAAGATCAGGACCGCCATACGCATAAGCGTGGTTGATCTTAGTGCAGCCATGATCATGGATCTTTACATAAGTGTCCCTGTAAATGGACACTAACTTGACGTCGTGTGTTTTATTATTAATGCTTGCTACGATAATGGAATCACTTCGTGTATTCTTTCTTAGGTCGTTGGCACGGGAATCCACGCCGAACAGGGCAATATTGGTGTAATTCTTGATATTTGCATCCTGTTCCCCGCAAAGTGTCACATCTGATAGCGGATGATTTTCAATCGTATTCAGTGATTTTACCAAATAAACAAATATAACGCCGACACATAAAGCAACGATCAGTAAAAGGCATAGTAAAAAACGGCGGATCGGATGGCGGCGTTTCTTATTACGTCTACCTGCTGCACCAACAGAGCGCATATCACGTCTGCGGCTGTCTGTTACATTGCCGGAGCGTGCGTTATGACTGCGGCTGCCGGTTGAGTTGCCCGATCTCGTAGTTTGTCTGCGTGTTGCGTTGGTACCTGATCTTTTTGTCGAACCAGTCTGACGAGCTCGTCTGACCGGCTCGCTGTAATCTTCATCCTCATAATATCCCGCGCTGCGGCGTGTTGCATAGTCAGCGTTGCGTCTGCGGCGCACCGCCTCCTGCGTACGCTCATTGCGGCGACGGTAATCTTCATAATCCTTTGCCATACCTCTATCAAACCCTTCCTCTTGTTATTAATAGGCATTTTTGTTGGTGTTGCGTCCAAAGAATGTTAAAAACAGTATTTTAAAATCCAACAAAAGTGTCCAGTTTTCTACATAATATAAATCGCATTCAATACGTTTGGTAATGGATGTGTCCCCGCGGTATCCGTTTACCTGTGCCCAGCCGGTCATACCGGGGCGAACCTGATGCTTGATCATATAACGCGGGATCTCTTCCTTAAATTTATTGACAAAATATGGTCTTTCCGGTCGAGGACCAACGAGACTCATATCACCCTTCAGCACGTTAAAGATCTGTGGAAGCTCATCCAAATTGGTCTTACGCATAAATTTACCAATGCTGGTAACACGAGGATCATTGGCCGTTGTCCAAGCCTTTTTCTCAGCAGACTCTTCCTGCACACGCATAGAACGGAACTTGTACATGGCAAATTCACGGTTGTGCAGTCCGACACGTACCTGCTTAAAAATAAGCGGTCCCGGTGAGGTGATCTTGATGATAAGAGACAACAGTAACATTGGAATGGCAAATATGATCAGAGCCACAATGCCGCCAAACAGATCAACGATACGCTTGATCGCATTGTTAAAGGAGGAACTAAGCGGCACATGGCGCACATGAATGACAGGGATGCCATCCAGATCCTCTGTATATGGTTTTGTCGGGATGATATGATTATAATCCGGGATAAATTTTGTATGGATTCCCGATTTTTCACAGGTTGCCACAATCTTTTCCAATTTGAAAAACTCCTGGATGCGAAGTGTGATAGCAATCTCATCGTACTTGTTGGTAGCAAGCAGATCGGCAAGTTGTCTGGTGTTGCCGATCACGTCCACATTTCGGTAAGATTCCCCGACCGGTTTGTTATCGTCCAAAATACCGTGTACATAATAGCCCCATTCCGGGTGAGCGCGAAGACGGTCGATATAGCCCTCTGCCATACGGCTGTATCCAACTAATAGGATGTGTTTTAGGTTTTTGCCGCGTTTGCGCAACAGCTTCAATATGCTCATTACGATCAGACGGAAAATGTAATCTGCAGTCAGGTTGATCATAATAAACATAGTCAAAAACAGACGGGCGTAATCAGTCTGTTTGATAAAGTACAAAATTGCTGTACCATATACGATACCAAACAGGTTTGCCTTGATCAGGCAGTAAAGCTCATGACGTTTGCTGTTGGTTCGCTTTGGATCGTATAAGCCGCAGAAACGGTATATAATGATAAAACATGGGATCAAAAATACCAATGTGTTGAGATATTGATCCAGCCGCAAATAATATCCGATGGGCGGACTGATAATGTGGTGACGGATCAACGGACTCCAAAGCTCGTTAAAACGCAGTTCGTAAGACAGCAGGAATGCTGCTGCAATAATAAGGGCATCTATTATAATATGAAATAAATTCAATAATCGTTGATTTTCTCGTATCAATGTAATATAAACCTCCCGCTTTTATTAATCTATCAGCTACCACAGTATTATAGTATTTTCTTCCATTATTCGCAATATCCAACTGGGATTTAACTTTTTCTTAAAGAAGTTTTCACAATAAGAACACAAATCACTGGTAGACTTACAGTCAGAAACTAAGAACAGCACATGAGATTCTTAGTTGTAAATGGTTAGAGCGTATGAGATACATTCGACAATCTGACCGACGAAAAATGTACACTCGGAGTGACTCGTTTTGAGAAGATACCGAGAGGACGTAAAATAGAAATGGAGGGTTAGATATGGAAGAGAACAAAAGAACAGATTCAGGATACACAGGTGAGTACGGTAATCCGGTGGAGCACAACGATGCACCACAGGTAGAAACAGAAAATGCGGCGGCTTACAGTGAGACAGCGCAGTCTGCTTCTGAGCAGGGCGCAAGCGCACAGGCAGAGCAGAGCAGTACTTACAGCTACTCTTACAAGAATGGAGAGGGCACAAGCACACACTCCGGAGATTATTATGGCGGTGGAGCTGCACAGCCAAATAATGAATCTGCGCAGCAAAGCGGAGCCGGTCCACAGCAAATGAATGGTTACGGTTCACAGATGAACGGTGGCCCACAGCAGATGAACGGTGGTCCACAGATGAATTTCAGACAGCCGAACCAAAAACCACCGAAAGCAAAGAAATCAAAACAGCCGGGCAGCGTAAGTACCGGAAAGAAAATTGCATTTTGCATTGCATGTGCCGTTATCTTTGGTGTTGTTTCAGGAATATGTTTCCAAGGCGTTCGCTATGTAACGAATCGCTTCCTGCCTACGACAACATCATCTACCACAAAATTGCAGTCAACAACAGACGGTAAGAGTGCGAGCACAGCACGGAGCACATCTTCTCCTTCGACTACGCAGACAGGAACCACAGACGTTTCCGGTATCGCGGAGCAGACTATGCCGGCAATCGTTGCTATCACAAGCACTTCACAGGGTGCGAACTATTATGACTTGTTTGGACAGCAGTATCAGGGACAGGATACGACCAGTGCCGGTTCCGGATTTATTGTAGGACAGAATGATAAAGAATTGCTGATCGCAACCAACAATCATGTTATAGACGGTGCAAAGACAATTTCTGTACAGTTTATTGATGAGCAGATTTATGAGGCAACGGTAAAAGGAACAGACAGCAGCAATGATCTGGCTGTTATCGCAGTACAGACATCTAAGATCAAAGAGAGCACGATGAACAAGATCCGCGTAGCTGATCTTGGCGATTCGAGTAAGATTAAAGTTGGTGAGATGGCAGTTGCTATCGGTAACGCACTTGGTTATGGTCAGTCGGTAACGGTTGGTTATATTAGTGCAAAAGATCGTGAAATTTCAGAATCTGAGAGTGGCAGCTCCAGTTCTTCCTCCTCTAATACGATCAAGGCAATTCAGACCGATGCAGCTATCAATCCTGGTAACAGTGGTGGTGCTTTGATCAATATGCAGGGGCAGGTTATCGGTATTAACTCTGCTAAGATCGCAGCTTCTGAAGTAGAAGGTGTTGGATATGCGATCCCGATTTCCGTCGCAAAACCGATCATTGAGGATCTGATGAATAAAGAAAACCTCAAAGATAGTGAAAAAGGCTATTTAGGAATCAGCGGAAGAACGGTTTCTGACGAGATGGCAGCCTACAATATGCCAAATGGTGTTTATGTTGCAGAAGTATCTAAGAATGGTGCGGCAGACAAAGCAGGCATCCAGAAAGGCGACATCATTACATCCATTAATAATATGGAGGTCCGTTCTATCGAAAGTCTGCAGGAAAAAGCCAATAGCTACAAAAAGGGAACTCAGGTAGAGATCATTTTGCAGAGAAGTGATTCTGGAACGTATAAAGAAAAGAAAGTGAAAGTTACACTGCAAGGTTCCAGTTCATTAAACGGTTTAAGTTCCGGCAAATCGTCCAACAATGACAGTCAGAGCGGCAATTCCGGCAACAACAGCCAGAATGGTAACAACGGTCAGAACGGCAGCAATGGCAACAGCGGTCAGAATGGCAGCAATGGTAACATCGGCAACAACGGCAACAACAGCCAGAATGGCAACAATGGTAACAACGGAAATTCCGGCAGCGACAGCGGATCCGGCAACGATTGGTTCGGATTTGGAGATTTGTTTGGTAACTAATAGATACATGATAGAAAGACTCTAATAAGAAACTCAAACTTTGCACATCCAAAGCTGCTGTCCGATCACATATTGCTTGTTATGTCAGTAATAAATATGATATTTTGCAGCCGACAAGCTAACTTGTTCTGCCGTCAGCGAACTAAGATAATTGCCGCAGAACGCAGAGTTTTTGT
>ULRX01005763.1_pt1 | contig 53135 bp, 58 predicted proteins | sample 1955871 | NCBI WGS metagenome assembly ULRX01 (sample SAMEA4835695, study PRJEB28245) | human gut metagenome | biome: gut microbiome; material: fecal sample | place: Denmark | collected 2008 | reverse complement strand
CAGCCATTGCCGGTGACTCCGACGCAATGATAGTGATAGGTGGAAAACATAGTTCGAACACGCAGAAACTGTATGAAATATGCAAGAATGTGTGTCCGGACACACATTTTATACAGACACTTGATGACTTGGATTTGAAGCAATTTCAATCTTTTCGTAGCGTGGGTATTACTGCAGGGGCCTCGACCCCAAATACTATTATTAAGGAGGTTCAATCATATGTCAGAAATGAATAATGAGTTTGAACAGTTATTGGAAGAAACATCATTAGTAACAATCCACAATGGAGAGGTTGTAGAAGGGACAGTCATCAGCGTTAAGGAAGATGAGATCGTTCTTAACATCGGCTACAAAGCAGATGGTATCATTACCAGAAATGAGTACAGTAATCAATCCGGCATTGATCTGAGAGATGTTGTGAAAGAAGGCGACAAAATGAACGCCAAGGTACTCAAGGTGAATGATGGTGAGGGACAGGTATTATTAACATACAAACGCCTTGCTATGGAGAAGAGTAATGAGCGCATTCGTGAAGCATTTGAGAATAAAGAAGTACTTAAAGCTAAGGTTGTCAATGTATTAACAGGTGGCTTGAGTGTCATCGTTGATGAGACTAAGATCTTTATCCCGGCCAGCCTTGTATCTGATACTTATGAGAAAGATCTTTCTAAGTATGCAGGACAGGAGATTGAGTTTGTTGTCAGCGAGTTTAATCCAAAGAAGAGAAGAATCATTGGTGATAGAAAGCAGCTTTTGGTTGCAGAGAAGAAGAAGAAACAGGAAGAGCTTTTTGCAAGAATTCATGTTGGCGATACTGTAGAAGGTGTTGTTAAGAATTTGACAGATTTCGGTGCATTCATCGATCTTGGCGGAGCAGACGGACTTCTTCATATTTCTGAGATGTCTTGGGGACGTGTTGAAAATCCTAGAAAGGTATTCAACGTTGGCGACAAGACTAAGGTTCTTATTAAAGACATCAAAGACGATAAGATTGCATTGAGCCTGAAGTTTGAGGATCAGAATCCATGGTTAAATGCTGATGGAAAATATAGCGTTGGTTCTGTTGTGAAGGGTAAAGTCGCACGTATGGCTGATTTCGGTGCATTCATTGAGTTAGAGCCTGGTGTTGATGCATTACTGCATGTATCTCAGATTTCTAAGGAGCATGTTGATAAGCCGTCTGATGTATTGAAAGTTGGTCAGGAAGTGGAAGCTAAAGTTGTTGATTTCAATAGCGAAGATCACAAGATCAGCCTGAGCATCAAGGCTTTATTGAATGACTCACAGGCGGATGAAGAAGAGGATGTCGCTGAAGAGCCAGCAGAGTAATAGTAGGTAATCGCTCGCCAATCCGTACTTGTACGGGTTGGCGATTTTTTTCGTATAGGGTTTTCGTTTGTGCGAAAAGTATGGAATGAAATTTGCGTATGTAAAGGAGGTCAGAAATGGGCGATTATGAGTTGTTTAAGAAACAGGTATTCGGGTTGACCCAGATAGACCTGAGTTGTTATAAAGAACGTCAGATGAAACGACGCATTGATGCGTTGATCACAAAGTGCAAGATTACATCATACGAGGAGTATATCCGATTGCTAAAGACAGATAAAGTGAGATTGGATGAGTTTGTGGCATACTTGACCATTAATGTATCTGAATTCTATCGCAATCCGGAGCAATGGAAGCTGCTGGAGGATGAGATGCTTCCGTATTTATTTGAGCGCTTTGGCAATGATCTGCATATATGGAGTGCTGCCTGCTCGACAGGAGATGAACCGTATACACTTGTTATGCTGTTAGCAAAGTTTATTCCGCTGGATAAGATCCATGTTTATGCGACGGATATTGACAGACAAGTGTTAGAAAAGGCGCAGATAGGTATTTATGATGAAAAGAGCTTAAAAGGACTACCGAAAGAATTTGTGTCGAAATATTTTACACAGGTTTCTGACCGGAGTTATCAGATCAGTGATCAGATCAAGCGTTGTGTCAAATTTTGTCAACATAATCTGCTGAAGGATAGATATCCAAAAGAATGTGATATGATCGTCTGCCGTAATGTGATGATTTATTTTACGGAGGAAGCCAAAAAGGAGATATATCAAAAGTTTAATGCATCCCTTAAAAAAGACGGGTTGTTGTTTGTTGGAAGTACAGAACAGATCATATCGCCCGGCAATATCGGATTTGCAAGTTTTAAGTCATTTTTTTATAAACGCTTATAGTGTGGATAGTGAAAGGCATGGTGAAGAAAGATGGAGACTAAGATTAAGATCGTTGTGGATGCGATGGGTGGTGATTACGCACCAGAGGTTCCGGTACAGGGAGCCGTAGAAGCATTGCAGGAAAATACAAATATTTCTATCGTATTGGTAGGTAGAACAGATGCGATCAAGGAGCAGCTTGCAAAATATACGTATGATAAAGAGCGCATAGAGATCGTTCATGCAGAGGAAGTGATCGGATTTGACGAGCCACCGGTGATGGCAGTTCGCAAAAAGAAGGATTCTTCCATCGTAGTTGGCATGAAACTCGTTAAAAAAGGCGAGGCAGATGCATTTGTATCAGCAGGAAGCACCGGTGCTATATTAGTTGGTGGTCAGATGATCGTTGGAAGGATCAAAGGTATTGAGCGAGCACCGTTAGCGCCATTGATCCCAACGGCCAAAGGACCGGCATTGCTGATCGATTGTGGAGCAAATGTAGATGCCAGAGCTTCTCATTTGGTGCAGTTTGCACAGATGGGATCCATTTATATGAAACACGTTGTTGGAGTAGACAATCCTAAAGTTGCTATTGTAAATATTGGTGCAGAAGAAGAAAAAGGAAACCAATTGGTGAAAGAAACATATCCTTTATTGAAAGAATGTAAAGATATTAATTTTACCGGAAGTATTGAAGCAAGAGACATTCCGAAGGGTGATGCCGATGTTATTGTATGTGAGGCATTTGTTGGCAATGTTATTTTGAAATTATACGAGGGATTGGCAGGGACACTGCTTTCTAAGGTGAAGCAGGGGCTCATGTCTACACTTCGCAGTAAGATAGGGGCATTGCTGATCAAGCCGGCATTGAAAAAGACAATGAAAGAGTTTAACACGGATGATCATGGTGGAGCACCATTGCTTGGCTTGAGAGGATTAGTTGTTAAAACGCATGGCAGCTCCAATGCGAAAGATGTCAAAATGGGCATTTTGCAGTGTGTGCAGTTTACCGAAGAGCAGATCAATGAAAAGATCAAAGAGAATCTTGCAGTAAAGCAGGAAGATTAGCGAATAGTATGAGATGGGAAAGGAATGAGTGTTTCTTATGGAGTTTGAAAAGCTGCAGATGATCATTGCAGAAGTTCTGGGCAAAGACTCGGAGCAGATTTATGCCAAAGCGCGGCTGGTGGAGGATCTGGGAGTGGATTCTCTGGAAGTTTTTCAGATCATTATGGGAATGGAAGACACGTTTGATGTTATTTTAGAGGAAGAAGCGGTGTATCAGGTGAAGACGGTACAGGATCTGTGCAATCTTGTGATGATACCTGCATAAAAAGGAGTATGATGAACAGTGAGACAGGAAAAGATAATTGAGTTTGAAAAAAAGATTGGATACACGTTTGAAAATCCGTATCTGTTGGTGACGGCATTGACTCACAGTTCGTATTCAAATGAAAAACGACTGAAAAAATATAAATGCAATGAGCGTTTGGAGTTTTTGGGGGACGCTGTATTAGAGTTGATCTCCAGCGAGTATATTTTTAAGGAAAATCCGCAGAAACCAGAGGGAGATCTTACAAGGATACGGGCAAGTTATGTCTGTGAACCGACGTTAGCTGCCTGCGCACGAGAAATTTCCTTGGGTGATTATCTGCTTTTGGGTAAAGGAGAGGATCGCACCGGGGGCAGAGAGCGGGATTCTATTTTGTCAGATGCCATGGAGGCTACGATCGGTGCTGTTTATCTGGATGGAGGATTTGCCAGAGCAAAAGAGTATGTCGAGGCATTTGTGCTGCGTGATATCGAGAACAAAAAGTTGTTTTATGACAGCAAAACGATCCTGCAGGAGATTGTGCAGGGAAGACATCTTGCGTTGGCGTATCAGCTGGTGAAAGAAACCGGACCGGATCACTGTAAATCATTTGAGGTTGCTGTGATGATCAACGGTAAAAAGATAGCGGTCGGGACAGGAAGAACAAAGAAAAAAGCAGAGCAGTCGGCAGCGTATGAGGCAATTCTTGCTTTGCGGGAGAAATGAGGTAAGGGATGTATTTAAAAAGTTTGGAGGTACATGGCTTTAAGTCGTTTGCCAATAAATTAGTATTTGAATTCCATAACGGAATCACTGCTATCGTTGGACCAAATGGCAGTGGTAAGAGTAACGTGGCGGATGCTGTCAGATGGGTGCTTGGTGAACAGAGTGCCAAACAGCTTCGTGGAGCGAAGATGGAAGATGTCATTTTTGCCGGAACACAGCTTCGTAAGCCACAGGGCTTTGCGTATGTGGCGATCACGATCAATAATGAAGATCACAAGTTGAAAGTGCCGTATGAAGAGGTAAAGATTGCTCGACGGGTATATCGATCCGGTGAAAGCGAGTACCTGCTCAACGGTGCTTCGTGTCGTTTGCGGGATATTCAGGAATTACTGTTAGATACCGGTATTGGTAAGGAAGGATATTCTATCATCGGGCAGGGTCAGATTGATAAGATCTTAAGTGGTAAGCCGGAAGAGCGTCGCGAGCTTTTTGACGAGGCTGCCGGTATTGTGAAGTTCAAAAAGCGCAAAACGGTTGCTGAGAAGAATTTAGAGGAAGAGCAGCAAAATCTTGTGCGAATCGAAGATATTTTATCGGAGTTGGAAAAACAGGTTGAGCCATTGGAGGCGCAATCCGAAAAAGCAAAAGAATATTTGAGTTACCGTGATGAACTGCGCAATCTGGATATCAATGTATTTTTGCAGGATTACAAAGAAAACAGCGCTTCCATGGAGGAACTTCGCGAGAAGGAAAGTATTGCAGATGGAGATCTGGCTAAGACAAAGGAAGAATATGAAACGGTCAAGACAGAATATATTCAATTAGAAGAGGCACTGGATAAACATACGCGGAATCTGGAAGAATGCCGTGAAACGCTGAGTGCTGATAAAGTGAAGTTGAATCAGCAGGAAGGCGATATAAAAGTATTAGAGGAGCAGATCAATGCGGTGCGCCAAAGCGAGCTGTATTATCGTGAGCAGATAGAGAACTACCGTGCCAAAGTGTCTGAACTGGAAAGCGAACAAGAAGAGCATCGCGCAAAAACGAAAGAATTTGAAGATAAATTACAGCAGATGGAACAGTCCCGTCAGGATGTTACTGCTAAGCGGGAAAAGACCGGCAATGAGATCGCACTTCTCGAGCAGGAGATCGCAGGTCACAATGAGGCGATCGCACAGGCAAAAGATGCAAATACGGATGTTGTGACGCAGGAAGAACGCTTTCAAACGCTGTTAGAGCAGAACAATATCAAAAAAGTGGAACTGACAAAACGGATCTTGGAAAATAAAACGCAAACGGCCGGTTTGCAGGAGATTTTAGACCGAGAGCAAAGCAATCTGCAGGAGATCTCGGATAAGATACAAGCGTTAGATGATGCCGGAGCAGAACTCGCACATTCTGTCAAGCATATGCAGGGACAGACAGAGCAGTTAAATCTCGAGCGCCGGGAGACGGAGCGACAGTATCACATGGATCATTCCAGACTGCGTTCTCTGCAAAATATGACAGAGCGCTATGAGGGGTTTGGGCAGAGCATCAAGCGTGTTATGGAGCAAAAGCCGAATTATCCGGGCATTGTCGGAGTTGTGGCAGATATTATCCGCGTAAATAAAAAGTATGAGATCGCAGTGGAAACTGCACTTGGCGGCAGCATTCAAAATATCGTGACCGATAATGAGCAGACCGCCAAAAGTATGATCGCTCATTTAAAAAAGAATCGCTACGGCAGAGCTACATTTTTGCCGTTGACCAATATACATACAAAGGCAGCAAGCCGCGCACAAAATATTATGGCAGAGCCGGGTGTGATCGGTATGGCATCCGCCCTTGTAGAGGCAGAAGATCGCTTCTCAGAATTGGTAGAATATTTGCTGGGACGTTTTGTTGTAGTTGATCATATCGATCATGCGATCGCTTTGGCCAAGAAGTATCATCACACGATACGTATCGTTACGACAGAGGGTGAACTCTTAAATCCGGGTGGTTCTATGTCCGGTGGTGCTTTTCGTAACAACAATAATCTGTTGGGAAGACGCCGCGAGATGGAGGAACTTGAGCAGCAGACGAAGAAATGGAAAGCGCGCCTTACCGAAATCGATGCAGATATTGCCAAGTATGAGAAAGATGGTGCGCAGATCCGTCAGAAGATCGAGACAAATCATCACCTGCGAGAAGAACTGGTATTGCAGCAAAATACTGCAAAATTGCAATATGATCGTGCAAACCGCGATATGGAACAAGCGAAGGAACAGCTTGATCACATTCGTTTTGAAAGTCAGGGGATCGAGGGACAGAAAAAGGAGCTGCAGGTTGAATTAGATAAGCTGCAGGATCAACGTAAGGAAAATGAGGATCAGAATAAGATCCGCGAAGAGCGCATTGCAGAGTGTACGGACAAGCTTGATCAGGTCCGGGAGCAGCAAAGACAATTAGAGACAGAAGATGCACAGCTCCAATTGGACTATACAACATTGGAGCAGAAGAAACAGTTTCAGCAGGAAAATGTGAATCGTGTTGCCGGAGAACTGCAGAATATTTGCCAGCAGATGGAGGAAGCATCCGGGAATAATATGCAGGCAGATGAGCGGGTACGTCAAAAAGAGGCACAGATCGCGGAGTTAAGACAGCAGATGAATCAGCTTTCTGTGCAGATCACGACGTTGACAGAGATGGTTGAGCAGAAAGTGCAGAAACGTGAGGAGCTGACAACGAGGCAGAAAGGCTTTTTTGAGCGTCGGGAGAGCTTATCGGAGCAGATGAATGCATTGGATAAAGAGGTGTTCCGCCTGCGCAACAGTCAGGAAAAACTGCAGGAAAAGATGGATTCTTACACGAACTATATGTGGGAGCAGTATGAATTGACCTTTAGTAAAGCGGAAGAAATTCGTGTAGCGTTAAATATGTCCGGGGCGCAAATGCGTGCCCAGATCAAAACCCTAAAAGGCAAGATCAAAGGCTTAGGGGATGTCAATGTCAATGCAATTGAACAGTACCGGGAGCTAATGGAACGCTATGAACTGCTTAACGGCCAGCATGATGATCTCATTAAGGCAGCCGATGTCTTACGCGGCATTATCGAGGAACTGGATACTGAGATGAGAAAACAGTTTGAAGAACAGTTTGCTGAAATTCAGACACGTTTTGATAAAGTGTTTAAGGAACTATTTGGTGGTGGACGTGGAGCACTGGAGTTGACAGAGGGAGAAGATGTCCTTGAGGCAGGCATTAAGATCGTTGCCCAGCCGCCGGGAAAGAAACTGCAAAATATGATGCAGATGTCCGGTGGAGAGAAAGCTCTGACAGCGATCGCGCTGCTTTTTGCTATCCAAAGTCTGAAACCATCTCCGTTTTGTCTATTGGACGAGATCGAGGCAGCGTTGGATGATTCTAATGTAGGGCGTTATGCCAATTATCTGCATAAATTGACCGAAAATACACAGTTTATCGTTATTACGCATCGACGTGGTACGATGAATGCTGCAGATATCCTATATGGTATCACTATGCAGGAAAAGGGAGTATCTACGTTGGTTTCTGTCAGTCTGTTGGATGAAAAAGAGATTGCCAATTAGATGGACAGATTGTCGGCATTTGAAACATATTGTATCTGATGTTGCATTTTAGCAGTAAAACAGGTAATATAGTAAGATAGTGCATAAAAAAGAATAACATGGAGAGTGAATATGAGTGAAAAAAAGGGATTTTTCAGCAGACTGAAAGACGGACTGACAAAAACACGAGACAACTTTGTCGCTGGAATTGACAATATATTCAACGGCTTTTCGGAGATTGACGATGATTTCTATGAAGAGCTCGAAGAAGTGCTTATTATGGCAGATATTGGTGTAAATACTACGTCAAAGATCATTGAGAATCTGCAGCAAAAAGTCAAAGAGCAGAAGATCAAAGAGATCAGTGTCTGCAAGCAACTGTTGATCGACAGTATCAAAGATCAGATGCGCGTGGATGAACATGCATATGACTATGAGAATGAGACTTCGGTAGTATTGTTGATCGGTGTCAACGGCGTTGGAAAAACAACGTCAGTAGGCAAGTTGGCAGGACAGTTCAAAAACAATGGTAAGAAAGTGATACTTGCAGCTGCTGACACATTTCGTGCGGCAGCAATTGAACAGCTTACCGAATGGGCAAATCGTGCAGGCGTGGAGTTGATCTCCGGTCAGGAAGGCGGTGATCCGGCAGCAGTTGTGTATGATGCCGTAAATGCAGCAAAGGCAAGAAAGGCAGATATTTTGCTCTGTGATACAGCCGGACGACTTCATAACAAGAAAAATTTGATGGAGGAGCTGCGCAAGATCAATCGAATTATTGAACGTGAATATCCGGATGCACATCGGGAGACACTGGTTGTATTGGATGGAACGACGGGACAGAATGCATTAGCACAGGCAAAACAGTTTGGCGAAGTGGCAGACATTACCGGAATCATTTTGACAAAATTAGATGGTACGGCCAAAGGTGGGATTGCGATCGCAATTCAATCAGAGCTGCATGTACCGGTGAAATATATTGGTATTGGAGAGCAGATTGATGATCTGCAGAAATTTGATGCAGATCAATTTGTTGACGCACTGTTTGAATGATTGACAGGATAAAAAGAAAATTCATTGGAGGATAGTAACATGATGACATTAGATAAGTTTGAAGAAGCTTCAGAAAAGGTTAAGGAAGTCGTACTTCCGACCAATCTGATCTATAGCGAGTACTTTTCAGAACAGACAGGAAATAAAGTATATCTGAAACCGGAAAATATGCAGTACACAGGAGCTTATAAGGTGCGAGGCGCTTATTATAAGATCAGTACAATGTCATCGGACGAAAGAGAAAAAGGATTGATTACGGCATCTGCAGGAAATCATGCGCAGGGAGTTGCCTACGCGGCCAAATTATATGGTGTTCCGGCAACGATCGTAATGCCGACAACGACGCCATTGATAAAAGTGAATCGAACGAAAGGTTATGGCGCTAACGTGGTACTGCATGGATCAGTATACGATGAAGCCTGCCAAAAAGCGTTGGAATTGGCAGAGAAGAGCGGTGCTACTTTTGTACATCCGTTTAATGATGAAACCGTTGCAACCGGTCAGGGAACGATTGCAATGGAAATCTTTAAGGAACTGCCGACAGTAGACATTATTTTGGTCCCGATCGGTGGTGGTGGACTGGCAGCCGGTGTTTCAACACTTGCTAAGCTGTTAAATCCGAACATCAAAGTGATCGGCGTAGAGCCGGCAGGCGCAAGCTGTATGAAAGCATCTTTAGATGCGGGCAAAGTAGTTACACTGCCAAATGTAGAGACAATTGCGGATGGTACCGCTGTTAAGACTCCGGGAGATAAGATTTTCCCATATATACAGAAAAATATTGACGAGATCATTGCTGTTGAGGATGAAGAGTTGATCGTCAATTTCTTAGATATTTTGGAAAACCATAAGATGTTAGTAGAAAACTCAGGCTTGCTTACTGTGGCAGCATTAAAGCATCTTGACTGCAAGGGCAAACGGGTCGTTTCAATCTTAAGTGGCGGTAATATGGACATTATTACGTTGTCTTCCGTCGTTCAGCATGGACTGATCGCCCGCGGCAGAGTATTTACCGTTGCCGTACAGTTACCGGACAGACCGGGTGAACTTGTCAACGTAGCGGATATTATCGCAAAAGAAAAAGGAAATGTTATCCGCTTAGAGCATAATCAGTTTGTCAGCATCAACCGTAATGCGGCAGTTGAGCTTCGGATCACGCTTGAGGCATTTGGACAGGAGCACAAAAATGAGATCTTAAAGGCGCTTCGTGACAAGGGGTATGACGCAAAAGAAGAGACACCGACAGGTATGTATTAGAAAGGAATGGTTGTTTTATGGCAGGAACAGAAAATACAAAGGCATCAGAATTGTTGCACACACCCGGTGGAGTGCGGGATATTTATGGAAGTGCTTGTGCCAGAAAGCTGGAGGTACAGCATTCGTTAGAGCAGGTGATGCATTCCTATGGATTTCGAAATGTGCAGACACCGACGTTTGAGTATTTTGATATTTTTAATAAAGAACGTGGAACAGCTGCATCCAATGAGATGTTTAAGTTCTTTGACCGTGGCAACAATACACTAGTATTGCGACCGGACATGACGCCGGCGATCGCACGCTGTGTTGCCAAATATTTCCGTGAGGAGACTGAGCAGATGCGTTTCTGCTACACGGCACAGACTTTTGTCAGTACCGGACAATACAAGGGTAAATTGCAGGAAGTGACACAGGTTGGAGCAGAGCTTTTTATGGATGACAGCTCCGATGCGGACGCAGAGATGTTAGCATTGACGATAGAATGTCTGTTAGAGAGCGGTTTGAAGGAATTTCAGATCGAAGTGGGACATGCCGATCTGTTCCGGGCTTTGGTAGAGGAAGCAGGCTTTGAGGAGGAGACGATCGAGACGCTGCGTGATCTGATCGAGAGTAAAAATTTCTTTGGCGTGGAAGAATTGTTAGGCAAGCTCACGGTACAGCAGGGGTTAAAAGAGGTCTTTGTGAAACTGCCGGAACTATTAGAGAATTTAAAAGAGGCGGCGGATTTTGTGCGTGCGAGAAGTAAGAGCGAGCGCGTATATAAAGCATTAGAACGCTTGGAAAAATTAGAAGAGATCTTAAAGATATATGGTTTAGAAGATTATGTCACGATCGATCTCAGTATGCTGAGTCATTACAGCTATTATACAGGAGTTGTATTTCGTGCCTATACATATGGAAATGGTGAGGCGATCGCCAGCGGTGGCCGCTATGACGGTTTGGTGGCACAGTTTGGCAAAGAGGCGCCGGCAATCGGTTTGGTTATCGTATTAGACCAGTTGATGATCGCAATGGAGCGTCAGAAGCTGTTTGGAGAGACTGCACTTGGTGGAACACTTTTGGTGTATCCGAAAGAGGTGCGTGCGCAGGCTTTGCAGGAGGCTAAGAAAATGCGTGAAGGTGGACAAGTTGTTCAGATGATGCGCAAATCTTCCAAAAAAGAAATTGAAGAATATGTTGCTTACGCAAAACGCAACGGTAATGATTCTTTGATCTACCTGACGAAAGATGGCGAAAAACAGCAGATGATAGAGGCGAAATAAGTAGGAGGATAGCGATGAAATACATAACATTTGCCCTGGCAAAAGGGCGTTTGGCAAAACAGACATTAGCGCTGTTAGAGCAGATTGGTATTACATGTGAGGAAATGAAGGATGAGAAAACGCGTAAGCTGATCTTTGTAAATGAAGAACTTGGTTTTAAGTTTTTCCTTTCGAAAGCATCGGATGTTCCGACTTATGTTGAAATGGGTGCTGCTGATATTGGTGTAGTCGGTAAGGATACCATTTTGGAAGAAGGCCGCAAGTTATACGAAGTATTGGATCTCAATTGCGGCAAATGCCGTATGTGTGTTGCAGGACCGAAAGAGGCGAAGGAACGCTTGAATGACGGTTCCCTGATCCGTGTGGCAAGCAAGTATCCTCGCATTGCAAAGGATTATTTTTATAATGTCAAACATCAGACAGTTGAGATCATTAAACTGAATGGGTCGGTAGAGCTTGCTCCAATCGTTGGTCTGTCAGAAGTGATCGTGGATATTGTTGAGACAGGTTCGACACTGCGTGAAAACGGTTTGGAAGTATTGGAAGAGATCTGTCCGTTATCGGCGAGAGTGGTTGTTAATGAAGTGAGTATGAAGATGCAGCATGAGCGTATTACAAAGTTAATCCGAGATCTGCGGGAAGTTATTCCACAGTAACATAGAAAGAGGAGGAAATTACGATGAGAATTGTAAAGCTGACACAAAAAGAGCGCGAAAATATTTTGGAAAATCTTTTGAAAAGAAGTCCGAATCAATATAGCAAATTTGAGACAACGGTTCGCGATATTTTGGATAAAGTGAAAGCAGAAGGTGACCAGGCACTGTTTGCGTATACAGAACAGTTTGATGGTGTAAAGATCACTGAGGAAACCTTCCGTGTTACCGAAGAAGAAATTGCTGAGGCATACGAAAAAGTAGATTCTCATCTGATTGAAATCATTCGTAAGGCGTTAGTGAATATTCGTGATTACCACCAGAAACAGGTTCGATACAGTTGGTTTGACAGCAAACCGGATGGCACGCTGTTAGGTCAGAAAGTAACGGCACTGGAACGTGTTGGTGTATATGTTCCGGGTGGCAAAGCAGTATATCCGTCATCGGTTCTGATGAATATTGTTCCGGCAAAGGTGGCAGGAGTAGAACGTATCGTTATGACAACACCGCCGGGAAAAGATGGCAAAGTATATCCGATCACATTGGTTGCAGCCAAAGAGGCTGGCGTCGATGAGATTTATAAAGTGGGTGGAGCACAGGCAATCGGTGCTTTGGCATATGGAACCGAAAGCATCAAAAAGGTTGATAAGATCGTGGGACCAGGTAATATTTTTGTGGCACTGGCCAAGAAAGCGGTATATGGACATGTCAGCATTGACTCGATCGCCGGCCCGAGTGAGATTTTAGTACTGGCAGATGAGACAGCCAACCCACGTTATGTAGCTGCTGACTTATTGTCACAGGCAGAACATGATGAGATGGCATCTGCGATCCTGATCACGACTAGCGAAGAGCTGGCTGATAAAGTATCCGAAGAAGTTGATGGTTTTGTGAAAAAATTATCCCGTCAGGAGATCATCCAAAAATCATTGGATTCTTACGGTTATATTCTGGTTGCAGATACGATGGAAGAGGCGATTGAAACAGCTAACGAGATTGCTTCAGAGCATTTAGAGATCGTTACGAAAAATCCATTCGATACAATGACGAGAATCCGTAACGCCGGAGCGATTTTCTTAGGAGAGTACAGCAGTGAGCCTTTGGGTGATTATTTTGCAGGACCAAACCATGTGCTTCCGACAAATGGCACTGCGAAGTTTTTCTCTCCACTGTCGGTCGATGACTTTATTAAGAAGTCCAGTATCATTTCCTATTCCCGAGAGGCACTGGAGCTGGTACATCAGGATATCGAGGACTTTGCAACTGCTGAGAAGCTGACTGCACATGCAAATTCAATCGCTGTTCGATTCGAACAATAATTGGAATACAAATTGCAAACTTTTGAAAAATCGGGTAAAATAAAAGGAAAAGCAAAGAAATGAGGATTCCTATGGAACAGAACGTGAAGTGCCGTCAGGCTGAGGTGACAAGAAAGACCGGAGAAACGGATATTACGATCCGTTTAAATTTGGATGGAACAGGGAAAGCTTCTATTCAGACCGGGATTGGATTCTTTGATCATATGTTGAATAGTTTTGCCAGACATGGGTTGTTTGATCTGGAAGTACAGGCAAAGGGTGATCTGGAGGTGGACTGCCATCATACGATAGAGGACACCGGAATTGTTTTGGGTGAGGCGATCCGTCAGGCTGTAGGGGATAAAAAGGGCATCTGCCGTTTTGGCGAGTGCATCTTGCCGATGGATGAAACGCTAGTACTATGTGCATTGGATCTGTCAGGCAGACCATACCTGCGCTATCATCTGGACCTTACAGTTCCATCTGTGGGACAGTTCGATACAGAGATGGTTCATGAATTCTTTTATGCAGTAAGCTATGCAGCAGGAATGAATCTTCATGTAAAACAGCTCGATGGGGAGAACAATCATCACATTATTGAGGCTGCTTTTAAGTCGTTTGCAAAAGCATTGGATCGTGCAGTGAGTTATGACGGACGTATATCTGATGTATTATCAACCAAAGGAAGCCTATAGGAGGACGATTATGAACCACAAAAAGATAATTCCTTTTATTAATGCAGAGAATGAGTATCCTGCAAATGTCATTCAGTTGGCAAACCGCTATTCCTGTGAGGGAGCGGATGAATTGTTTTTATATAATTATACCGGAGATGAAGCTTCCAGAGAGGAGTTTTTGTCTACCGTGCGGGAGATTGAAAAACAGATCGACATTCCATTTACGGTTGGAATCTATGTATCACGGTTTGAGGATGCCAAAAAGGCACTCTATACCGGAGCAAGTTCTGTTGTGATCCGTAAGGCTTTGCTGCCGGAGGAGAAAGAATTAAATGAGATCCTGCGCCGTTTTGATCGTGATAAACTGGCTGTGGAAGTCGACATGAAGGCTGATTTTCAAAATGCGGAACAGCTCAATGCTTTTTATGAGCAGGGATTTGGTACGGTCGTGTTAAAGCATATTGATACGACAAAGAGTTTTAGTGATGCGATCGATCAGTGCAAAATGACGGTTTTGATCCGAGATGGATTGATCCGTAATGATCTAAGTGAGTTGCTTTCCTATAGCAATGTATACGGTGTATCAACTAATTATTTTGAGGACAAAGATATTTATAAAGCAAAACGTGCATTGAAGCAGAATGGTATAGCTGTGGAAGTTTTTGAAAGCCTGATTGATTTTGCTGATTTTAAGCTGGATGCCAATGGGTTGATCCCGGCAATTGTGCAGGATTACCGCACCGGTGAAGTTCTTATGCTTGGATATATGAATGAGGAGTCTTATGCGAAGACGATCGAAACAGGCCGCATGACATATTTCAGCCGAAGCAGACAGAAACTTTGGTTAAAGGGTGAAACTTCCGGTCATTTTCAGTATGTTAAATCATTGTCGTTAGATTGTGATAATGATACGATTCTTGCTAAAGTGCGTCAGATCGGTGCTGCCTGTCATACCGGCAATCGAAGCTGTTTTTTCAAAGAATTGGCCAAGAAAGAATATATTCAGACGAATCCTCTTACCGTATTGATGGAAGATTACAACGTTATTATGGAACGAAAAAATCATCCAAAGGAAGGTTCGTATACGAATTATCTGTTTGATAAGGGAATCGATAAGATTCTTAAGAAATGTGGAGAAGAGGCAACGGAGATTGTGATCGCTGCCAAAAATCCGGATGCAGAAGAGCTGCGCTATGAGATTGCAGATTTCCTGTATCATATGATGGTCCTGATGGCAGAATGTGGTTTGGACTGGAATGATATCACGAAGGAATTGGTGAATCGCAGGTAATAATAAGAAGGAGGAGAAGATATGATTGGTGTTTTGTTAGCAAAGGGGATTGCTGATCTGTCCTTTGGAGGTGCGCTGCTTTGGTATGTCGTTAAATATATCGTCAGTGCTGCTCTTGCCGTCGCAGCGGTTATGTTGGGAATCCGCCTGCGCAAAAATAAAAACGCAAAGACAGAGCAGTTAGCAGTGGATAAGGAAAGTGCTCATGGAAATTGAGAAAAAATATCAGATCAAAGAAATGCCTTGTTTGGATGGAGCTATGACAAAGGAAATGGAGCAGGGGTATCTCTGCACGGATCCGGTAGTGCGTATCAGACGAAGCAATGACAAGTATATTTTGACCTGCAAATCCTTTGATGGAATGATTGGCGAAAGACGGGCGGATGTTCGTATGTGCCAGGAGTATGAGATAAACCTGTCGGAGGAAAGTTATAAGCATCTGCGCCAGAAGGTAGATGGCGGCTTGATCTCTAAGACACGGTATATTATTCCGTTAGCAGATGGGCATATTGCGGAATTAGATGTATTTCATGGTCCCTTAGAGGGACTTCGTTTTGTTGAAGTGGAATTTCAGGATGAGGAAGATGCAGATCTGTTTGTTCCGCCGGAATGGTTTGGTCAAAATGTAAGTGGTGATAAACGTTATTCCAACAGTTTTTTGTCAACGCAGACAGGGCTGGAAGCGTTTTTGTAAATACAAAGTAAATCCGAATGAAGACAAAATAATGCGACTACAGGGAAATTCGGTTACTGCAATAAAAAATAATGGAGGCACATTATGTTTAAAATTTTAAAGAAAGAATACCTTGCCAATAATATCTGGCTTATGGATATTGAGGCACCAAGAGTGGCAAAACACTGTCAGCCGGGTCAGTTTGTCATTGTCAAGACCGATGAAAAAGGAGAGCGTATTCCGCTTACGGTATGTGATTATGACCGCGAGCAGGGAAGTGTTACGATTGTATTTCAGACAGTTGGAGCATCTACTACGGAGATGGCAAAGTATGAGGTTGGAGAATCCTTTATGGATTTTGTAGGACCGCTTGGATGTGCATCTGAGTTGATTAAGATGCCATTAGATGAGTTGAAAAAGGAGAAGATCCTTTTTGTATGTGGTGGTGTAGGTACTGCACCGGTATATCCACAGGTAAAATGGATGAAAGAACATGGTGTTGATGTCGATGTTATTATCGGCGCCCGCACAAAAGATATTATTATTTTGGAAAATGAGATGCGCAAAGTAGCTGCGAATCTTTATATTGCTACCGATGATGGTTCTTATGAGTTCAAAGGTAACGGCTGTGACAAGATCAATGATCTGATCGGACAGGGTAAGGAATATACGAAGGTTGTAGCGATTGGCCCGATGATCATGATGAAATTTGTATGTAAGCTTACAAAAGAGCTTGGTATCCCTACGATCGTCAGCATGAACCCGATCATGGTCGATGGAACAGGTATGTGTGGTGCGTGTCGTTTGAAAGTTGGCGATGAGATCAAATTTGCCTGTGTAGATGGACCTGAGTTTGATGGACATTTGGTTGACTTTGACCAGGCAATGCTGCGTCAGCGTATGTACAAGACAGAAGAAGGCAGAGCAATGTTGAAATTGCAGGAAGGTGATACCCATCACGGTGGATGTGGCCAGTGCCATTAATGATAGAACAAAATAGAATAAACACTTCGAATGGAGGATAACAATGGAAGTAGATGTAATGAAGAGAGTTCCTGTACGTGAGCAGGACCCGAAGGTACGTGCCAAGAACTTTGAAGAAGTATGTCTTGGATACAATAGAGAAGAGGCAACGGCAGAGGCATCTCGCTGCCTGCAGTGTAAAAATCCGCAGTGTGTGAAAGGCTGTCCGGTAAATATTGATATTCCGGGATTTATTGGCAAGCTCGTAGAGGGCAGTGTAGAAGATGCTTATCATGTGATCAGTAAGTACTCTGCACTTCCGGCTGTATGTGGTCGTGTATGTCCACAGGAGAGCCAGTGTGAGTCCAAATGTATCCGTGGAATCAAAGGTGATGCTGTTTCTATCGGTAAGCTAGAGCGCTATGTTGCAGATACAGCAAGAGAAGAAGGCATTAAGCCGGCACCTGCAGAGACGAAGAACGGCAAGAAAGTTGCTGTGATCGGTTCCGGACCTGCAGGACTTACCTGTGCAGGAGATCTTGCAAAGCTTGGTTACGATGTTACTATTTTTGAGGCGCTGCATAAGGCTGGTGGCGTATTATCTTATGGTATTCCGGAGTTCCGTCTGCCAAAGACAAAAGTAGTAGATAAGGAAGTAGAAAACGTACAGTCACTGGGCGTTAAGATTGAGACAAACGTTGTGATCGGTAAGGCAACAACAATAGATGAGTTATTAGAAGAGGAAGGATTCGATGCGGTATTCGTAGGATCCGGTGCAGGTCTTCCTAGATTTATGGGCATTCCGGGCGAGAATGCCAATGGCGTTTTCTCTGCCAATGAGTATTTGACCAGAAGTAACCTTATGAAAGCCTTTGACGAGAACTATGACACACCGATCATTGCCGGCAAGAAAGTTGCTGTTGTTGGTGGTGGTAACGTAGCAATGGATGCAGCCAGAACTGCACTTCGTCTGGGGGCTGAAGTTCATATTGTATATCGACGCAGCGAAGAAGAACTTCCTGCACGTGTCGAGGAAGTACATCATGCAAAGGAAGAGGGAATTATTTTTGATCTCCTCACAAATCCAACACAGATCTTTACCGATGAAGATGGTAATGTTTCCGGTATGGAATGCATCCGTATGGAGCTTGGTGAGCCGGATGAATCCGGAAGACGCAGACCAGTGGAGATTGCCGGATCTGAGTTTACGCTGGATGTAGATACCGTTATCATGTCTTTGGGAACCAGCCCAAATCCATTGATCTCTTCGACAACGAAGGGATTAGAGACAAACCGTCGTAAATGTATCGTTGCAGAGGAGCAGAATGGTCAGACATCAAAGGCAAAGGTATATGCCGGTGGTGATGCTGTTACCGGTGCTGCTACGGTTATTTTGGCAATGGGAGCCGGTAAAGCTGCTGCAAAGGGTATTCATGAATTCCTGAGCAAGTAATACGTATAAGTGAGTTTGCTGCCACGTAAGACCATGGACTGCAAATGGTGAGATCGTATTAACGAATAAATCGGATATCGGACTGTCGGAAGAGAGGACTCTTCCGGCGGTCTTTTTTACTTTAATTAATAACTGAAACTGCTGTTGTGTAGTGTGCGATCACCGCACAAAGTACTTGAAAGTACGAATTTATAGGGATTTTCTGGGATTTTAGGCAAAAAAATTGTGCATATTGTATGGTTTGAAAGAGCAAAAAAGACAAATTGCACAAAATCAGGGTTGTCAATTGTTGTATTATCTGATTTTCTTTGTGAGAATTGCTATTTATGAGCATTTTTATTAGTACATACGTCCATTGCCCGGATGATATCATTTTGGTACGATATTACTAGTCCAGTGAGTGAGAAACATACACAAGATTTCAGTTTGCTGGACTGGAAAATCCAATTGTCAGGCAGATCATCTGATTGACATTCTAAGTTTTTGAAGGGTCTTTTGTTCATAATCACATTGAGAGAGTAAAGCAGCTTTCATATAGTATTTCTATTCATGATTTATTTCAGAATAAGTTCCCATATCGGACAAATCTACCTTTTACTAAAACACGATTTCTTCCATCGCTGTGCAACAGGGCAAAGAGAGGGATGATAGCTGTAGACAGCATAGAAGAGAACCGGATTTTCAAATGGAGTCGTTCATTAGGTTTCTCGAGGTTATAAGCTTTGATAGGGTGGGAGTATCGGGAAACCTCAAATTCAGCACAGATGAAACGGGCTGTTATAGCTTGTTTTGTCGAGAGTACATCAAGCAAATAGGGTATGGAGGAGATTATAGGATGTATGATTTTGAAGAGTTTAAAAATGTTATGGAACAGATGGTAAAAGAAAAATTTTCGGAGGGATATCAGGTCGAACGGCATAAAGTGATCAAAAACAATCAACTTGAATTGGATAGTTTGGTAATATTGGCAGAGGATACTAATGTATCACCACAGTTTTATATGCAGCAGCTCTATCCAAGATATGAACAGGGAGAGACGATGGAACAGTTAGTAGCTGACATTGTTTCGACCTATCACGAAACAGCCAAAAACAATCGGTTCGACAGTGAGAATCTTACATTGGAGGCGTGTCGGGAACAAATTATTTACCGCGTGGTATCTTTAGAGAAAAATGAAGAGCAGTTGGCGGAAGTTCCTTACATTCCATTTATGGATCTGGCAATCACCTTTCATTGTCTGATGGTGCAGGATGAACATGGAATTGCCTCTTTCCGGATCAGCCTTGATCTAATGCAGAAATGGGGATTGGATCATCAGACGTTGTTTACGATCGCACAAAACAATACGATGAAGCGTTTCCCGATTTCTATATGTCGTATGGAAACTATGTTATATGAGTTCTTTCAGCAGACAGATCATGAAAGCTCCTTGGATGATATTATGCAGACGGGGGATGAAAATATTTGGGGGAATCGAGCGTTTTGGGCAAAAAGTCGCGAAGGTGATCCCTATGTTCTAACAAATTCGTCGAAGATTAATGGTGCGGCGGTTGTTTTGTATCCGCAATGCTTACAGCATATAGGAGAAAATATAGGAGGCAATTATTATTTACTGCCTAGCAGCATCCACGAAATGATCATTATGCCGGAAAATGCAACAATGTCTCGGAAAGAACTGTGTGAGATGGTTACGGAGGTCAACGCGCAGTATGTTGAGCAGGATGAAGTATTATCGGATGCCGTTTATTATTATTCCTGTGTCAATAAAACATTGCAGATCTGCAACGGATAGCTTAATACATATCACTTATTAAGCGATATGAGGTTGTGAAAAAAATTTGAGGAATGGGAAGTTATTACAAGTTTGTACTAAGTAGCTATTTAAAAAGAGTTGGAAATCGTGTATAATAGGAAAAAGAGTTTTGCTTAAACAGCAAAGGAGTGGATTTTATGGATATGGTAAATAGTATTGCCGATATGTCGATCGCGATGGCAGGCAATCAGTTGATGACTAATGTCAGCACGGCAGTTCTTGATATGACGATGGATACCTATCAGGAACAGGCTGCGGAACTGACTAAAATGATGGAGACTTCTGTGACTCCCCATTTAGGACAGCATATCGACATGACGATTTAAGAGGACAATGAAATGGAAACGAGACAGTCTTACGACTGGCTCGTTTCTTGATTACAAAAAAATGGAGTCTGTGGTAATTATGATGGAATGCTATAATGATATTGTGTTTGATCGTTACGTGTGAGAAGAGTTTGTATGGGAGGATAGAATGATGAAAAAGAAGTTAAATATTAATTGGACAATAGTAGCGCTTATATTGACGATAATTAGTGTTGGATATTTTATTACATTGGTTCATGAGGTGAATGAGAAAGATCGCGAAAGAGAATATAATATACATCATTATTCCACAGGAAAGAGTTCATCAGGGAGTTATTCAACCGGTGGCAGCTCGTCAGGAACGTCGTCATATGGTAATAGTTCGACATCCGGCAGTAGTTCGACATCCGGGAGCAGTTCGTCTGGGAGCAGTACATCTGGGAGCAGCTCATCCTATAACAGAAATTACAACAGTGGATCTTCGAGTAAATCTTTTGATGCGGATGACTATGATGTAGATGGTTATTATGAAGATAATAAATCGGATTATGATAATTACGATGATGCCTATGATGCTTTTGAAGATGACGAGGATTCGTGGGATGATTATTGATGCAAATGGAATAGAGAAGCTTACCAATATTAAAAGTACACCAGATCCGTGCCTTGACGGTTATATTCCCTTATGCTATAATATTTCTCGCTGATTAATTGCACCTGTAGCTCAGTGGATAGAGCAACGGTTTCCGGAACCGTGTGCCGGGGGTTCGAGTCCCTCCAGGTGCGTTTTGATATTTGAGGAAGGATGTGGGTATATGCCGCTGCGATATAAAAAGTTTATTTTAATCTTTACGCTGGCAGTTATGTTTATTGGGTTGGGAACATTTTCTTTGATGGCTCCGGACCTTAATTTTTCGTTGTCAGCCACGAAGAGTGATGAACAGAATATAGCGGATGCGATAAAAGGCAAGTCGGATAAAGATATTAAAGAAGAGATCACCGATCTTGTGAAAGAATATTTTGATGCCAGACAGAAAGTAGATATGGATGCCTTGGCAGATTGTGTGACCGATGTGGACAACATTGACGAGCGCAAGTTGGTGGCGGCAGCGGAATATATTGAAAAATATGAGAATATTTCCTGCACGATCAAGGAAGGCTATGAAACAGGAAGTTATCGTGTTTACGCCTATCATGAAGATAAATTATATGATATTGATACAAAGATTCCATCGCTTACGGCATTATACATCAAGATGCAGCCGGATGGAAGATTTATGTTGCATTTTGGGACCTTGTCCGGCAAAGAGCAGAAGAAGATTGAAAAGCTGGATGCCAGCAAAGACGTCAAGGCGTTGCAGGATTCGGTTAATAAGAAATTAGAGGAGCTTCAAAGTACAAATCAAGAAGTTCGTGATTTCTGCAATATGTTGAATGAGTCTTCGGGCGATGGACCGGAAAGCACGGCTAATATTGATGGAGAAGCCGGAAGTGCGAATGGCGCAACCCCGGTGCCAACCGCACCGGCGGCGACGCAGGCTCCGGCGGCGACACAGGCTCCGATGGCAACACAAGCACCGGCGGCAACACAGGCTCCGGCAGCGACGCAGGCTGCACAGTAAATGAGGAAGTATAGGTAAGATAAGGTGATTCTTTTGAAGAGTCACCTTTTTCCATAAGGAAAGTAAGCAACACAGATGAGACTGCGTTTTGGAGTATACAGGCATGAAGCAGTAGGAAAGAAGTTCGCAGAGTTACTTTGCGGATGGAGAAAGGAATGTAACAATAGTATGGCAGACAATACGGGAGTAAGGATTAATAAATTTTTAAGTGAAGCGGGGGTATGCTCGAGGCGCGAGGCTGATCGAATGGTGGAGCAGGGGCGCATCACGATTGATGATAAGCCGGTAACAGCCGGTACGAGAGTGCATGACGGAGCTGTTGTGCGGGTAGATGGACGCCAAGTGACCAAAGAAGAGGAAGAGATTTTTCTGGCGTTTTATAAGCCCAAGGGGATCGTTTGCACGACAGCGCAGGAGGAAAATGGAGAACCGATCAAGAATGTTGTAGATTATATTGATTATCCAAAGCGAGTTTATCCTGTCGGCAGATTGGATCAGGCTTCGGAAGGGCTATTACTTTTGACCAATCAAGGCGATGTAATGGAAAAAATTCTGCGCAGCCGTTACGGGCATGAAAAAGAATATTTTGTCAAGGTAGATCGTCCGATCCGCGATGAAGATTTACGTAAACTTGCCGCCGGTGTTCCGATTTTGGACACTGTAACAAAACCGTGCAAAGTGTGGCGGGAAGATGCGGATAGTTTTCATATCATATTGACGCAGGGATTAAATCGTCAGATCCGACGAATGTGTGAATATTTGGATTATCGGGTAACGCATTTGCGGCGTGACCGCGTGATGAATATTACATTAAAAGGGTTGAAAAAAGGCCGTTATCGCAGTTTGACGCCAATGGAGATCCGTGTGCTTCGCAAAGAACTGGAGCGGTAACGTCAGCATTTTCAGAAAGAATGGGGAATGATATGGAAGAGAAAAGAGCTAGGATCTTAGAGTTAGTAGAGCAGTTAAATCACGCGGCGGCAGTGTATTATCAAGGTCGTGATGAGGTTATGAGTAACTACGAATACGACAAACAATACGATGAATTACAGGCATTAGAAAAGGAGACGGGGATTGTTTTGGCGGGCAGTCCAACGCAGCGTGTAGGCTATGAGGTGCTTAGTGAGCTGCCAAAAGAACAACATCCTTCACCGATGCTTTCTTTGGACAAGACAAAGGATACAGAACAATTAGCGGCTTGGCTTGGTGAGCATCCGGGTCTGCTTTCGTGGAAAATGGATGGGCTTACTATCGTACTTACGTATCAGGAGGGAACCCTGCAAAAGGCAGTTACCCGCGGTAATGGTCAGGTAGGAGAAGTCATTACCGGTAATGCCCGTATGTTTGATAATGTACCGTTGCAGATCCCGTTTCAGGGAGAATTGGTACTGCGCGGAGAAGCGGTGATTACGTATTCCAGATTTCGGGAGATCAATGAATCCCTTCCGGTGGAAGAGCAATACAAAAATCCGCGTAATTTGTGCAGCGGTTCTGTACGCCAGCTTGATAGCCGTGTTACGAAGAGCAGACATGTGAACTTTTTTGCTTTTTCGCTCGTGACGGCAGAAGGTGTTGATTTCGAAGATTCGCAGGAGAATAAATTCAAATTTTTGCAGGAACAGGGATTTACGGTTGTCGAATATGTTCGTGTTACCGGGGAGACATTGCCTGCAGCAGTGGCAGAATTTGCAGAAAAAATCGTCACCAATGATTTTCCGTCGGATGGCCTTGTACTTCTTATGGATGAGATCGCATACGGAGAGAGTTTGGGAAGAACCGCTAAATTTCCGCGAAATGCGATGGCTTTTAAGTGGGAAGATGAAATAGCTGAAACGGTGTTAGAGGAAGTGGAGTGGAGTGCCTCGAGAACGGGGCTGATCAATCCGGTTGCAGTGTTTGAGCCGGTGGAATTGGAAGGAACAACGGTAAGTCGTGCGAGTGTGCATAATGTCAGCATAGTTGAACAGCTTGCTTTGGGGGTTGGTGATCATATTCAGGTGTATAAAGCAAATATGATCATTCCACAGATTGCGGAAAATATGACACGAAGCGGGACGTTACCTATTCCGGAAGAATGTCCGGTGTGTCATAGTGCAACAGCCATTCATGAAGAAAATGGAGTGAAGGCTTTGTTTTGTGAAAATGCATCCTGTCCGGCTAAGAAGATCAAAAGTTTTTCACATTTTGTCAGCAGGGATGCGATGAATATTGACGGCATGTCAGAAGCAACGATCGAGAAATTGATGAATCAGGATATGATCCATGAACCTGCAGATCTGTTTCGATTAGATCGATATAAAGACCAGATCATTGCAATGGATGGGTTTGGCGAAAAATCTTACGAAAAAATGGTTCAGTCAGCGACAAGGGCGGCACATACGACGATCATTCGTTTTTTGTATAGTTTAGGCATTCCGAATGTAGGATTATCCAATGCCGGACTGATCTGTCGCTATTGCGCATATGATTTTGATCGTGTTTTGGCGGTTTCTGAAGAGGAGCTGACACAGATTGATGGCGTTGGTGCTGTGATCGCCAAAGCGGTAACAGATTATTTTGCGGTTGAGGCGAATCGACAAGTAGTGCAACATCTGTTACAATATATTACGCTCGAGAAAATTGCGGATGATAATGTATCGAAAGATATGGAGGGAATCACGTTTGTAATTACCGGATCCGTTGAGCGGTTCAAAAACCGCAAAGAGCTGAAAGAGCTGATTGAATCGCATGGCGGAAAGGTGACAGGCAGTGTCACTTCTAAGACGAACTATTTGATCAACAACGATGCGATGAGCAACTCGACAAAAAATAAAAAAGCAAGAGAGCTTGGAATACCGATTTTGACGGAGCAAGCGTTTATAGAACAATATCACTTGTCCTAGCAGAAAAGTGCAGATATGCAGAAATGAGGTTTTATTATGCCAATTAAAGTACAAAATAATCTTCCGGCGAAAAAGATCATGGAGCAGGAAAATATATTTATGATGGACGAAACGCGTGCAACGACGCAGAATATCCGTCCACTGTATATTGCTGTTCTCAATCTGATGCCACTAAAGGAAGATACGGAGGTTCAGCTGCTACGCAGTTTATCCAATACGCCATTGCAGATCGAGATTACATTTTTGACAACAGCATCGTATATTGGTAAAAATACGACGCTCAGTCATTTGAATGAGTTTTATAAGACCTACGATGATGTAAAAGAACGTAAATTTGACGGTTTGATCATTACGGGTGCTCCGGTGGAGCAGATGGAATATGAGGAAGTGCAGTATTGGGAAGAACTGAAGCAGATCATGGAATGGTCTAAGGCGAATGTGACGTCAACAATGCATATTTGTTGGGGGGCTCAGGCAGGACTGTATTATCATTATGGAATCAAGAAGCATCTGCTTCCGAAGAAAATAGTTGGTGTGTATGAACATCGGGTACACCATCGAAAAGCACCGCTTCTTCGCGGATTTGACGATGTATTTTATGCACCACATTCCCGTTATACCGGAGTTGATCATGAGGCGATTGAAGCGTGTGACACGCTAACTGTACTTGCAGACTCTGACAAGGTGGGAGAACTGTTATTAGTATCTGATGATGGTAAGCAGATCTTTGTGATGGGACATTTGGAATATGATCGTCTGACGTTGGATTACGAATACAAGCGTGACAGTAAAAAAGGCTTAAATCCTGATCTGCCGGAGAATTATTATCCGGATGACGATTCGTCACAAAGACCATTGCTTCGTTGGAGAGGTGCTTCCAATGCCTTGTTTTCTAACTGGGTCAATTACTACGTATACCAAAATACGCCTTATGAGTGGTCATAAATGCGGTAAAAGGCTAGTATTTATATGGGTTTTTCGGTGTGCGCAAACTTGGCTGACTAGTTGCAAAATGGCATAAATTAGCACAAAAAATGTGTGAAAAAGTGGTAGTAAATGGGGTGGAATGATTAAAAAATGGAGTAGTAAATTTGATAGGCAGAATCTTATGTGATCCAGCAGATTAGAAATGATTTGTGGTACAAAAAAAAGAGGAGAGCGTTGCGTGTTCTTCTCTTTTTATTATTACATGATGGTTGCCGGAAATAGCAACTATTTTTTTGCTCTGAAATTGTGAATAGTATACAAAAATTTACTGTTGATTTTGGTAATAATAGCCATGGTTATCGTTTGGTTGTCACTTTGTCCCCATATGGTTACTTCTTGGGCGCATAAGTAGAGTAGATTAGGTTAGTATAGTAGAGGTTAAGATTAGGATAGGGGAGAGAAGAATAGTATAGTATAGTGGAAAACGGAGATCACAACAGGAAGAATTGTGATAAACAGCACAGATTAATTCAGTATAGTAAATTTTTGGCTTTTTTTTCTTGCATTTTGTATGGAAATCTGCTATTGTAAAATCACTCCGAACAGTTGAGCTGATTCGGGCAAGTGATGAGCTTGGTTTTGAGGAAACTCGGTGAGTTATGAAGAATAGATCGTATTCTTAAAGGTCTATTGTTTATAGCTCATTTTTTATTTTTACGAAAAATTAAGGTGGTGAATGTTTTGGGTGGTAAAGGATCCGGAAATAGAATGGTAGCAAAAAATCAGGCATGGAAAAAGTCTCCTGTGATTGGAGATAATGGCATTACTGCCACGAAAGAGGAAATCAGCAAGATAACGGCTCACGCTCTGGAAATTGCTTTGTGGGACGAGATAGACACGAAAGACCCGGAGCAGTTAAGAGACAGAACGCTGAAATATCTCCAGTATTGTATTGATAACAATATCAAGCCCGGAAACCTTGGATTGTATAACGCATGGGGCTTAACCAAGGGAGAGGTTAGTAACATTCAGCGTGGGGAGCCCAACTCGGCACGCACTGGCGTCATTAAAAAAAGTCGACAAATTATGTCTCAAATTCGGGAACAGTTGATGTCTGATGGTAAGATCAATCCCGTTACAGGGATCTTCTGGCAGAAAAATTGGGATGGATTGAAGGATCAGCAGGAGGTTGTTCTTGAACCACGAAGACAGATTGAGGCAGATCAGACACCAGAACAGGTGCAGCAGATGTTGGAAGCCGATATTCCTTTGGATGAAGATCCTCCGTAAAATTGATATAAAAAATGCACCACAATTGAATGTGATGCATTTGATGCGTTGAGCTTAAAGTAAGCAAATATGTTTGCTAATGGCTTGTTCTATCTTAGGCGGTTGAATTCCGATGTAGCGTTGGGTGATAGCTGCTGATGAGTGCTGTAGCAGATGGCGCACTAACTCAATGTCGCAGTCGTTATTTTTATAGATTTCAGTTGCATAAAACTTGCGGAAACTATGCGTACTGATGTTATCATAGCCTAAATAATCACATACGATTTTGAGTTGCTTTTGCACAGCTCTGTCTGATATGTCAAAGAGTTTGGCTTGGCTATTGATCCCATGGTCCGTTGCGTATCGCAGGATATAGTTATAGATGTCAGGTATAACGGTAAATGTTCTGACTTTGCCGGTCTTTTGCTCGCATATGTCAAGGCGGTACCTGCTGCCATCTTTGATAATGTCTTTGATATGCAATTGCAATATGTCGGATATCCGTAATCCTAGATTTGCTTGCAAAACAAGGATAGTAGCTAGGCGTTCGTTTGGTTTGAAAGAATGTTTGTTCCAGACAAAGCCGCTTCGGATGGTTGATATGATGGTTTTGTATTGTTGCTGGTCCAAGGCTACTGTTTTTTTGTTCATGTGATCACTCCTTTTGAGTTCGTATTTTGCAAGTGGTTTAGTTCGTATAAATAGTATAGCACAGGATGTAAACGCTGTAAACTAAGGAAAGTTCGTTTTTTGCATATTATACGAACTCTGCAAAGAGAGGGGGGTGGGGGTTACAAGCAAGGGCGTCAGCCCTCTGCTCAGCCCCTCAAGGAACGAAAAAACAAAAAAGTGTCTTGCATCGGGAACGAATGATTGTAAGCATGAATTAATAGATGCAAAAAATCTTAAAAACAAAAAAAGGAGATGTAGTATGCAAGCTTTGAAAATTGCAACAATCATATTCAACATAGCGATGTTGCTGTGGATGATTGTGTTGGATTGCAAAGAAAAAAATACGGGCACAAGTGTAGGGTTCAAGATCTTGTCGCTTGGCTTTGGTGGAACAATCGTATATTTGATCATGAATTAGCAGAAAGGAAAAGGTGATGAAATGAAAAAGAAATTGTTGGCGGTGTTATTGACAGTGGCATTAACCATGTCATTAACAGGATGTACGGAAGCGGAAAAAGTGTCAGAGAATGTCTCTCAGGAAGCAGATAACTTCAATGTGCTGCGGAGATTAGCGGTAATCAATTCAAGAACGGACAAGGTAGAATTTGAACTCATCGGTGCATTTTCTCTCGAAGTGGAAAACAAGAATAAAATCAATGTGATCTGTGAAATGAAGGATGGATCATACAAAAAACATATCGTTGGCCTGAATCAGGAAACCATGTATGTAGTGGAAGATATTGGTGGTGCCAAAGTGAATAAGTACAAATATGAGGTCAATTATATTCCTGAATCTGTCGTTCCGTTCACTGTGACAAATAAGAAGTAGACAGTGTTAAGCATGACACGATAAACATGAATGCTAACCGGTGAAAATCGGTTAGTGGCATATAGTTCAGCGGTAGAACGCTTGATTGTTAATCAAGATGTTGCAGGTTTGAGTCCTGCTATGCCTGTTCCCACTGGTTTGAATCCTCTCTTACAGTGGGATATTGTGGATCTAGATGCCAATCTAGTTTTTTATTACACCTTTTCCCTGTAGCAAGAGCAGTGAATGTGTGTCAAAAGCACAGCGGGGATTATTTGAAAAAGGATATGGAGGAGGGTGGTACATACGATCGTAACAAAGCATGCCAAATATCGTATGAAACAGAGATGCGGTATTGGGAAGAACTCAATCAACAAAATGGCAAAGAAAGTGTATCAGTTAGGTGTGCGGCATGCAGAGACATCAGGAAATCTGCAAAAGTGGGTTGACAGTTTGTATTTTTACAATAAATCTGCCAATCAGATCCGGCTATATGGAGATATGGCATACATATTTCACAACCAGAAGTTGATTACGGTTATTAAGGTGCCGGAGAACCTTGTTCCTGACATCGTTGCAATTAGAAGATTCAAAGAAGAGAAAGGCAGGAGAAAACATGAATCAGATCGAAGAACACAAAAAATTGGTTGAATTTCTGCATGATGTATATGTGCGGAAGAATCATGACTACGGAGACAGCTTTTCAAGATCATTTGGTAAATATGGGGTTACGGCAGCACTGGTCCGCATGGAAGATAAATGGAATCGATTGGAAAATCTTGCTGGCGGCGCAAAACAGAGAGTACTGGATGAGGGCCTCCGAGATACCTGTCTTGATCTGGCGAATTATTGTCTGATGACGGTAATGGAATTGGATCGAAAGAATGGGGCAGAAAAACAGAGCATATTTGAGGAACAGGCGAAGAGTGAGACTGCAAAAGATCACATTATTGTTGATGATCTGATGGATGGGATTAATGAAGCCATTGAAAAGGGCACTGTTGAGCTCGTAATACCTGATAAGTTGGAAAGAGAAAAGAAATTAATTGATGAGGGTAAGGTGATGGCTCTTTATAAAGCAAAGTGGTCACAGAAAAAGATTGCTGATGAGATGGGATGCTCACAGTCGAGGATTTCACAGATCATTCGGGCCCAGAAAGAGTGATGTCGAAATTTGTCGGACGAAAATGGTTCTTTGATAATTGAATATTGGTGGTTGGTATGATATACTTTTCTTATCAATTAAGAAAGGGGATTGCTTATGGAAGAAGTAAAAACTTTAGCTATGCTACAGGAATTATCGGAAAAAATTGATACTATGATTGATTTATTGAGAAATATTGAATCAAATACAAGCTCAACAGAATCAAATACTGATGATATTTTTTATGCAAAGTCTGAGTTACAAGATATTAACACTAATTTACAGAAAGTGCTAAATAAAATTGATTAAATACTTACCAACCATTAATATTCAATAACGAATAGGTGGTTGGTATTTTTTTTGCCTAAAACCGTTGGTGTGATACTTCCGACAGATAAGCCATTGCAGATGGTGCAATCCCCTGTCGTGTCAGAAACTCCTTAATTAGCTGATAAAGTCGACGAAGCACAGCAGCCAACAAACGGAGTTTACCTAGCCGTGATGGAGTAGGTCCCAAGCATATGGATGATGGTAACTTGGGCAAAATGCCATCGCAAGCAGAGTTCCCATAATGGTATTGGAGCAGATTGCTAATCTGTCGGTCGTTAATTCGGCTTGTGGGTTCGAGTCCCGCACTCTGCGTTGTGTCAACACTTGTGCAGAAACCAATGTCGGCAATGGAAGAACAGAAACTAGCTGTTGGCATTATCAATTTACTCTCGGCAAACGTCATTAGGGGACGGTTCGAGAACGGTATAAAGAGTCCGTATGAACTGTACAAATACAGCAACAAAAGCAGTTCAAACCGTAAGTAGATGCTGTGAACTTGCGGTATCGGATAGTAGTTCAGTTGGGAGAATACTTAGTTCGCTAAGAGGTCATGGGTTCAAATCCTGTCTATCCGATTTATTTGGTCAATGGTACGCGGCAGATTTTAAGGAGGATGTATGTGCATGACAATTATCGAATATGCAGAAAAATTAGAATATAAACTTAATTCAGCGCAAATGATGCTTTTGAATAAAATGCAAGAAGCGAAAGAACATGATCTGCAATTGTTTATCTGTTGTCCACCTCGTATGGGAAAAATGAAGATTGCAGATATAGTTGAAAAATACAATAAATAATACATTACCGGCTACAAACGGTTGTAGTCGCTAACCTGAAACAATTACAGGCAGATTTGCGAAGGCATCTCTGCTTTGATGGAGGTGTCTTTTTTATGTCAGAACAAAACAAGAAAATTATAGCAGGCCTGCATCGAAAAGACCTGACCAATATAAAATTTGCTAGCGCATTGCTTGATATGGCGATCGAGGAAAAGAAAGATGATCTGAATTTTGCATTGCAGCAGGCAAAGGAAGTACAGCAGATTGCGGCAAAGGAGAGTCGAAAGAAGAATAGCATTGAGTTCGCAACCCTGTATTGGAAAGCTACGCTGATGCTGGCACCGTATTTCTTTGAAGATTTTCTGTATTACATGGAAAAGGATCGGGCACCGGACAAGAGATTTTATATGCCACGCCGACGAACACTGAAAGTGGTAGTTGATGATTTGCAGGACTTGGAAGATGGCAAGTTGGATTTTTATGGGTTATCCATGCCCCCTCGTGTCGGCAAGTCCACAATATGCATTTTCTTCATGGCATGGGTCATGGGAAAGCGTCCCAATAGCCATAATGCGATGTCAGGACACAGTGGTATCTTGGCAGATGGATTTTATGGTGAAGCACTTAATCTTATGGAATTGGATGTACCGGAAGAAAAAAGACAGTATCATTTTCTGGATATATTCCCACAGACATTTTTGCAAAAGAAGTCAGCGGAAAAGAAAGAAGTGACTTTGAATGATCCGGATCGTTTTGCCACATTAACCTGTCGTGGTATTGATGGTACATGGACGGGTGCAGTTGATATTTCTTGGGACGGTTATCTGTATGTCGATGATATGGTCCGTGACAGGCAGGAGAGTTTGTCTCCGTCACGATTAGAGGGCAGATACCAGGATTATCTTAACTTGCTTGTTGATCGTAAGAATGACGGTACAAGAGAATTGATGGTAGGTACTAGATGGAATATTCTGGATCCGCTTGGCAAAGTAGAGAAACAGTACAAGGATAACCCACGATACCGTTTCAGAAAGATTCCAGCACTTAATGAGAATGGGGAGTCCAATTTTGTTTACGACTATGGCAAGGGATTTTCAACGGAATATTTCCTGAATGTGAAGAGTCGTTTGGATAAGAACGAATGGGAGGCGAAATATCAGCAACGCCCATTTGTGCGTGAGGGATTGCTTTTTGCAGAGGATGAATTGCAGACGTACAATGGCGTGTTACCGCCTGAGAGTAGTTTGATCCGTGTATTGGCTGCCTGTGATGTGGCTTGGGGCGGCGGTGACAGTCTGTCGATGCCGTTTGGGTACGAATATGATGACGGCTATATTTACATTCCGGATTGGATTTTTAACCGGGGGGATAAGACGGTAACACAGCCGATTGTGGTTGGAAAAACATTGTATCATAAACCGCAGATGGAACATTTTGAGGGAAATAACGGTGGTGATGAGTATGCGGACAAGATTGACGACATGCTCCAAAAGGAGGGATACAAATGCAGCATATCTTCCAGCAAGGCACCAAATACCATGAGCAAGCTGGCAAAGATCATTCAGTATGCACCGGACATAAAGAGAAGATGTAAATTCCTTGCGGCCAATAAGAGGGACAAAGAATACCATGATGCGATGGATGAGTTAAATATGTTTGTGCAGATTGGGAAGAACGATCATGATGATGCAGCAGATGGAATTACACAGTTAGTAATGCTTGCAAATGGGGCTACCATTTGTAAAGCGAATGTATCACAGAGAACATTTTAGGAGGGGTTCAGATGACGAAGGATATTTTGAAGCAGTATAGATTTTTATCGGAAGTGATCCGTAAGGACGAAGAGAAGCTGCAGCATTATAAAGATAATCCACCGGAGGCATATCTTGGAAAGGTGCAGTCTTCCAATAAGCAGTTTCCATATCAGAGAACCATGGTGACGGTGTGTGGCAGTGAGGTAAAGGACAGGAAATATTGGAAAGATAAACAGTATGAGTTGATCGTGAAACTGCATAACGAACGGACTGAACTGGAGAAACTGCAATTGGAGGTTGATATTTTCCTGACGACTATTTTTGACAGCAGGGATCGCTTGATCTTCGAGTATCTTTACCGGGACGGTATGACACAGCAGGAAGTGGCTGACAAGCTGTATATGGATCGGAGTACGGTGTCGAAAGTGGTGGATAGGTATGTAGCTTAGAATGCGAGGTATGAGATTATGGGTGTATCTAAATTGTCAGATAAATGTCGTAAATGTCCAAAGAAAAATGAATGTAATCATAAGAAAATGGAAGCATTGGCTTATTTAGAACCATGCGGGCAATCTTCAGGAGTAAATGCAAGTCAGCCACTAGCAAGAGAAACAATGCAAATAAATGTGGGTGGTGTAATACAGATTGTTTATAAAGACGATATCGAAAAGGCTATTGAAAGAGAATTGTTCAAGGACAGATTTATGCAGTTTGGAGCATAGAAAGTAACTTTCACACAATTCACACTCAAATAATGCTAATTTAATAGTATGAAACAGTATCAGAGAGCCAGACGGTCTACAAACCGCCGTGGCTCTTTTTCTATGCATTTACATAATGCAATGCAGAAAGAGGTGGATTGTCGTGCAGTTTGGAAGAAAACAGATCTTTACAGATGAGATGCAGATCACGAAGGATAATGTTATAAAAGTGCTTCAGGATGCCTTGATTGTACATGAGCAAAACCGTACAGCAATTAAGTTCCTGTTGGATTATGAGCGTGGTATCCAACCGATTGATGATCGAATCAAAGAGATTCGTCCGGAAATCAATATTAAGGTAAAGGACAATATGGCTGCGGAGATCACAGAGTTTAAGTTGGGGTACGAATGGGGATCGCCAATCCGATATGTACAGCGAGCCAACAAGGGAATCCGGGAAAATAACAAAGATGCGGACAATGTCGGTATTGCAATGCTCAATGAGATGATGGAGGAAGAAAACAAGCCATCTGCAGATCAGGAGCTGGCGAGGTTTATTGAAATCTGTGGAGTTGGATATCGGCTGATTAAGGCAAAGCCGGATCAGTATCGGTTTGGAAGTTCGGTTGTGGATATTCTGACGTTAAATCCAATGAATACTTTTGTCGTGTATTCCAATGATGTGTATCGCAGACCAATTATGGGCGTGTCATACATCACCGATCAGAGTGGAAATTCGACTTATGGTTGTTATACAGAGGATACCTATTATGAGGTCGAAAATATTATTAAGATGAATAAAGAAAAAAAGCGAGAAAGATGGTTTGTGTCCAATGGAAATGGGAGAAAGAATATACCGGCGGCAATCCCTATTGTTGAGTATATCAACGATTATGACCGGATGGGATGTTTTGAGCGTGTAATTTCGGAGATTGACGCCTTAAATATCGTAACATCGGACAGAGTGAATGATATTGTCCAGTGTGTGCAGTCATTGTTGTGGGTACATAATGCGGAACTGCCGAAGGATGAGAATGGAAATTCTGCTGTGAGAAATGGTGCATTGATCGAAACAAAGTCTACCGGCAATGGACATGATCCGAAAATGGCATATTTGTCGAAAGAAATGTCACAGGACGGGATCCAAACACTGATACAGAATTTTATTGATCGCATCCACGAGAAAACGAATGTGCCGGGACGACAGGAGCAGGGCGGTGGTTCTACCGGATCGGCAATGAATTTATCAAACGGATGGCAGGCAGCGGAGCTTTCTGCATTGAAAAAGTCACAGTTGACTAAGAAGTCAGAGAAAGAATGTATTCGCATTATGTTGGAGATTTTCAACAATGACGTGGATGTGCCGGAAGAGGTGCGAAATTTGAAACTCGCAGATATTGAACCGAAGTTTGATAGAAACAGGACCTACGATCTGGCAACGAAAGTCAATTCCTGGGCAACTTTGATTCAGAACGGCGCTGATCTACTCAAGGCAACAGAGCTGGCAGGCTTTACGACCGATGCACAGCAGTTTGTGCTGGACAGCGAGGAAATGGTCAATAAGCTTTTGGAAAGTAAATTGAAAGGATCAGAGCCTGTGGATACAGCATCGGAAGGTAAGGTTAATGATTCGGACGAACAGACAACAATGGATGGAAAGAATATGCCGGATATGTCAGATCAGCCGCAGGCAACTCCATTTGCCAATGCGTAGAGTGGAGGGATGAACGATGGGATTAACAAATTTTGATGAGTTAAATACTCTTTCAACGACCGAAACAACCAAGGACGATCGACACAAAGCTACCCGGAAGAAAATACCGATTCATGATTATTTTGAAAATATGCAGATCAGTGAGGAAGAGAAAGAAAAGCGTGTCCGTTTAGCAAATTTGCTGCTGGCGGATGTGCTTTTTTTATTTGCCTTGTCAAAACGAAACCAGGATAAACAGTATCTTTCAGAAGCATTTCAAAAGAGATACTTATCATCGGTGCAAAAGGTGGCAGAGCCGGATCAGAAAATGCAGCGATATATCCGGAAGGTATGTGACAGTATTGTAGACACAACATTAAAAGGTGGATCATTGACTACCAGCAAAGCGAATAAACCACAGGATCCCTATGCGGTTTCTGTGGATCGAGCCACCAATGTAGCGGAGAATGAAGCTAATGCAATTTTGAATGGGGATGAATACATTACTGCTGTGAAAAATGGCTGTACTAAGAAGAGGTGGAAGTCCTACCGGGATGAGAGAGTCAGGGCAGATCATGCGGATGTAGATGGACAGGTTGTCGATATCAGCCGCCCGTTTCGTGTTGGAAAATATGTGATGATGTATCCGAAGGACGATTCTTTGGGAGCGGGTTTGGAAGAGATTGTGAACTGCCGGTGCTCAGTGGAGTATTTGAAATCTGACGATAGATTAAATAAATTTAAGCAAGAATTGTCAGATGGGATAATAAATACAAATATCAAATGGCAGAAACAAAGAGAACATATTACAGGAACAAAAGAAAATGAAAGAAGAATAAAAAACGACATAGAAAATCAAAAAACTCCATGCAGTATGTTCTATGATACTATAAGTGTAAAAGAATTATTGTCTCAACATGTGGGAACGGGCGTGATTAAATTCACAAAAGGCAGTGTTTATCCTAAAGAATACATACGGCTTGATGTTCCGATAGGAATTGTGTACAATGTTGGCAAGAATATGTATCAGAAAACATGCAAGATGGTTGTTGTTTATAGCAAAAAGGGTATTCATGCATACCCTGTAAAGGATTGGTGAGTGGGTATGTACAACGAAGATATGCTTGTAAAAGCAGAAGTTCTTTCAAATGGGGGAACAAAAATTAAATTGATTCTGAAGAATGGTAATACGATCAATGGCTTTTCAATTGGAATTGAGCCTGCATTTGATGAAGAGGGTGAAGAATTAGAATATAATGTTTTGATTTTTGATCCGGAAAATTCCGATGAATATATTCAAATAAAGAATGAGGAGATAGAAAATGTGGTAGTATCGCTGGAGTAATAGAATTATTTGGAGAGGATGGTGAAGATGTGGACCTCAATAGAATTATTGAAGAAGAGCGAAGATAAAGTGGTGTATATGTTTGGAATTGATGAATTAGATGGAATTATGGAAATTGATTTGGTAAACATAGAAAATTCAAAGATCGTTTGTATGCCGTCAAATGGATTGGTAGATAGGAGAACAGCTAATAATGCGTTTGGCCATATGCTGTCTTTATCTCGACGGGGAGAATTCCCGTTAAAGGAAACATATGCAACTGGTTAAAAGAAAACATATGAAAAGGATGGTGGAAATGAGATTATATAACATATATTATCTATGTAATGCGTCTGTGGATGGCATAAGGAACCTGAACTACAAACAGAATCACTATGCTAACGGAAAGAGTGACTACACATTGGAGAACTGGAAAGGTGCTGTTCAATCATATGATGTCATTCGGAAAATACCTTTTTTGAGCAATGAGGTGAAGGAACTTATTGATAACGTTCCAGCGTATGTGTATTCAGATGCAAGCCCTAAGGTAAATAACGAAACTGCTGAGATTGTAAAACAATCCAATGTCAAGCTGTTAGCCAAATTAGAAGCTATTATAGAATTGTATCAATCTATGGATGCAGGGGAATCACAAGAGGGAGTTGATATTAAAATACCGGCTTGTTCTACATTGGATGAGTACATCGGGTATTTGAAAGATATAAACTTTATTTTGAATCAATGTCCCATGATTGCAAATAGCAGCGAACAGGTTGTGTTCAATACCGTTGATGTTGGCTCTATGTGGTTGTCGTTGTTGGTGAAAGGAGCAGTTGGTTCTCATATCATATTGAATATATTGGCAAAGCTATCAGAGGTTTCTATAAAATTTTTATCTGATTATAGAGTTCTGAAAATGCAAGATGAATATCTTGTTGCAATGCGTCAGAAAAATGAGATTGGTGAGGAAGTGTTAGACACATTTAAGAAACTGAAAGAGACAATGATGGACGAAAAAGTGTCAGAGTTTGAAAAAGAATGTGATACCAAAATTACAGATCCGGAAGAAAGAGACAGAACGGCTAGAACAATTGAAAAATTGGCGATATTGGTTGATAAGGGTGTAGAAATTTATTCTTCAATAGAAACGCCCGATGAGATTAAAGTAATGTTTCCGTTTACAGAAAATGCACCTCTTTTGCCGGAGGGATTACAAAAACTGATTGAAGCGAAGGAAGAAAACGATAGATAGTAACGATATGGGGAAATAACAAAAGAGCCTTTGAGGCTCTTTTTTATTTGTGGTTAATTATTTTGCATGACTCTGCCATACGGAGCGTCTATTACTTGATAGACTATCGACTTCTTGAACTAAAGTATAACATCGTCGTTCATAATGTGGTTTTAATATTTTATATTTCGATACATATCGAAATTTTAACTCATTGATATAATAGTTGACCAATTTGAGAATTTCTTCTTTAGCACATTCATTCTCATCGTCATCTGCATATGGATCATAATCTTGCGTCCACATAGGAGGCATATCAACTGTATCTTCATTTTCTTCAGTATTATCTGCAGCAAATAAATATATGTATTTACACCCAACTTTTTCTGCAATCTCCAATAAATGAGGAACAATGATTTCCCAGAAGATATATACACCAAGCTTGAAATCTAATTGGATTTCTGATTTGTATTCTTTGTTTCTACCGAGAAATTTAATATCAATTGCAGGAAATGTTTCGTGTACCTGCTGGATATGATCTTCCTCTCCAGTTTTTGACAACGCTTCTCTTTTTTCCTCCAATAGTTGAACTTTATCTTCTGCCAAACTAAACAGCTGTGATACTCTATCTGGTTCATTAACAACTTCCCATAATTTGTTCATTGATTCGTTTAATTGTTCGTTTGCATATTCTTCATCTGCTTTGCTTAAATTCTTTTCTTTCAATTTCAGCAAAGCATCGACATATTTATCAAAAGGTTCCTTTTCAGCCTGACTTAAATTCCAGCTGTTAAGGTCACTAAATAATATTCCACAATTTAGCGCAAAAAAGAACACTATCTCTTTTGTCTTCTGATCTCGAACTAAAAATACTTTTGTATTTCTAGTGCAATCATCATCCCAAGCATTATGTGTCAAATAATAGGAAATTTTCTCGCCTTTTGTAGCTTGGACAAAAGCCTTGATATCTTTTTGGTTTTCATTCGTTTTTCTTAATGGTTCTGTTTTTAACCTTTTAAACAGAAATTTTTTTTGTTCCTCAATTGATAATTTCTTCATTGCATCTCTCCGTAAATAAATAATCCCACAGGCGCTTTATCCTGTGGGATAGATGTTATACCAAAACAACACCTTTTCTTCTAAGAAATTCTCGTGTAGCATCAGCTTTCATTGCTGCCAAACTCATCTTTTTATTTCCAGCTTCACCAGCAGCTAGTCCCCTGCGTGCCTGAAGCCAAGAATGTTCTGCATGCGACAATGTACTTAGTTGCCAGGCATCATATTTATCATACCTTTTATAAACTGACTCTACTAGCTTTTTCGCTGAATCGCACAATTCTTTATATGATCCATTGAACATATGCCCCGTCAAATATTCGTTTCTAACATTTACAAGGACGGGTCCATATTTCCACGCCTCAAAATCATCATTAAACAGAGGGCTTCCAGAGATCATCAAAGACTCCCGTTGCGAAAAGTACATCATTTTATGCATCTTCATTTGATCCATAGTGCAACCATGTTTTTTTACATGTAAGTCATTCAAATATTTGGCTACAGCTAAAGTTTGTGTCATATAATCTCCTCCTCTCCATATTTGTCATTGTATTAGTATACTACTTTCATTTATATTATACAATATTTTTTGGCTTTTGTTTGTAAAAAATTCAGCAGACGCATGTTTTTTAGTAAAAAGGGCTTGACTTTTGTGTCACCATAATTTATTATTTATGTGTCACCAAAAGAAAGGAGGGAATAAATGTCACCAAGGACAGGAAGACCAACATCTGAACCTAAAAAACATGAAACTAGAATACGAATGTCAGACAGGGACATTGAAAAACTAGAATTTTGTTGTAAAGAAACTGGTATGACGAAAGCGGATGTTATTAGAAAAGGAATAGAGATGGTCTATAAAGAGTTAAAAAAATAAGAAGTTGCACCGCTACCAACGAACACAACTTCTTATAACTCAAAAACTCCAAAAGGAATTTGATAAATCTATCATATCATCTTTCTTTTGGAAATGCAAACTAAATGAAAGGAGATATAATTTAATGCAGGAAGTATCAGAAGTAACAATGCAGACACCAATAGAGATTGCTTTAGGTGTCGATAAGAATGGAATGACAACAGCGAGAAGGTTGTATAATTTTTTTGGACTCGCACAAGGACAGTTCGCAAGATGGGCTAAAACGAATATTGTTGATAATGAATTTGCCACAGAAAATGAGGATTTTTGGAGGGTCGACATTGATGTCGAGGGTAATAAAACAGTTGATTATAGACTTACAGCTCACTTTGCAAAAAAGCTGTCATGTAAAGGTAATGGAGTAAGAGCAGAGGAAGCAAGAGAATATTTCACAACAGTCGAAGAAAAGACAAAAGAAGAAGTTGTAAACAGAAGTCAAGCATCGCCACTTCTTCAATCTGTAGCTGGAATAATTGACAGCTTAATAAAGCAGGAAGCGGAACAAAATAGATTAAAAAAACAACAGGAGAAAATAGAAAAGAAATTAGACGTTGTCGTTGCTACATATGAGAAGAATGACAGTTCGGATGATTTTAAGCAATGGTGTAAGAACTGTGCTGGAAAGATTGCTAAATCTCCAAAGTTAGAACAGTTTTCCAGTAAGGAAGTGTTTGGAGTTATATGGAATGAAAGCTATCAGCGTCTTACGGAAAAAAGACCTTGCAATTTAAAGACAAGGTTGACTAATGAAAGAGGAAAGGCTTTTGAGAGAGGAAAATCATCGTCATGGATTAAGCAGCATATAACATATTTAAGTATAATAGCTGATGATAAAGACTCGAAGCCAGCGTACGAAAGTGTTATGCGAGAAATGATGATGGTATACTGTGTGGAATAGCAAAGATCCAGGAATAATAAGGAGCAATATTATGAACAAATCAGAAGAAAAGGTTTTGGAAGCAAGTGTTTTACTGGAAAGGGCAAGGGTACTATCAGCAATCTTGACGAGACAGTATTTTGGACAGGATGTAGCGACGCCTGCAGATTTATGGAAAATTTCGGGATATTTTTTTGATGATGCAAAGGTGGTTGCAGAAACTATTACTGATATGGTGGGAGATGCGGAGGAACTGTTGAATCAAGCACTTTAACGAGACTTTTGGAAAGCAACAACGCTGATGGTAGCGTAGGAATATTGGAGTGATACAAAAGAGGAGTAGATGGCCTCGCCCAAATATGGGGGCAAGGTATCTGCTCCTTTAAGATATCTCATAAAAATACTATCACTGCATGGAAGCGATGTCAAATATATGTATGGCAAAAACAGACTTTCACACAATTCACATTTCCAATGTGTTATATTTTGTATAAGGAGAAATCCGAAAATTTAATATGATCAATGAAAGGCGTTTACCTCACAACTGAGATAAGCGTCTTTTTGTTGTGCGCTAGAGAAAGCGCAATACAAGTTTCGCGGACAATTGGAAATCAGAGAAGATTTTAAAACGCAATGATGATCAGAGAAGATCTGAAAACGCAGAAATGAGGTAGTGATATGAGAAAGAAAGAGTTTATCCCGATGAATTTACAGTTATTTGCAGAGCCTCCTGCAGGCGGTGACGGTGATGCCGGAGATACATCTGCGACAGGCGGAAAGTCTGGCGAAGGATCAAACAAAGCAGATCCGGATGATGAGGGCGATGACGGTGTCAGCCTTGCAGAACAGGTGGCACAGCTTAAGGTGCAGAATGCAAAACTGAAAAAGGCAAATGATAAGGCAACCAGCGAAGCGGCAGGCTACAAAAAGCAGTTGCGTGAGAAGCAGACTGCGGAGGAGATTGCTTTGCAGGAAAAGGCAGAGAAAGAAGCCGAGAGGGAGGAACAGTTTCAGAAGCTGCTTCGTGAAAATACAATTACAAAGTTTGAGAAGAATTTCCTTGCACTTGGATATCCTGCGGATCTGGCTGCAAAGGCAGCGACAGCACAGTGTGATAACGACACTGATGAGCTTTTCAGCATTCAGCAGACTTTTATCGAGGCAAAGGAAAAAGCAATGAAAGCCGACTGGATGAAGTCTATGCCGAAACCACCGGCGGGAAATGATGACTGCCCGGTATCAAAGGAGCAGTTTAGAAAGATGAAGTATTCCGAGCGTGTTGCTTTCAAGCAGAAGTACCCGGAAATGTACAAGGAATATGTAAAATAATTGCATGAGATTATGGAGGTAAAAGATTATGCCAATGACGAAATTAGCAAATTTAGTAGATCCTGAAGTTATGGCAGATATGGTGTCAGCCACTCTGCCAAAGAAGATTAAGTTTACACCGATTGCCCATATTGATACAACTTTAGTTGGTCAGCCTGGCGATACGATCACGGTACCAAAGTATGCATACATTGGGGATGCCGAAGACATTGCCGAGGGTGTTGCTATGGGAACCACGGTTCTGACAGCATCTACCACAAAGGCAACGGTAAAGAAAGCCGGTAAAGGTGTGGAGATTACAGATGAATCTGTACTTTCCGGTTATGGAGATCCGTTAGGTAATGCAACGGATCAGCTTGCAAAGTCGATTGCAGCAAAAATGGATAATGATGGTTATGATGCCCTGTGTACGGCTACTCTGGTGTATGATGGCACAGAGAAAGTGATTGCCTACAATGGAATTGTGGATGCGGATGCGAAGTTTGGCGATGAGTCTGACGATGCACTGGAGAAGATTCTCTTCATTCATCCGGATCAGGAAGCAACTCTTCGTAAGGATGCGGACTTTATGGATAAGAACAAATATCCGCTGGATGTGGTCATGAACGGAACCATTGGAAAGATTGCAGGCTGCCAGGTCGTGAAATCTAAGAAGGTTAAAGTTGTCAAATATGAAAAGGACAATGATGCCGGTACAATTACGATTGTTGAAGATGAAACTGCAGAGTCAGGAACCAATAAGCATCTTGCAACTATTGCAGTAAATTGCATTGATAAGCTGGCAGTTGGCGATAAGGTCAAAGCGGTAGATACGGATTTTTATGCCTGCCCGATTGTAGTTGTGGATACGGAAGATCCAAACGAAGATCCGGATGCCGATGGTGTAGATGTCAGCGAAGCAGCTCTGACATATTACATGAAGCGTGACATTATGATCGAGGACGATCGTGACATTCTGAAAAAGACAACGGTTATCACTGCTGACAAGCATTATACTGCGGTACTTTCGAATGAATCTAAGGTAGTTCTTGCAAAATTTAAGGCGTGAGTGGAGGTTGATTATGGGAATGTTACTTCGGAGATACCATAAAGGGGATGGTGGAATGCCATCTCCTGTTGATGCGATTGTAGAAGAAAATGAAACTGTAGATGTTGATGTAGAAAAGAAGAAGCCGGGCAGAAAACCAAAGGCTACTACAGAGGAAAAGGAGTAGGTTATGGCTGATGAAGAGAAGGATGTTCTGACAGAAGAAACGCTGATCAATGAGATTCTGTCGGAATTGAAAATTGAATTGGAAGTAGAATCTGAGCAGGATATTCTTCTCTTGCAGTCAAAGATCAAGGGAGCAGTGCGGGAGGTAAAGCAGAAACGCAATTATGCAGGACGCTACACGGAGGAATATGTGGTCAATGATCTGCAGAACTACATTTCCAATATTAAGAACTTAGCCATGTACGATTATGGTATGATTGGCGGCGAGTTCCAGAAGTCCAATTCGGATAATGGAATTTCCGTTAGCTGGGAAAGCAGAGACAGTGTCTTTGCGGGTATTGTGCCGATTGCGCAGGTCTATTAGAGAATTAAGTGGTACGCTTGGCGATTCCTTAGAATCTCTCCTTATGTCAAGCAGGGCGGTATCTATGTGGAGGCTGGGAGCGATACCAATTATGGGGAGAGATGTTTATGCGAAAGCAGTTAAAGAGAAATAAGCGCAAAATGTATTATGCGCTGTATGATAAGCAGATGCCGGTAGGCGATGATGTGCTGGAGTGTAAAGCCGGATACAAGAAGCCGGTGGCATTCCGGGCAAGCCTTAGTACGGGACAGAGCAATGCACAGGAGAATCCGTTTGGAACATCGGTGGATTATGATCGCATTATCTGCAGTACAGATATGGGTCTGCCAATTACGGAAACAACGCTTTTATGGATTGGAAAGGAGCCGTCATATCTTGATGATGGTTCTGTGGATCCGTCCAGTGCAAACTATAAGGTGGCGGCACATCCGTTGGATGGAATGCAAAGTCTGCGTATTGCCGTGAAGCTGATTGCACAGAGTGTTGTGGAAGATATGGAACAAGAGACAGAAAACACTACAGAAGAGCCGGGGCAGGATCCGGGTAGTGATTTAGAGGATTGGTAAAGGAGAGATTGAGTTATGCCAAATGGTACATTCTTAGATTTATGTAAGGATATTGTTGTTAAGTATTTTAATGAACACCGTGATAAGACAGATGCCAAAGGAACAGAGATTACAAAAGATGATGTCTTTGTAGTTTGGAGTTGCAAGATTTTACAGAACAATAAGGCACTTGTCAGCACAACAGTTTCTGACGGTATGTATTATGAGATTACTCATAATGGAGATAAAAACGAAACATATGTAGATGCCTACAAGAAATGGGAAAATTTTTGTGTAAAGTAAAGGAGAGAGCGAAAATGAAGAAGTATATTGGTACAAAGATGATTGAAGCAAAACCTATGAACAGGGGGGATTACAATACATACCGTGGCTGGAATATTCCAAAGGATGAAAATCCGGCGGATGAGGGGTATTTGGTAATGTATTCCGATGGATATGAGAGTTGGTCACCGAAAAAGCAGTTTGAGGAAGCATACAGAGATTGCATGGGCATGACATTTGGTATCGCTTTGGAGCTTTTGAAGAAAGGGTGTAAGGTTGCTCGTGAGGGATGGAACGGCAAAGGAATGTTTGTTGTGTATCAGAAGGGGTATCCTGATGGTATTCCATGTAATAAGCAGACAGCAGAAGCATGGAGTATGAATGAGGGGGATTTGTTCAAATGTAATCCATATTTGCAGATCAAACAGGTAAATGGTTCTCATTCAATGTGGGTTCCGTCAATCGGTGATGTGCTTGCAGAGGACTGGATTATTGTAGAATAATAAAGGCTAGGAAAAAATCCTAGCCACAAATAGTTATTATTTTTTAGATAATTTTGAAACATATGCTTCGGACATGCCTAATTCAAAAGCAATGTCTTTTTGTTTCATACCAGCCTTTTTTAGTTGTTTTATTTCAGTTGTGTAGTCTTTCTTTTTGTTCTTTTTTGGAACAGCAGTTTGAATACATTTTCGATAACCATCTCCATATTCTTCATATTGAATTGTGAGGGTACCTTCGCTTGTTGACTTTCTTATTGCAAGCTTACCTTTCGTTTTATGTAGGTCAACATCATCTGAATGAATAAGATCGTTCAGAGTGGTATTTTTCAATGAAGAAGGTAAGTTGACGGAAACGAGCTTATTTTTTTGGGCCATAATAGATCCTCCTTTAATATGTTTTGTGAATTTATTATATTAAAAAAATTTACAAAAGTCAAGTGCTAACAAAATAGTAATTATTGACAAATGTAAGTATATGATAATCTAAAAATATGAAAGATACATATTGATAAAGGAGTATAAAAGCAATGCCAACACAAATAAATTTCACCTACGACAGCCTATCATCTATTGACGCTGCCATTAAAGAAATGCAGGCATATCAGGAACAGCTTACAAATAAATGCCGTATTCTTGCCCAGCGTGTGGCGGAGATTGGTGTGGAGATTGCTAGAGTGAACATTGCGGACTTTGATGCAATCTACAGCGGTGAGCTGTTATCAAGTATTCGGGCAGAGTATAGTGGCTCTGTGCCAGATGGTGCAAGCTGGCTTGTGATCACGGATTGCCCGTGGGCAGCATATGTGGAGTTTGGTACCGGCATCGTAGGTCAGGAATCCCCACATCCGGATACTTCCATTGTGGGGTGGAAATATGATGTGAATCAGCATGGCGATATGGGTTGGTATTATTTTAAGGATGGCGAATGGCATTGGACAAAGGGAATGCCAAGCCGTCCTTTTTTGTACCAGACCGGTATGGATCTGCGGGAAAGAATAGAGGAGATAGCGAGGGAGGTGTTTGTCGGTGCTTAGCGTATGGAACAAGGTTAATAAGCGTATGATGCAGAGGCTGAAAACAGATCCGGATGCACCGTATCCGAAGTTGTATCTGACTTCTACGGATTCATCCAGTGCACCGACACAGTTTCCGTGTTTGTATATCAAATCGCTTGGAGAACCCACAGCAGGCAGAGACTTCCAGAATACGCAGTGCTACATCACATCCACGATTGAGTTACATGCGTATTCGGCAGCATCGCCAAATGGATCGCAGACAGAAGCGAGAAAGATCATGGATGCGGCAGGAAATGTGATGCTTAGCATGGGGTATGATCTGATTGCTGGTCCGTACCCAGATAACCGGGAGTATTTCCGGATTATTGCAAGATTTCGCAGGATTGTAGGGGACGGCGATGAGTTGTAAAAAATAAATATGGAATAAGAAGATCATTGATCTTTTTATGATAGAAACAGTAAATGAAAGGACTCCGAGATTTCGGGGTTCTTTTTGTTTTCCAAAAAGGAGGAAAAGCAGATGGATTTATCTACGATAGGAGTGAAATTTGGATGGGCTGTTGAGGAGACAGCTGGAACCAAGCCAAAGGCATTTACTTGGATCAAGCGATGCAGCAAGATTGCCGGGATCAATGTCACTAAAGATAAGATCGATGTATCCTGTTTTGAGGATAAGATCAAACAGTACATTGCTGGTGTTGGTGATACTGGTGGAGACTGGAATCTTAACTTCAACGGGTCAAGAGATTTTGTTACGGCTTGGGATGCATTATTAGATGCATCTTTGGAAGGTAAGGCGGCAGGAAAAGCTACATGGGCAGACATTTATATCCCCGGCTTTGGTTCTTATTTTCTTAAGTTTGAACCGGGAGAGATTCCTATGCCGGATTTAGAACCTGGTAGTAAATTGGATATCCAGATTTCCAATGTCATCAATGAGTACGATGGACTTGGAGAATCTATTGAGCCAGTGGCAGCCTAAGCAGTTGCTAGAGCAACATGATATTTTTTTGAGGGGGACAAATCAGTGTCCCCTTTCATGAGAAAGAAAAGGAGAGATTTGATATGAACATTACAGTGAATGGTAAAGAGTATATTTTGGAATATACATTTGAAGCAGCAGAGTGTCATGAGTGTATTGATGCAGCAATGGATATTTTTGGCGGTATGATGACGGCAAAGATTGACAGTAAACATTCGGAAGAGATGCAGGTGAGGGATTTTTTGATGAGTCTTTCAGATCTACCAAGAATGGCAATGGACATGTTTTATGCTGGTTTACTGGAAAATCACGGAACGGGCCCAGATGGAGACGGAACAATTACAAGTCGTGCAGATGCGAGATGTTTGTATAAACAGTTTTGCAAGGAAAATCCTGAAGATGAAAGAGCAACATCTTACTATGCTCTTTGTACTTCTATTGCAGAGCAGATGGAGAAAGATGGTTTTTTCAAGCGAACCGGAATGGAAGACATTCTGGAGAACATGGGGAGTCTGGTCAAGAGCAAACAGAAGAAACAGCCGAAGAAACCGATGGATCATCAGCGGAAGAAGCCAACCAAAGCGCAGAAAGCAGCAATGGAAGCGAGAGCGGAGGGCAAAGAAAACGATTTTCAGAGCTGATTTGGGAAGAATTTCTGCCAAAAGCTTTGCTGTATGGCTGTCCGTATGACTTGTTTTGGCACCTGAATCCTACCAAGCTGACGGCATTCCGTAAAGCATACGAAGATAGATTGCAGCAGAAGGAAGATGCAATGTGGCGAAATGGTCTGTACACAATGCGTGCCATCAATGCTTGCTTTGGAGGGAAATACCCTGAGAAGCCGCTTTTTGAAGTTGGAGAAAGCAAGGAATCCTCCGAACGACAAGAGCATGATGGTTATACTGAACAAGAAATTAAAGAAGCTAGAGAAGCTTTGGTCATGCAATTACAAATCATGGAAGGACAGCAGCGGAGAGCAAAGCGTAAAAAAGAGTTGTTTGATCATTAAGTGGAGAGCAGCCCAATGTGGGTTGCTCTCTTTTCTTTTACCGTAGGAGGTGCAGAATGGCAGCAATAGACAGTTTGAACATAAAGGTGGATGCGTCTGCTCGAAGTGCCAACGAACAGTTGGATAAGCTTGTAAAGAAGATGATGGAGTTACGCCGTACATTGGGCGGTCTTAATGCCAATGAACTTAACGCATTTGCGAGCGGTATGAGCCATTTTACCAAAGCAGCACAGGCATTGAGTGGTGTGAAAACTTCTGATTTTACCAAGCTTGCAAAAGGCTTGGATAAGTTGGCAGATGCTAGAAAGTTGGAGAATACAGCACAATCTGTGGAAAAGTCAGCGGGTTCTTTGCAGGAATCTGTATCAATGGCACAAAAGGCACTGGGCTCCGGACTAAAATTTGATAGTAAGGGTATTCAGAATGTAAAGAAATCTGTCCAGTCCTTGGCAAATGAATTTTCTAGTGCAGGTACCGGTAATGCATTATCTAACAATTTGTCAGAAATTGAGAAAGAGGCAGATAAACTACGCAACAAACTGGATCAATTAAGTGAAAAAGAGCAGAAAGCGTTAGCAGTTGGAAATTCGTCACCAGAGAATAAAACATTCCGTAGTTTACAGTATGATATAGCTGTTTCTTTGAATAAGTTATCAGAATTGGAACAGAAGATCTCACAGATGAAAACTCACAAGGTGCAGGATTTAGCATCCATTCCTATCATTCGCTCGGATGCTGGAAACGGATTTTCCGAAACAAAAGCTGTGGCCAAAACAATGCTAAATACGGGACGTGTGCCAAAAAGTGCTAAATATTCGGTAGATGCTTCGGCAGAGTCTTTGAAAGAGTCGTTAGAACAGGTGAATCGTGCAGAAAGTGCAGTACAAGGCTTTGCGGGAAAAATAGCAGAGGCAAAAGCTCAGCTTGCCAGTATTGAAAAAGGTGGGAAGAGTTTAGGAACTGATGAGTGGGATGAGGCTTATATTGCATTACAGAAAGTAGTTAAAGAAGCCAAAGTATACAAAGCTGCCTTAAATGAGAGGGCAAATGGATTAGAGACAGATATTAAATCAACGGACAGCTTAGATGTAAAACTCCAAAAATTAAAAGTAGATCTCAAACAACTTAAAGCAGATGGTTTTGGATTTGGTGACAAGGCTTTTGATAATACTTACAAGGAAATCTTAAAGACCGATGGTGCTTTGAAAAAGTATAAGGCAGATTTGAAAGAATCTGTCAGTGGTGAACAGAATCTTAGTACATTCGATAGAGTGAAACAGGGTTTTCATTCCATTTGGACAGAATCTCAACAAGCAGGAAATTCTGCATCTAGTTTTGGCAGTAAGTTGAGAAGTTTTATGTCCTCATTGCGTGGAAATGCTGTGTCTGCGTTTGGAAGTCGTCTCAAAGCGTTGATTCCAATCTTTCATGGGACTACTAGCTCTACGGGAAATCTGATCAGCAAATTGGCTAAGCTGTATGTTGGATTCCGCTCTCTTCGAGGGATTGGTGAATATTTGCGTGGTGCCGTAGAATCATCCATGGATTACATTGAAGAATTTAATTATTTTGATACCACAATGGGGAAGATTGCTTCTGAATGGGGCAAGGAATACAAGAAATATGGTTACCAAAATGCAGAGGAATACGGAGAATCCTTTAAAAATCGTTTGACGCAAACAATGGGGAAAATGACCGGGTTTCAGATTGAAAACGATGGAACTTTGTCTGATCTTGGAAAAAAGAATCTTGGACTGGATCCGACACAAATGACCAACTATGCTGCCAGTGTAGCGCAGGTGACAAATTCAGTTGGAATGACAGGAGAAGCATCTGTGGTAACATCCGAAGCTTTATCTATGCTTGCCGGAGATATGTCTTCCTTCAAAAATCTTGATATGGATACAGTTATGAATAACTTTTCATCGGGATTACTGGGGCAGTCTAGGGCATTGTATAAGTTTGGTATTGATACATCAAATGCAACATTAAAACAGTATGCCCTTGCAAATGGAATCAAAAAGAATGTTTCGGCTATGTCACAGTCGGAAAAAATGCAGCTTCGTATGTTGGCTATTTTGGATCAATCCAAGGTATCATGGGGAGATCTTGCAAAAACCATTAATTCGCCATCAAATCAGTTACGCTTATTGAATAATAACTTTAGATCGTTATCGAGAACAGTAGGTGCTATAGTGTTGCCTGCAGTGGCAAAGATACTGCCATATATCAATGGACTGGTTATTGCCATTCGCAGACTTTTTGAGTGGACAGCATCCATGCTTGGAGTCGATTTAAGTAAAGTGATTGGCTCTTCCGGGGGTGGCTATTCAGATGCTTTTGATGGACTGGAAGATTCTGCTGACGATGCTAAGGATGCCGTTGATGATACATCAGATTCTGTTAAGAAACTGTCCAAGCAGCTCATGGGATTTGACGAGCTTAATGTGATCAATACTAATTCTGATAATACAAAAAAGGATGATGATAAGAATAGTAAGCCTATCGATCTTACCAGTCAATTGTCTAGTGCTTTAGCTGATTACAAGACTGTTTGGGATAAGGCTTATAAAAATATGACTAATGATGCAGAAAAATTTGCCAATAAGTTGACTAAGTTATTTAAAAAAGCTTGGAAGTCGGGGAATGGTACAGACATTGGCTCTGCCATTGCTGGCTGGCTCAATAAGGGGATTTCATGGGTCAACGACAATGTGGACCAGTTTGCAAAAGGGGCGAAAAAGGTTGCCAAATTGCTTGCAACTGCTATCAATGGGTTTGTAGCTAAACTTGATTGGGCAGGACTTGGTAGTGCTATTGGAAAATCCATGAAAGCGGCAATTGAAGCAGAAACAACATTCTTTTCGACAGTAAATTGGTTGAATCTTGGCAAAGCTATTGCCACAACACTTAATGCTTGGATTGATACCGGTGTTATTCAATCGTATCTCAAGGGCACGGCCACCAAAATAAGAGCAGCTATTGAACTGGCTTTCGGAGCTATAAAAACATTTCATTTCAGTAGTCTTGGCACTGCCTTGGGACAGGGGATTAATGATGCGTTTGCTGTCATGAATAAAGTCAACAAAAAAACTGGATTAAATGGTTGGCAGGAGCTTGGTCAGACTATTTCTGGGGGGATTTCTGGAATCCTTACATCCATCTCAACGGCACTGAGTACTGTGAAGTGGGATAGTGTGGGGCAAGCAATTGCAACTGCAATTGGTTCTATTGATTTTAAAGGAATTGTGTGGAATCTTGGGGATGTTGCCATAAAAATATTAGGGGCACTTGCGGAAGCGATAAAAGGTGCTTTTGCACAATCTCCAGTCGAAACAGCAATTGTTACTGCGTTTGGTTTTATTAAGCTTTCAACGCTTACCACAAAATCAATGGAGAAGGCAGCGACTAAAATATTGAAAGTGCTTGGTATTTCCTTAGAAAAAGATGAGACAGCATTAACAGTATTAGGCGGCAAAATAAAAGGTGCTATAGAAATAGCATTAGGCAAAGTGAAGGACTTCGGAATGAATTATGTCAAGCCATTGGCGGGGAAAATAATGGGTAAAATTGCAACTGCAGTTGGAGCTGAAACAGCTACAGTGAGTGGAATCGCAAGTGCAATTGGAACTGGAATTACAACTGCCTTTGCACAAGTTCCAGCGCTTATGACAGGAAGTCTTTCTGGGCTAGCGACCGCTGGCGCAGCGGCAACAGCGGCAACAGTGGCAACAACGCTTGTAGCAGCAGTAGCGGCGGTTGGTATTGGTGCAAAGATTGGAAAATCCATCGGCGATGAACTTGTTTCTGAAGATATGAAACAATATCAGGTTGATTGGAAGTTTTCAGATTTTATTCATTTTACCGATGATGATTGGTCAGATTTCTGGTCAGCGTTTGCTGATTGGTGGGTAGATGTGCAGGATTGGTGGGGAAATAAGGCATTAGCGATTAAAACAACTTTTGGAGATTGGAAAAAGAGTATTTCCGGTTGGTGGAACGGTGTTAAGGCTTGGTGGGGTGATAAGTATGTGACTCTTAAAGCTGCCGTACAGGAAAAAGTAGATGGGGCGTTGGACAAGGTAAAAGGTGCTTGGAACGCTATTAAGGACAAAGTATCTACATTGACAGCAGATGCCAAGGAAAAGGCAGCAGGGGCATTAGCAGCACTTAAATCCCGTTGGACGGCCATTAAGGATAGCAAAGCTGTTAAGACACTTGAGCAGACAGGCAAGGATATCATTGATAAGGCGAAGAAGTCTTGGGATGCTATCAAATCTGGACAGGCAACAAAGACCTTGAAGGAGAAAGGTAAGAGCGCAATCGAAAAGGTGTCTAGGATTTGGAATAAAATCAAGGACAGAGAAGTAACCCAGACTCTCAAGCAGGAAGGTACGAAAGCATTTAATAAAGTCAAAAAAGCTTGGGATAGCTTGACTGATAAGAAAATTTCAGTCAGTCTCATTACGGATGCTGTGAAAAGTGGAATAAAATTGATCATTGATTGGATCAATAAGTATATTATCGGTGCGATCAATAAGATCAAGGTTTCGATTCCTAAGTGGGTTCCTAAAATTGGAGGTAAAGATTTTGGTTTTAACTTAAAAACGATAGCAATGCCTAAATTTGCCACGGGTGGATTCCCGGAGCAGGGCCAGTACTTCTTGGCACGAGAGAAAGGACCGGAGCTTGTAGGTACGATTGGAAATAAGACTGCTGTAGCCAACAACAATCAAATTGTACAATCCGTGTCAGATGGCGTATTTAATGCTCTTAATCCTGTGCTTACTCAAGTGTGTAATGCTATCAACTCTATGGGTAGTGGATCAAGTGGACAACCTTTGTATGTGGAGGGCGTATCAGATGGAGATATCGTGCGTATAACCACCAAGGCGAATACCGATCATAAAAATCGATTCGGAAAACCGCTGTATATCTAGAAAAAATTGTCATATTGTATCGTGGTGTGGTACAATATGGCAAAATCCTTTTTGGATAAATTCGTGTGGTAAGAGAAGAAAATTCTAATTTCTTTCTGTATGTGAGTGCTAAACACTATGAAATTATTAAGTGGAAAGGAGGAGATATAATGAAAGTGATCAGAGGAGGAATATATAAGGTTTCAAATGCATGGAAAAAATATAACGATGCTTTATTGGATCATAGACCGGTGATAGTGATACAATGTAATGAAGAGTTTGTATATGGCGTTTTGATGGGAGCATTGCCTAGAGAAGCAAAACATAAAAATGCTCTTTATTTTGAGTGCGAGGTTAGTGGAAAGAGATATATATCATTGTGCGCATGTGATACAGTACACAAGATACCTATTAGATATATAAAAGACAATTTGGGCTATATTTCCATACCCACATTGTGGGAGATTTGTGATAGAACGCAAGAGTATATTACATTTGAA
>ULRX01021172.1_pt1 | contig 53649 bp, 54 predicted proteins | sample 1955871 | NCBI WGS metagenome assembly ULRX01 (sample SAMEA4835695, study PRJEB28245) | human gut metagenome | biome: gut microbiome; material: fecal sample | place: Denmark | collected 2008 | reverse complement strand
GGGCGCTGCCGCTACTGGGCCACTGTGCAGTGCCCGCTGTACGGCCGCAACACGCCAAGCGATTTCTGCAGCCGCGGCGAAAGGTGGGGTGACTGATGGATATTCTGCTTTCGATCATCGGCAGCGCCGTTCTGGCCGCGCTGCTGGCCGCCGCCTACACCGCCGGGCTCTGCGCCGGAAAGGCCGCCGCCCACCTGGACGAGGACGACGAACCGAAGATCTACATGGATCATACGCATGGAGGTGAGGATTGATGCCGAAATATTCCGATAGGCCCTGCGCCCGCTGCGGCAAAATGATGTTGCACGCCTATTGCAGCCAGCGCTACTGCAAAGCCTGTGCCCCACTGGTGCGCAGCGACGATGCCATCATCAACCGGGCCAAGCAGCGCAGCCGCCGTGCCATGAGCGAGATTGCCCGCGTGGAACGTGCCGCCCGCGCCGAAGGCAAGACCTATGGCTGCTATGTGGCCCTGCACGAGCCGCGGAAGGGGTGATGCCGATGAGCAGGCCGCATTATGGCTGGTGGGGATATGTAAAAGATATCATCCGCCGCTATCCCACTCTTTGCGAACAGGAAAAAGCCCTGCACGAAACCTGTATCAGCCCCGATCTGAATGGTATGCCCCGCGGCTCCGGCACCCCCACCGACCCCGTGGCCGATGCCGCCCTGCGGGAACTGCCGGAGATCAACCGCCGGGAAATGGAAGCCGTGCGCCAGGCCATTGCCGAAACCCTTACCCTGGATACCGGCCAAGAGCGCCTACAGGTGATCCGGTGCGTTTTCTGGGACAAAACGCATACACTGGAGGGGGCAGCAATGAAGCTGCACATAAGCTATGTAACAGCGCGTAGATGGCACGGTGAATTCATCAAGAAAGTAGCTTATTTTTTCGGTTTTTTATAATTTTTTACACTTTTCGCCAAGTTTTTCACCTTTTTTCCTCGCTTTTCTTTGGCTCGCTATGGTATAATGTGCAAAACAATAATATAATAGTAATAGATAAAAATAGAAAGGGGCGTAGATATTTATGTATAATGCTCTTGATGTAGCACGCTATATTATTGATTACGAAGCCACGCAGGGCCGCACTGTCAGCAATTTACGCCTGCAAAAGTTGTTGTATTTTGTTCAAGCGCAGTTTATAGCAAATACCCCTAACAACTCTCCCTGCTTCTCTCAAAAAATGGAGGCTTGGGATTTTGGGCCGGTTGTTCCGTGCGTATACCGAGAGTACAAATATTGTGGCAGCACTGCCATTCCGCCAGAAGAAATAAATCCAAACCTGTTTGCCCTTGCTGATCGCAAGTTGATAAACTCAATACTGGATCAATGTAGCCATAAGTCAACTTCTGCTTTGGTTAATATTACCCATACGCAAGATCCTTGGTCTAATGCGTACCATAACTTCTTTGGGAACGAAATTACTCTTGAATCTATGCGCGATTACTTTGGAGATGTTCACTAATGGGAGAAAAGCCTGATATCTTTCGTATGGGACCCTCCCATGCAAATGACAGCACCGCTTCGTCTAAGAACGATCATATAGACTCCATGAGCTTTGATATGCTGAAATTATGCAAAGAACTATCTCGAAGTGTTGCCAATGGTAAGTTTGATAGCATGCATTGGCTAGGTGAATTGAGAAAGTACATATCCAAGAACGACAATCGCCTTTTGTATTCCGATATCAGTAATTACATTTTTAATTTATCTGATGAAGAATTCACTACTTTTACAACAAATTTAGATTCTGTTCTAAATGTTGCAGCAGCTCTTAGGGGCACCAACGTAGAGCAAGACAAAAACTTATATAAAACACTCCTTAAATTTTTCGACCACGTCAATCTTGCCCATCGTCAGAACTCTATGTTCAGTAATAAACAACAAGATATAGACAATGAAATAGAAAGGCTCCTTGGTCCCAAAATTCAGGATATCACAAAAGACATGACGTCCCAGCTGGTTGGCCTTGTCTCTATTTTCACCGCCCTTTCATTTCTTATTTTTGGCGGTATATCTTCTCTCCAAAATACTTTTAACAGTTTAAGTGCAGCTGCAAACGCACAGAATTCTATTTTACCCACCCTTATTGTAACTCTTGCATGGGCTTTCTGTTTAATGAATCTGCTTTTCGGTTTTATGTATTTTGTTTTGAGAATCGTTAAGCCACCAGTTTCTCAAATACAAACCAATATCGTGCAGCGCTACCCTGTTGTTTTTCTTTGCGATTATATTCTGCTTCTTCTTTTCGTTGTCTTGTGTGGAAGTTGGTTTGCAGAACGCAACGGTGTTGGTCAAACCGTTTTTTCTTTCTTTGTATGTGACCATCGCGAAATCACTTTCATCTTTGCTATCGTTCTCATTGCGGTGTTCTTCTCCTATTTAGGGTGCAAGCTGTACGCATTATATAAAGGCACCGATACTTCCACAAAATCATGAGCTTAAAAAGCCAAAATTCCATGCTATAATACCATCATCAAAAGCCGTAAGGAACCCAAAACGTCCTTACGGCTTTTGTATTGTCATTTTATCCTCCCCATTTCAGCCAGACGGCCATGCCCCGCCTGGCTGTTTTTATGCCGCGCAGCCGGCCGTTTTCGGCAGGGGCGCTGTGTTCCCAAGCAACGGCACAGCAAGGGTGCAAGACCCTTGTGCGGCCCCGCTCCCCGGCACCCGGCAAAGGCTCACACATTTACTCTCTTTCCTTTTGTCCGTGCGTGCCGGGGTATTTTATTGCAGAAAGGCGGTGACCACCGTGCCATCCATTACCCCCAAGCAGGAACGTTTTTGCCAGGAATACATTGTGGATTATAACGGTGCCCAGGCCGCCGTCCGGGCCGGGTATGCCGCAAACTCCGCCCGCAAAACGGCCAGCCGCCTGCTGACAAATGCGGACATTCTTGCGCGCGTGCGCGAATTGCAGCGCGAGCAGACGGCCCGCCTGGCCTTGACGCAGGACTATGTTCTGCAGCAGCTTGTGGATACCTACCGCTGCTGCCGGGAGCCGGAGCCGGTGCTGGTGTATGACCCCGATGCAGGCGGCATGGTGGAATCCGGCAAGTACCAGTTTGACAGCAAAGGTGCCCTGCGCGCGCTGGAGCTGATCGGCAAGCACCTGGGCATGTACCAGGACAAGCTCAAACTGGACGCCAAGCTGGATACCGGCCAGCTGGGCAAGGTACTGGAACAGCTGGGTGCGCCGGATGGCTGATCTGCTGCTGTCCGAAAAATACAAGGCATTCCTGCGCTGCACGGCGCCGGTGGAATTTCTGGAGGGCACCACCGCAGCGGGCAAAACCACCGTGGGGCTGTTCAAGTTCATTCTGCGGTGCGCGGCCAGCCCAAAGCGTCTGCATGTGCTGGCCGGGCTGGACCAGGGCACGATTGAAAAGAACATCATCACCAAGGAGCTGGGCGTGCTGGATGACTTCGGCGACCTGGTTGAATACTGGCCGGGCAGCCGCGGCGAGGACCGCCTGCCCCATCTGCTGCTGCACGCCCCAGGCGGCGACCGCAAGATCTATGTGATGGGCTATGCCGACAAAGCCCGCTGGAAAAAAGCCCTGGGCGGCCAGTATGGCTGCCTGTACATTGACGAGATCAACATTGCGGACATTGACTTTGTGCGGGAAGCCGCCATGCGCTGTGACTATCTGCTGGCCACCCTGAATCCCGACGATCCCGGCCTGCCGATCTATGCGGAGTTTATCGACCATGCCCGCCCCCTGCCCCGGTGGGCCCAGGATACCCCAAAAGAAATCACGGCCCAGCTGTGCCAGACCGCAAAGCCGGGCTGGGTACACTGGTTTTTCTCGTTTGAGCACAACCTGGGGTTATCCGCAGAGAAGCGGCGGCAGATCATCAGCATGGTGCCGCCGGGCACAAAGCTGTACAAAAACAAGACCCTGGGGCTGCGCGGGCGTGCTACCGGGCTGATCTTCAGCCTGGAGCCGCGCCATTTGATCTGTGCGGCAGAGCTGCGCGCCCTGCTGACCCGGCCGGAACACCCGCTGCACTGGGTGCAGCTTTCCTGCGGGGTGGACACCAGCTACAGCCAGCAGACCGCCGATACTTTTGCCTTTGTGCTGGACGGCATTCTCTCTGACCGGCGCAAGGTCACGCTGGCGGCCCAGGCCCACAACAACAAGACCCGCGCCGAACACAGCCTGCCGCCGCTGGCCCCCAGCGATATTCCGCCCCTGCTGCTGGACTTTCTGGAGCAGCAGCGCAGGGCCTGGGGCTTTGCCCGCACCGTGTATCTGGATTCCGCCGACCAGGCCACGATCACCGAATGCCAGAAGTACCGCCGCCTGCACGGCTGCATGTATGACTTTGTGCCTGCCTGGAAGCGGCTGCCGGTGCTGGACCGCATCAACCTGGAATGCGGCTGGCTGGCCCACGGGGACCACCTGTTTGTGCAGGAAGCCTGTGCCCCCCTGATTGAGGAATACAACGTATACAGCTGGGACGAAAAGAAGCCCAACTGCCCGGAGGACCGCAACGACCACTGCGTAAACGCCGAGCAGTACGCCTGGCTGCCGTATAAGGAGCAGATTGGATGAGATGGATAGAAAGGGTGAAGACGATGATCCGCAGCTGGCTGGAAATTCAGCCTGCCTCCGGCAAAGGGCTTGTGATCCGCGAGCCAGTCAGCTTTGAAACCAACGTGCTGCGCAACCGCATCTGGTACCGCGGCGATGCCTGCGAGCTGGACCAGCTGTTCAAGCTGCTGGGGGATGACGAGGTGAGCCGGGCCAGGTTCTGGGCCGCTGCGCCGGAGGATGAAAGCATCCGCAAGGCCCACAGCGGCCTGCCGGGCATTATGGTAGATATTCTGGCCGGCATTGTGAAAGCCGACCTGAACGAGCTGGACTTTGACGGCCCCTCCGCCCAGGACGCTGCCGCCCGCTGGGCACAGCTGGCCGAAGAGAACGACCTGCCGGGCCTTGTCAGCCGCGCTGTGGCCGACACCCTGGTGACCGGGGACGGGACGTTCAAGATCAGCCTGGACCCCAACGTCAGCACAGATCCGATCCTGGAGTTCCGTGGCGCGGACCAGGTGGAATACCGCACCAGCCACGGGCGTATCCAGGAGATTTGCTTCCTTTCCCCTGTGGGGGAACGCGGGCGGATCCTGCGGGAGGTATATGCCCCCGGCCGGGTGCAGTATGAGCTGCTGGACGGGGACAAGGTTTTGCCTGTCACCGCGGAACCGGACACTGCTAACCTGCGGGATGTGACCTTTGCCGGGGATTTTATGCTGGCTGTGCCGCTGCAGTTCTGGCCGTCCGCCCGTTGGCGCGGCCGCGGGCAGAGCATCTTTGATAAAAAGACGGATGCCTTTGACGCCCACGACGAGATCATCAGCCAATGGATGGACGCGGTGCGGGCGGGGCGGGTGCAGCGCTATGGCAATACCGCATAATTCTAAGTGCCGATACGGCGAGCGAGGTGCGGCAGATGCTAAGCCAAAAGCGCAGATAATACTGGATGTCTTATCGAGCATTTTGGCAACGCAGATGCCGTGCCGCAGCCGCCGGAGCGGTGCTTAAGCCGTTAGGCGGGAATTGTGCGGTATTGCCCTATATCCCGGAATCCCTGATTCCCCGCAACCCCGAAAACGGCGCGCTGCGGATGCCCAACGCCTTTGGCTGCCGCTTTGTGGCTGTGCACGAGAGCAGCAAGGAAAACGCGGACGACAAGATCCAGACCGAGCAGCCGGACATCCGGTATGATGCTTTCCTGGCCAGCTACACCGCCACGCTGGACATGTGCCTGCAGGGCATTATGAGCCCTGCCACCCTGGGCATTGATCTGGGCAAAATGTCAAGCGCTGATGCCCAGCGCGAGAAAAAGGACGTGACCGGCTACACCCGCAGCGCCATTACCGATGCGCTGGAAAAAGCGCTGCCCCGCCTGGCCGAAACTGCCCTGAAAGCCCAGGATATCCAAAACAGCCTGCTGCCCGGCGAATACCACGCCTCCTGCAGCTTTGGCGAGTACGGTGCCCCCAGTTTTGACAGCCGGGTTCAGACCGTTGCCGCCGCGGCCGGTGCAGGCGTGATGAGCGTGGAAGCCCAGGTGGACGAGCTGTGGGGTTCCAGCAAGGACGATGCCTGGAAAGCCGCCGAGGTGCAGCGCATCCGGCTGGAGCAGGGCATTGCCGACGCTGTCGAGCCAAAGCTGGATGCCCCCTCCGGCCTGATGCCCGGCCATGACGCATGACCGCCCGCGATATTGCCGCCCTGTTTGATGCCCTGGAGCTGGATCTGGTAAAAAGCCTGCACCGCTGCCTGGCCCGCCACCAGCGGCAGGAGCAGACCGAGGGCGGCCAAAACGGCACACCCCGGCACTGGCAAGCCTGGCAGGCCGCCAAGCTGCGGGACATACGGCGGTTCCGCCGGGAAAACACCGCCATCCTGGGCGAATACCGGGACCGCATTGATGCCGATACCCGCACTCTGCTGGAAGAGGAAGGCGCCCAGGGCGGTGCGGATGGATTTTTCCGGATGAGCGACGAGCGGATGACCGCCCTGCTGAACGAGATGCAGCAGGCCAATGAGCAAAGCGAACGCGCCGCCCTTCGCTACATGAACGATGTGTACCGCAAAACCATCCTGCGCACCGCCGCTGCCATGCAGGCAGGCGGGCAGACCCTGCAGCAGGCCACCGATGCGGCGACCCGCGATTTTCTGGATCAGGGCATTGCCTGCATCCGCTACCGCAACGGCCGCCGGGTGAACATTTCCACCTATGCCGAAATGGCCCTGCGCTCCGCCGGGACCCGCGCCATGCTGATGGGGGAAGCCGCCCAGCGGGAGCGCCTTGGCCTGGACACGGTGCTGGTCAGCCAGTACGGCGCCTGCTCCAAAACCTGCCTGCCCTGGCAGGGCCTTGTTTACATTGATGATGTGTTCCAGCCCTACCACGGCCCCCGCACGCCAGGCGGGACATACGGCATCAGCCGCAACGGCAGGCAGTATCCGCTGCTGTCCGTTGCCATGCAGGGCGGGCTGTTCCACCCCAACTGCCGCCACACCCTGAGCACCTGGGTGGAGGGTGTCAGCACCCGCCCACGCCCGATGGACAAAGCCAAAGCGGAAGCCGCCGCCCAGCTGGAAGCCAAACAGCGCGCTTTGGAGCGCAGCGTGCGCAAAGCCAAGCGCCAGGCGGCGGGCCTGTGTGACCCCGCCGCTGCAAAAGCCGCCCGCGCCCGTGTGCGCGCCGCCCAAAAGGAGCTGCGGGATTTTGTGGCCGACCATGGGGATGTGCTGCGCCGGGATGTGTGGCGGGAGAGGGACACGGCAGCGCTGGAACGCTATACAAACCCTGCCGCAAGTGGTATACTGGACACATCAAACAGGATTGGTGTGAACCCGGACGTGAATTTTGTATGTAAGCTGGACAAAGAACTGTATAAGGTCGTAACGGAAGATATCCGAACCGATGAGGTTATCATCACTGATGAGCGCATTCAACACATCCAGGAGCGCCACCCGGATGACTATGAACGGTTCAGTACATACCTGGCTGAAATTATCCAAAGTCCCGATTACATCATCCGGGACCCCCGCCCGCAAACCGGTATGCTTTTGAAAGAAATTACCGTTGGTGAAACCGGCGAACATTTCCGCATTGCACTTCGGCTTGCAGCATCGCAGGATCCTGTACACTATAAAAACTCCATTATCACCTTTTTGAAGATCCGCCAAAAAGAATGGGAACGCCTCATCCACAACAAAGAAATTCTTTACAAGGCAAAGTAAAAATGCTACAATAAGCATAGGATAAGAAAGGCATTTGAGGTGGTAGATTTCGTACCGACCACACGCCGCTGGTAATGACAAGGGCTTTGCCCTGAGAGATGCAGGAGGATGGTACGCCTGCCAAATGCCAATCGATGGGGAACGGTTTTGATGCCGTTCCCCGTTCCTATTTTTACAGTTTTAACAACCACGATGCAATTCTGCACCGTGGTTTTTTTATGCCTGCTTTTGACCGCATGAGGTCAGGGCGGGCAATTTTTATGCCTAAAATCAAGAAAGGAGAACCCAATGAGCGCAAAGAAAAAGCCTGAACCCGCGGCCCCCGCTGCCCAGGAACCGCAGCAGGAAGAAAAGGGCGCGGATTCCGCCACGGACAGCCAGCCGGATGCAAAGTCCACTGAACCCGCGGACGCTGCCAACCAGCCCACGGGCACCGAACCACCCGCCGGGCCGGATGCAGAACCCGACCCGCAGCAGGACCCGGAGCCCCCGGCGCAGGAGGAAGCTTCCCCCACCCCGCAGGCGGAGGGCACTGCTGCCCCGGATACCGAGCTTGCCCAGGTAAAAGCGGCCCTGCTGGCTGCCAACTGCGAAATTGCCGCCTACAAAGCCGGTGTGGACAGCGCCATGGTGGCGGATGCCATCACGCTGGCCCGCGCCGAAGCCGGGCCGGGCGCTGACGAAGCTGCCATTGCCGCTGCCATGCGGCGCGTGCTGGAACGCCACCCGGAATGGAAAGCCCCCGCCGCTGCCAAAAAGACCACCGGCGGCTTTCAGCTTGGGGCTGACCCTGACGCAGCTGCCAAGCCCACCGCACCCCAGAAAGACCCGGCCGGCGCCAAGCGCTGGAACCGGTTCAAATAACCACCCTGAAAGGAGCCTGACACCATGGCAAACCCCCTGAACTATGCGCAGGTCTGGAGCCCTGAACTGCTTGAGATCATGACGCAGGAAACCCTTTGCACCCCCTTTATCACCACCAACGTCAAGTGGCTGGACGCCAAAACCTTCCACTTTACCAGCATGAGCACCAGCGGCTTTAAGAACCACAGCCGCAGCGGCGGCTGGAACCGCGGCACCTATACCCAGACCGACCACCCGTTCACCGTAACCCACGACCGCGATATTGAGTTTTTGGTGGACAAGGCCGATGTGGATGAAACCAACGCGACCGCCTCCATCCAGAACATTGCCAAAACCTTTACCAAAACCCAGAGCGCACCCGAAAAGGACGCTCTGTTCTTTGCCAAGGTGGCCGCAACCGCAAAAGCCCAGACCGGCTACCACACCGAAACGGACCCCGCCACCATCACCAAAGCCAATGTTTACCCCTACCTGAAAACCTGCCTGTCTGCCGGCAAGCTGCGCCGCTACAAGGCCAAGGGCGCCCTGATTGCCTATGTGACCAGCGCCATTATGGACGCGCTGGAGCAGGCCCCGGATTTTACCCGCACCATTGCAGTGACCCAGATTGCTGACGGCGGCACCGGCATTGAGACCCGCGTGACCGAGATCGACGGCGTGCCCGTGATGGAAGTGATCGACGATGAAGTGTTCTATGACGCTTTCAAGTTTGACGGCGAGAACGGCGGTTTTGAGCCCGCTGCCGGTGCCCACAAGATCAACTGCCTGATCGCCACCCCGCTGACCACCAAACTGGTGCCCAAGATCAGCTCCATCTACTACTTCAACCCCGGCTCCCACACCGAGGGGGACGGCTACCTGTACCAGGAGCGTGAACTGAGCGATGTGTTCACCTTCCCGAACGGCAAGGACGGCAAGGTGGACAGCGTGTTTGTGGACACGGCTGCCAGCTGATGGGCGCTTACGTTGACGAAGCCGATTACATGGCCATGACGGACGGCAGCCAGCCCTATGACGGCCAGCGGATCTTGCAGGCCGAGGACGAGGTGAACGACTTCTGCTTTGGCCGCATTGCTGCCATCGGCTTTGAACACCTGACCGAGTTCCAGCGCCGCCGCGTCCAGAAAGCCGTCTGCCTGCACGCGGTTTTCCTTGCCCAGTATGCAGACATGCTGCAAAGCCCGCTGGCCAGCTATGGCATCAACGGGGTCAGCATGAGCTTTGACAGCGGCAAAACCGTAACCCAGGGCGGCGTTACCACAAGCCATGCCGTGCTGGCGCAGCTGAGGCAGTCGGGCCTTGCGGTCCGGCTGATCCCATGAGGTGGCCCCGGCTTGTGCCCCCCGTCGTGTGCTGCACCCCCTGTACTGTGGTGCTGACCGGCGCGGAGGGCGAGGACGGCGCGCCCCAGGTGCTGGCCGAGCTTTCCCTTGCCTGCAACTGGCAGGACAGGCCCCGGCAGGAGCTGGACGCCGAACGGCGGCTGATTACCCTGTCCGGCACAGCGCTGTTTGACGGTGACATTGCGCCGGATCTTGAGATCCTGGCCGGAACCGTGACCCTGTACGGCCGCAGCTGGGTGATTTACCGCGGCACCAAGTGCCGCAACCCGGACGGCAGTGTGAACTTTACCCGCCTGGAGGTGCGCTGATGGAAATTGAAGTCAAGGCAATACCGCATAATTCTAAGTGCCGATACGGCGAGCGAGGTGCGGCAGCTGCTAGGCCAAAAGCGCAGATAATACTGGATGTCTTATCGAGCATTTTGGCAACGCAGATGCCGTGCCGCAGCCGTCGGAGCGGTGCTTAAGCCGTAAGGCGGGAATTATGCGGTATTGCCTTAAGCTGAATCAGCCCGCGATCGAAGCCATCCAGCGCGCCATGCAGGATGCAGCCCTGGAGGCTATGGGTCTGCTGCGCACCGAAGTGACCACCGCACAGGTGATGCCGTTTGATACCGGCACCATGCAGAACGCCCGCACCGCCGTGGTGCAGGATGTGCTGCCGGACACTGTGCACACCGCACTGGTCACAGATACCCCCTATGCGCGGCGGCTGTATCACCACCCGGAATATCACTTCCAGACCGGAAAGAACGCCAACGCCCGCGGTAAATGGCTGCACGACTGGCTGCCGGGCGGCGCACAGGAACACTGGCTGCAAACCACCTATGAATCCGCCCTGAAACGGAGGCTGCCCAAATGACCACCGAACAGCTGAAAAACTGGCTGAAAGCCCAGCGCCCGGAGCTGGGCAGCTGCATCCGCCTGGGGGCCGTAGATGCCAACGCTGAATACTTTTTGGGCGTTTACCCTGCTGCCCGCAGCGGCCCGGCACACATTGCCCTGGGCGGTGCTGCCCAAACCAGCTACCAGGTGCAAGCCTTCCGCCTGCTGCTGCGCTGGGGCAAAGCCCAGCCGGAGGCCGAAGCCCAGGCCACTGCCCTGTGGGGGCTGTTTTATGGCCTTACCGGGGCGCAGATGGCCGGTGCAGATGTCTGCCTGGTAGACCCCGGTGTGGGGCCCATCCCCCTGGGGCGCGGGGCCGACGGCGTGTTTGAGTACGCCATCAACCTGACAATGACCTGTAAAAAGGAGTGAAAACCATGGCAAACAAAACGGGTGTTTATCCTGTATTTGAAAACAAGTTCAAGATTGGTGCCCGCGGCGCCGCCGCCAAAAACACCATCGCCGATATGGAAACCTTTACCGTTGCCATTGACGGCAATGTGGAGGAGTGGAAGCCGATGGAGGCCGAAGGCTGGGTGCGCCGCATGGTGACCGGCAAAAGCCTGAAGATCACCCTGTCCGGCAAGCGCAGCATCGGCGATGCCGGCAATGATTATGTTGCCAACAGCGCCTGGGGCACCGGCTCCACCTGCGACAGCAGCTTTGAGTGGGAGTTCCCCAGCGGTGCTAAGCTGGAATTTGACTGTGTACTGAGCGTTACCAACCCCGGCGGCGGTGATTCCACCAACGTGGCGGGGCTGGAATTTGAGGTGCAGAGCGACGGCAAACCCACCTTTACCCCCGCTGCATCCGGCTGATTTTGTTTTGTGCCGGGCAAACCGGCGGGCGGGCTTGGGGTTTGAAATGAATACAACACAATGGAGGGATTCCCTATGGGCAAACTGTATACCCTGGACGGCAAGCTGCTGACCGAAACACCGGAGATCCGCGTGGGCGAAAAGATTTACCCCGTGGACAACCGCAAAAAGACCGTGACCAAAATTCTGGATGCTGCCACCAGCGCCACCAAAAACACCTCTGCGGATGTGATCGACCGCTGCCTGGAGCTGGCGCTGGGCAAGCCCGCCGCCAAGGAGCTGAACGAGATGGACCTGCCGTTCCCCGCTTATATGCAGCTGTTCACCCTTGTGATCAGCGCCGCCACCGGTGAAAAGCCGGAGGTTGTGGAGCAGCGATTTCAGGACCCCGCCGAATGACCCGCAGCCGCTGTACGATACCGCATTTGACGCCGTGCTGATCGAGCAGAGCCTGGCCACGCAGTACGGCATTCTGCCCGCAGCGCAGGCGGAGCTGCCCTACCCCGAATGGGCAAAGCTGGTGGGCGGCCTGATGGACAACACCCCGCTGGGCCGCGTTGTGGCTGTGCGGGGCGAAACCGACCGCAAGAAACTGGCCGCCATGGGGCCGTGGGCCCAGCGCATCCACCAGCAATGGCAGGCACACCTTGCCCGCCGGGCCCTGGAAACTACGCCGCCCGCAGCCCTGCGCCGCCAGATGGACAGCCTGGAAGCAGCAATGGCAAAACTGTTTGGAGGTGAACCCTGATGCCGGAGGGAACCAGTGTCGGCACGATCTATTTTGACCTGGCCTTAAAGGATACCATCAACGCCCAACTGCAGGCGGCTGCAGCCCGCACCAAAGCCCAGGTGCAGCACGCCTTTAACGGCGTTGGGGACCAGATCCAGAAAAGCATTTCCGCCACCGGCACCCAGGCCGCCCAGGCCGCCGGTGCCGCCTGGAACAAGAGTGTGGCGTTGGCGCAGCTCAGCCTGAGCAAAGCTGTCCGCGCCTTTGAGGAAAGCAAAAACCAGCTCAACGCCGCCATGGCGCAGGTAAAACTGGGTGAGGAAGCTCCCAAAAGCGTTGACGCCCTTGCCCGGCGCGTGGACCAGCGATATGCCGCCATTGAGGATGCCCGCCAGCGCCTTGCCATTCAGGTGCAGGCTGCCGCCCAGCGCCAGGCCGCTGCCGAACAGCGCGCCTATGATAAAGCTGCCAAGGCTGCGGAACAGGCCGCCGTGCGCCAGGACAACACCACACATGCACCGCCCGCCAAAAAGGTTTCGCTCCTCAGCGGGTTTGCCAACCTGGCAAAGTCCGGCGCAGGGCTGCTCCGCCCACTTAGTGGCAAACTCAGTGCTCTTCTTTCTGCCAGCCTGGGGCGGGTTTCTGCCATCGGCAGCCGGGCCCTGGGCGGGCTGGTCTTTCGCCTTACCCAGCTTGACCGCCGGCTTGCCAGCGCTTCCACCGGCTGCCGCAGCTTTACGGCCCGCCTGCGCGGCATTGTCTCCGGTGCGCTGATCTTCAACGGTATTTCGGCGGGGCTGCGGCAGGTGGTCAGTTACCTGGGCAGTGCCGCCCTTACCAGCGGGCAGCTGAAAACCGCCCTGGGCAACCTGCAGGGCGCCGCCGCCACAGCCGCTGCACCGCTGGTGCAGGTTTTGGCTCCCGCCCTGGCTGCCCTGGCCAATGCCGCCGCGGCGGTGTTTGCCTGCCTGGCCAAGATCATTGCCCTGTTCACCGGTAAAAGCGTTTCCGCCGCACGCACCGCAGCAAAAAGCATGGCGGGCGTGGGCAGCGCGGCATCCGGCACTTCCAAAAAGGTGCAGGATGCTGCCAAAAGCCTTGCCGGTTTTGACGAGATCGAGCGCCTGGACAAAAAGGACAGCTCCGGTTCCGGCGGCATCACCCCCAATTACAGCTATGACGGCCAAAGTCCCTTCCTGGACAGCATTCTGGCTGCCGTCAAAGCGGGCGATTGGAACCAGGTCGGGCAGCTTGTGGCCCAAAAGCTCAACGCGGCCATGGCGGCTATCCCCTGGCCCAACATCCAGGGTAAAGCCCAGACCTGGGCCGCAACCATTGCCAGTACCCTCAACGGTTTTATTGCCCGGCTGGACTGGCGGCTGGTTGGCTCCACCATTGCGCAGGGGCTGAACACTGCCCTGCTGTTTGTGGATACCTTTGTTCAGCACTTCCATTGGAACACCCTGGGCAACGGCATTGGCAATGCGCTGAACCAGTGCTTTGCGGAACTGGACTGGGAACGCCTGGGCCGTGTGCTGACCAATAAATTGAAAGTCCTGCTGGAAACCCTGCACGGCTTTGTGCAGACCTTTGATTTTGGCGCCTTTGGCAGCGACCTTGCCCAAGCTGTTATGGCCGGCATCAACAACGTGGACTGGGTACAGGCCGCCGGGGATCTGAGCACCGCGGCCAAGGGCATCCTGGACGGGCTGACCAACCTGCTGCGCGGCATTGACTGGGCGCAGGTGGGGCAGACCGCACTGGAATACCTGCAGAACATTGACTGGGCAAGCATTGTGGAAAGTCTGTTCACCCTGATCGGCACCTTCATCGGCAGCATGGTTGAGCTGCTGGCCCCCACCTTTGCCAGCGTGGGGAACTGGATCAGCTCCCACTTTACCGATATCGGCCAAAACGGCATCCAGGGCTTTTTGAACGGCATGGGCAGCCTGCTGGCTGACATCGGCAGCTGGATCCAGCAGCACATGATCGACCCGCTGGTCAACGCTGTCAAAAACATGCTGGGCATCCACTCCCCTTCCACGGTGTTTGCCGATATCGGGCGCAACCTGGTGCTTGGCCTGCTGAACGGCGTTTCCGGCATCTGGGGCCAGATCACGGATTTCTTTTCCCGCAGGCTGGATGATGTCCGGCAGAAGTTTGCCGATACCTGGCAGGCTGTCAACAGCGGTGCCAACGCAGCATGGAATGGCATTGCTGCCACCATCCGCACTGCCGTGAACACTGCCATTGGCTTTATGAACCGTCTTCTTTCCGGTGCGGCCGCCATGGTCAATGGCATGATCGATGTGCTGAACCACTTCCAGATTGATGTGCCGGAGGATGTGCCCCTGATTGGCGGCACCAGCTTTGGCTTTGCGCTGGATCATGTCAGCGCGCCGCAGATCCCCATGCTGGCCCGGGGCGGCGTGATCCGCCAGCCCACCCTTGCCATGATGGGTGAATATTCCGGCGCAGCATCCAACCCCGAAATTGCTGCCCCGCAAAGTGTGCTGCAAACCCTGCTGGCCAGCGCCATGGCCGACAACACCGACACCCTGCTTTCCGGCTTTGAGGAACTGCTGGCCGTGCTGCGGGAGATCCTGGAAGCCATTTACGGCATTGAGCTGACCGACGACGATATCGGCCATGCCGTGCAGCGCTGGCAGCGCAAACAGGCCATTGCAACAGGAGGCTTTTATTGATGCTTTGGACCAAAAGCGATGATTTTACCATTGACGGCTCCCCCATGCTGGGCACCGCCGAAGAGCAGGAACTCTCGTTTTCTGACCTGGATTCCAGCGATTCCGGCCGCGACGAGGCCGGGTTTATGCACCGGGAAGTGGTGCGGGAAAAAGTGGGCACCTGGAGCTTCCAGTATCCCCTCCTGGACAAAGAGGACTACCACTACCTGCGCACCCTGCTGCAGGGCAAGCCCAGCTTTGCCTTTGGCTACCTGGACGAGGACGGCACCCGCCATACCACAACCGCCTATTGCAGCAAATACGGCATCGTTGTCAAAAACCGCCGGACAGGAACGTTTAAGAACCTTAAATTTAACATTATTGAATGCTGATTGAAAGTTAGAAGGTAGGAAGTAGGAGTTAAAACGGGCCTAAGGTTCGGCATTGTAGGGAACGGTCTCAACCGTTCCGGGGCCTTGGGGCGGATTCCACAACGGGATTTATTGCAAGGTGACGGGCGCACACCTTCCAACGCCTAACTCCTCCCTTCTAACTCCTAACGAAACCCAACGGAGGTGTATACATGCATCAATCCTACCTCACTTTTTCAAGCGACACCGAGCTAAAGGACGGCTCCCTGCAGGATGCCCGCAACCTTTTGTCTCTTGCTCTATCCGGTCTGGCCGAAGCGGCCGATGAAACGACCCTGCAAACCGCCGGGGCTGCCGAATATTTTTGCCGTTACGATCTGCCGCAGTACCTCTCTGTCCTGCGCGCCGCCATGGATACGCTGGACAAGGTGCAGCAGGGTGCGCAAGCCCCGGAGGAGCGCTCATGACCACAACCGCAAAAATTGAAGAACTCCAAAAGTCCGTCATCAACGCCATCAACAACAGCTGCCTGCACCCCGCTGTGGTGCGGCTGGTGCTGCTGAACGTGATCTCGATGGTGGAAGCCAGCGAGAGAGAGGTAAACAAAAAGGAGGAAGAAGCCACAAGATGACAACACATACCATTACCCTTGCCCGCCACACTGCGCAGGTGGTTGACCTGATGGGCGCGCTGGTGCTGGGCACCTGGGACAGTTACGGCACGGAACAGCTGCTGCTGCGCCCCGGCCCGGAATGGGATAGCCTTGCGATTGATGCAACGTTCCACAACACGCCCAGCGATGAGGGCGTGACCATGCTGGCAGACACAGACGGCCTTGTACCCGTCCCTCCGGAAGCCTGCAAGCAACCATCTAAGTACGCCACTATCACGTTCCGGGGCGTGCAGGACGGCGTGCAGCGCATCAGCTGCAATCTGCCCTACATGGTGCTGGATCACGCGCAGGTGCCCGGTGCCAACAGCACCGCCACCCCCAGTGAGATTGCCCAGGCCCTTGCCCAGATGCAGGGCTTGCGGGACGGCGCTGTAGATGCCAAAAAACATGCAGAAGCCGCGCGGGATGATGCCGCCCGCAGTGCGGAACTTGCCCAGCAGGCAGCCAACAACAACGGCTTTGCCGCGCTGGAAATCGACCCAGACGGCAACCTGCAGCTGACCCGTACTGAAAATCTGAAAGACAAACTTGATTTTGCAATTATTAACGATAATTTGGAGGTGACCATATATAGCTGACACGATCAAAACTAATCTTGGCCCCGTGACCGCATATGCCGATGCCAAAGCGCACGGCTACACCGGCACGCGGGAGGAATTTGGCGTTCTGCTGGCAAATGCAGGGCTGAACCTCAAGGCTGCGGAGACGGCCAAAGAGGTTGCCGAAGCCGCCAAACAGGCAGCAGAAACCGCCCAGCAGGCCGCTGCATCCAGCGCCAGCAGTGCAAGTACATCCGCAAGCACTGCGACGACACAGGCAGCGGCGGCAAAATCCAGCGCCGATGCGGCGGCATCCAGCGCCACGGCAGCAAAGGCATCGGAGGCGGCGGCGGGAAAATCTGCCCAAGGCGCAGCAGCATCCGAAAGCGCTGCCAAAGCCGCCCAGACAGCCGCAGAAACGGCCAAAGCAAACGCCGATACCGCAGCCAGCAACGCCACGGCAAAGGCTACTGCCGCTGCCAAAAGCGCTGCGGATGCAAAGAAAACGCTGGAATCTATCCCGGCAGACTACAGCACGCTGAGCGGAAATGTGAATGAAAATACCAGCGGGATTAGTGAACTAAAGGAAGATTTAGACAATGTTGACAGTGAAGTTTTTATAAGCACTGATAATCTTATTAACCCCAAAAACATCCTCACGGGCGTAAAAATACATGGTTATAACGCCGGACAAACTATTGATAGCCCTTATATAAAAGATGAATCTTTTGTGTCTTTTGGCAAAATTGAAGCCCAAAAAGATATAACATATGTATTCGTATACGACCTTAATAAACAAGGTAATATAAATGCAGTGGCAGATATTTTTAATGAGGACGGTAGTTATTCGAGAACTGCACCTTTTAGCTTTAATAATGATATTACTTTACGAAATTCTGAAAAATACATTGTTTCCTGTATCAATATAAAACAATATCCAGTATTAGGGACAGAAATGATTATCCCAAAAGGTTTAGTTTTCACGGGATATATTCCACATAAAATTTTATTATTTGAAAAAGAAAACAAGGAATTAAAGGGGAAAATATCCGAACAAAATTTTGAGCTAGAACAGGTAAAAAGGAGATTGAATAATTTAAACAAATACAATGAGTTAGAATGGAAATCTTTTGATAAAGCGTATTTTGCTTTTATAATTGACGATTCTACAGAAACACTATATCCAATGTATCAAAAATTTCATGCTAAAAAAGTTCCTTTGTCAAGTGCGGCTATTGTTTCTAATGCAAAAAAAATCAAAGTTGAAGGCGTTGGAACAAATGTTGATGTATTGAAATTATTAGAGTCTGATGGTGGTGAAGTTTTGGCACATTATTATGGAAATCTTATTGACATAGGGACTTCTAGTCCAAATAATGAACATGAGTATTTAAATACTAAAGATGCATGGGACTCAAGAGTAAAAGACAGCAAAAAAGAATTAGAACAATTAGGTTTTAATATACGTGGAATCATGAGAGCCGATTACACACAAGAAAAAACTGCAACTGGTGAAAAATATTGTATGACCTATTATGATTATTCTGATGGGTTGGGAATATCAAAACAGTTTAGTTTAACAAGGAAATTTATGAGTGGCTTGAATTTATCAGAATTTAAATTATGGATTGATGAATGTATATCTAAAAAAGGTTTCTACCCTATTTGTACTCATGGAACGGAAGAACTAAATGTAAACATAAACGAAATTATTGATTATATTATTTCTAGTGGTGGGGTAATTACAACATATAAAGACGTATATGATACTTTTAAGAGTACTAAAATAGAAGAAAAAATACTTTCTATTGAAAAAAGATTAAATTAACTAAAGAGGGTTTTCGCTAAGCAACAAGGAGTTGAAAATTATGAGATTATCCAACGAAGACGTCCTGCTTCACTGGCCCCTGGCCCAGCACATTATCACCGCGGGCTGGCTCTACAATGATGGCAGCCTGCACCGAGCGCTGGATTTCCGCGCCGCCGTCGGCACGCCCGTGTACGCTGCGGAGGGTGGCACGGTGGAGACGGCCTACCGCTGGAACGGCAAGCGCACCCAGGGGGATATCAACAGCTATGGCAACATGGTCAAGCTGCGCCACACGACCTACAAGTATGGCACCCTCGAAACCCTGTATGCCCACCTGAGCAAGCTTTGCGTGACGCAGGGGCAGCAGGTGCAGGAGGGTCAGCTGATCGGCTACAGCGGGGATACCGGCAACTGTTACGGGGCACACCTACACTTTGAGGTCAGGTGGAAAGGCAGCCGCACCAACCCACTAAACTGGCTGGATGCTGATTTCAGCACTGCCAGCATTGCAGTCAAGCTTGGCAGCTACAGCAGCGTGACTGCTCTCACGCAGGACAAGCCCGCCGCCAATACCAGCAAGCTGCAAACCATCACCATCGGCCCCATCAGCCTTGGTGATGCGGCACAGGTTTATGCGCTCTGCAATCAGCTGGGCCTGACCGCGGCAGGGCTGTACAAATCCAAGTGGGAGGACTGAGCATGGACGCAATCATCATTGCCCTGATTACCGGGGGTTGCTCCGTTGTTGGCGTGGTCATCACCACCCTGGCAACCTCCCGCCGCACCGAACAGCGCATGGCCACCGCACAGGCCGTGACCGACACTAAGCTGGAAGAACTGACCCGCGAGGTCCGCGCACACAACAACTTTGCCCAGCGGATCCCCGTACTTGAAGAGCAGATGCGCGTGGCAAACCACCGCATCACCGATCTGGAAAACAAAACCGTTTGAACACGAATACATAGGAGGAAATCATCATGGATTTTGCATCTTTCGGCATCGCATCCGTTGCCTGCATCACCGTTATCTGCTACCTGGCCGCAACGGCTGTCAAGCAGACCCCGCTGGCCAACAAATGGCTGCCGTCCATCTGCGGCGCCCTTGGCGGCCTGCTGGGCCTGGCTGCCATGTACATCAACGTGCCGGACTTCCCGGCCGCCGATCCCCTGACCGCCCTGGCCGTGGGCATTGTTTCCGGCCTGGCTGCCACCGGCGCGGATCAGGTTATCAAACAGATTGGAAAAGACAACTGACCGGCAAGTTACCAGCAAGTTAAATAATCCATAATTAAAGCGGCGGGCTTTCCCCTGAAAATAGGGGTAGCCCGCCGCTTATTTTGTTGTAATGTGTCTCTAATGATGTTCTATTTGTTCACAAATTAGACTTCATTTATTTCTATTTCAGGCCCGGAAACGGACAAAACAAAACGAACACATTACCTATCATCGTGATAAAAGTAGTGTGTTCGTCTTGATGGTTTATGGTGGAGCTGACGGGAGTCGAACCCGTGTCCGAAAAGAAAGCGGTTAGAGTATCTCCGGGCGCAGTGCATTTATTAAAATTCCCGCAGTGCGAGCGAGTGCACACGCTTGACACATTGGTAGCTTCATAAATTCATGACAGGCGGCAAAGCTTAGGCCCGTGCACGTTCAGTACCTAATCGACGCCCTGACCCTGTGCGGTACTAAAACAGGCAGGACGGTCGTGCCTAATTAGGCAGCGACGGCAACAGTATAATCGTTGTCAGTTAATTTTGTTTGGCACTTTTATCGTGGTGCACCGCCACGGCCCGCTGCTCACGCCTCTCTCTCCCCGTCGAAACCATTACAGCCCCATATAAGCGCTATGTGGCAGAACCACACAGCGTGGGAAAACAAAAGTGTGTGCGCGAAAAAATTATCTTCTTGTTTTGATTGCGCGGTCAATATCGCGCTTGGCGTCCCGTGCGGCGGCATCAGCCCGCTTATCGTACAGCTTTTTGCCTTTGCACAGGCCCAGTTCCACTTTTACACGCCCCTGCTTGAAATACAGTTGGAGCGGCACCAGTGTGTACCCCTGCAGTTTGATCTGCTGCTGCAAATGGCGAATCTCGCTTTTATGCGCCAGCAGGCGGCGGGGCCGGCGGGGATCTTTATTAAAGATATTCCCCTGCTCATATGGGCTGATGTGCATGCCTTTCAGGATGATCTCACCATCATCAATATCTGCCCAGGAATCCTTCAGGTTGACCCCGCCGGCACGCAGGCTTTTGACCTCGGTGCCGACCAGTTCAACGCCGGTTTCCAGCGCTTCGATGACAAAATACTCGTGGTGCGCTTCACGGTTTTGGGCAATCACCTTTTTGCCGGGCTTTTCCTGTGCCATCAAGCGCACCTCCTTTCAAAGCTGTTTTCCCCTGCAGCACGCAAGTCCATTCCGCTAAGGGGTATACAGTATAACGCAGTAAAATCGTTTTGTCAAGCCAAATCGGGCGTCACATTTCGCCGCGGCCTTCCATAGCGCGGTACAAAGTGGTTTCATCAGCGTATTCCAGACTGGAACCAACCGGCAAGCCATAGGCAAGGCGGGTGGTTTTGATGCCCAGGGGCTTGATGAGCTTGGCCAGGTACATGGCGGTCGCCTCGCCTTCCACCGTAGGGCTGGTGGCCATGATGACTTCCTTTACGGTGCCGTCCAGGCGGGCCAGCAGCTCCTTTACGCAAAGCTGATCCGCGCCGATGCCGTCCATGGGGGAAATCAGGCCATGCAGCACATGGTACAGGCCGTTGAACTCATGGGTGCGCTCAATGGCTTTTACATCCCGCGGGGATTCCACCACGCAGATCACGGAACGGTCCCGTTTGGGGGAAGCGCAGATGCTGCACACCTCGTTGGCGGTATAATCCTGGCAAAGGCGGCAGCGGTGCAGCTTGACCTTGGCGTTTTCAATCGCCTTGGCCAGCTCCATGGCCTGCTCATTGCTCATGGACATTACCTCATAGGCCATGCGCACGGCACCCTTGCGGCCAATGCCGGGGAACCGGGCAAACTGGTCCGCAAGGTTTTCAAGGGGTTCGGCGTTCTGCATGCAGCGGCCCCCGATCAGCCCAGGCCGGGGATATTCATGCCGCCGGTCATTTTAGCCATTTCTTCGTCAGAATCCTTATCCACTGCGGCAACCGCGCTGTTGACAGCTGCAGCGATCAGGTCTTCCAACATTTCCAGATCATCCGGGTCTACGGCTTCGGGCTTGATCTTGATGGCGGTCACTTCGTGCTTACCGGTCATGGTAACGGTAACCATCTCGCCGCTGGCTGTGCCGGTGTATTCACGGGCTTCCAGCTCGTCCTGCTTTGCGCGGATCTCATCCTGCATTTTCTGGACCTGACGCATCATTGCCTGCGGGTCGGGGCGGCCATAGCCTTTGGGAAGTCTTGCTTTCATAGGTAATTCTCCTTATTATCCATATTGTTATCACCCGGCGCTGCCGCCGGGCGGCACACCGCAACACTGCGGTTGACAGCAACATTATTTATCTTCTACCACTACATCCACGCCAAGGTCTTTCATCTGGCGCAGGGTCTCTTCCACATCGGCCGCGGGGGCGTTGGATACAGCTGCAGCGGTTTTTTCATACGGGCCGATGCCGCATTTGATGTGGGTGACCTGGTAGATATATTGTTTGATGTTTTTGCTGGTTTCTTTGCTGCGGCGCATAAAATCGCGAAAATCATCACTGCACTCGATCAGCACGCGGCGGCCATCGTAATAAGCCTGGGTTCCGCGCAGGTAAGAGTTCAGCATGGGGTCGTTTTCCGCAATCAGCTCCAGCACCGCCTGCCACTGGGGGAACAGCTGCGGCTCTTTGGCCACGGTGCGCACCGGTTTGGGGATGGGCACATCCGCCGCGTACACCGGCTGCTGAGCCGGGGTGGGCTGCTGCACCGCCGGGGCGGCGGGGGCAAGCTCCGGCTCAAAGGGCGGGGTCTCCCCTGCTATGGGTGCGCTGAACGGCGGCTGTTCCACGGCAGGCGGAACCGGCTGGGCTGCCACAGGCGGCACGGGGGCCGATGCCATTTGCACCGGAGGCACCTGCTGCGGGACGGCGGCAAAGGGGGCCGGACTGGCTGCTGTAACCACCGGACGGGCGGGCGCGGCGGCAGGCAGCGCAACAGGCACTGCTTCCGGCTGGGTGAGCGAGAAAACCGCCAGTTCCAGCTCAATGCGCTGGTCCGTACCGCGGGCCATCTTTTCCAGCGCGGCGCCAAACGCATTGACGGCGCGTACCGCTTCCGCCTGGGGGAAATCTTTCCGCGCAGCGTAGGCAGCTTCCTCTTCGGGGGAAGTTCCCGTCAGCAGGTCGGTGCCGCCGGGCAGGGCGCTGAGCATCAAATTGCGGTAATGCCCGGCCAGCTCCATACAAAGGCGGCGCATATCCACGCTTTGCTGGCGCAGGGCGGCAATCTCCTGCAAGGCTTTCACAGCGTCCCGCGCGGCAATGGCATCACTGATCTCAAACAGATATTTGCGGTCCGTCACGCCCGCCATGCGGCGCACCAGCGCTTCATCCACAGTGTTGGAAACACCGGCGCAGGTATCCAGGATAGACAGTGCATCACGCATGGCGCCATCGGCCAGGCGGCCGATCAGCTCGGCGGCGTTATGGTCCAGCTCAATGTTTTCCTGCCCGGCCACATATTCCAGCCGACCGGCAATTTTATCCGCCGTAATGCGCTGGAAGTCATAGCGCTGGCAGCGGCTGAGGATAGTAGCCGGAACCTTTTGCACTTCCGTTGTGGCAAGGATAAAGATCACATGCTCCGGCGGTTCCTCCATGGTTTTCAGCAGGGCATTGAACGCCGAGGTAGACAGCATGTGCACCTCGTCGATGATATATACCTTATACTTGCACACGGCAGGCAGATAGGCGGTTTCATCGCGCAGGTCACGGATGTCATCCACGCTGTTGTTGGAGGCGGCATCAATTTCCGATACATCCAGAATGGTGCCCTCATCAATGCCTTTGCAGACAGCACATTCACCGCAGGGGTCCGGGCTGGTGGTATCCAGGCAGTTGACCGCTTTGGCAAAAATTTTGGCGCAGGTGGTTTTGCCGGTGCCGCGGGTGCCGGTAAACAGGTAGGCATGGCCAATGCGCCCGGCGGCGATCTGGTTTTGCAGGGCCGTTACGATGGCTTCCTGGCCAACAACATCCGCAAACTTGCGCGGACGCCACTTGCGGTACAGCGCACGGTACAATGCAACCACCCCCTGTAAAATATTTTGCGGCATAGAAAAAGGGACAAGGCCCGCGCGGGGTGTGCCCCGCGGCTGCGCTGCTTTGCATACGAATGCGGACTGACCGCAGCACCAGGAGACCACCGCTTAATGCTGCTCGGTTCCCCGCCTGACATGGTTCACAGGGCTCCTGCGCACGGGGCCCACATCCGTATGCAAAACAGCGCAATATACAGCCCTGTCCGCTTTAAGTATTATACTATACCGTTTGGCAAATTGCAAGTAGCGGTTGGGGGCTGGGGCAGAAAGTTTTTGTTAAAAAGATTTGAATAAAAATCCAAAGCAATACCGCATAATTCTAAGTGCCGATACGGCGAGCGAGGTGCGGCAGATGCCAAGCCAAAAGCGCAGATAATACTGGATGCTGCAAAGGTGAGCGCCGCCAGTGGCGGAAACAGCGAACCGAAGCAGGAGCAGCGGTCGCAGAGGGCGAGGGGCTTTTGCCCCCGAAGCACGATGCGGGTACCGCAACCCGACATTATCGAGCATTTTGGCAACGCAGATGCCGTGCCGCAGCTGCCGGAGCGGTGCTTAAGCCGTAAGGCGGGAATTGTGCGGTGTTGCCTTATAGCAAAATACCAGCTGAAACGTGAAAGTCAAAACTTGATTCAATCAGCCAAAAATCTGTTTGGCGTAATCGGCGCTGGCTTTGGCGTCCTTGGCATAAAAATCGGCACCGATCTGTTCGGCGTATGCCTTGGTCAGCACAGCGCCGCCCACCATGACCTTGCAGGGCAGGTTGGCCGCGTGCAGGGCTTCGATGGTGGCCTGCATGTTGGGCACGGTGGTGGTCATCAGGGCTGAAAGCCCCACCAGCGGCGCACCGGTCTGGCGCACGGCTTCCACCACGCGCTCCGGCGGCACATCGCGGCCCAGATCCAGCACGTCATAGCCGTAGTTTTCCAAAATCACGCGCACAATGTTTTTGCCAATATCATGTACGTCACCTTTTACGGTGGCGATCACAATACGGCCTTTGCTTTCACCCTGGCTGCCGCTGGCGGCAATGGCGGTTTTGATCACTTCAAAAGCAGCCTGGGTCGCCGTGGCGGATTGCAGCAGCTGCGGCAAAAAGATGGAGCCTTTTTCAAAGGCATCGCCCACCACATCCAGCGCGGGGATCAGCGTTTCGTTCACCACCTGCAAAGGCTCGCGGGTTTTCAGGGCTTCCTCTGCAGCGGCGCGGGCTTCGTTTTTCAGGCCGCGGCGCACGGCTTCAAACAGAGCATCGGTCCCTGCTGCACCGCCCGCCGGGGCGGCGGCATCAGTTTTTGCCACCTGGGAGGTCTGCACCTGCACATTGGCATAGGCGGCAACGTAATCATTGCACTTTTCGTCCTGGCTGGTCAGCACACGGTAGGCGCGCACGGCGGCCATCATTTCCGGCGTGTTGGGGTTCATGATGGCAAGGTCCAGCCCGGCCTGCATGGCCAACGTCAGGAAAGTGGTATTCATGTAGCCGCGGCAGGGCAAACCAAAGCTGATGTTGGAAACACCCAGCACGGTGCGCACGCCCAGTTCCTTTTTGCACATGGTAATGGCTTTCAGGGTTTCGGCAGCGGCGCTCTGCTCGGCAGAAACCGTCAGCGTCAGGCAGTCGATGTAAACATCCCCGCGGGGAATGCCGATAGCATCCGTTGCGGCCACAATGCGCTTGGCAACCTCAAAGCGGCCCTCTGCCGTTTTGGGAATGCCGTGTTCATCCAGTGCCAGACCAACCACGGCGGCGCCGTACTTTTTGCACAGGGGCAGAATGCTGTCCAGCACCTTCTGCTCGCCGTTGACCGAGTTGACGATCGGCTTGCCGTTATAAATGCGCAGCGCGCGGGCCAAAGCATCTTTGTTGGAAGAATCCAGCTGCAATGGCAGGTCGGTGATGGATTGCAGCTCCCGCACCAGCATTTCCAGCGTGGCGGGTTCGTCTATATCCGGCAGACCGGCGTTCACGTCCAGCAGCTCGGCACCGGCTTCGGCCTGGGCTACGGCCTGGGCGCAGGCATAGGCGCTGTCGCCCTCCCGCAGGGCCTGCTGCAAGCGCTTTTTGCCGGTGGGGTTGATGCGCTCGCCCACCACGGTAATGCCGTTTACCTCCACGCAGCGCACGGGGGTACACAGGCGGCTGCGCACAATAGGGGTTTTGGCGGCGGGGGTTTTATCCTGGGTCAGCTCTTTCAGCAGGCGGATGGATTCCGGCTCAGAGCCGCAGCAGCCGCCCAGCATGGAAATTCCGGTGGGCAGGTAGGCGGCCATCTCAGCGGCAAACTCCGCCGGGGTGATATCATAGCTGCCGTCCAGGTTCGGCAGGCCCGCATTGGGCTTGACAAACACCGGCATACCGGCGGGCACCACACGGCAGAGCCGCTGAGCAAAGGGCAGGATTTCCTTGGGGCCCAGCGAGCAGTTGATACCCACGGCGTCCGCACCAAGGCCGGCGGCGGTAATGCCATAGCTTTCCACTGTGCAGCCGGTAAAGGTACGGCCACGGGCCTCAAAGCTCATCGAGGTAAACACCGGCAGGTCACAGTTTTCCTTTGCGGCCAGGATGGCGGCTTTCAGCTCATACAGGTCGGTCATTGTTTCCAGAAAGACGAGGTCTGCCCCGGCTGCGGCACCGGCGCGCACCATCTCAGCAAACTGGGCGCAGGCATCCTCAAACGGCAGGGTACCGGCCGGGGCCAGCAGCTCGCCGATGGGGCCGATATCCAGTGCCACCAGGGCACCGGTTTCCTGCGCGGCGGTCCGGGCACATGCGATGGACGCTTCGATCACCTGCTGCACAGTATAGCCGGTTCCCTTCAATTTACGAGGGTTGGCGCCAAAGGTGTTTGCCAGCAGGATATCCGCCCCGGCGCGGGCATAGTCCCGGTGGACGGCAGTGAGCACATCCGGCATGATAAAGGCGGCCAGTTCCGGCTTTTGTTCTGTGGTCAGGCCGCGCAGCTGCAGCTGGGTGCCCATGGCGCCATCCAGCATAATAAAGCGGCGGCGGGCAAATACTTCCTCAATTTTCACAGGTGGTTCCCCTCTTTCTGTATTCGCACTTTTCGCGCAGCAGGCAGTGCCCGCACCCGGCGCGGGTCCCCGTTACCGGGTGGTCCGCCACGCCAAGGATGGCGGTTACGCTTTTGCGCGGGGTCAGCAGATTTTCCGGCGTGACCGCCATGCCAAGGCCGCGCACGGTATCCAGCGCAATGGCAAACGGCTGCTGCAAAGTCAGCGGGCAGTCCCCATAGCCGGGGGAAAAACGCCCCGTCAGGTAGTGCCCCTGCGCCTGCACGCTGGTGCGGATCTCGGCTTCCAGCGCGTTGCACAGCTCTTCCATCACAGCGGAAGCCATCGCATCCACCACAGCGGCCAGGGCAATATCCGTCAGCTCCAGGCGGCGCATCAGGGTATCAGCCCCGCTGCCAAGGGTAACGGCCATCAGCACCATGGCATCGCAGCCGCGCAGGTGGCGGGCAATATCATTCCCGGCGTTCTGCAGCGGCAGGGCGGTCAGCGGCAGCTGTTTCCACACGCCGCGCGGGGTGGCGGCGGCGCGCAGGGCGTCCTCGGCTTTTTGCAGCAGCACCTGGGATGCAGCATCCGGCTGCCAGCCCCCTGCCCCAAGGTAGCGAAGGGTTTCGGCGCGGGTATCGTTTTGCGGGTAGGCTAATTGCACAGCGTTTCACTCCCCCTCTATGGGCCAACAGGCCGATTACAGCAGGTCCTTGATGCCCTCATACACAGCGGCGGCAACCTTGGCGTCATTCATGGCATACAGGTGCACACCGTCCGCGCCGCCCTCGATCAGATCTCGCAGCTGCTGCACGGCATAGTCAATACCGGCAGCATACAGGCTTTCGGGGTCGTCCTGGTAGCGGGAGATCATGCGGGTAAACTCCGAAGGCAGGCTGGCGCTGGAAAGTGCCACCGTGCGCTCGATCTGGCTGCGCTTAACGATGGGCATAACACCGGCAGACACCGGCAAAGTGATGCCTGCGCGGCGGGCCAGGTTCAAAAAGCGATAAAAGTGCATATTATCAAAGAACAGCTGGGTCAGCAGGTGGGTGGCACCGGCCTCCTGCTTAAAGCGCAGGTTGGCAACATCCTGGGCCAGGGTAGCGGCTTCGGGGTGGCCTTCGGGGTAGCAGGCAGCGTGGATATCAAATTCCGGCTGGGTCTGCCACACAAACTGGGCCAGGTCGCTTGCGTGGGCAAAGTCCGGGCTTTCGGGGCGGGTGGGGGTGCGGTCGCCGCGCAGGGTCAGCACGTTGCGCACACCGGCGGCATTCAGCTGGTCCAGCAGCTGGGCGGCCTTTGCCTTATCGCTGCCCATGCAGATCATGTGGGCCAGCGGCTCTACGTTCAGGTCGTTTTTCAGGAATTCGGCCACTTCCACAGTGGAAACGCCGCCCGTGGAGCCGCCTGCACCGTAAGTAACGCTGATAAAATCCGGGTTAAGGGTGCGCATGGTGCGCAGGTTGTCCTTCATTTTATCAAAGTTGGCGGTCTGCTTCGGGGGGAAGCACTCGATGGAAAACACGCAAGGCTTGCGCTTGAACATCTGGGAGATCTGCATAGGATTCATCCTCCTGTATTTTTATTACTTTCCTCTATTTCTACCCAATTAACGTACGGGAACACTTTCCTGCCAACTTACTGGGGTCAGGCACACAGAGTCAGGCTGCCGGGGGTTACGCGGCGGGAGCCAGCTCTTCGTCCGGCTGTTTTGCCGTCTGCACAGTAAAGCTGCCGTCCGCCTGGGCGGTCACGGTCACCGTGCCGTACAGGTCGGTGCGGTAAAAGTCAATGCCCTCATCCTGCATTTCCTGGATGACCTCGCGGTGGGGGTGGCCGTAATCATTGTTCAGGCCGCAGCTGGCAACCACAAGCTGGGGCTGCACCTGCCACAGCAGTGTTTGGGTGTTGGATGTGGACGACCCATGGTGCCCGGCCTTGAACACGGTGGACCGCAAGCGGAACGGATATTGCTCCGCCAGGGCGGCTTCCTCGTTGCGCTCAGCATCGCCGGTATCCAAAAAGGTAAAGTTCCCGGCTTCAAACCGCAGGCAAAGCGACATATCATTTATTGCATCGTCACTGCCCGCCGTATCGGCATCCACACCGGGCAGCAGCACGGTCAATGTGCCGGTGCCGATGGTGTACTGCTGGCCGGTATAGGCAGTTTCCACCGGTACGCCGCATTCCTGGGCGGTTTGCAGGGTGCGCTGGGTCTGGCCGGTCACGTCAGTTTCGCTCAGGTCGGGGGTCAGCAGGGTCTGCACATCAAAGTTCTGCAAAACGGCCTGCATGCCGCCCACATGGTCGGCATGGGGGTGGGTCATCACCAACAGGTCCAACTGGCTTACGCCATAGCTGCGCAGGTCCTGCACAAGGTTCTGCCGGGCATCCTTGGGGCCTGCATCAATCAGGCAGGCCGCACCGTTCTGCAAAATCAGCACGGCATCCCCCTGCCCCACATCCAGGAACACCACTTCGGTTTCCCCCTCCGGCAGCGGGGCTGTGGTTTCGCTCTGGCTGGGTTCCAGGCCAACCCATTGGTAAATCTGGTCCCAGCTGGGCACAAAACCGTTGCCGCCGTAATTTTCGACCACATACAAGGCAACGGCGATGAGAACAGCGGCCACAATGGTCCACACCTGAGGGCGGCGGTAGGAATGGCGGCAATACCTGCGCCGCCGGTATTTACTCACCCTGGCCCAGCTGGCGTTCCTGCCACTGGGCGCGGGTCAGCAAAACGGCACGGGGCTTGGCGCCCTCATAGGGGCCGATAATCTTTTCCTGTTCCATCTGGTCCATGATGCGGGCCGCACGGGCATAGCCCAGCTTGCAGCGGCGCTGCAAAAGGCTGGTGGATGCCTGCCCGGCTTCGATGACGCATTCCACCGCCTGTTCAAACATGGGGTCGCGGCTGCCGTTGTCATCGTCCGAATCGGAGCTGCTGCCCTTGCCGCCCTTTTCGGCCACGGCACGGCGCTCCATCTCGGCAATCATCTCTTCATCATACTGGGCGCTGGAAGTGGATTTGATAAAGTTCAGCACAGCGCTGATCTCTTCATCCGTCACAAAGGTACCCTGCACACGCACGGGCTTGGAAGCGCCGACCGGCAGGAACAGCATATCGCCGTTGCCCAGCAGCTTTTCGGCGCCGCCGCTGTCCAGAATGGTGCGGGAGTCGATCTGGCTGGAAACTGCAAATGCAATACGGCTGGGGATGTTGGCTTTGATCAGGCCGGTGATAACGTCCACGCTGGGGCGCTGGGTTGCCACAATCAGGTGGATACCGGCCGCACGGGCTTTCTGGGCAATGCGGCAGATATAATCTTCCACCTCTTTGCCGGCAACCATCATCAGGTCGGCCAACTCGTCAATGATAATGGCGATATAAGGCAGGTGTTCCAGCACATCGGGGTGCTGCTTGGCCAGCTTGTTATAGCTCTTGATATCGCGCACATTGTTTTCGGCAAACAGCTTATAGCGGCGCTCCATCTCGGCCACACTGGCCCCCAGGGCACCGGCGGCCTTGCGTGGCTCGGTCACAACGGGCATTAACAGGTGGGGAATGCCGTTGTACTCAGCCAGTTCCACCACCTTGGGGTCGATCAGAATCAGTTTGACATCTTCCGGACCGGAGCGGAACAAAAAGCTGATGATGATCGAGTTGACGCAGACGGATTTACCGCTGCCGGTGGAGCCGGCGATCAGCAGGTGGGGCATTTTACACAGGTCCGCCACCTGGGCTGTACCGGCAATATCTTTGCCCAGCGCCATGGTCAGTGGGCTGCGCATGTTGATGTAGTTCTGGGATTCAAACACCCCGCGGATGCTGACGGTAGACCGGATCTTGTTGGGCACCTCGATACCGACGGCGGGTTTGCCGGGAATGGGGGCTTCGATACGCACACCGGCGGTGGCAAGGTTCAGGGCGATATCATCCGACAGGCTGGTGATACGGCTGACCTTGATGCCCGCCTGGGGCTGCAGCTCATACCGGGTCACGGAAGGGCCGCGGCAGATATCCAGGATATGGGTCTTAACACCAAAGCTGTCCAGCGTGTTCACCAGGATATCGGCGTTTTTCTTCATCTCGGCGGCCGCGCCGCGTTCATCTTCCGGCTTGGCCGCATTGAAAAGGTTCAAAGATGGGTAAGTATACGGCGGGAACGCCTCTTTGGCCTGGGCGGCAAAGGCTGCCGTAGCTTCGCTGCTGGCATTCTCGTCCGCTTCGCGGGCTGCACCGGCGGGTGCGGTGGCTGCCGGGGCGGCAGGGGCTTTCGCCATTGCTTTGGCCACGCTGGGCGGGCTGGAAATGGGAGCCGAAGCCGAATTGCCCATGCTGGAAGATACCCGCAGCCGGTTGGGGCTGCCGGGGCGGCGTTCATCCGTTACGCTGTATACTTTAGGCGCAGCGGCGGCAGGCTGGGCCGTGGGCTGCGGTGCCGGGGCCTGCACGCTGACCCGCCCGGTGAGCAGATCCGATACCGGAATTCCGGCGTTCCAGGCAGCCTTGGCTGCATCGAAACCGCCCTGGTCAAAGCTGCCGCCCAATGTGGGGATGGCTGTAACAGGGGCAGGCGCTGGCTGGGTGGGTTCCGGCACCAGCGGTGTTTCAAAATTATCCGCGCTTTCGCTGCTGCCAACGTCATCCGGTTCCGGCAATTCCTCTACCGGCTCCAGCGGGGTGGAAAAATCTTCCACCGAGGCGGCAGGTGCGTTATCATCCGGTTCCGGGGTCAGCGGGGTTTCAAAACTTTCCGCTTCATCTTCATCGGGCAGGCCCACATCGGCACCGGCCACGGGGGTATCCCGCCCGGTCACGGCGCGCTGGATCAGGTCATTCAGGCTGTCTTCCTCCACCGGGGCTTCCTCAGCCTGCTGAGCTTCCGGTTCCAGGTGCAGCTCAAAGCTTTCTTCCTGCGGCTGGGGCTGGGGTTCCGGCTGGGGCGCGGGGTACTTGCGATGGTTCAACTGCTCCAGCGGGTCAAGGCCAAAGGTGCCGCCGGGGCCGATATCAATTTTCTGCAGCGGGTCATGCTGCACGGCGTTCTGCAAAGCGCGCTGGGAAGCATCCGGCCCCAGGTCCACATCAAAGTCCGAACGCTGGGCGGGCGGGGCAAAGCTTTGGGTGTGCTGCACGCCTTGGGGCGCAGCCTGGGCACGCTGCATATCGGGGTATGTTGCGGTGCCGGGCTGCGTATACGCCTGCTGGGGCTGGGCCGCCGGCTGGCCGGCCTGCGCCGCGGCGGCTGCCTGGTCGGCAGGGTTTGCCTGGGCCGCATTGCGGCGGGCGGCTTCCTCCTGTTCCAGATAGGGGGCCACATCAAAGGGGCGGCGGGTGCCAGACTGCGGCGTGGCCGGAGACTCGCCGGCCATGGGCGGCAGGCTGCCGGTCAGGTTTTCAAGGGATTCTTCCTCCGCTTCATGGCCAAACAGCTGGGTATCATAAGCGGTTTCTTCCTCCGCACGGGCGGCGCGGCGGGCTTTGAATTCCTGAATATAATAGCTGATGAACTGCACCACATCCACCGGGGTAACGGCAAAAAACACCATCAGCCCCATCAGGATGACAATAATCATGACGATATTGGCACCGGGACGGCCACAGACGGCCAGCAGCGATGCGCCGATGGGCACACCCAGCACACCGCCGGTCCAGAACTTGCGCTGCCCCCAGGCAAACAGCATCTTGACGGTCTGCCAGGGGGTATCCCCTACCTTAAAGTCCGAGAAGATGACCGCCGTACCGGCCAGCAGCACCGCCAGCAGCAGCACCTTGCCAATGAAAGTGCCCACATGGTAACCGGATGCCAGCAGATAGGCCAGATACAGCAAAAACGGGCCGACAAAATATGTAACCACGCCAAAGGTGCCAAACAGCCAGCTGCGTAGAACATTCCAGAAGCTCTGCCCCGGCACCAGCACCAGCGCAATGGCCAGAATGCCAAGCCCGGCCAGCACCACGCTGCGGATCAGGTTTTGCTGCTGGGCGCGGCGCTGTTCCAGCCTGGACATCCGCTTTTTGCTGCCGGAGGCCGAACTGTTGTGTCTGGTCCCGGAGCTGCTGCTTTTACTGCTTTTGCTGCCGGAGGCGCGGTATGTGTTTTTACTGTTTTTTCCGTTTTTGGCGGAACTTGAACGTGCCATGCTCTCCCTACCTCTTTACTATAATATGCGTATATTCAGGCTGCCCTGTTCAGCGGGCAGCCATTGTTGATTTGCTTTGGCGCGGCGGGCCCTGCCCCCGTTTTGAACGAAAGTTCTTTCGCCTTTTATCTGGCAGCGGGCGGCCATTAAACAGCATCCGGCGGCCCCGCATAAAGAGACTTTCCGCGCAGTGATTTTATCTGCCATCCGCCACGGCAGCTGTGCCGTGCTGTTTTGGGCAGGGGCATACTGCCCCTTATAGCATAAGGTATATTGTAGCATGAAAACGCCCGCTTGTAAAACCCCTTTCTCTTTCTATTTTCATCAAAGCCTTTCCGCCCACTGGCGGGCAGCGCCCCCTCAATATCCGGTTTTCCCGGCGTCGATTTCGGCATACAGGTAGCGCAGCGCATCGCCCAGGTTGCCGATGGCGTCGATCAGCCCCTCTTCCACAGCCTGTTCCCCGCCCAGCACGGTACCCATATCCATCACCAGCTCCCCAGTATTGTGCATCAGCTGGGTAAAGCGCTTGGCGCTGATGCCGGAATGCCCCGCCACAAAGCTGACGATGCGCTCCTGCATCTGCTCAAAATAGCGCAGGGTCTGGGGCACCCCCAGCACCATGCCGGAGTGGCGCACCGGATGCACCGTCATGGTGGCGGTGGGCACAATAAAGCTTTTGCGGGCCGAAACCGCCAGCGGGATACCGATGGAATGCCCGCCGCCCAGCACCAGCGTTGCGCTGGGCTTGCTGACGCCGGAGATCAGCTCCGCCAAAGCGAGCCCGGCTTCCACATCGCCACCCACGGTATTCAGGATGACCAACAGCCCCTCAATGGCAGGGTCCTCCTCAATATCCACCAGCTGGGGGATCACATGCTCATACTTGGTGCTTTTCTGGTTATCGGGGGCCAGGCTGTGGCCCTCAATGGTGCCGATCACCGTCAGGCAATAAATGGCATGGCGGCCCTTGGTGGCGGGCACAATGCCGCTGTCCGTGATCAGGTCATGTTCCAGCCGCATGCGCTCCACATCCTTGGCGTCCTTGGCAGCATGGGGGGCGGGCTGTTGTTTTGGGGTACGGTTTGGCATGGCGGGGGTCCTTTCCTTCCGACAAAATCGGTGCGCCGGGCAGTGCAAAACCCGGCTATACCCTGACAGTATGCCCCGCTGGTACGCTTTTTTATGCACAGAGGGGCGCGACTGGGCAAAAAAAGCACGGAAAAACTTAGATAAAAAATTGACAATCGGCACAAGATTGATTATACTTTTACTAGAATTTACATCGGAATCACACAAGAGGCAGGGTGTTTCCTTTACCCCTGCCCGGAGAACGGGAGATTAGTCTTTATGTCATCAACAATGCAAAACAAGGCATCGTTGCCCGTGATCAAGCGGCTGCCCAAATATTACCGCTACTTGAGCAACCTGCAGGCAGATGGGCGTGATAAAATTTCTTCCAGCGAGCTGGCCCGCATGATGGGCACCACCGCCAGCCAGGTGCGGCAGGATTTCAACTGTTTTGGCGGTTTTGGCCAGCAGGGCATCGGCTACAAGGTGGATGTGCTGCTTACCGAGATTGGCAAACTGCTGTTTGGCAACGGCGAGCTGCTGCCTACCGTGCTGATCGGCGCCGGCCGCCTGGGCACGGCGGTCTCCAGCTTTATCAGCCGCGATACCAACGGCTACAAGCTGATTGCCGCGTTTGATATCAACCCCGCCCTGGAGGGCAAGGAGATCAGCGGCGTAACCATCCGCCCGCTGTCCGAGCTGGAAAGCTTCTGTGCGGCGCACAAGCCGGTGGTCGCCGTGCTGTGCGTGCCGCGCCAGAGCGCCATGGACCTTTCGGACGAGCTGGTTCGGCTGGGTATTCAGGGCTTCTGGAACTTCAGCCACTATGATCTTTCGGTCGTTTATCCGCAGGTCACAGTGGAAAACGTCCATTTGGGCGACAGCCTGATGAGCCTTGGCTACCGGCTGCGCAGCCATGATGAATAAAAGCCGGGCACACAGCACATGACTGTTTCCGGCGGGGTGTACCCCAGCGCCTGCCCTGGCATGGGTGCAGGATCCTGTGGTACACCCCGATTTTCATGCTGTTTTTTACTTTATTTTAATAAGGAGCCAAACATGGCAAAGCTATATTACCGTTACGGCGCAATGAACAGCGGCAAAACCACGGCGCTTTTGCAGGTTGCTTTCAATTATAACGAACGCGGCATGCGGGTGCTGATTCTGAAAGCCAGCGTGGACACCAAAGGCGGCGATCATATTGTTTCCCGCCTGGGGGTCAACCACAAGGTGGATGTGCTGGTTAGCCCGGACATGGACATCCTGGATATCGTCCGGGCCGATACTGCCGCCCATGGCAGCGCCCCTGCCTGTGTGCTGTGTGACGAAAGCCAGTTCTTTACCCCGGCGCAGGCCGAGCAGCTGTTTTTGGTCACGGTGGACCTGAACATTCCGGTCATCTGCTATGGGCTGCGGGCAGACTTTATGAACCGCGGCTTCCCCGGTTCCACCCGCCTTTTGGAGCTGGCCCATACCATCGAGGAGATGAAAACCATCTGTGCCTGCGGCCGCAAAGCCACCTGCAACGGCCGCAAGGTAAACGGCGAGTTCGTGTTTGAGGGCGCCCAGGTTGCGATTGACACAGTGGATGCTGTAGAGTATCAGAGCCTTTGCCCCCAGTGCTGGTACCGGGAATACCGCGCTTTCCTGAAACGCCACCCCGCGCACCAGTGATCCATTCTTTTATTTCAATCTGTGTTCCGCCCTTTTTATATAAGGCAACACCGCACAATTCCCGCCTAGCGGCTTAAGCACCGCTCCGGCAGCTGCGGCACGGCATCTGCGTTGCCAAAATGCTCGATAATGTCGGGTTGCGGTACCCGCATCGTGCTTCGGGGGCAAAAGCCCCTCGCACTCTGCGACCGCTGCCCCTGCTTCGGTTCGCTGTTTCCGCCACTGGCGGCGCTCACCTTTGCAGCATCCAGTATTATCTGCGCTTTTGGCTTAGCATCTGCCGTACCTCGCTCGCCGTATCGGCACTTAGAATTATGCGGTATTGCCTTAAGTAAATGACAACATATATGGCACAAAAGCCGCTGCCCAGCCTTGCAGCACCGCTTTTGTGCCATTTTTGTTTCCAACACTTTGCAGCACAATTTTCAAAGCACCAAAAGGCCGCATATACAAGATATGTTTTATGTGCAGCAATTTTCATTCCATTTTTCGCACATATTTTGCTATCGCGAATATTTTTAGCATACCGTATTTCTTCCCATTGCAAATTATGCACGAATGCGCAAAAGAAGTGCGTTTGCGTACATTTTTTGCGTTACCGAATTTGTGCGTTTGTTTTCTGTGATTCATTCAGCATTTTACACGTTTCCCCCTATAATTTCGTTGTAGCCGTTTGCAATATATACAAATACGCACAAATCGCCTCAATTTGTGCAAGATTTTGCCGTAATTTTTGTTAGATGCGGGGTCGAGCTGTTTCAGTATTATGCACAAATTGTTTTATCTTAGTTCGTATGTTTTGACATAAGTTGATTTTTTGCCCATTCAACTAAAGCAATATTTGTTTGTTTTTATAATTTGCACACCATTTTGGATATTTTTTTGATGTTCACAATTTGTTATTATAATAGCGTTGAATGAAGCGGTCAGTTGTCAGGCCGCGCGTTATATGAACATTTTTAGGAGGACTAAAACAATGAAAAAGGCACTCGCCCTTGCAATGGCCAGCGTTATGGCTGCTGGCCTGCTGGCAGGCTGCGGCGGCTCCGCTGCCAACAGCACCGCAGCTTCTTCCGAGGCCGCTTCTTCTGAAGCTGCTTCCACCTCTACCGAGGCTGCTACCGAGGCTCACACCGTCAACACCACCGATCCCATCACCCTGACCATCAGCTGGTGGGGCGGCGATGCCCGCCAGGCTGCATACGAGGCTGCCTGCAAGGCATTCACTGAAAAATACCCCAACATCACCGTTGAGTGCACTTACGGCCCGTGGAACGGCTGGGAGGAAGCTCAGTCCACTGCCCTGGCTGCCGGCACCGCTGCCGACGTGATGCAGGTCAACTGGAACTGGCTGTTCCAGTACTCCGGCAAGGGTCAGAGCTTCGCTAACCTGAACGATTACTCCGATGTGCTGGATCTGACCCAGTTCCCCTCTAGCGCTCTGGATGCCTGCACTGTGGCTGATTCCCTGCAGGCTGTTCCCGTCGCTATGGCCGGCCGTATTTACTACTGGAACATGGCAACCTTCAAGAAGGCTGGCCTGGACCACTACCCCACTACGGAGCAGGAGCTGCTGGACGCCGCCAAGACCTTCCAGGAAAAGCTGGGCGATGACTACTATCCGCTGGCTGCCGGCCCGCTGGACCGCATGATCATGATGACCTTCTACCTGGAAAGCAAGTACGGCGAGCCCTGGGTTACCGACAGCACCCTGAACTACACCGTTGAGCAGCTGCAGGAAGGTCTGGAATGGATCCAGAGCCTGGAAGATAACCACGTGATGCCCGACCTGAAGACCATGAACGCCGCCGGCGATAAGACCATCACCGATGGTCAGGCCTGGATCACCGGCAAGTACGCCGGCATCTTCACCTGGGACTCCAGCGCACTGAGTGCAAGCCAGAACCTGCCCGACGACGCTGAGTACGTTGTTGGCGACGAAATCAAGTGGGGCGAGGCTGCCAACGGCGGTTTTGCCAAGGTTTCCATGGGTATGGCTATTACCCAGAGCTGCGAGCATCCTGTTGAGGCTGCTGCCCTGATCAACTTCATCCTGAACGAAAAAGAGGGCGCTTCCATCATGGGCACCCAGTGCGGCATGGTTTGCTCCAAGGCCGGCCAGGAATACGCCAAGGAAGCCGGTGCTGTCAACGAGCTGATTCTGGAAGCCAACACCAAGGTTATGGCTTTTGTTGACCAGCCGTTCGACCCCTGCTACGAGAGCACTTCCCTGAAGGACGAGACCAATGGCGTGTACGGCGATGTGTTTGAAGGCTTCAGCTACGATCAGTATGATTCCGCCGAGGCTGCCCAGATCCTGTACGATGGCATCTGCGAAGCACTTGCCTAATCCCCGTTTTCACACTTAAGGCAACACCGCACAATTCCCGCCTAGCGGCTTAAGCACCGCTTCGGCGGCTGCGGCACGGCATCTGCGTTGCCAAAATGCTCGATAATGTCGGGTTGCGGTACCCGCATCGTGCTTCGGGGGCAAAAGCCCCTCGCACTCTGCGACCGCTGCCCCTGCTTCGGTTCGCTGTTTCCGCCACTGGCGGCGCTCACCTTTGCAGCATCCAGTATTATCTGCGCTTTTGGTTTAGCAGCTGCCGCACCTCGCTCGCCGTATCGGCACTTAGAATTATGCGGTATTGCCTTAACCTTACACATCAGCAAGGCTGGCCCCGGCCCCATGGCGGTGGGGCCAGCCCTTTATTATGTAACAAGGAGGTTTCCTTTATGAGCGCACCTGCTGCCAAGACAGTGACCCGCACTCCTTTCAAAAAATGGTGTGATGAAAACGTTGGCCTTTTGTTCCTGATTCCCTGGATCATTGGTTTTGTGGTGTTCAAGCTGTATCCGTTTGCCACTTCCCTGTTCTACAGCTTTACGGATATGAACTTCTTTGACGGCATTACCAAGTACGGCCTGATGAACTACATCTACATTTTCACCAACAAGAAAACGCTGACCTCGTTCATCATCACCTTCCGTTATGCCCTCATCACCGTTCCCCTCAAGCTGATTTTTGCTTTGTTCATCGCTTACATCCTGAACTTCAAGATCAAGTGCGTCAACCTGTTCCGTACCATCTACTACATTCCCTCCATCCTGGGCGGCTCTGTTGCCATTGCCGTTCTGTGGAAGGCCCTGTTCAAAGAGGATGGCATCATCAACATGCTGCTCTCCTTTATCGGCATTCAGGGGCCCAGCTGGCTGGCTGACCCCGATTACGCCATGGTCGTTATCATTGTGCTGCGTGTATGGCAGTTCGGCTCCGCCATGGTGTTGTTCCTTGCCGCATTGAAGGGCGTTTCGGTCGACCTGTACGAAGCCGCCACCATCGACGGTGCTTCCAAGACCCGCCAGTTCTTCTCCATCACCGTGCCGATGATCACCCCCGTTATCTTCTACAACCTCGTTACCCAGATTGCTCAGGCGTTCCAGGAATTCAACGGCCCCTACATTATCTTTAATAATGGCGGCCCCCGCGGTTCCGTCACGCTGGTTTCGCTGCTGGTTTACAACTATGCGTTCAAGAGCAACGAAATGGGTATGGCCTGCGCCATGGCCTGGGTCATGTTCATCATCATCGCCCTGCTCACTGTCATCGCATTTGGCAGCCAGAAGCACTGGGTCTACTATGCTGACTGATTGAAGGAGGAATTGATTTATGGGTATGAAAGCACGCGCCAATGTGGCAACCTTCTTCAAGTATTTTGTTCTGATCTTTATGGGCTTTATCATGGTCTATCCGCTGCTGTGGATGGTGGGCTCCACCTTTAAGACCAACGCCGAGATTTTTACCAGCCTTTCCCCGTTTACCGCGCATCCCACCCTGGATGGCTATTATAACGCTGTGACCAAAACTTACGGCGGCGATATCACCATTTGGCGTGCATTCCTGAACACCTACAGCTACGTTATCCCCAAGGTTGTGTTCACTGTTATTTCTTCTGTCATTGCTGCTTACGGTTTCAGCCGTTTCAAGTTCAAGGGCCGCGATTTCCTGTTCGGCGTTATGATCATGACGCTGTTCCTGCCGCAGGTTGTTCTGAACGTTCCGCAGTACATGATGTACAACAAGTTTGACTGGATCAACAACCCCCTGTACCCCGCCCTGTGGGTGCCGTCCCTGTTTGCTACCGAAACCTACTTCGTCTACCAGCTGGTGCAGTTCATGCGCAGCATCCCGCACGACCTGGACGAAGCAGCTGCCATTGACGGCTGCGGCCCGGTCAAGATCCTGTACAAGATCATCTGCCCCATGCTCAGCCCCTCTCTGGTCGCCTGTGCGCTGTTCCAGTTCATGTGGAGCTGCAACGACTTTATGGGTCCCCTGCTTTACGTTACTACCCCGCGCAAATACCCCATGGCAATCTTTGTTAAGCTGTCTATGGACAGTACCAGTGAAGGCATTCAGTGGAACCGCATCCTTGCCTTGTCCCTGATTTCCATTATCCCGCAGCTGCTGGTTTTCTTTGCCGCTCAGGATTCCTTTATTGACGGCATTGCCGCTGGCAGTGTAAAGGGCTAAGCTTCAAGTTTTTTCCAAAACTTTTGATCTTTTTACGCCCAAACCACCACACAGGCTGCCCCGTACCGCTGCAAAAGGGGTACCGGGCAGCTTTTATTTTGAAAACTCCGGCCACTGGCTTTTCTCGCTTTTGGCCGTTCCTAATATTCAGGATGCAGCCGGAATAAAAAAGCTTTCGGCTTTCCGCTGTATTCCGGCACATGATGGTGCCTTTTCTGCTGATCCCTTTGCATCGCTCTCCCCTGCCCTGCTTATCCGTTAGGGGCAAAACAAAAGCGGCTGCCTGTTGGCAGCCGCCGGGGGTTGTGGTTTTGTGCTGTAACATTTTTGGCCTTATTTTTCCGGTTTGTTTACCCGCTTGAAATATTGGCGGTACTGCTGGGGCGAAAGCCCTGTGGCATCTTTGAACACCCGCCGGAAATGCGCGCTTGTCATAAAGCCTGTCTTTTCCGCCACGCTGGAAATGCTTTCGTTGGTCTTTTCGATCATGTTCTGCGCCGCTTTGATGCGCACGCCGTTGATGTATTCGATCAGGCTCAGGTTGATGGTCTTTTTGAACAGACGGCTGAGGTAATACGGGCTGATGTAAAACTGGTTGGCAATGCTTGTCAGGGTCAGCTTCTCGGCGTAATGCTCCGCAATATAGCCTTGGATCTGACTGACGATGCGGTTGGTCACCCGGCCGCTGTCTCCCCCCAGCTCATGCTGGTTTTCGCACATCTTTTTCAGCTGCAACAGCAGCGTGGCCAGCAGCATTTTGCGGGTCACAGCGCTTTCGGGGTTGTTTTCGTCCTGCATCTGGATCAGCTGCTGCAGGATGGCGTAGATATAGTTCTGCTGCTTAACCGTGATGTTGCTCAGCAGGTGGTTGTTCTCCTCGCTCATAAAGCTGAACAGGTCAATCTCCGGGAAAGCCCCGCTGATCTCCTGCAGATACTCGCGGCTGAAATTGCACACAATGCGGCTGGTGGGGCCATCCCCTACCGAACCAGTCTTGTGGATCTGGTTTTCCCCAATCAGGATCACATTGCCTGCATTGACGATATAGGCGGAATCCTCAATAAAATAGCGCCGCGCGCCTTCCACTTCATAATACAGTTCATATTTGTGGTGTGTGTGGAAACTTCCCATATCGTAGCTATGCTCGCGGTCGATCATATCGATATAAAAGTCCACATGGGGGGAATAGGTATATTCCTTGACCATCCTGTTCAAACCTCCCGCCACGCCCCGCCCAAGCATTTTTGCCAGTTTTAGGGCAGAACGCGCTTCAATTTTGTTGATTTATTTCATATTAACACATTTCTTGTTGAATTTCAAAACTTTTTTCATTTTTTATGGAGGAAATTATCGTATGAAACTCGCTCTCGTTCGTGCCTGCACCCGCAGCGCCTGTTTTGAGCTGCAAAACAACACCTGCTATACCGCCCCTGCCCCGTTCCGGGTTCAGCTGAACGGCCAGACTGTGCTGGAAGCCTGCGGCACCAACGTGTTCAGCGTGTTCAGCCTGGAACCCGGCAAAACCTACCACCTGGAAGTGCTTGCCACTGATGGCGATACCGGTACACTGGACTTTGCCACCGCGGCGGAAAGCTTTTTTGTAGATGCTTCCCGCTATGGCCTGGTGAATGACGGCGTGACCGACAACACCGCCTTTTTGCAGGCTGCGCTTTCCACCTGCCCGCCGGGCGGCACGGTGTATGTGCCCGCCGGTACTTACCGCACCCAGAGCCTGTTTTTGTGCAGCAACACCACCCTGTACCTGGAAAAAGGCTGCACCCTGCTGGGCGGCACCGACCGCCGTGAATATCCCATCCTGCCTGGTGTGCTGCCCTGCGCCGATGAACAGCACGAAGCCTATCTCGGCGGCTGGGAGGGAAACCCGCTGGACTGCTTTGCCGGTTTGATCAATGTCATCAATGCCGAAAATGTGACCATCACCGGCGAAGGCTGCATCAACGCCAACGCCGACAACGGCGACTGGTACCAGCACATCAAGGTGAAACTTATCGCCTGGCGGCCGCGGCTCTTCTTTACCAGCAAAGCCAAGAATGTGACCCTGCACGGTGTGGAGGTGTGCAACAGCTTTTCCTGGACCATCCACCCCACCTACTCGGACGGGGTGAATATCCTGCAGCTGCAGATTCACAACCGTGCCGACAGCCCCAATACCGACGGCATTGACCCCGAAAGCTGCAAGAATGTGAACATCATCGGTGATTCCATCCATGTTGGCGATGACTGCATTGCCCTCAAGTCCGGCAAACTCTTCCTTGGCACTGTGATGCATACCCCCTGCGAGAATGTGACCATCCGCAACTGCAACCTGAACCGCGGCCATGGCGGCCTGGTTATTGGCAGCGAGATGAGCGGCGGCGTGAAAAATGTGGTGATGACCCAGTGCCTGATGGACCACACCGACCGCGGCCTGCGCATCAAGACCCGCCGCGGTCGCGGCAAGAATGCCGTGATCGACGGGCTGGTGTTCCGCAACGTGGAAATGCGCCATGTGCTGACCCCATTCGTCATCAACATGTTCTACTTCTGTGACCCGGACGGCAAGAGCGACTATGTGCAGAGCCATGAACCCCTGCCGCTGGACGATGCTACCCCCCGCCTGGGCAGCCTGACGATGGAAAATATCACCGCCACCGACGCCGAGTATGCAGGCTGCTGGTTCAGCGGTCTGCCGGAGCAGCCGGTTGAAAAAGTGGAGATGAACAATGTCAGCATCTCCTTTGCCGAAAACGCCGGGGCTGGCCACGCCGCCATGATGTGCGGTGCCGCCGAATGCAGCAAGCTGGCGATCTGGGCCGAAAACGTGAAGGAGATTCACTTCCACAATGTCAAACTGGAAGGCTATGCAGGCGAACGCCTGAACTTTATCAACGTTGGCAGCTTTAAGGAGGATTAAGCCATGACCCATGAAGAGATTTTGACCACCCTGGGCAATTATGTGGATTATCTGATTGCCGGCAGCTCTGCCGAAGCCCCACTGTGGAACATTGAAAAGGTGCGCAGCGGCAAGCCCAATAAATGGAACTATGTGGACGGCTGCATGATCACCGCCTGCCTGAGCCTGTACAAGACCACCGGGGATGAAAAGTTTCTGAAGTTCTCCCGCGATTTTGTAGACTACTTTGTCAAGGATGGCGGCGAGATCTACACCTTTGATGCCAACGAGCATAACCTGGACAACATCAACCAGGGCAAAAACCTGTTTTCCCTGGTTGATTTGACCGGCGAACAGCGCTACCGGGATGCCATCAACACCATCCGCGCCCAGCTGGACACCCAGCCCCGCACCAAGGATGGCAATTTCTGGCACAAAGCCATCTACCCGTGGCAGGTTTGGCTGGACGGCACCTATATGGCACAGCCATTCTACATGGAATACGAGACCCGCTACAACGGCATGAAGGGCTGCCAGGACAGTTATAAGCAGTTCATGAACATCAAAAAGTACATGCGAGACCCCAAAACCGGCTTGTACTACCACGGCTATGATGAAAGCCGCCAGATGTACTGGGCCGATCCTGTAACGGGCTGCAGCGCAAACTTCTGGCTGCGCGCCATGGGCTGGTTCCTGGTTGCCATGGTGGATGTTCTGGAGCGCATGGACGAGCAGATGTATTACGAATACCGCGCCATTATGGCTATGTTCAAGGAAGCCGTGGAGGCCATGATCCAGTTCCAGGATGCCGAGACCGGCATGTTCTGGCAGGTCATTGATAAAGCCGGCGTACCGGGCAACTATCTGGAAACCTCCGGCAGCTCCCTGTTCGCTTACGCCGTGCTCAAAGGCGTGCGGCTGGGCTACCTGCCCAAGCGGTTCCGCGCTTACGGCGAAAAGGCATTCTATGGCACCTGTGACAAATACCTGGGCGTGAACGATAAGGGCGAACTGCAGCTGTCCGGCATCTGTCTGGTAGCCGGTTTGGGCGGCGCCACCCGCCGCGATGGCAGCCTGGAATACTATTTCAGCGAGCCAGTTGTGGAAAACGACGCCAAGGGCGTTGCTCCCCTGCTGCTGGCCTATACCGAAATGATCATCCAGTAAGGAGGTTCCGCTGTTATGGCCGTATTTACCGTTGGTGCCCGCCTGCATGATTACGGTAAGGGCACGCCCGATGAGCTGTTTGGCAAGGTTTCCGCAGACGGGTTTGCCTGCGTGCAGCTGGCCTACAAAAAATGCGTGCCCGGCGTTGCCAGCTATGCGGACGTTACCCCGCAGCTGGTGCAGAACACACTGGAAGCGCAAAAGAAGCACAACATCGCTGTTGCCGTGCTGGGCACCTATGTGGAGCTTGCCATCGCGGACGAAGTGCAGCGCAGCGCCAACGCAGCGGATTTCAAAAGCCAGCTGGCCGTGTGCAAGGCGCTGAACGCGGGCTGCATTGGCACCGAGACTACCGGCATGCACAAGCAGCCCGCCGGCACCACCCGCGAGCGCGCCCAATATATGCTCTGCAAAAGCCTGGAAACCATTCTGCCGGAAGCCGAGCGCCTTGGCGTGACCGTTGCCATTGAGCCCGTTGTTGGCGACAGCACCAACACCCCGCAGGCAGCACGGCACATCCTGGATATGATGCAAAGCCCCGCGCTGGGGGTCATTCTGGACATGAGCAACCTGGTCAGCTTTGAGGGCAAGGACAACCAGCAGCCCCTGTGGGACGCCATGGGCGAGCTGCTTGGGGACAAAATCAAGGCCGTACACTTTAAGGGCAAGAACTTTGCGCCGGACGGCACCATGCTGCACACCAGCCTGGAAGATTCCTGCACCGATTACGCCGGTGCCTTTGCCATGCTGCGCACCCTGCCGCAGCCGTTGCCCGTTCTGCGCGAGGAAGCCGTGCCCGCCCGTGCTGCCAGCGATATTGCTTTTATCAAACAGTTTTTCTAAGGTGTAATGCCGCTTCTTTTTGCCCCACCGGACCGGAGTATTTGCACTGATACCATGGAAGCCTTTTTGTGAAAGGAACCGATTCAATATGGAACGCAAGCTTGTAACCGTTGCCGTGGATGGCAACGCTGAATTTACCACCCTGACCGCCGCTGCTGCCGCGCAGGACCCCACCCAGCCGCTTCACTTTGTGCTGGGGGCCGGGACCTATTATGAACGCCCGTTTTTGGAACTGGCGGATTACATCATCACCGGTGCCGGGATGGGGCAGACCGTGATCTCCGCCGGGGCCGCCGGGCGCGACCCTTGGCCCGGCGAGGAGCGCACCGGTACCTTTCGCAGCCAGACGCTTTTCCTTGGCGGCGGCAGCGCCCGGCTGGAGCACCTGACCGTGGAAAACACCGCCGGTGATGGTGCGGACCGCGGCCAGGCGCTGGCGGTATATGCCGATGCCAGCCGTGTGTGCATGGTGGATGTTTCCCTGCACGGCAACCAGGATACGCTGTTCACCGCTCCCCTGCCGCTGGCCGTGCGCCAGAAAAACGGCTTCCGCGGTCCGCGGGAGAACACGCCCCGGCTGGACACCAAACAATACTACCGTGACTGCGAGATTTCCGGCAACATTGATTTCATTTTCGGCGGGGCCAACGCGGTGTTTGACCATTGCCGCATTGTGCCCGTTGCCCACCGCGGCGTTACCAGCTATATTGCCGCCGCCAGCACGCCGCAGGGCAAGCCGGGCTACCTGTTTGCCAACTGCACCGTGCAGGGCAACAGCCCCGCAGGCAGTGTCTATCTGGGCCGCCCGTGGCGGCAGTATGCCCGCGTGTACTGGCTGGACTGCGATTTAAGCGATGAGATCATCCCCCTTGGGTGGGACAACTGGTCTGACCCCGCCAACGAGGAAACCGTTCACTTTGGCGAGTACGGCTCCAAAGGCCCCGGTGCCCCCAAAGCAAGCCCCGCCCGCGCCGGTTACGCCGCCCTGAATGATGAAGCCTCCGCCCAGGAAATGCGCGCCATGCTGGCTGAATTCCGGGCCTACTTCGGTGCAGAAGCGTAACAAGCTCTTTGCGGAGCCGCCAATTATAACATTCCACCTCCTCCTAAGGCAACACCGCACAATTCCCGCCTTGCGGCTTAAGCACCGCTCCGGCAGCTGCGGCACGGCATCTGCGTTGCCAAAATGCTCGATAATACATCCAGTATTATCTACGCTTTTGGCTTAGCAGCTGCCGCACCTCGCTCGCCGTATCGGCACTTAGAATTATGCGGTATTGCCCTAAAAAAGCAGCAAGCCCGCACCACGTCCCTGTATGCGCCTGCGGGCTTGCTGCTGTCATACCGCCGCTTTGATTCCAGAAAGGATTTTTTAATGAGCTATACCAAACTGGACCTTCTGCAGGACCTGGCTGATATGGGCCTGACCGGGCAGGAAACCATTCTGATCCATTCTTCCATGAAGTCCATCGGCCCGGTGGACGGCGGTGCCGATACTGTGCTGGATTATTGAAAATTGCTATATATCAAAGTAAATGCCCCACAGTTGGCGGGCGGATACCGGTCGTGGTTTCGAGCCGTGCATGTGGGGCATTGGTATACCTTCTATTGAGTTTATGTTTTATAGGCAAAGTAGCAAAGTATAGGAAAGAGAATTGATGGCAAGGCTGCCAAACGGGACGATGGCAAGCATCGTCCCCCACAAATTATCTTTTAGGTGCACAACGAATGATTTTATGTTTCTCCGCAGCGGGGTGAGAGCATCCCGCCCTACTGGTATTTTAGAAGGTTAGCCGCGCAGAATAAAATGTTCTGTAGGGAATGGTCTTGACCGTTCCGGGGCCTTGTCCAAATCTGGCATAATGAGATTTGTGATCGGGCCCGTCCGGCGGCCAGAGGGCTGGCCGCCCCACTTTCCCCTACCGCCTGCTACCCACACTCAGGATATAACAACAGCCCCGGCTCTACAAACGCAGAACCGGGGCTGTAATACTTAAATGATACCTATGTACCTTATTTACCGCCCATGAAAGCCGGCAGAGGTTTGTCCTCTTTGAGCCACTGGTGGTATTCGGCGGTGGCGGCAAATTCCACGTCACCGGCGGAGTTCAGCGCAGTCTCAACGGAGTCCTGAATAACGCCAATGATGAATCCAACGCCGACGACCTGCATGGCAATATCATTGGAAATGCCAAACAGCGAGCAGGCCATGGGGATGAGCAGCAGCGAACCGCCCGCAACACCAGAAGCGCCGCATGCGCCCAAAGCCGACATGATGGACAGCAGGATGGCGGCAGGCACGGAGACCTGCATGCCCAGCGTGTTGGCGGCAGCCAGCGTCATGATGGTGATGGTAATGGCAGCGCCGTCCATATTGATGGTTGCGCCCAGCGGGATGGAGACGGAGTAAATATCCTTATCCAGGCTCAGCTTTTCGCACAGAGACATGTTGACCGGGATGTTGGCGGCGGAGCTGCGGGTGAAGAAAGCGGTCAAGCCGCTTTCACGCAGGCAGCGGAACACCAGTGGGTAGGGGTTGCGGTGCAGGTAGATAAAGATGATGAACGGGTTGATCACCAGCGCCATCAGCAACATGGTGCCCACCAGCAGCAGCAACAGGCGCCCGTACTGGGTAAAGATGGACAGGCCGTTGTCCGACACGTTGGTAAACACCAGGCCCATAATGCCAAACGGCGCCAGGTTGATGATCCACCGCACAATGGTAGAAATTGCATCCGCCGTGTTGGCCATAAAGTTCTTGGTGGTATCGCTGCCCAGCTTTTTCATGGCAAGGCCGAACAGGCAGGCCCACATCAGGATGCCGATATAGTTGCCGTTCATGATGGAAGCAACCGGGTTAGAAACAATGTTGGAAAGCAGGGTGTGCATCACATCACCCAGGCCCTGGGGCACCACATCCGCCGTGGCAGCTTCCGCCAGAACCAGCGTCTGCGGGAACAGCTTGCTGGTCACAACGCTGAGCGCAGCCGCCACAAAGGTGGTGAGCATGTACAGCCAGACCACCGTACCAAAGCGGCGGTCCAGCTTGGAGGAGCCCTGCGCCAGTGCACTGGCAACAATAACAAATACCAGCACCGGTGCAACGCCTTTCAGCGCGCCGACAAACAGGTTGCCGAATTCTTCGATCCATGCAGCACCGGGGCAGATCAAAGCCAACACCGAACCGACCACCAGGCCGATTGCAATGCGCAGGATCAGGCTGGTGGAGTTGTACTTGGCAGCCAGCGTTTTGGCTGCTTTTGTGAGTTGATTCATAACGATTCCTCTTCCCTATTTTAATTGGGTTTGGCAGATGTTCCACACCTGCCCATTCCGCAGCCGCCCGCACAAACGGTTTCGCGGAATGTTTTCCATTATACCGCAATCGCTCAAGATTGCAAGAGGCGGACAGGTGTGTCCTGTGGAAAAACAATCTATTTTTATCGTTGATACGAAGTAAAAAATATTTAAAAAATGTTTTTGTGGGCAATATATCTGTGTTTCGTCTGTGGACATTTCGTTGTATGAAAGAGGGCAGCATACGAATACACTGCCCTTTTATCTTGCTTTATTGGGAACACGGTTTAGAGCCAGATTCAGGGCCACAGGGAAACGCAGGCATATGGAAATTCGCCTGACAGCTTGTGGTAAACCTTCATATGGCCTTTTTTCCTCACTGATACCGGAGCGGTAATCATCTCTCTGCTTTTGGCAGGGCAATAAACAACTTAAAAGCCAAGACAAATAAAAAGAGCCTCAAGCCAAAGCTTGAAGCTCTTTGGTGCGGATGAAGGGATTTGAACCCACACTCTTTTAAGGGAACTAGAACCTGAATCTAGCGCGTCTGCCAGTTCCGCCACATCCGCTTATTTTGTTTGGCCGCCTCACCGGCGACGAATATTATTATAACCAAGTATCCCCCTTTTGTCAACACTTTTTGAAAGTTTTTTTATTATTTTATCCCTTTTTAGTTTCGTCAAAATGCAGTTCGTTTCATCGTCATTTATTCCCCATATCTTACAAAGTTTTTCCTGTTTTTGTTTCCCGAACTCCCCTTTTTCATCCGAAATTCCTCTTTCCAAAAGAAAAACACAAAATTTCCTTTGTGATTTTTTTCAAAAAAGAGTAGCGATATTTTTCTTTTCCCCGTAAAAGGTTGACTTTTTATAAGGCTGCGGAACGGTCAATCCCGTTCCCTACAGCATTTTTTCAGCATGTGGCTAATGATACAGTGCCCTATCGTGCTTTTCATCCGCGGATGGATTTCAAAGTTTTATTTTACAACTTCACAAGTATCTCCCCCGCACCGGAATCCGATTGCCCTTCTCCCCTATCCCCCAACCGCGCGTACCGTTCATCTTCATCCGCTCCCCCACCCCAAAACAAAAGGCATGTGCCCCCTTATCTCTATCATAAGGTGGGCACATGCCGTTACATTATCATGATTTTATCACGCCAAAGTCATCAGGCAATGCAGCCATCGGCAAAGCTGTTGCGCTTGGCTTTCTCTTTCTGCTGGTTGCGCTTGGCGATGATTTCTTTGCTCAGGCCAATACGGTTGGTCTTGAAGTGGAAGAACGGGCGTTCCGGTACGGTGAAAATCTCCACCGGACGCATGTAACGTTCCGGCAGGCAGGCATTGATCTTATCGCGCACATCGTCCAAGGTGTAGCCATCTTTGAGCTGGACGTACAGGTACGGCAGGAAGCAGCCCTCGTGCTCATCATCCGGCACGATAACAAAGAACTCGTCCTTGATGCCCTTGATGTCGGCATCGGCCACGATGTTCTCCAGCGGCTGCACCATCAGGTCGCCGCCGCCAAAGCGCGGGGATGCGCCGCGGGTCATCGTGTAGAGCACACCGTCCTCGGACATATAGCCAATATCGCCGGTGTGCAGCCAGGTCTTGCCGTCTGCGTGGACCTGCAGTGCCTTGGCGGTTGCTTCGGGGCGGTCATAGCCCAGCATCACGCCGGGGCCCGTCATGCAGATCTCACCGGGGGTATTGTAGGTCAGCTCTTCCTGGGTGCCGGGCTTGAAGATGCTGATGACGCTGTGGATCATCGGCACACCAACGTTGCCGTCACGCACCGGGAACGGAGCCATGGGCAGAGTGGCGTTGGAGCCGGCCTCGCTGCTGCCGTAGCCGGCAGTAAAGCGCAGGTTGCAGTTATGCTGCTTGAGGAACTCCTCAACATTGCGCAGCTGCTTGTTGTTGAATGCCTCGCAGCCGGCGCCGATGGCCAGCATGTGGGACATATCATAGTCAGCCGGAAGACGCTTGCTGCGGCGGATAACCTCCACAAACATGGGGATCAGGGGCCAGTTGTTGGGGCGGTAGCGCATCATTTCCAGGTCAACATCGTACACATCCACAAACGGATCCAGAATGAGCAGCATACCGCCGGCCAGGGGCAGCAGCATCATGGAAACCACAACAGCGATCAGAGCCGGGGGCAGGATGGTCAGCAGCCAGGTGGGGCGGAATTTATCCGAAGCGCCATAAAAGTTCATCTGGGCCAGCACGCCGATGATGCTGTGTGCAGAATGGATGACCTGCTTGGAAGGGCCGGTGGAACCGCTGGTGTAGGCGCGCAGCAGCGGGCGGTCAATGTTGACAGGAGCGGGCACAAAGCCGCGAAAACGCTGGCCCATGTTACAGAAATCAGCCCACATCATGGTATCAGAGCCACGGGCGGGAACATCCGGATACAGGGCATCCAGGGAATGCTGCAGGTAAACCGGCATAGCGGCGCGGTCGCCGCTTTCCAGAGCGGGAACGATAACATAGGTATTCACGTTGGTCTGCTCACGGTAGGCTTCGATTTCGGCCTTGGAGAAGAAGTCGTGAACAAAAATCACCTTGGCATTGGCTTTCTGAACAGCTTCAATGTTTTCTTCCAGGGTGTTGTCACGGCACAGCAGCGAAGCGCCGATGCGCTCGGCTGCCAGCAGCAGATAAATGAATTCCGGCACAGAACGCAGGAACACGGGGATCTGGTCCCCCTGCTTGACGCCAAGCACCTGCAGAGCGCGGGCGGTGGCGTCCACCTTACGGAACACGGTACCCCAGGTGATATCCACGCCATAGTAGTGCATGGCAACCACGTTAGGGTCTGCAGCGCGCACGGAGAGGTACTGCTCCACGGTGCAGGCCGGAACCTGGATACCGCGCAGAACATCCGGATAGAACTTCATCCAGGGGCGGTCAATGCTGGGCTTGCCAGTCAACATCGCGTTTTCATTCATTGCAATTTCCTCCAAATGTCTTTCCTTTATAGTTGCAGGGAATTAAATTATCCAAATCAAATCACGCCAAACCTTTATGGCGCTTTCCCCTGCTGTGCACATCGTTGCACAGCGTCGCCGAACCATAATGCTATAATTATCTTCGGTGCTGAACATAGTATACCATTCCTGTTTACGGAAAGCACGAGAATCCCATGGCACAAATTTCCAGAAATTGATTCCGCGTGATTCATTTTTTTCACATGGATTTTCACGCTTTGGCATGGAGTTTTCTTGCAATTTCATTTTCCTTGGTGCAACAAAAGCCCCAGCTACCGCAGCAGCCAGGGCTTTATGTTTATGCGTATGTATGTTGTATTTTTAGATTTTGTTCATCCAGCTCTCTTGCAGTTCTTCCATTTCATCACTTTTGGCGCGGGTAATCAGATGGATTCCCTGCAGGACATGATGGATGTGCTCCGCAATGGCGTTGCGCTCTTTTGTCACGTTCTGGTCATCCAAATTCCAGACCTGATCAAAATATTCACTCAGGCGGTCTTCCATCACACTGTTGTTGACCATTGCAATCCGGTTGATGGGGCAGTTGTTATCCAGCCGAAGATACGATGCAGCTCCAGAAAGAAACATATTGGGGTCCGCCACATACTGGAAATCGTTCACAATGCGGCCGCTGATCAAGCGGAATTCAAGTTTTTCACGCTGCTTGCAAAGCTGCAGCACATAGCTGATGCACCGGCTGCGCTGATCCGGGGTAAGGTTGACCTTGTAACTGAAAAAGTCCAGCTCGCCGGAAACCGCCATGGAGGAAAATGCAGCTTCATAAATCAGGATGCGGATGTTTGTTTCCTCCACCACACCTTTGGCAAGGTTGTGTACGCTACGCAGCTCCGCAGGGGTAGCACCCAAAAAATCTTTCAGCTCGGCCTCGTGGGCGGTCAGGATCTCTTCAAACAAGTCATCCGGCAGCAGAAGCTCATTCAGGTGGCCGAACATCCACCGCAGATTGGAGGCCAGCAGCGTGTGCATATAGTCGTACTGGCTGATCAGCTGGCGCATGCTGGTATCGCGGAAAAGCTGGTCATCCCGCACGCAGAGCTTGGAGAAGTTATCATACAGGCTTTCGCAGTTCTGCGTGTCCTCGGTGGCGGTAACAGCAGCGCAGCGGCTGTGGCTGACCAGCAGGCCGGTAATGGCAAAATCGCCCTTGACCACAAACACCGCGCGCCCGGCAGCCGCGGTGCTGCCAAACAGCTTGAAATGAATATGGCTGAAGTTGGTCAACACGTTGATAATGAGCGCGGCATCATAGATGGGGTCCCATTTTTCGCGGCTGATATCGATCATCAGCTTGAAATAGACGTTATCATAGCTGCGCTGGTCCACCAGCTGGCCGTTTTGCAGGTTGGCAACTTTCAGGCGGTATTCGCGCGCCATTTCCATCAGGTCCATCACAGCCACAATGTCCAGCTGGCTGACGCGGCGCAGCACGGGGTGCGCCATTTTGGTCAGGTATTGCAGCATGTTCAGCTCGGCCCAAAAGTCCGTATAGGGGCCAATGCGCGCCTCACCGCTGTCCAGCTCCTCTTGCAAATAATCATATTCAGCAATCAGGTTATCATAAATGGCGGCTTTCAGGTCACTGGGGATGCTAACGCTGTATTCCCGCAGCAGCAGGTTACGGCCATCATCGGTGGCTTCATCCACCACGCAGGCACTGATGCCCTCCATCACGCGCTTTTCAGTCTTTTTGGCAGGCAGCATGCGGCCGCTGACCCATTTGCTGATATAGGAAACATCGTATTGCAGGCGCTTGGCCAGGGTATAGTTCTTGACCTCCGCAACTTCCAGCAAATGCTCCAGCAGAATGCTGAATCTATTTTTATCTTCCATTGCACCAAATCCTCTTCACCCATTTAGTTTACACTTTTCTTTTATTCTATTATACAAGTTCCATATTTCGATTGCAAATTCAAATGATAACAGGTAAGGAGAAAACGAAGAAAATATATTAAAATCTTTCACAATTCGCGGCCGCATTCTTTGGCATCCATGCCAGTTTATTGTTTTTTTGTTGTTTGAACTGACAAAGTTTGTTTGTTCTGCTTGTGATATCCTCCAAAAATTATACTTCGCGCGCCATATTTGCCAAATTTAGCCGCAGCTTTTTAGTAGGTTTTGCCCTTGCACCGGCCTGATGTGTTCGCCATGTTTTTGTGTGTTTCCTTTATTATGCGGGTAAGGTAAATTGCGATTTTTTAATCGTGTACTATTTCTAGGGCAATACCGCATAATTCTAAGTGCCGATACGG
>ULRX01015183.1_pt1 | contig 57631 bp, 48 predicted proteins | sample 1955871 | NCBI WGS metagenome assembly ULRX01 (sample SAMEA4835695, study PRJEB28245) | human gut metagenome | biome: gut microbiome; material: fecal sample | place: Denmark | collected 2008 | reverse complement strand
TTTTTATATTTTTTAATAGTTTTTCAGAATTAATCCAACCTTTTTTATAAGCAATTTCCTCCAAACACCCTTCTTTTCGTTTGTTCTTTTCTTCGTCAATCATAAGCTTATAAGAAATTATTGTCTGTTCTTTTGGATTTCCCAAATCAGACCACACTGCTTTTTTTTCAAGCATCAATGCCTGTAATTCTTTTGTTTTTAAATAAAGTTTAATTACATCTGTTATTTCATACTCTCCTCTTCTTGACAAAGAAATTTTTTCTATTTTTTCACATACAGACTGGTCAAAGCACATTAATCCTATCAAAGCATAATTACTTTTAGGATGTATAGGTTTTTCTTCTATTGAAAGGATTTGATTATCTTTAGAAATTTCAACAACTCCATAACTTTCCGGATTATCAACTTCACATATAAATATCGTTGCGCCTTGAATTTTCTTAATATTACTTATATATTCAGATGCTATATATGAATTAATATAATTATCTCCATAAATCAAAACACAACCTTCTGTTCCAATCATTTTTTCAGCTAATGTAATTGCATGCGCAGTTCCTAATGCTTTTTCTTGCACAAGATATCTAAAGCTTGCCCCCCAATTCGAACCATCTCCTAAAAGATTTTGATAATTGATAATATCTCTTGCTGATGTAACAATAACAATATTTCTTATATTTGCCTCAAATAAGAATCCTATTGAATAATAAATAATTGGCTTATCATACAATGCTAATAAATGTTTTGAAGTTACTAATGTGTTTGGATAACATCTTGTTCCTTCTCCTCCTGCTAATATAATTCCAATCATTTTTATAATTCATGATGTTAAAACATCATATTCCTTTCTCAAATATCAAATTCTAATTCCAACAGTTTACAAAACTATCTTAATCAACTGTTCTTTCATCTTCACTTACTTCATTTTCTACAGTTCTTTTTCTATTTATTAAACTATGCAGATTTCAGATAAACGGAGCCCCTTTCTCGCGTCAGCGGTGTAAGAGGCTCGCGCCAGCAGTGCGCTGTCCGTTTATTGCTTGTTTATAGGTTCCATATTTCGCATATTTTTACCGTTCATTTCCAAACGGTAAGCTCCGCTGAGTAAGCGTGCAAGACACGCTTCTGCGTAGGTATGATCCTGAAACATGTCATACCAGGAAGATACAGGAAACCGGGAAATCATAAGGATGGATTTGTGGGGATCCCTGCTGTCAAATACCTCAAACAGGTTACGGCACTTATTTACATCCATGCTCATTAATCCAAAGTCATCAACAACAAGCAGATCATATCCGGCATAGATTGACAGCTCTTCCTGATAGTTGTCCAGCTTTTCAGCCTTGGATAATTCATTTATCAGCTGGCTTGCTTTTATATATCTGGCTGTTTTGAACTAGCGCAGGGCACAGATACATAACGCATTAGCAAGATAGCTCTTACCGGAGCTGGTCTTTCCTGTGATGACAAGATTTTTGCCTTGGTTGATCCATTCACATTTAGAAAGTTCCTCTATGATGTGTGCATCTAATTGTCGTTCCGGATGATAAATGGTATCATCCAGATCCGCAGCCGGATATTTGAGAGTAGCTTTTTTTATAAAGCGGTTCAGCTTCTTGGTATACCTCAGGTTCCATTCGGCATCGACAATACGTTGGATTTTTTCTCTGAACGGAAGAAGCTCTGCGTTCGGATCGGCCAGTACATCTTCCAATGCCTCTGCCATTCCGGAGAACCGCATACTTTTCAGTTTATTACAGATTTCATAATCCTCTATGGAAAGTGAAGGCTTATCGATCATTGATACTCCTCCTTTCCGCGCAGGTTACTGTGTTCCGGAAGCTTATATACAGAACCTTCAGAAAGATTGTTCTGTTTGTTTTTCAAAAGTTTTTTGAAATAGGAATACCGGCAGGCATTGCTTTCCACACATGTTTTTGCGATGTCCTCCAGTATCAGTTTCGGAAAGTCTTTACACATATGCAGGATGCCATTACAGCTGTTGTATGCCTGCTCTTCGTGCTGTGGTGCAAGTAATACCGTATCAATAAGCTTCGCCATATATGGACCGATATTGGCAGCCCAGCGCCTGTAGTAAGCACCATCTTTTGAATTGACTTCTTTGTAATACTGATGCTCGGGAGCCATGTGCTCCTGCCTGGTGATGTATTTAGGAAATTCCTTATAGGATCGCCTGTGTGTGCAGATCAGTTTGTTGTTACGGTCACAGATACGGATCTCTGCCATTGTAGCCTTAAGAATTGCAGGCTGGTTATAATACGTGTACAATACAGAGTAATAGTGGTCATCATACAACAAATGGTAATTATTCGGTACACGGGCAAAGTATTTGTAATCACACAGCACGAAGGATTCACCGGCAAGTGGCTTCATCTGTGGTTTGCCATATCGAAGAAAACTTTCCATCTTTGAAAGGGACTGTGGTGTCTTTTTCCCGTTGTTGATGTCCGCTATTTTTTGACATACATCACGGTTGATGTCTTCGATACTGTAATAGACCTTTTCTTTCAGGTCTTCCAACAGATGTGTTTCCAGAAACTGTACGTATTTTTCCACCGTAGGTTTGCCTTTCGGTTTCCGGGGCGGTGGTGGCAGGATTACGACATCATAAAAGCTTTCCAGATCCTGATAAGCACTGTTTATAACCAATTCATCTTTTGTGTGTTTGGTGATCGCCGTTTTTAAGTTGTCGGGCACAAGATATTTAGGGAGTGCCCCGTAGGATTCCAATGCATGAACGGTTCAGGCAATAAAGTTTGGAAGCTTTTCATCTTCAAACGCTTCAGCATAAACAAGGTTGCTTACGCCAACAGTCGTGACAAAGAAGTGGACTTTCTTAAGTTCACCGGTAATCGAATCCATAAGTATTTCCGGCTGGTCGCCGATCCAGTCGATATAGACTTTCTCACCAGGGATCCGTTCTACTACCATGCTGACAGCTTCTGAACCGTAATTCTTTTCAACAAAACGTTTGAAATGCAGGCAATACTGTGTGTACTGATAACCGGAAGGACACTCCTTCTTGTATTTCAGCCAGAGATAGAACAGGTTTGCTTTGCTGCCCGGCGCAGTCAGTCTGTCATATACCATCTGATAATCCGGCATGACGGAATCATCTTTTCTGCGTAAATTTTCCGGTGAAAAGAATAAATGCTCCACCTCCTCTGCGGACATTTGTTTCAGAGAGTTAAGATCCTTGCCGCATGCATGAAAGCGGCTCATGATCAGAGAAATCGTGCTGCAGCCAATGTGGTACCGACTGCGGCAGTCATCATAGGATATGCCACGCTGACGCATATCTATGATTCCAAGGATTGTAGTACAGTTTTGCATAAGTGTATGCTCCTTTCTCATAAGTATTTTTTACTACGAGAAAACTATACCACAATGTGTTTTAAACCGATGATCTGTATCCGTACACCGGTGAAGCAATATGTTCACACCGGTTCAAGCGAAATACGCACACCGGTGAAGCGAAATTTGCAACGAAAATGGTGTTGACCTTATGACCATAAAAACTTTACTTGGTCATAAATCTCTGGAATCCACAACCATCTATGTCCATCTGGCTGTCAGCGGCAAACATACTGCAACCAGCCCATTTGATAGTTTAATGGGTGGTAATGGTCATAAACGATTTAAAATCCAGCAGGTCTGGAACTGTTCCTATGCAGATTTTTCAGAACATCATATACAATCCCAAGAGCAGTTGAAAACTTCTCACGCCATACAGAACTGTAAAACCGGCATGTTAGGTGCAACGATCAGCCAGTGTACCGATTGCGGTCACATCAAATACCATAACAATTCCTGCCGCAACCGGAACTGTACAAACTGTCAGGCTGTCAAAAAAGAACTCTGGGTGGATAAACGTAGAGCCGAAGTCATTGATTCGCCGTATTTTCATATGCTGTCCGTTCGACAGCAGGGCAACAGCATCTTTCCACACCTTCACCCAGCGGTATATCTACCAGCTTTTCGGAATTTGTTGTTTTCCATCTTTCCAATCTATTATCCTCTCACATCCAGGAACTGTACCTGACCGTGAATGGATAGAACCTCCGAATCGGCCGGGACAAAGATACAATCTCCTTTATAAAAGGTGATGTTTCCACCTTCAAAGCTAATTGTACCGCAGCCGTTCACACAGAGCAAGACTCTAAATGCAACCTCATCGGCATGGTAATGAACCGTCTGCCGACGCTCAGTATTCACTAACATCCGGTACACTTCAAAATACTTACAGCGTGTCAGAAGTTCTGATGCCACACCCTTCCGGTATTTCAACACACGAAGAGGCTGACGCGGTTCTGCACTGCTGCTCAGATTAGCTACTTCCAGTGCCTTATCCACATGCAGTTCCCGTTTCTTGCCATCCTTGCCCACACGGTCATAGTCATACAGGCGGTAGGTCAGATTTGAGCTTTCCTGAATCTCTGCCACCAGCGCACCAGCACCAATCGCATGAATCGTACCAGCCTTGATGAAGAACAGGTCATCTTTTTTCACCGGAACTTGCTGTAAGTAGTTCATCAGCGTGCCCCGCTCAATCGCTGTCCGCACTTCTTCTTCGGTACAGTTCTTACCCAGACCATAGATGAGTTTGGCATCTTTGCTGGCATCCAGAACATACCACATCTCCGTCTTGCCAAGCTGACCATTTTCATGCTCTTTAGCATAGTCATCTGTCGGATGCACCTGAACGGACAAATCCTTCTTCGCATCTATAAACTTGATGAGGATAGGCAGCTCTGTTTCGCCCTTATGCCGTTCCCCCAGATATTCGGGATGTTCTCTCAGCACCGCTGCAAGTTCCTTCCCATCATATTCGCCGCCGACCACATAACAGGGACCCTCGGGATGGGTAGAACACTCCCAGGTTTCAGCCAGAGGAGAAAGGTCTATCTCCTTTTCAAATTCATCATTCAGTCGTCTGCCGCCCCAGAGATAATCCTTGCCGGACGGCCGCAACAAAAGAGGCTTATTGTTCATATCCTGCCTCCCTGCATTCTTTAATATTCCAACTCATATTTCTGTTTATCGTGAACATTGATGTCCTCGCCAAGCTGTACTTCTATCAACTTCAGTTCACTTTCAGCGATCACCGTATGACGGCAGCCAGCGGACATGGTGATCACATCGCCAGCCTTCACATTCTGCTCCATGCCATCCACGATGGTCTTACCCGTGCCGGAAATAACCACCCAAACCTCATCACGGTTCTTGTGACTGTGGTAATTCATCTTGTGTCCAGCGTTCAGGGTCACTTTAATGGTCATAGATGTACTCTCCACATCTACAACCTTGAAGCTGCCCCAGGACTTCTCCGCAAACATGATCTGCTGCTCGAACATATCGACAAAAGGCTTGATGTAACTGCTCTGCTCCTTGTCCGACACAAGAATGCCTTCCGGAGAAGCAGAAATTACCACATCATGCAACCCCATCGCCAACACCGGTACATCCATTTCATTAACAATGGAAACACCAGAGCAAGCATCGTTCAAAATGCCCTTGCCGATAATATCTTCTTCCATCGCTTCGGTCAGTGTATTCCATGTGCCGAGGTCTCTCCAAGTGCCTGCGAAACGAACCACCTGGATCTTCGGTTCATGTTCTACAACCGCATAATCGAAGGAGATTTTTTTCAGCGTATCATACTTAGCGAACAGGTCGGCATAATCGGTGAAGTCCATCAACTCATGCGCCTTATTCATCACATAGCCCAGTTTGTAGGCAAACACGCCGCCGTTCCAAAGTGCGCCCTGCGCAATATACTGCTCGGCAACATCTGCCGTCGGTTTCTCTTTGAAAGTCTGCACTGTCGCCACATGGTCGGTGCTTTCTGGAATGATGTAGCCGTATTTTTCACTAGGATAAGTCGGTTCAATGCCCATCAGCACAAGATTTGCTTCGCCCTTATCAGCCTGATCAGACAATTCCTTCAAGGCTTCAAAATAGGAATCTTCCACATACGGATCGACAGGGCAGACAACTACGGATTCAGATGGGTCAATGTGCATCACATCAACTAAATACGCTGTCGCCAGCGCAATAGCCGGGAAAGTGTCACGGCGGCAAGGCTCAACAGAGATGCCCACTTTCTCACCCAACTGGTTGTGGATAGCAGAAACCTGTGTCTTGCTGGTAGCAATGGTCACGGTTGCATCGGTATCCACCTTCTTGATCTGGCGATACACACGCTGCACCATTGATTCGTAAGTGCCATCTTCCTGCTTAAAAATCTTGATAAACTGCTTGGAACGGATGTCGTTGGAAAGGGGCCACAAGCGCTTACCGGAGCCACCGGAAAGTAATACGATATTCATATATCTACGTCACCTCTTAAACATAAAAGGCCGCGATCCTGTTCGGGACACACGACCTTCAAGTTTTTCTTATCTTTCTGCTCTCATCGGATTGTTCATGAAGTCTTCATAGGACAGGCGCAGACCGTCTTCCAGTTCGGTCTTATAAGTCCAGCCGAGATTCGCTGCCTTGGAAACATCCAGCAGTTTACGCGGGGTGCCGTTTGGCTTCGTGGTATCCCACTTGATCTCACCCGTATAGCCTACAACCTTTGCGACCAGTTCGGTCAGTTCCTTGATGGTCAATTCCTTACCGGTACCAGCGTTGACTGCCTCGTTGCCGGAGTAGTTATTCATCAGGAATACGCACAGATTTGCCAGATCATCTACATACAGGAATTCACGCAGCGGAGAACCATCGCCCCAGCAGGTGACGCTCTCCACACCATTGACCTTTGCTTCATGGAAGCGGCGAATCAGTGCCGGAACCACATGACTGTGGATCGGGTGGTAGTTGTCATTCGGACCGTAGAGGTTGGTCGGCATGATAGAAATATAATCCGTGCCGTACTGACGGTTCAGGAACTCGCAGTATTTCAGACCGGAGATTTTTGCCAGCGCATAGGCTTCATTGGTCTTTTCCAATTCGGAAGTCAGCAGGCAGTCCTCTTTCATCGGCTGAGGAGCCATACGTGGATAAATGCAGGAAGAACCGAGGAACTCCAGCTTCTTGCATCCATTCTTCCATGCAGAGTGAATGGCGTTCATCTCCAGTGTCATATTATCATACATGAAGTCTGCCAGTGCTTCCTGATTGGCGACGATGCCACCAACTTTTGCTGCCGCGAGGAACACATACTCCGGCTTTTCCTCTGCAAAGAATGCTTCAACAGCGTCCTGACGAGTCAGGTCAAGTTCCCTGTGTGTACGAGTGATAATATTGGTATAGCCCTGACGCTGCAGCTCGCGGACGATCGCAGAACCTACCATTCCGAGATGACCTGCAACATAGATTTTTGCATTTTTCTCCATCGTAATTATTCAGCCTCCCGCATTGCTTTTTCACGCTTTGCCAGTTTGCGGTCATGCTTTGCCATGATTTCAACAAGCTGTTCATAGCTGGTTTTCTGCGGATTCCAGCCGAGGACAGTCTTTGCCTTTGTCGGGTCACCCCACAGGTTGTCTACATCGGTCGGGCGAAACCACTGCGGATTTACGCAAACCAGCATCTTTCCGGTTTCTGCATCGTAGCCTTTTTCCTCCAGACCAGTGCCTTTCCAGCGGATGTTGATACCGTTTGCGGCAAATGCCTTTTCAGTGAAGTCACGGACAGTGTGCTGAACGCCGGTTGCAATAACGAAATCCTCCGGCTTCTCCTGCTGCATAATGAGCCACATACACTCAACATAGTCCTTTGCATAGCCCCAGTCACGCAAGGAATCCATATTGCCCAGTTCAAGATGATCCTGCAAGCCCTCTGCGATACGACCAGCAGCCAGAGTAATCTTACGGGTAACAAAGTTCTCGCCACGGCGCTCAGACTCATGGTTGAACAGAATACCGTTGACAGCGAACATATTGTAAGCGTCACGATATTCTTTCACAATCCAGAAGCCGTACTGCTTGGCAACTGCGTAAGGAGAATACGGGTGGAACGGCGTTGTTTCACGCTGCGGAACTTCCTCGACCTTACCATACAGTTCAGAAGTAGATGCCTGATACACCTTGCAGCTTTCAGTCAGACCACAAACACGGACAGCCTCCAGAATACGCAAAACACCCAGAGCGTCCACATCACCGGAATATTCCGGTGCATCAAAAGAAACCTGCACATGGCTCTGTGCAGCCAGATTGTAGATTTCATCCGGCTTAATCTCGCCAACAATACGAAACAGACCAGAAGAATCAGACAGATCGCCGTCATGCAGCTTGATTTTGCCCATCAGGTGGTCAATACGGGCTGTGTTGGAGATAGAAGCACGGCGCACGATGCCGTGGACTTCATAACCTTTTTCTAGCAGGAACTCAGCGAGGTAGGAGCCGTCCTGTCCGGTGATACCAGTAATAAGTGCTTTTTTCATGTGTTTAATTCCTCTCTATTTTTCAATGTTGTGTTTACATTTTTCTTTACATATGTTTATTTTACAATAAACAATCCAGGCGATCTACCGGGAAGAAGGGAAACTCAAAGATCTTTCTTGAATATTCCGGTCTTGGTGTCCATGCTGTCCGATGGTTAGGAAACCGATTGGCAATTATCCAGAATACAAGAAATCTCACCAATATAAAGCCGGCTAACGCCCCGCAAAGCGGCTTTGGGCTTGACATTGGCTCAATTTCTTATGAATGGTAGTTAAGGCAATCAAAGGCGGTTTCCGTATCCGGAATGTAGGTTTCCACTGCACCGGAATCACGGTTTTTTGACGCAAGAATATTCATCTTTCTTCTAAAAAACGACTTACGCAACGTCAGGTGGTCATCCGTCCACTGATAGATGCTTTATTTGTGTACCTGAAACAGAAAAAAGAACAGATCGTGGTAAAAGGCAAGCTGGAAGCTGCCTTTACTTACCTTCTGAACCAGGAAAAATATCTCCGAGTGTTTCTGGAAGGTGGAGATGTCCCGATGGATAACAATGCTTCAGAACGTGCCATCCGCGGATTCTGCATTGGAAAGAAGAACTGCACAGACCGAAGCTTTTTGGAAGAACTGCTCCCCTGGTCACCAGCACTTCCGGAAAGCATTCGAAAATAAAATTTATATCAGGCCGCAAAAGCGACTTAAGATTGTCAAGGTACTTGCTATGGTGCGTTTACGTCAGACCTTTGGTACTTGTTTTATATATTTAGCCGGATTTCCGCCCCATATTTCATTTGCAGGAATTTTTCCAGTCACTACTGATCCAGCTCCAATTATTGAATTTTTCCCGATATATGTACCCTTTAAAATTGTTACATTTGCTCCAATAAAAACTCCGTCTTCTACTACAATTGCTTTATGCTTTGTTTGCTCTATATCACTCGCCTCTCCATACCGAAACGTCGGATTTAATGGATGAAAATCCGTATCATATATTTTACTTCCTGCGCCAATTAAAACATTACTTCCAATCATAATCGACTCGACACAAGTTATTGCAACATTAGAAAGGCCTGTATAATCGCCTATTTCTAAGTATCCACTACGCATAACTTGAAATTGCGTCTTTGTTCCCCCCCCAATTGGATTTGACCACTCTGCAGATCGAATTTTTACATTATGTCCAAGTTTTATCGTTCCTTCATTGTATATCCATATTTTCCCAATTACGTTAACATCACTTTCGAACTGTACACCATTTATACTCAAACAAAATTTATTTACAGGGTTCATGATTATATTAGCGAACATTCTAATTTTTCTTTTTATTCTCAACCAAAGCATTCTCTACACCTCTTCACTATTTTCTCTGTTTCATTTGTTTAACAGTGTGTATCAGATACCATAAGCTATCTATTTTAAAAGCATATGAAAGCCCTACATAGACTACTGCTCCAACTATTATTTGTACAGAAATCAAAATTACATCAGAAAAAGGAATCAATGAGAGCAAATATACAACTCCTCCCATTAAGACTGAAATCAAAGCAGATGGTGCCATATCTTTTAACATTTCTATTATTGAATAACCTATCAACTTTTTGTTGGGTAAAATATTAATCACCATAGAAATTGCAGCGAATAATGCGGCAGAAGCAGCAATCGCATGAACACTAATTTTCATCGATACCAATATCATTAAAACACCAATTATTTTCTTTACTATTTCTAGTTTAAAGCAAAGATCGCTTCTACCCACAGCCTTAATTATTTGCCAATTTGTTGTCTGAAACGGTTGACATGCCCAATAAAAACAAGCCATCTGTAAATACGGAATTGCCGGAACCCACTTTTCTGACAACAACAAAATGATCAGCGGTCGAGCTACAAAAATCAGTCCTGTAAGCATTGGAAAGATAAGAAATGAGGTTGTTTTCATAGCTCTTCGACTAATCTGCTTTAGTCGTTCTTTATTATCATTTTCTTGAACCATTGCTGGAAATATTACATTTCCAATAGCTGTATCCACATTTGTGATTATGAGGTTTGGTATTTGGTTTCCTTTATTGTAATAGGCCAAATCCGTCGAAGTATATACTCTTCCAATAACTAAACTTCTTAATTCATTATAAACTGTGTTGATTAGACTTGCAGCCATTAACTTCCATCCGTAATTAATCAATGATCTTGCTGACTCTATAGAAAAAATCATCTTTGGTCTCCACGGAACAGTAATAAAAAGCACGACCGTATCAATTATTGTATTCATCAAATACTGAACAACTAATGCCCATACACCAAAGCCATAAACTGCCATTGCAATCCCAACTACACCGGAAAGCAATGTACCACCTAAAGTAGAAAAAAAGAACTTTTTAAAAATCATATGCTTTGATACATATGCATGTTGTACAGTGCTAATAGCAGAAATCGGAATCTTAACTGCCAACACACGAAGTACCCATATTAGTCTCTCGTTTTTATAAAATTTAGCTAGAGAAGGTGCCGCCAAAAATAGCATCACATATAAGATGCAACTCAATATAAAGCTGCAATAAAAAATGGTAGAAAAATCCGTATCATCTGACTCTTTTTTTTGAACCAGCGCTTCTCCAAGTCCATTTGACACAAATACATTCGCAATATTTATAAATACCAATACCATTGAAATGATACCGTATTCCTCCGGCATTAATATTCTCGCAAGCACTATCGAAACAACAAACGATACCACTTGTGCCGTAATTCTTTCTCCAAATGTCCAAATTAATCCGGACATTACTTTCGTTTTTATACTCTCCATTTTTTCACCATACAAGAATTTTTTTAAAGTCCGATTTTTCTCATAGCCCTTTGTATCGGTTTTACCCACACATGATAATCGAACTTATTTTTTACACATTGTTTTGCATTCTCCGATAATTCCATATATTCATTTTTTGTCATTTCTAAAGCTCTTTTAACAGCTCTTAAACAGTTCTCTTCAGAATCGCCTTTAATGAAAATACTATTAGTATTGTCTTCTAAATAGTATTTTGTATAATCACCTACTTCGCTAGCAATAGGGACAATCCCATACGACATCACTTCTGGTATTTTACTTGGAAAATTAGCTAACGTCATTTGAGATGTTGTACGAGCCAAAAGTAAAAAATGCACTTTCGCATAAAGTTGTACGAGTTCTTCATACTCCATCCAATCATGAACGATAAATATATCTTTTACTTTTTCATAATTAGCATTTTCGAGACAGTCCACAATATTCTCTTTTTTAACTCCACAAAAATGGACTTCAACTTTCATTAATTCGTTTTCGGATAAATTTGAAAAGCACCGCACCATTGTGGACAAATTATCTTTCATTTTTCCGTTTGCCGGAATAATAAACTTCCATTTTTCGAATGTTTTTGTCGTGTCCACCTCCTTATACTCATCTATATCGGCCATTATAGGCAGAACCATCTGCTCAACTTTTGCGGATTTCATATATTCTTCAATATACGTACTTATCGGAAACAAAATATCAAACTCTGGACATAAACTTGTCATTATCTTATTTGTCTGTTTAAAACTTTTTCGTGGATGTCTTCCTTCAAAATCTTTCTCCTCAAAGAGTTCCAAAATACCTATTCCTATTTTTAACCCATGCTTCTTCTTAAATTTAATCAAACTTTTTGTATTATAAATATTATAACCAAGTATAATAAATAAATCATTTTCTCCTGCTTCCAACTGAATTAAATATCTTTTAATCTGATTCCAATATCCTGTCTCTTCTAAATAATGATTTATAATTTTATTGCCATGTGTTTTTAAAGGCAATAACTCACTTTCTACATTTATGTGTTTAGATGAATATTCTTCATTTATTTTAGCTAACACATACGTTTTATATCCAGCAAAAGCAAATGCCGAACTTAAATACTGAACATAATTTGCATTTGCTCCCCCCCTAGGATATTTGCACGGTGTATAAATGAATACGCGTTTTTTCAACCTTCATTCCTCCCTTTCATTTGATAGTGAGCAACTCCTCGACCTATGATCAGCATCATACAAAAATTGGGTATATCAATTCCAAATCCTAGATATATTGCCAGACCATTTAATGCCAATAACCACATCACCCCTGCAAAACCGTAGCCATCACGATATTTGAAAAAACACAATGCAGATGAAATAACAAACCTTAGATAAATTACTGTCGGGATAAGACCATATCTAAATATCATCATTAGCATTTGGTTATCAATATATGCGTATGTTCCATGAGCACTTTCTATATATGTTGCGTTATATCCTTGCCCTAACACAAACTTTTTAATGTCCATCTGTGTCATAAATTCTATCAACTGTAAACTTCGTGTATCTTGATTAAGTCTCCCCCCTAATGTTTCAACCAATTCAGGAGCAAATTGGATAATCGCAACTACAATCAATCCAATAACCGCAATTACAGTCACAGCTTTTGTTGCATTTTTTGATTTGTATGACTTTTCACCAGCCTCTTTACCTAAATATGCATAAATAAGCAGCGCAATTGATTGTATTATCCACCCTCTACTAACAGACATCACAGCAAGAATAACAGATAAGATCACAAGCATGAATAACATTTTTCTATTTTTGCTGAACTTAAACTCTTTATACCCACAGACATACAGCATTAACGCATAAAATCCGTATTCAAAATAAATCAGAGCATGACTATAACCATATCGAACACCAACAGAACCATACTCAACGTAGAATTGAACAGAATATACTAATGACAATAGCAAAAATATCATAGCAATATATTTTGCAAAATATGATATCGAAGCCATTAATTTTGTATTAGAGCCTGCATAAAACGAACCAAAAAACAGAAGTGTTAGCGGTGTAAAATTACCAACAAATAAAAGGGTACTAGAATTCTTTCCAAGAAAATCCATAGTCCATAAAACAAATAAAAAGGTAAGCATAAACGCAAATAGGATTGTGCTTACTCTATTCTTTTTATGTTTTAAGGAATCTGTAAAGCACAAAATCGAAAACCAAACTCCCAACACAGAAGAACACGCAAGTATATATTGATCTAATGGTCCAACCTCTGGACTCATAGAATAAAATCCATAATATCCACTCCATGTGCCATTAAAAAAGAATATGATCCGGCTTATCGCAAATGTTAGTAGAAACAATTTTGCTAATGTACTTCGTAAATTAATTTGTAGTTTCACACTTCTAGACCCTTTCACATTAAAATTCATCTTAGATTTGTATTAAAGTATCGTATCAAAGTTTCTCTCTTATTTTCGTTTTCAAACTTTACATATCCTTTTCCATTTTTACATTTTCTAGCATATTCATCTATTGTCATAAGATAATGAGCGGGAACCCCTGCCCAAACTTCGCCTGCCGGAATAGATTTTGTTAATAATGAATGTGCCCCCAAAACGCTATTATTCCCCATTGTAACGCCAGGCATTATTGTTGATCTGCATCCAATAAAGCAATTATCGCCAATACAAACTCTTCCATATTTATTGACTCCTTTATATTCTTCTCTTTCTCTAAAGCACCATGTTGCTCCATCATGCGTAAGAAAAATCACATCACATGATATTGTCACGTGGTTTCCAATAGAAATTAGATAAGGTTCACTTCCCCAGTTTGGCATTCCAATCCGACAATTTTCACCTATTTTAACACCTATTTTTTTTGCACATTTTTCCGGATCGAGATGTTTTTCTAATTGCTCCAGTAATCTACAAATAATCATCTTGACGCTTTCCCTTCTTTTAACCTTAGCGACACAATTATATGTAGAAAGTTCTATAGCAACTACATTATTTTCACTCAATCGGTAGCTTAAGCCATTTCCCCAGTTCTATATCCCAACTTTCAGGAACAAATCTTCCCATCCCTGATGCCGGATAAAATGTGAGTTCACCAAAATAAACTTTCCCATTCACCTCATAAAAATCAACTCTTAAAAACAATAATTGACTAGCTAGTTTTTCAGCTAATTCTATCATTAATCCTAGTTTTTTTGGCATCTCAATCTTTTTTTCAGGTATCGGAATATACTCTGCTTCTCCGAACGGAAGTATATCTCCATTGCAATCATAATAGTTTGCATGATGATTTGTAAATCTATCAAAATCGATTTTAAAACACTTGACTTTACCGTTAAAGCAGAAAAATTTATAATCATTAAGACTATCGCCAAGATACTCTTCCGCGATAACTTTAGGGGGAACATCTTTATATGGCCACTCTCTACCATGCGAATAGTAATTGCATTTAAGACTTCTTATTATTCTGTTTCTTGCATCACTATAATCAAATTGTTCTTTATCCTTACATATTGCTATTCCGCCGGAATCATGTGTGCATTTCAACACAAAGCAATCTGGTAGTGTAGAGAAATCAATATCATCAAATTCATTCCAAACACCAAGTGTAGGAATAATGTATTTTTTCCCCCCCCCCAAGATTTGTTCTACATATTTTTTTACCGCATACTTATCCACCATCGTTGTGTATTCTGGTTTTCTATCATGTAATTTTAGCCATTGTAATTTTTCGTTAAATGTTGCTGGTTTAATTACATTTAGTTTCTTACCCATAAATCCCCTGTACATTATAGATAGATACTGTTTATCAGGCATCCAGTCCAGCATCCCCATTCGTCCGACTTTATCAAATATTCTGAAACATATATTCACTCTAATATCCTCCTGACACTTCAACTGTGCTTCTGCATTTTTCGTCCAACACGATAGATGAATTCTTTAATTCCCATAAAAAAGCCCTGTTTATACCACTTACGGTATTCCTCTGGATATGTCCCCTGTGGCTTTCTACTCGCATCCTCTATATTTTGATCAAAGATATTTTCAATAAATGCATGATACTCATCCATTTGTTTTTCCTGTTTTTTTATCTGTTCATCTGTTTGCCACGGTTCCATTATCATTTTGCACCATATATCGCGGTTTTCTTCAACATATTGCACTTTTTTTATTACTTCTTCTAGGTTTGCACAGTCATTTACGTATATAAAGGCCTTTTCATTAAATTCTTCCTTTACGCCGGGATCTCCCCAATAAATCGGCACCGTATGAGCTTGTAAGCTGGTCAAAAGTTTTTCAGTTACATATCCCTCATACTTTGCATTTTCTGAAGCAATAGAAAAGCGATAATGACTTTTAATTCCAATTCCACCTGCTGCCCAGTCATAAGTTCCAAGTTTGCTCGCAATATCTGTTACATTCCGCAGATGCCCACCTAGAGAATCAACCCATTTATACTTTGATAATGCATAAAAAAGCTGATCTCTCATCGGATGCGCTTTGCTGTTAGAATAAAGGAAATTACAAAACTCTTTTTTTTCATCATATAGTTTCTGAGCCTCATCAATAGTTTTTACTGAATTTTCTTTTTCAAAAACGGAAGCTTTATGAAAATACATTGCAGGCAATCTAGTAATTCTATCTCCGTCTCTTAGGTTTCGGTCGAATACAACAGCATAATCAAAAAGATTTAAATCTGGTGCAATACATTCGCCTGCATAATAAATTATAATTGTATTCTTTCCCACCAATTTTTCAAATTGTCTCTTTATTTTTCTTTTGAGATAAATATGTTCACTCACAAATAGATAATCCGGATTTTCTTCTGTCCAGACATACTCATATTCATTTCGATCAAGATTCATATATTCTAGAGCTGCATCCAACGAATGTATGTTTTTATGAATAAAATACATTCTAATCTTCTTTTTCATATTTTTTCCCCCCATTCATTATTTTTTCCCACTCATTACATACAGAGTTCTCTGATAATTCCTCACGAATTTTTAATGCTTCTCTTCCCATTCGTATTGCTATTTCTTCATTTTCAATCAACCACACCATCTTCTTAGACAGGAACTCATCATCCCCGACAGGGACTAATACACCATTCACTCCATCTTTAATGACTTCTCTAGCTCCGCCACCTGCCGAATCTGTTGATACTACTGCCAATCCCATTGCCATACTCTCAAGCAAGGCATTAGAAAGGCCTTCATAATCTGATGTACATACATACATATAAGCATTTACAATTTTCTCATTTACTTTTTTTTGAAAACCTTTTAAGACTACATTATTTGACAGTCCCAATCTTTGAATTGTTTGCTCAACAGCTTTTCTTTCAGACCCTTCTCCATAGATTTCTAGTTTATAATCAGGATTTATCTTACTAACTGTTTGGAATGCTTTGAGCAACATGAATAGATTCTTCTGAGGCTCTAAGCGTGATACAGCAACTATTCTCTTTTCCTTATGGCTGTTATATTCCGGAATATTATTTGGCAACGGATTTTTTATAATATATCCATGTTTCTGTACACTATTAGAAAAATAATCCATAATCTCAGAAGTTTGAAAGACTACCGCACTTGCATAAACAAAATTCAATTTTCGAAGAAATCTTTCCATTATAGACAATTTATCATGTAACGGATCATTTCTCATGGATGTGATGTATCTTACATGATTTTTAAATGCACAAGTCCACCCGTAATAGTGTTCAAAAGTAATATATGTATCAATTTTGTTATCCCGAATATACTTACGAATTAGCCGCATTCGTGTCAGATGCTGCTTAATACGGTTGCCTGAAATGGAAGGGAATTTAGTCCACAAAATTTCTTTATTCAATGTATATGCATTGGGCACATCAACATAGGTTATTAAATGCACCTCATAACCACGAATATCAAAATTATTAGCAAGAATAGAGATGACCCTTTCTGCTCCGCCTGTAGATAATTGTGATAGCACAAATAATATTTTTTTCATATTGGTCTTCCTCTTTATATATTTACTTTGAATATCAAGCATAAAACCCATACCAATAATCTGTGGTTGTCTTATGTTTAAACCAACTATGATGATATGTTTTATTAACCCATTCTCATGCACTGGAACTTAATAAAGTAGCACGACAAAATCCTTTGTACATCGCTCCTTTGTTTAATGATAAAACACACCCTAATCAGTTCATGTATGCTTTATTTTCTTTGATATATTTCCTACTGAACAATAGTAATCTCTGTATTTTTCTCCCATAATACGTATATCCAATGATGTATTTTTCAAAGAAGTCTGTGGGAAATCTTTCACTTTATTACTAGCTCTTTTTAATAGCTCTGACAACTCGTCAACTTTGCCCATATGATACAATTCACCAACATCTTCAAGTTCATCCAATACTTCTTTATGTTGTGGGATATCTGACATGCACAGATAATTGTGCGTTGAAACCGCCTCCAAAACCGCCAGAGGTAGTCCCTCACTTTCACTTGACGACACAAAGACATCTGAGATGTTCAGCAGTTCCTTGATATCGCTTCTTCTTCCAAGGAATATTACTGCTTTTTTTTGCGCATATCGTTCTTTATATTCCTCGAGATATGGACCATTTCCAACCATCAGCAGTTTGGCATTCGACAAATCTGCGCGGATAAAAGCATCTACTGTCTCTGGAATTCTCTTTCTAAGGGTCATACTTCCTGTACTTATAAAAATCAGAGCATCCTCTGGATAACAGTACTGCTTACGCAGTACTTCTTTATCCATAATCGGATACTCCTCGGGATCTACACCATTCTGAATCGCGGTAACTTTCAACCCTTTTATATCTGCCTCTGTCTGTCTCTGGAGTGTCTTAGAACAAGCAATCACATGTTTGCTCCTACGCAACACATGTGTCTGCATTATTGTAGCCAGCATAGCCTTTGAGCGATTCATTCTGAGAAAAGCATCCTCCCGCAGATAATTGTGCAGCGTAATAATATGAGAAATATCAGTTCCTTGAAATGCATAATGACATGCCATATCCGAGCGCAAACCGTTACTATTGACAATTTGGCACTGATTCTTCACGACCGTATGTCTCAACCTTGCAAGCTCAGAAAACAGTTTACGCTTCTCAAAATGTAGATGAATCGGCCTGATTCCCATTTCAATCAGTTTATCCTCTATATCTGTATCATTTTCCACATCCACCAACGTAATTACAATGCAATTATTTACCGCGCCAGAGTGTTGAATGATTTTTACTGTCTGCAAATTACTGCCACCATAGGCTAAATCTGCAAAAACGAAAGCAATCTTCGGCATTTCTTCATTTTTGTTATTAGAAACTTTTATCATATTTTTCTCCCAGCATTTTTGACCGAATCATTGCAACCGCTTTTCTAAATTTATTCTCTCCGTCTAATACCCGAAGTTCAACTTCTTGATAATCAATCTTATTTTTGATAATCCATGTGTCAAGCAAAAATTCCGCCAAATATCCACATGTTCTTGACTCAAATTCAGTTCGGCCTGAAAAATCCACTCGCTTCTCTACCTCAAATAAGATTGGAAACATGAACGAGCAAAAACTATTCACATAGTCTTTTCGCATAATAAACGTATTGAATAGATGTGCAGACGTACTCTTTGCTACATTCTCAAAGGCTTTTAAGTACTCTGGTGATATTTCTGCAATAACGGTCCTCAATAAATCGAAATCACTAGATTCATGCGTATGCTTAAAATGTTCTTCAATTGTCTCAATATAATAGTGTCTTTTCTTTGCAACAATAACTGGACATTTTGTCAATAGCTTTTCTAGCTCTTTCCTATTAAGTATGTATCTAAAGAATTTGTCGTCATTATACTTCGGTTTTTTACTAACAAAGTATCTTCTGTAATGACATGAACCCATATACTCTACGTTAAGATTTTTCCATCCCCAATAGACTGCACTTAAATCAGAATAGTATCTATGTTTATATGAAATATTATCTCCTATATTATCGCCTTGATAACCAAAATGTTCCGATACTTCATCATAACCAACTTGGATGGGCAAATATAGAGAGACATCTTTGGGCATAATATATGGTTTGTGTGTCGAAACCAGTATTTTAATATCCATAACATTCGCCCCCCTTACAGTTTATTTTGTTCTTCTCATATATTCTTGAAAACTCATCAAATTCAAATCCTTCTCACTGACAATCAAATTTTCTTTCCCTCCAATCAACTCAAAAGGCCATTCAATGCCGATATCTGAGTCATTGTACATGATACCAGAATCGCCTTCGCCATAGAATACTTCCGCGCACTTATAGCTGACAATGGAGTCCTCAATCACCAGATAGCCGTGGCCGAAGAACTTGGGAACCAGCAGCATATTGGTATTCTCGCCAGTCAAGTGAAAGCCGCGCCACTGTCCAAAAGTCGGGGAATCCGGGCGCAAATCCACGATGACATCATAGACATGACCGGAAATACAGCGCACCAACTTGGGCTGCTGTTTTACCAGTTGAAAGTGGGTTGCCCGAATCACGCCACGCTTAGAAATGGTATAGAACACCTCTTTGAGGTCATGATCAATTCCATTAGCCTTGAAGGTATCCACGTTATAGTCCTTAATCAAACCGCCACGGTTGTCTGTGGCATAGAAGGGCTTGATGAAATACGCGCCCTTCAAATCTAGTTCCTGAAAATCAAATTTCTGTACCATTATGCTTCTCCTCTAACGTACTCTGCTGTCATACGAATGCCCTCTGCAAACGGAACCTCGTTCCGATATCCGGTATCCAGTTCGACTTTCTTCAAATCGAACTGGTCATAGGAAATGTCCACTCCCTTAAACGGAATATCTCCCAAGCCAAGCTCTGCCTCCGGGTCAACAATATCCCTCATCTCAAGCAAGAACTCCCGCAGTGGCTTCGGTTCTCCACTACCGATATAATAGCGATTAAACGCCTTACCCTTTTCTGCCACAGCGATGATGGAGTTGATTGCATCTGTGATATAGATAAAATCGTAGGTCTGATAGCCTGCTGTGAAAGAGCAGTGCTCCTTATGTACCAGCTTGTTGATGGAAGTGTAAATCATCCGTGCGGACTTCTCGCCCACGCCGTAGATGTTGGTAATAATCACAGGTATGAACTCAATCCCATTAATCTTGGCTACCGTTTCGCCCATCAGGTGAGCTGCCAGCTTACCTGTGCCATAGATGTAGCCACCAGCAGGCTCAATATCGTCAGACTGGAGGTACTCATAGGTTTCCATCTCGTTGATGCTGGAAGCGTAAACCACCCGTTTGCATCCAATCTCTCCACACAGCTTGATGTAATCACAAGCTAGCTTGACGTTATTCAACTGAACAGCATAGTCTGCCCGAGCGGGGCCAGAGGTGCCGGCCCATGCTAAATGGAAGAAGCATCGATACTCCTGGTGAGGAATTTCATCCGCTAGCGTAGCAACTTCCTTATTCATCACACTGACACAAGTAACTCTCTCGTCATCCTCCAGTACATCATCAAACCGAATATCCAGTGCCACCACATGGTAACCCTTCTCAAGCAGCGCATTTACCAACGTCTTGCCAATAAAACCATTTGCTCCAGTTACGATTACATTTTCCATCATCATTTCCCATCTTTCATAAACACATCTATTTCTCTATCCATGCAGGCACGAATATCTCCGCCTTCGCCCCAACACTTGCTCCACTCCACTACCATTTCAATGGCAGTATCCAAATTCCAGTGAGATTTCCATCCAAACGTTGTCTTCAGTTTTGAACAATCCAGTTTTAGGAAGTTTGCCTCATGGGGACCACCGTCATAGTGGTTTACCCACTTCATTCCTTCGCCCCACTTGCTGACAAACAAATCCACCAGTGCGCCGGTCTGGAAGCAATCCACATCATCCGGACCCACATTATAATAGCCTGCATATTTAATGTCCTGATACTGCATTGCCGCAATCATCAAGTATGCATATAGTGGCTCCAGAACGTGCTGATAGGGGCGAGTAGAGAATGGATTGCGCACCACAATATCCTCATGCTTCGTAGCTGCTCGGATGCAGTCCGGAATAATTCTGTCATTGGCAAAGTCGCCGCCACCAATCACATTGCCAGCGCGAGCAGTAGAAATTGCTACATGACCGTCTGCAAAAAAACTGTTCTTATAACTATGTGTCACCAGCTCCGAACAAGACTTGGAGTTGGAGTATGGGTCAAAACCATCCAACTCCTCGTTTTCCCGGTAGCCCCATGCCCATTCCTTATTCAGATACACCTTGTCCGTTGTCACGTTCACGAAGGATTTCACACAACTGCTGTTACGAATACATTCCAGAATGTTTACCGTACCCATCACATTCGTTTCATATGTATAGGCAGGGTCTTTGTAGCTGTCACGGACAATGGGCTGAGCTGCCAGATGCAACACAATTTCAGGCTGTACCGCATCAAAAGCAACCTTCAATGCCTTATAATCACGGATATCCCCAATCACAGAATTCACATCCTGTTCAATCCCTGCGATTTCAAACAAAGAAGGACTAGTGGGCGGATTCAATGAATAACCCGTGACAATTGCTCCGACATTTGTAAGGATTTTGCACAACCAAGAACCTTTGAAACCGGTGTGTCCGGTGATAAACACCCTTTTCCCTTTATAGAAACTCAAGTCAAACTTATCCATTATTTCTCCCACACTTTCCAAGGTGCATTACCAGTTTCCCATAGCTCTTCCAACTTCTGTTTCTCCCGCAAAGTATCCATACACTGCCAGAATCCCTTGTGGATATATCCTACTAATTCCTTCTGCTCGACCAATTTGGCCAGCGGACCTTTTTCAAATACAGTAGCATCGCCCTCAATAAGATCAAATAGTTCCGGTTGGAATACCATAAAACCAATATTAATAAGATCTCCATCAATATCGGATTTCTCCCGAAATGCATCAATTACACCGTTTGCTCCAGCTTCTACGACGCCCTTGTTCTGTCCGAAATTGTACATGGACATCGTACCAATTTTCCCGTGTGCATTATGGAACTCTACCAGTTCTTTAATATTCACATCTCCTACTGCATCTCCGTAGGTAAGCATAAAGGGCTCATCACCGATATATTCCCGAATACGCTTCACCCGTCCACCGGTCTGGGTATTCAGGCCGGTATCCACCACCGTGACCTTCCAGGGCTCAGTGTGTTTGTTGTGAACGATCATCTCGTTGTTTCCGTTTGTATAATCAAAAGTGATATCCGATGTATGCAGGAAATAATCCGCAAACCATTCTTTAATTACATGCTGCTTGTAGCCTGCGCAGATGATAAATTCGTTATAGCCATAGGCGGCATATATTTTCATGATGTGCCACAAAATTGGCATACTGCCAATTTCAATCATGGGCTTTGGTCTAAATGCAGACTCTTCAGAAATGCGAGTTCCGAAACCACCTGCAAGAATAACTACTTTCATTTTAATCCCCTCATTTATTGTTAATCTCTCTGAAAAATATCTCTCGTATAAACCTTATCCTTCACATCATCCAGACACTTGTCATAACGGTTTGCAATAATCGCGTTGCTCATTTCCTTAAAGTGATCCAGATCATTCACAACGACAGAACCAAAGAAAGTATCTCCATCCTTCAAAGTAGGCTCATAAATGATGACCGTTGCACCCTTGGCCTTGATGCGCTTCATAACACCCTGGATAGAACTCTGACGGAAGTTATCGCTGTTACTCTTCATGGTCAGACGATACACACCCACCACAACATCTTTCTCTTTATTCTCATCCCAACTGTCATTTGCTCCATAGGCACCGGCAATTTCCAGAACACGATCTGCAATAAAGTCTTTTCTTGTTCGATTGCTCTCAACAATTGCCCCGATCAGGTTTTCCGGCACATCGGCGTAATTTGCCAGTAGCTGTTTCGTGTCCTTGGGCAGACAATATCCGCCATATCCGAAGCTAGGATTATTGTAATGAGTACCAATACGGGGATCCAGGCAGACACCGTTGATGATCTGCTGTGTGTTCAGCCCCTTCATCTCAGCATAAGTATCCAGCTCATTAAAGTAGCTCACGCGCAGAGCCAAATATGTATTAGCGAACAACTTGACTGCCTCTGCTTCCGTGAATCCCATAAACAAAGTGTCGATATTCTCTTTGATGGCTCCTTCCTGCAGAAGCTCCGCAAAGGTGTGTGCTGCCTTTACCAGACGGGCATTCTCCACATCCGTGCCCACAATGATACGGCTTGGATACAGGTTATCGTACAGAGCCTTGCTCTCACGTAAAAACTCCGGACTGAAGATAATGTTGTCGCAGTGATACTTCTCACGAACGCTGGCAGTAAATCCAACCGGAATCGTACTCTTAATTACCATGATTGCTTCCGGATTATACTCAATAACCAGTTTAATCACGGCTTCTACTGCACTGGTATCAAAAAAGTTCTTCTTTGAATCGTAGTTTGTAGGTGCAGCAATTACCACAAAATCAGCGTCACTATATGCTTTCTTTGCATCAAGCGTTGCGGTTAAATCAAGTTCCTTTTCTGCAAGATATTTTTCAATATAGTCATCCTGAATCGGAGATTTCTTGTTGTTAATCAATTCAACTTTCTCCGGAATGATGTCCACAGCAGTTACCTTGTGGTGCTGACTGAGAAGCGTAGCAATGGAAAGGCCAACATATCCCGTTCCAGCAACAGCAATCTTTAAATCTTTAAACTCTCTCATTTTCCTTTCCCTCTAATTCTCTTATTTATAAAACTCAGCGTACCACTCAGCGAAATTCCGCAGACCAGTCCGCAGACTTGTGCTCGGCTTGTAGCCGAAGTCCCGTTCCAGTGCGCTGGTATCTGCATAGGTCACAGGCACATCACCAGGCTGCATCGGAACCAGCTCTTTATGAGCCTCAAAGTCATAAGCTTCCGGTAGCACCTTAGCACGAACCAGTTCCTCACTCAGAATCTGCACGAAATCCAGCAAGTTTTCCGGATTCTGATTGCCAATGTTGTAAACGGCATACGGCGGAATCGGCAGATCATCCTCACCGTTCTTCTTGTCTGGTGCCTTCTTCATGACACGGACAACACCCTCGACAATGTCATCTACATAAGTAAAATCACGCTTGCAGTTGCCGTAGTTGAAGATCTTGATGGTTTCGCCCTTCACCAGCTTATTAGTAAATCCGAAGTAAGCCATATCCGGACGGCCAGCAGGACCATAGACAGTAAAGAAACGCAGACCAGTGGAAGGAATATTGTACAGCTTGGAGTAAGCATGAGCCATCAGTTCGTTAGATTTCTTAGTGGCTGCATACAAAGATACCGGGTTATCCACCTTATCATCTGTGCTGTACGGAACCTTTTTGTTCGAACCATAAACACTGGAAGAAGAAGCATATACCAGATGCTCCACACCTGCCTGACCGTCATCATAAGAATGACGGCAAGCTTCAAGGATATTAAAAAAGCCGACCAAGTTGGATTCCACATAGGCATCCGGGTTGGTGATGGAATAGCGCACACCAGCCTGTGCCGCAAGGTTCACCACTACAGCCGGTTTATACTTTTCAAACAGTTCTGTAATTAATGCCTTATCAGCGATGTTGCCTTTTACAAAAGTAAATGTGGGATACTTGGCCAGCTCATTGAGACGGAACTCCTTCAGAGCTACATCGTAGTAGGCATTCATGTTATCAATACCGATCACTGCAGCTGAAGGAACTTCCTCATAGATTCTTTTCACCAGATTTGAGCCAATGAAGCCAGCTGCACCAGTGACCAAAATTGTCTTATTTTTCAAATTTACTGTACTCATTTGTATCTTCTCCACCCAATTCTTTCCACAAAACAAATTCCGCAACAGAGTATGCGCCTTTGCATTCGATGTTGCGGTCAAGTTCAGTCTTTTCTCTGTAAGTTTTTTTGATACCGTCTCCCTGAAGCATGTTCTTATCCTTGTTCCTCAAACCATTTTACCGGTACAGAGGCTTCCGATCCTATTTGGAAGCCTCCTACGCACCGTTGCCCTCCATGCCCAGAAACACCTATAAACAACTGGCGTCATCACCGACAGTCCTGCTTCTGTCCGGTACAGGTACCAGATCCGTCCTGCAGCTTAACCTCTTTTATTTCTCCGTCTTCAAAATCCGTGACAGTTCTGCCACGTTATTGGACGAATCCATAGCTGCATAGGTTACGATCACTTCGCCATTTCCGGTTTCTGTCACCTTTTCAATCAGTAAGGAGGCTGTCACATCCCCGTCATGGGAATCGTAAGCGGTTACGCCTTCCAACAGCTGATCGGTATCTGTGCCGGTTGTATAGGTCTGCTCGGTATCCGGCAGTGTGATGACCGGCGCTGTCCGGTCCATTTGTAAGTAGAAGAATGCGCAAACCGCAATCAAAGCTGCATCTGCAATAAAAAATCCGACGGTCAGACCTTTTGTACTCATTTTGCATCCTCCTTTTCTCCCGTGTTCTGTTCCGGTACAGCAGTTTCTGTCTCAGCAGCTGTTGCGTCGGTTTTGGAGCCTGCATCCAGCGGCAGCTCGTCCTGTGCTTCATCTGCGCCATCCTGTCCGTAGCCGTAATAGCTGCCATAGTAATAGCCATAATATTTTCCATAATAAGGATTCTTTTTGGTGTTGACCTTGTTCAGGACACATCCAAGAATCCGGCAGCCTACCTTGTCCAGCTGTTCTTTTACGTTCTGGGCAAATTTGTAGCTGATGGCTCCGCTTTCGACAACGAGTACCGTTCCATCGCAAATCGCACCTACAACCGCGCCGTCGATGACGCTGCCAAGGGGCGGGGTATCTACGATGACATAATCGTATTTCATCCGCAGCACTTCCAGCATATTTTTAAACGCATCGCCTCCCAGAAGCTCACTGGGGTTGGGCGGTATCGGTCCTGCAAAAATAATATCGAAATTGTTGACGTTGGTTCTGCAGCATACATCGTCCAGTTCCATCTGTCCGCTCAGGTAATGGGACAGTCCGTATTTTTCACGGTTTGCTTTATAACGGCCCCGCAGTACGGATTTGCGCAGGTCTGCGTCAACCAGGATCGTCTTCTTGCCGCTTTCTGCAAGGGACAGACATAACTGGAAGGAAACGCTTGTCTTTCCTTCATTTGGCGTACAGCTGGTCAGGGAAATCACTTTGACATTTTTCCCTGCAAAGCTCAGATTGGTACGCAATGTTTTATAGGCTTCTTTTGTTCTGAAATCCAGACGCTCAATGGAGCGAATTACTACGTTCTGCATATTTCCCTGTCACCTCACTTTCCGCTTGTCGCCTGTTTTTTATATTTTTTCTTTTTCTTCCTGCTGTCAGCGTCATTCAGCGGAATCATCGCAAGGGTGGAAATTCCAAGATATTTTTCCACATCCTCTTCCGTCTGAATCGTATCGTTCATCAGGTGGGAAAGGATGACGATGGCTGCTACAATCAGGATACCAAGCATTCCGCCCAGCACCGTGTTCTTTCCGGCGGAGGGGCTCGCCTTATGGGTCGGTACGTTTGCTGTTTCTACGATATTCACTGCTTCGATATCCATAACGTTGCGGATATGGGTCGAGGCTGTTTCACGGATTGCATTCGCAATTTTCATCGCCGCAACCGGATTGCTGTCCGTCACCGCAATGGAGATCACTCGGGTGTCTGCGGGTGTGCTCACTGTAACCTTACCGCTTAACTGCTCATAACTTAACGGCAGGTTCAACTGCTCAATTACCGCTTCCAGTACAAAACGGCTTTTGATCAGCTCTGAATAGTCCTTAACCAGCTGCGTGCCTGCCTGCAGGTCGCTGTAGGTTACATTTGTGTTACTGCTGTCCTGTTTGTTCAGGATATAGATTTTTGTTACAGACTGATACGTGGGCGTCATCAGAAATTTGCTTCCCCCAAAGGTCAGAAGTGCTGTAAACAGTCCCACTGCAATCATCAGCGGAAGCTTTCTCCAGAGTACCCAAAAAAGTTCTACCAGATCGATTTCGGTTTCCTCGTTGCTTCTCTGGTTTTGATTTTCCATGTCTCGTTCCCCTTTTTCTATTCGATGTCTTCCATATCTGTATTGTCCAGAATGTGTGCTGCGTTTTTGTAGAGCAGACGTGCCGCATATTCCGGGCTGCAGTGTCTTTGCAGCCATGAGGCTCCTTCCGCCATCGACACAGACCGGTCTCCCTCTACTCTGTGGGCGTCCGTTCCGATGAGATCTGCAAGCTCTTCTTTTATCAGGCTGCGTGCTGTGCGTTTTAGCTGTCCGCCCAGCAGTCCCGGCAGCTCTCCTGCGTTGATCTGGATCCGGCAGCCCATGTCCTTTAATTCTTCGACCCGGTTGAAATCCTTTACCACGTTCCGATAGCGCTCGGTATGCGCGACAATCGGACGGTAGCCCTCGCAGAGCAGGTCATACAGGCAGTTCCGGATGTACGCCCATTCTTCGTCCGGTGAAAATTCTGTCAGAATATAATCTGATCCGGCAAGGGTTCCCGCCTTGCCCTGCTTTAACAGCTCGATGGTATCCATGCAGCAAAAAATCTCACCGCCGCTGTAAAGTCTGATGTCAATTCCGTTTTCTTTCGCATCCTGCTGCAGCTTCTGTGTCCGTTCCAGTGCGGAAGCAGCGGTAATGCTGCGTCTGTTCGGTTTCTGATGCGGAGTCAGGATAACTGCTGTAACGCCCTGTTTTACTTCCTGGCGCAGCATCGCCAGGCTCTCTTCCAGATTTCTCGCGCCGTCATCCACCTCCGGCAAAATATGACAGTGAATATCTATGTACTGATTTTTCTTCTCCGGCATCTCAGGCCTCACCTCCGGAGTTCTTTTTGCTGTCCGAGCTGCTTTTTACGGTCTCCGGTACTGTCTCGCATTTTGCTGCAGCTTCCGCCTGTGCTGCCCGAAGTCCGTCGGCAAACAGCCACAGCATCCGCAGACAGTAATCCTGTACAATCTGAGGCATCCCGTTGAGTCCGCGCATCAGCTGTTCTTCCTGACTGACTGCGGATTTTTCCTCGTTCTCGCCATAAATCAGCGTATCCAGACTCACTCCATACAAGCGGGACAGGTTAATCAGTGTTTCCACACTCATGCCGCAGGTTCCCCGCTCGATATCCGCGTAATATTTATTGACGACACCGAGCCGTTCTGCCACCAGCTCTCTGCTCCAGCCGAGCTCAAGCCTCCGACAGCGCAGCCGCTCTCCGGCAGCGATCCGGTCATATGCCGGCTTCTCCTGCTTTCTCTTCATCTTGTCCCCCACCTGTTTCTTTCTGTTCATCCTAACGTATTTCTACTCCGACAATTATGTTTTTTGTCGAAATTACAAACTTCTTGCCAGTCACTTTATTATACCATCTAACGTCTTCTTTGCAAGCAGACAACGTGGCAAATATTTATGCCATTTTTATTAAATTTCTATTAAAAGCGTTAAAAATTGACAGAAAACCTCCTCTTGTATCTCGTATTTCGGATTCTTTCCTTCTGAACTGGTATGTTTTTCCAGGAATTCTGTTCACCGGAATATGCTCTGTTTTTCCCGCTATTTTCTGGCTTTTACCCCCCCCCCCGATCAAAATTTAACCATTTTTATATTGTTATATCGTGTATTCTTGTTCTCTGTTTCTAATGTTCGTTGAAATATGTATTTTTGTTTGTTTTATAGTTTATTTTGCTCTTTCTGCAGTCTTTTTCATTTTATTGTACAGACGTTTTTTCGTATTTTCAGTTCTGTATGTATTGTTTTATTTTCACTTTTTTCTTTCCAACATGCACCTGTATCGCGCCGACCTCCGCCGTGGAATACCAGCGGATTCCCCGCTCTTCCAGGCGTTTCAGCGTTTCCGGCGCCGGATGCCCGTACCGGTTGTTTTTGCCACAGGAAATCAGGACCAGCTCCGGCTGTGCCAAATCCAGCAGTGCTTCTCCCGTCGCGTTGGACGCGCCGTGGTGCCCGGCGTCGAGGATGGTGCAGCGGAGGGGATTTTGTGCAGCGGGCTGGGTTGACGTCGCACACGGGAGCGTCTGCCCCTGCCCAGCGGGATGGGTTGACGGTGCGCACGGGAGTGCCTGCTCCTGCCCAGCGGGATGGGTTGACGGCGCACACGGGAGTGCCTGCTCCTGTGCAGCGGGCTGGGGCTGCTCCACGGCGGGTCGCGCCTGCTCCACCAGCCAGTCTTCGCCGCTCTTTTCCAGATCTCCGGTCAGCAGCATTTGAAAATCGCCCTGTGACAGGCGCAGCACCAGCGACGCATCGTTGCGATCCTCCGGCACTTTTTTCGCATAGGGGTGCAGGCAGGAGATCTGCAGCGCGCCATCGGTCATGCGCTTTCCCGCAGAAAGGTATTCCACGGAGACCTCCGCCTCTTCGATCTGCTGCAGCAGCGTTTCCAGCACTTCATCCTTCAGCGCCACATCCGGCAGAAAAATGCGCCGGATTTTGACCCGGCTGCTTTTCGACCACTCCAACAGCTCCCCTACCGCGCTGATGTGGTCTTCGTCCCAGTGCGTGATGAAAATTCCTTCCACGCTCCGCGTCCCGATATATTTCAGCCATGGAATAATCTGGTACTGTCCGGTCTTTTTCTTCGACGTGCTTCCGGCATCCACCAGATATACATGATGCTCCCGGGTTTCGATTCCAACGCACTCTCCCTGCCCGACGTCCAGCATCGTGACCTTCAGCTCACCCGGCAGGCGGATCAGAAAAATCCCCATCAGACACACAGCTGCTGCAAGCCGGAGGTGCGGACGGAGTTTTTTGCCTGACACAGCCAAAGCAATCAGTCCGATTGTATACACGGCCAGTGCCTGCCAGGTCGGATATCCGGTGTGCAGGATACTGCCCGGAAGCGCCGTTGTGAATCGGCACAGCTGCTCATAGCAGAAAAAAATCGCTTCGATGGCGGCGCAAAGAAGGTGCTGTGGAAGCTCCAGGCAGTGGATAAACGCAGTCAGACGGGCGACCAGCTGCAGTCCGATCAGGCATGGCAGCAAGATTCCCATCAGCGGAATGACTGCCAGATTCAGCAGCACCGACCACGGACTCCATTCATAAAAATGAATCAGTAGAAACGGCAGCATCGTCATGGTAATGCCCAGACCGGCAAGGATATTTTTGCGGAGGAGACGGCAGGCCCGGGCGATGACAGCCCGGGCAATATTCCACCCGGCAACTCCATCGGTGACTCGATTGGCGACTCGCAGTGAGGGTGCTGCTTCCTCCCAACCATCCTGCAAAACCGGAATCATTACCGCAATCCCGATCACTGCCGAAAACGAAAGCTGGAAGCCTGCATCCAGAATCCGCTGTGGTTTGGGCACAAGCAGAAGCAACGCCGCCACCGCAAGGGAGGTTGGCAGATCGGGCGTGCGCTTGAGCAGTCCCGCCGCCAAAAACAGCAAAAACATGACAAGGGCGCGCCGGGTAGAAATGCCCATTCCGGTCAGCTGCGCGTATACAATCAGAATCCACGTGGAAATTCCGGCGCTCAAAGCAACCGGAAGCCGTACTTTTTTCAAAAGTCCGAACAGTCCTGCGCCGATCAGGGACAGGTGCAGTCCGGAAATTGCCAGCAGATGGCTGATTCCTGCGCCCTGGTATAACGCTTTTACTTCGCTGTCCATTCCTTTTTTCCGTCCGAGCACCATGGCGGATGCGGTCGCACCGTTCTTTTCCCCCAGCAGCTTCCGGAACAATACCTCCGATTCATAGCGCAGCTGTGAAAGAAATTCTTCCAGCCGTCCATAGGTTTTTGTCTGAGCGGTAATTTTTGTTTTTCTCAGTGCAAACAGGCAGTCTTTTCTCCGATAATAGGCTGCTGTGTCGAATTCTCCAGGATTCGTTGCCTGCAAAAATGGCGACACTTCACCCAAAACCCGAACATAGCTGCCTGCCTTTGGCAGCGTTGTGTCTTTCTCCAAATAGCACAGCACACTCGCGTTTTTCCCGAATATTTCCTGCATTTCATTGATTTGTGAGGTTGTTTTCTGAGAAGAAATAAGAATTGACATCTGGTCCGCATCTGCCGAACCGGATATCTGTGACAGGTTATCGGTCGTTTCCGCCGAATCCCCTGAAAAAACAAAAGATGAGGCATCTGCCTCGATAGAAAGGTCTTTTAAAAGAAAGCTGGCGTTTTCCTGCGCTCCATCTACAGGCTGCCAGCAGTCTGTGACTTTGCCCGTCAGGCACAGGGTTTCGCCATCCATGGCTTCCAGCCAGGTGTCAAGCTGTGTAAGCGAGGTGCGTCCGCCAATGGGCGCTTTCTCTGACGTGTCTGTGCCAGCGTCCGTTCCCACCCACTCCGGCAGCAGACGCGCTGCCAGATAGAGGGTCAGGAAAATCAGGATTGCCGCGCACAGCGGTCTTCTGCAATTTTTTATGATTGTAAATCCTCCGTTTCGTAAACCAGATCAAGGTTCCGGTCAAACACGTTGGACAGTGAAATTTTTTCCCGGAAAATCATATCCGTATTCCCGTTTACCGCAATCTGCACCTTGTTGATGTTCGACAGTTCTACCAGAGAGTTGACGATGGAATAGATCTGAACTTCCGCGGAAACATTGTAGGTCTGTGTCAGGAAACCGTTATCCAGGTTTACATAACACGTTCCATCCTTTACCGTCACGCCCAGCACCTTTGTCGCAGGGTTGATGACCGGATAAAGCTCTTCGTTTTCTGCATCCGGTCCGGCAATCAGCCGCTCTACCACCAGCTTTTCCATGGAAATGTTGCTGCTGTATACAACCGGTTTTGTCTGGGCGCCGATCAGGCGCTCGCCGCTTTCATTGGTAAAGTAAAGAAGCAGGCGCGTTTTTTCGTATGCATTGATTTCATTTCCTGCGTTGTCGATAAACAGATCTGCCGTCATAGGGCCGACCACATTACCAAGGCTGTCCGTCAGTGCTTCTCCACCGACCGTCACCGAAACATAGGAAATTCCTTCCAGCTGCGTCATCGTGCGCACAATTGCAGCCCGAACCAGCACTTCTGAGGACGGAGACAGCTTTTTATATTCCACACTCATGTCCAGCACCAGCTGATCATCTTTAACATTCCAGCTGTTGATCGCAAAACCGCTGATCGGTGAGCGCAAAGACAATTCTACCGGATTTTCCTTCAGCTGGGAAATGCCCCATTCCGCCTGTTTGGAAAGGGTGTCACCCTCCGGCTCTTTTTCCACTGCCGTAATTTTCGTTTCTTCTTTATTAATATAATAAACGCTGACCGTATTTGCAGGCGTCTCTTCTTTCTTCCCGCACCCGGCAAACATTCCGGTCAACAGCAGACAGCCCAAAAGCAGCGCAACCGCCCGCATTTTTCTGATCTCTGACATAGTCTTCTCCAAATTTTCTGAAATCACTTGATGTAGGACAAGGGGATTTTCACCGTAAAGGTCGTGCCCTGTCCTTCCACGCTGCTCACTTTGATCGAACCACGGTGCAGTAGGATCGCATTTCTGGTAATCGCAAGTCCAAGGCCGGTGCCGCCGATTTCACGGGAATGCGATTTATCTACTCTGTAAAAACGTTCATAAATATGCTCGTAATCCTCCTCCGGGATACCAATGCCGGAGTCGGAAACCTCTACTGTAAAAAATTGATGATCCGCGTCCAGAAGCACCTTGACCCAGCCATGTTCTTTATTGTATTTAATCGCATTTTCCACAAGGTTCGTGAAAATCTGAGACATTTTGACCTCGTCCACCTCTGCCGTAACCGGGCGCAGGCTTTCCAGAACCACCTCGATGTCCCGTTTGCGGGCGATGGGACGCAGGCGCTTTAGCGTCGTTTCCAACAGTTCGTTGATATCCACTGCGGAAATGTCCATTGAGCCTTCGGTTTTGTCCATTTTTACAAGGGAAAGCAGGTCGTTGATGATTTTATTTTCCCGCTCGATTTCCTCCGTAATATCCTGCATAAACTCCTGATACAGCTCCACCGGCACGTCCGGCTGCTGATTCAGGGAATCCGCCAGCACCTTGATCGAGGTCATGGGCGTTTTCAGCTCGTGAGAGACATTCGATACGAATTCCTGCCTGGAATCGTTGATGACCTTCATTCTGCCCAGCAGCTGGTTGAAGGCATCCACGATATGCTCGGTTTCCAGATAATCCGGTACGGAAATCGGCTCGTCCGTGAAACCGTCCTTGACCTCACTGATCGCCTGGGTTACGCGCTTAAAGGGCATAATCAGGATGTGCGAGAAGAAAAAGACGATGCCGATAATGATAATTCCCATCAGGATTTCCAGAATCAGGGCTTTCCGGCTCAGGATGTCCAGTGTTGTCGCAATGCTGTCTGTCGATGCACTGGCCAGAATCACGCCGTGCACGATGCTCGTCTGCCCGTTTTCCCCGTCTACCGTCTCCGTAATCGGAACCGTCATCTCGATATAGCCGTTCGTCTTGTCGTAGCGGGTCGTACTTTCCCCGCGGAAGCACTTGATCACTTCCTCGGAAATCATCGTTTTCCCCTCGCTCATGGCGTAGGTGTCTTTCACAATGCGGAAATTGCTGTTGATAATCAGCACACGGCCGTCATACAGGTTGGACATCTGCTCCAGCTCGGCATTGACGACATCGGAGGTTGGATTTTGCAGGTAGTTGTAATTGACCAGGTGGTTTGCGATAATCCGGTACTGGGACGCGACGTCCGAGCCGCGCAGATTCACCGCACGTTCTTCGTAATTATTCAGAATGCCCAGTCGCATGATGTCGCTGGGCACGATTCCGATGATCAGCATCAGGAGGAAAATGTAGGCCTTCAGGCTGCGGAAGATCGGAATTTTATAAGTGAGCCGCCGGAATAATCCGGGGGTTTTGCTGCTTGTGTTCATGGATACCTCCGGGGAAAGGGGTGTAAAAGGATGGGGCTGCCGACGGGAAACCGGACCTTTTGCTTCGCAAAAGCCCGGTTCGCGTTGCTCACCGGGTTACCGTCTGAAAACCGGCGAACTTTTCTGCAAGCTGGCGTCCGGAACGTTGCCGACGGGAAACCGGACCTTTTGCTTCGCAAAAGCCCGGTTCGCGTTGCTCACCGGGTCATCCGCTGACAACCGGCAAAATCTTCTGCAAGCAGAGATTTTGCCGCTTTTCATCGTCTGGTCCGGTTCTGCTTATACGCGGAAGAAGTACCCCACTCCCCATTTGGTGTGGACGTAGCGGGGTTCGCTGGGGTTGGTTTCAATTTTTTCGCGGAGGCGGCGGATGTGGACGTCTACGGTGCGGACATCCCCGGGATAGTCTGCGCCCCAGACGAGGTTCAGCAGTTTTTCACGGCTGTAGACTTTACTCGGATTGCGGATCAGAAGCTCCAGCAGGTCGAATTCTTTTGCAGTGAGATTGACCTCTCTGCCGGAAATGCTGACGCGGCGGCTTTCGCAGTCTACGCGCATATCTCCGCTTTCCAGAATGCTTTCCGGCTTTGCGATCTGTCCTCTCGCAGAGGTACGGCGCATGATCGCCTTGATGCGCGCCTTTACCTCAAGGATGTTAAAGGGCTTAGTGATATAGTCATCTGCGCCGTATTCCAGTCCCATGATTTTGTCCATGTCGTCGTTTTTGGCTGTGAGCATTACAATCGGAACATCCGAAAACTCCCGAATCAGCTGGCATACTTCGGTTCCGCTCAGTTTTGGCAGCATAATGTCGAGCAGAATCATATCAAATTTCTGCTCTTTCGCACACAGCAGCGCCTCTTCTCCGTCATATGCGCAGGTCACTTCCATTCCGTCCTGCTCCAGGCTGAACCGGATTCCTTTTACAATCAGCTTTTCATCGTCCACAACCAAAACTTTCTTTGCCATGTTTCTCCCTTTTCCCGACCGGACAATCCGTTTCTCGCTGTTTGTCCGGATTCTTTCTGTCTATGATTAAACTGTAATTTTGTCTTTGATTTTTGAAAATGCAGCCTGCTTGATTCCGCTGATTTTCATGATATCCTCAATCTTTGTAAACGCTCCCTGCTGCTCCCGATAGCTTATGATCGCCTTTGCCCGGCTTTCCCCGATTCCAGGCAGCGTCATGAGTGCAGCAACGTCCGCTGTGTTGAGGTTGACCAGACCGTTCTCCAAAGCTGTAGTGCTGTTGCTTCGCACATTTATGTCTGTCGTTTGCATATCGCTGTCCGGCGAAGTCTGGATCCCGGCTTTCTTTTCTGCCTGTCCGTCGGCGCAGCTTTCCGATTTTGTCATGATATAAATCTGACAACCGTCCACGATTTCTTCCGCCAGGTTGCAGCATGCTTCATCCGCTTCCGGCAAAAAACCGCCTCCTGCCTCCACGGCGTCTATAATTCTGCTGCCTGCCGGAAGCTCATAGACCCCCGGAGCGGATACTGCTCCGCAGATGTGCACCACAAGGGTTTTTGCTTCCTCTGAGGAAGCATCGGAGAGCTCTGTCCGGTCTGTGCTTCCGGCATTTGGCTCAGCCTTGCGGTTTTGATCCGTGTCCCCGGCATTTGACTCAGCCTCGCGGTTTTGGTCTGTATTCCCGGCATTTGGTTCAGCCTCGCGGTTTTGGTCCGTGTCTTCGACCTTTGATTCTACTTTGCGGTTTCCATCCCCATAGGCTATGCTTTCCTTTTCCGACAAAAAAAGTTCTTCCCTCTGTGCCCCACAGGCCCCTAGCGTCGGGCATAGCGTTGCCCACAGAATTCCCCATAAAACCACTCTCCAAAGCCGGTCTGTTCTTTTTTTCTGTTTCCAGGATCTCAATTTTTCTCCTGCGGCGCGGCATGCCGCAGCAACTGTTTGAAATATCGGCATTTTATCCTCCATTCCGCAGGCGCTTTGCGCCGAAGGAACCGCGAGCAGAACTTCCAGTTCTGCTCTGCGATCCTGGCTACTTTATGACGCCTGCGGCACAAAGAGCTGTGTGAAAAATAAGCGATCACGCCTACTTTTCACACTATCTCCTTTTCCATGTTCGAAAAGGCCCCATTTCCTGCCGCATATCAGTATTGTATGTCAGAACCGGGTATTTGACAAGCCGGAAAGCTTTCCAAAAATGCTTCCGTCACAGCCCCTATTTCCTGTATTATGCCAATACGGAAAGCATTTTCCCAACGTCCAGCGGTTTGGGCAGATGCTCATTCATTCCTTCCCGCTTCACCCGTTCTGCATCCTCCCAAAAGGCGTTGGCCGTCAAAGCAATGATGGGGATACTTTCGGCATCTGCACGGCCGCTGCTGCGGATCGCCCGTGCCGCCTCGCAGCCGTCCATGATCGGCATCATCAGATCGGTCAGGATCGCATCAAAGGTACCTGCCGGCTGCTCCAGATATCGCTCCACCTCTTCTTTTCCATTGTATGCCTTTGTGACCTGTACACCTGCATCTGTCAGAAAGGTTTCCGCAATCTCCATATTCAGTTCATTGTCCTCTGCAAGAAGCACACGCATTCCGGAAAGATCCACGTTCTGATCCTCTTCTTCGATTTTCTTACATTCCTGTTCCTTGAGCCCTTCAAACAGGAGCGTGACCGTAAATATGGTTCCAACTCCTTTTTTGCTCTCCACCGTAACAGTTCCGTCCATCTTGTCGATCAGATGCTTGACGATGGACATTCCCAGTCCGGTTCCCTGGGTTACACTTTTTTTATCGGTATTTTCCCGGGAAAAGGGTTCAAACAGATGGGGAAGAAATGCTGTGCTCATGCCGATCCCGTTATCCGAAATCACTGTCTGACAGGATATCAGGTTTTCCCCGATAGCCTTTATAGTCACCTGACACAGGACATATCCTCCGGCATCCGTATATTTGATCGCATTTCCCAAAATATTGATAAAGATCTGTCTGACATGCAGAGAGCTTCCAAGCACACAGCCGACTGCTGTACCTTCTATCTGTTCTTCATACTTTAAAAGAACTCCCTTATCTGCTGCCCGGGGTTCCACGATCGTGATAATTTCCTGCCAGAGCTCTTTTAAACAAAACGGCTCTTTCGTAAGCTGAAGGTTTTCTTCATCCAGCTTGTTAAATTCCAGTACATCGTTAATCAGCTCCAGCAGATGCTTTGCCGCAACCTTTTCCTTCGCACGGTTTGCATCCACCAGCGCTCTGTCCTCCCTGTGGCGGTCGCTGATTTCGATCATTCCGATAATGCCGTTTAACGGTGTCCGGATATCATGTGACATTCGGGACAAAAATCCGGTTTTTGCTGCATTTGCACGCTCTGCCGCCTCCTTCGCCTGCTTTAACTCCTCTTCATTTTTATCAATCGCAGCGATCGAGCGCTCCGTAATATAAAAAATGATCAAAAAAGAAAGCACCAATACCAGAAACATGGTTGCTGCAACATAGATCAGATTTTGGTTCGCCTCTAAAATGTCGTAGGAAACTGCAAGATTATATTCCCCATATTTTTCATAGACCAGATACTGCTGTCTGTCACTGATTTTCACACTGGTCCGATACCGCTTTCCTTCCTGCAGGTTTCCTTCTTCCAGCCGGTCGGAATCCTGCAGCTCATAGAGCAATACATCCTGCCGCGTGGTTGCAAGCATTTTTCCTGTGGTGGCATTTAGCAGAAAGATATTCATTCCGGAGGTAATCGGCATCTGCCGAACCAGATTTTCCACGCTGGCACTGTTCATTTTTGCAAGCAGTCGGCTGGGGGTAATGCCAATCTGGATCATGGCCGTGCCGGAAGAATTCCAGACGATGGCATACATCATCATTTTGCCTTCTGCAGTATTCGGTACCATATCCTGACACATGGAAAGCGTTTTATCTGTCAGCATGGGCTTAAAATATCCCATTTGTTCGCCGGAAGAAAAGCTGTAGCCAAAATACTCTGGATTTGTTCCTGCCACGATACATCCGCCCGTATTGATAATGTGAATTTCGTCCACACGCAGCTGTTTTGCGATCTTGCGGTACTCCTCTGTGGTCTGATATAGTCTTCCTTCCATTTCAAGGAGATTTGCCACTGTCTCTGCTCGCAGCGTATACTCTTCCTTCAGGGTTTCCAGAAGCGTCTGATAGCTTTCTTTATTTTCTTCGATCACGTCCTCCAGCTGCTGCAGGATCATCTCGCTGGCGATCCAGGCATTATGCCGATTGCTCAGCATCTGGAGAGAAACGCTTCCTATCCATATGATAATAAACGATGTCAGAATGATTCCGTAAATCCGTCTGGTTCGATTTCTATTTTTGCTCATAAAGCGGCGCTCCCTTCGTGAACTGTACACTAAGTATAGCATTTTTTCGATGTTTTACATAGTGTCTTGTGTTTCTTTGCAGACAAGTCTATACTGACCTTGTGTAGTATTTAAAAACGGAGGATTTTTTTACTTTATGAGTAAGCAGGCAGCACAAAACACAACAAATCAGATCACTGAAGGAGTCATCTGGAAGCAGCTTCTGATTTTCTTTTTTCCTATTTTATTTGGAACATTTTTTCAGCAGCTCTATAACACTGCGGATGCGATCATCGTCGGCAACTTTGTCGGCAAGGAAGCGCTTGCCTCTGTTGGGGGCTCTGCTTCCACGATTATCAACCTGCTCGTCGGCTTTTTCGTCGGGCTTTCTTCCGGTGCAACTGTTATCATTTCCCAGTATTACGGCGCAGACAACCGGCGTAGGGTCAGTGATTCCGTTCATACCGCTATTGCACTGGCAATTGCAGGCGGCATTGTAATTATGCTGCTCGGTCTTGTTTCCGCACGCTTTGCCCTGACCGCGATGGGAACGCCGGACGACATCCTTTCCCTTTCCCTGACCTATATGAAAATTTATTATCTCGGCACGATTCCGTCCATGATCTACAACATGGGCTCCGGTATCCTGCGCGCTGTCGGCGATTCCAAACGGCCGCTCTATTTCCTGATCGCTTCCTGTCTGGTCAACATTGTGCTCGACCTTTTATTTGTCGCAGTGCTCGACATGGGCGTTGCCGGAGCTGCGATTGCAACGATTGCGTCCCAGTTTTTCTCCGCGATCCTGACCCTGATCGCCCTGCTGCGCACCCAGGATTCCTATCGCCTGATCGTTTCCAAAATCCGGTTTCACCGCGATCTTTTATTTGATATCATCAAAATCGGTCTGCCTGCCGGTCTGCAGTCCGCAATGTATTCTATTTCCAACCTGCTGATCCAGTCTTCCATCAACTCCTTCGGAACCGATACGATCGCAGCCTGGACCGCTTATGGAAAAGTGGACAGTATTTTCTGGATGATTATGGGTGCTTACGGCGTTTCCATCACAACCTTCGCCGGGCAGAATTTCGGTGCCGGAAAATACGACCGTATCAAAAAAAGTGTCCGCATCTGTCTCGGTCTTGCTGCCGTGACCAGCCTTTTCCTCAGCTTTATCGTTTTGAATTTCGGCGGAACGATCCTGCTTTTATTCACACGCGATGCCAATGTCATCAACATCTGCATCGGCATGATGCGTGTCGTTTCTCCCGCCTACATCACTTACATCTGCATCGAAATCCTTTCCGGTACCTGCCGCGGCTGCGGGGATTCCTTTTTCCCGATGCTGCTGACCTGCTTTGGAGTCTGTGTCCTGAGGATCCTCTGGATCACGATTGCCGTTCCCCTCAGACACGAGGTCGCAACAGTGGCATTTTCCTATCCACTGACCTGGACCATTACATCGATCTTGTTTATCCTCTATTATAAGCGTGGAAAATGGATGCAGAAGGATACCCTGCGCAATGCACCCCAGGGGCAGGGAAAGGACGCGTAAGCGCTTCTGTAAAAAAGAATATGTCGTGGCACTTTTGTCGCCTGGGATCGGACGTAAAAAACTCCCGGCAGAGCCTTTTTTAGGGGCTTTGCCGGGAGTTTCTGTTACAGAACTTTTAGCAACTGAATCAGTTTTTGCGATTTCTTCGCTCTATGATTCGTTTCTTTTACTGCAAATCTTTTAAATCCATTTTCCACTTCATAAAACTGCATCAGATGCTCTTCATTTTCTGCCTCCAGAAAAAATACCATGCCTCCGGTCATATACTGTAATTTCAGAATGGTATCAACAGCTGCCTGAAGCAACTGCTTTCCTGTAATTTTCCGATTTGCCCCATTTCTAAAATTTTTTTCCAGCTGAGCAATCAGATACGCAGAAAGTGTATATGTAAGTTCATTTTCCCGTTGCTCACTGACTCTGGCTATTTTACGTTTCGTCGTGTTACTGAACTTCTTCGCACTGACGCAAATCGGTTTAATCGCCAGCGTAAAGTAGCCTACCAGCGAAGCATCCTGACTGTGGAATACCAAATACGTTACTGACTGATTCTTCTTTGTAAATTCTATCGCCTGTTCCTTTAAAAATCGTTCAACATCGGCGTTTTTACTGCAGGAAAATTCGGAGAGAAGTTCTTTCAATTCCTCCTCTCCAAATCTTCCATTTTCTGTTGCAGCCAAATACTCACGAATGTTTAACACTGTAACCTCGTTAAGCATTTACCTCTTTTCTCTTCGCCATAAACTTTCTGATGTCTTCTGCTCCGCGCAGATGGGTAATTCTCAACTCATTTTCCGTCTTTCTGCAGAGAGATTCCATATAGGAACTTTCAATCGCATCCGCAAACAATTCTGCCTGTTTTTCTCCAGAAACCAAAAAGTTCTTTTTAATACTCGAAGTTGCTATATTTAACACCTCCCCTTATAGTATGCCGCACCAATTATCATATCTCTATTATATGCGTTTAAAACATTTTTTCAATACAATCCAAGCTGTTTACTCTGCGATTTCCGCCGATGCTTCTGCAGCAGTTTCCTGCTTCAACACTTCCGCTGCCTGCTTTGCTCCGTCTGCGTTGATCGTGATATTGCGGTTCACTTTTGCATCATAGGTTCCTGCTTTTACAACCTCCGCAAGGTCGATGCCCACGGTTTCTTTCATGGTTTCAAACAGTTTTGTCATCACTGCCGGTACGTTTCCTGCTACCTGGTCCACACCGTTTGATCCGTCCGAACCGCCGATGATCGTGATCTTGTCGATCTGGGTCAGAGGCTCTGCGATCTTGCCTGCGATATCGGGCAGCACCTTGATCAGCATTTCCGCCATTGCCGCGTTGTTGTATTTCTGATAAGCCTGCGCACGTTTTTCCATCGCTTCCGCCTCCGCAACACCTTTGGCGCGAATCGCTTCTGCTTCGGCTTCGCCGACCATGCGGATACCTTTGGCTTCCTGTTCTTTAGAGAACAGATCTGCTTCCGCCTTCGCACGCTGCGCCTCTGCAGCCTTTTCCGTTTCAAATTTCTTTGCTTCCGCTTCTTTCTGGCGTTCAAACAGCTCTGCTTCCGCTTTCTGCTGACGTTCGAATTTCTCCGCTTCCGCTTTTTTCTTAACCTGTGCATCCAGCGATTTTTCCATCGTCTCTGCTTCACGCTGTTTTAAGAGCACCAGACGTTCCTCTTTTGCAATGTTGGCATTTGCCGCAGTTACTTCGATGGTCTTTCGCTGTTCCTCTTTCTGGATCTCATATGCCGCATCTGCTTCCGCCCGCTTGCTGTCCGCGTTTTTCTGAAGCTCTGCCTTCTGCATATCCAGCTCGTTGTTCTTGATGGCGATCTCTCTTTCGGAATTGATCCGCGCGTCGTTGGACTGACGATCCGCTTCCGCCTTTGCTACCGCGATTTCTTTTTCTGCCTCAGCCTTTGCAATCGCTGCCTTTTTCTTGATCTGGGAAATGTTGTCGATACCAAGGTCATCAATGACACCATTGGAATCCGTAAAGTTCTGCACATTGAAGCTGACGACGTCCAGACCCATGGCAGCCAGGTCAGGCTCGGCATTTTCCTTTACCAGGTCCGCGAATTTCTGACGGTCGCTGACCATTTCCTCCAGACGCATGCGGCCTACGATCTCACGCATGTTGCCTTCCAGAACCTCTCTCGCTACCTGCGCAATGTACTGGGTGTTCTGATTCAGGAAGTTTTCTGCTGCCTGCTTTAATTTTTCGGGCTCGCTGGAAACCTTGACGTTAACTGCTGCGTCCACCTGAATGTTGATGTAATCCGCCGTCGGCACCGCTGCTTCTGTCTTCACATCGATCGGGATCAGCTTTAAACTCAGCTTGTCAAGACGTTCCAGAAACGGGATCTTGATACTCGATTTCCCGATAATGATTTTTTTGCGCAGGCCGGAAATAATATACGCCGTGTCCGGAGGTGCTTTCACATACCCGGAAGCGATAATTCCAAGCAGCGCGATCACTGCGATTATGGCAACAACAGCTCCTAAACTAATTCCTGTAAACATACTCATTCTCCTTTTCTCCACCGGTCTGGTGGACTCGTAAAGTAAATAGCTTCGGTCGCTGTCAGGCGACTTTTCCGGAAAAGTGCTTTTCCCCCGGAGGGTTTTGTTTCCTATGGACACCCTTTCCAACGAAACAAAAAAACGAAGCCTCTATTACAGCCTGACAGCTGCAATAAAAGTCTCGCGCGTTTCATTTAATACGGACATCTGCAGCAAATCGATTATCATCTGGCTGCTTGTCGGGGTGACGGTTTCAAACCACCTCTCGGTGCTGGCTACTCCCTTTTATTGTTGAAATAAATTATAGCACTTTTTTATATTTTGTCAACACCCTGTCGATATATCGTTTTGTCAAAGAAATGTTTGCGTCAGACCGAATACATGTTTTGCAGCACCGCAAGCTCCACGCCCATCCCGCTGCAAAGCTCCAATCTATTCGCAAACTCCAGCGTCAAAAATCCATCCGCATACGTCTGCACGCAGGGTGCTGCGCCTGCGGCGTTCTCTGCTGACGCACCCATAGTCGTCACCACCGCTTTTTCCATTCCGGTGCGGATCCCAAGCTGTTTTAACTTCATGCTGCCGCCCAGGCATTCGATACGGATTTTGTTATCCGCAATGCTCAGTTTGCCATATGCGCCCGGCACAAACCACGGCGCGGTGAGTTCAGGCAGGGCGGGCGAAAAGCTGAGCTTTTCTCTGGGCATATCTGCCTTTAGACCAGTCAAAGACTGTAACACTGCCCAGGATGCCAGCGCACGATAGTAGTGTTCCCCACATTCCTCGTGGTTGAAGCGTCTGCCATTCTGCGTGTGCCTTCTTTCAACCGTTTCCACGATCTGAGCTGCTTCCTTGTATCTGCCGTTTTCCAGCAGGAATGATGCGAAGGAATATTCGATGCCGGACCAGTTGCTCTCCATCTGCACATTTTTCCAGGTATACAGTGTCGGGGTTGCCTGCGCCGGATAGGAGGCGTTGACCAGACCGGATTCTGGGCGGAAGTTTTCCGAAAGAATGCAGTCTGTCGCAGTGTCGATCTTATCCTGGGGCAGAAAATTGCCAAGCCCAAGCAGACGGGCATACCACTGTCCGTCTATCTGGTCCGTCATGCAGCAGTCGTCCCGCTTGTCACCGTCCGCCCAGAGACTGAAATATCTGCCGTTCCAGAGCTTTTCCACAAAAGCCTTGCTGCCCTTTTCCAGCAACGCTTCCCACGCTGCTGCACGATCCTGCGCCCCGAGATCCTGGGCCATGCGCACTGCCGCCTTCAACGCTGCCAGCCAGAGGCTTGCGATATAAGCGGGCGTGCCCTGCATCGCCCACGCATCATAGGTGTTTGCCCGCGTATCATGATCCGGTAAACCGTCTCCGTCACCGTCCAGAAGCTGCGTGTTGTCCATCGCCTTTTCGATATGCGGCCACATCCGCGCAAGATACTCGCGGTCGCCCGTCCATAGGTAATCCCTGCACACCAGCAGCACGAACTGCGGATTCATATCCACGCGGTCGTAGCCGTCATCCACGCCGGACAGGTCTGGGGTAAAGAAATGGTGCACACGTCCATCCTCGCGCTGGAATTTTGCACCCATCTCCATCTGTTTTTTCTGAAGGTCTGGAAACAATGCCAGAATACCAAATGAACCCTGATAAGTGATGTCTGTCGTATGGAAGCCGCAGCTGCCGTAGCCTTCCCACATACCGAACTCGCCCCGCTTTGTCCACCAGGAGCATTTGATCAGCGTGCTCAAATGATCCGACCACGCGTCCGCCAGCTCTTTTGAAACATTCGTGCTTTTCAGTAATGTAGAAAATTCTTTCACCGTGGGAAGTATCGCATCGCGCTCCCGATCCAGATAGGAAACGACCTCGCCCGCGTCCGAAAAACGTTTTACGTACCAGTGCCCCTCAAAGCGTCCGGAATCGCCGAAATGGTTCGGAAAATGCCAGCCGACTGCGAACCGGATTTCTCTGCTTTCGCCGGGCGCAAGCTTACAGCTGCCGCACAGGGCGGAGTCTCCCCAGTTTTCCTGTCCGCTTTCATCCGGAAAAATTCGTTTTATTTGACGAATGCTTGCAAGGATAAACTCCCGCTTTATTTCCGGCTGTGTCAGCAGAGCTTCATCGAAGCGATGCACTCTTTCATATGGATGTCTGACGCATGCGATCTGCAAAAGCTTTTCAAAAAGCGCATCCAGCTCCTGTTCGTCCATCAGGGAAATTTCTTCTTCCGTCAGCTCCGTTCCAAACTCCGGCAGCGTCTCCGTTCCGAGGTTCGGAAGCTTTCCGGTATCCCGAAAATCAAACAGATAGGACTCCTCCGTTACGCCGAATCTGCTGTTCATGACATAATTCTTAAAATATGGTTCAAACTCACCTAAAATCCAACTGACCTCGTCCGCCGAAACGCTCCACGCAAGACTGCCATTGGATGCGTTCGCTTTTTTGGAATCGCTTTTCATCACGATCTGTGCACAGCCTTTTTCAGTCGTCAGCTGATTTCTCAGCCGTCTCTGCTCCATTCCGCGGTTGACCGGATTTTTCAATTTACCAAGAATCGAAACCTCCGCTTCCTGATCGGAAGGATTGGTGATTGTAAAGGTCACATAAAAGCCCGGTGTGCCTGCGAGTGCTTCCTGTCCCGGCACAAACGGGGACGCAAACTCTGCTTCAATTTTTATAGGAAGTCCGCTGTCCTCATACTGCAGCCTGCAAACCGGAAAATCCGGATTCCAGCGGATTTTTTCGATTTCTTTGTACCACGAATACATCAGTGACCGAAATTCGCCGTTGTCCCGGTCATGACAAAGTCTGCGTACAACCGGCTCCTTTCCTGCAAGCTTGGCACGAACCGTAAACGGCAGCACATGGGCGTCGTAATCATATAGCTTTTTCTGTTTCCGCACATCCGGGCTTCCCCATTTGCCCATGTTGCAGATGTCCCATTCCCGCAGCTCTCCGTTCTGGCAGATTTCCACGCTTCCCGCGCCGATTCCCCCCAGCGCCATGCCGTTTTTCTGCCATCTGTAATCTAAAGTCCCCTCCATGATATTCCTCCTTTTGCAGGCAGCGTCCTGTCTGTTGTCTGACATAAGTCAATTCTGAAAGATCCCACGAATTGCTCCGCTGCAAAGCAGCTGCACAATTCTTCAAACATTCGCAATCCGCTCATGTTTGTGACCCTGGTATCTTCATCATAATCTCCCCACTTTTAAATCACAACCAGATACCGAAAAATCAAACTTCGAAAGCTGTTTTGAGTGATTTGCTACAGGTGCTTTCTATCCCGCGATAGCTCATCAGACACTCATACCGCCTGATCCATCATACCTGCCAGCCAGCCGCACCGCCTGGTCAATCGCTCCTTCCCGTCAATTCACTCCGCCAAACAATAGAATGCCGAAAAGGGACGCCGACCGGCAAAACAGCAGCCTCAAAGCCCTGTTTGCCGATCCGGCATCCCTTTTCTTCTCTTCCATTCGCATGCGGTCAGTGGGACTCGAACCCACACGGTTGCCCATTGGCACCTAAAACCAACGCGTCTGCCAATTCCGCCATGACCGCTCACCGCTCCGGCAGCCGGTTGTTTCGGCTGCCGAACGCTTCTCTTTCGTATAACTCAATTATTATACCGAGCTTTTGAAACTTCTGTCAAGCATTTTACGGCATTCTATGGCGCCGTTTTCGTACCATTCACCCGTGCACTGTGAAAGTTCACCCGCGCCATTCGCAAAATCGCATCTTCGATGCTTTCCGCTGCTTCGCAGCTCATTTTTGCTCATGAAACGGCGCTCCCTTCGTACCTTCCCGGGGGCAGATTTTCCTGCAAGCACGAAATCTGCTCCCAGAAAGGTACGAGTGAACTATGGCATCAGCTCATAGATTCCACGATTCTTGTTGTCGCGCACGGACAGCCAAAGGTAATTGTTATCATCGTCCACATCCTGGCAGACCGGTACCTCCTTGCGGTTCGAACCGGCTCCGTAGGGGCTCCAGATTCCCGCGTCCGCAAAGCCGTTCCACTCTTCCTGATTGCCGTCCCAATTTAACGTCGTCAGGTACATTTCTCCGCTGTAGAAGCCGCTGCGGAACGTTCCGATCACATTCTGGATGTAACGCTCCTTTTTGGCAGCCTTGCTCATATCCAGCTCGTAATGCTCCTGTCCTTCACCGTCCGGCAGGTCGTTTTTCCATTCTCCGGCATACATATGCTCGCGGTACGCGCGGTCCGACGTGGTATCATCGTCATAATAAACGTAAAAGCGCACCCACTTGCCGTTGCCTTCGCGTTTGCCATTCGACCACTCGCCGTAGTAATAGGCGTTATCCGCATAGCAGGCGATTCCGGTTCCGTCCGGCTGTCCTGCGCTGCTGCGCTCGCCATAATAATAAAAGCTGTTTGCATCCGAAATATCCGACGACATCCTCATATACCAGGGCAGCATCGCCAGATCCTCCACCGCGTCCATATTATCCTGTTCCCAGTAACCGGACATCTCCAGAAGCATCTCTTCGTTTGTCTTGTTCGCACTCTCCGCGCCGGATAACGGATCGTTTCCGCTCACCGTCCGGAGGTTTCCCTCCTGCTTGGCACCCTGACTTTCCTTCCCTTTGCCTGCGGGAAGTTTGCTGTCCGGATGCTCTGTCAGCGTCTCATCCTCCTGCTGTCCCCTTTCCGTCGTCTGCTTTTTCCCCGCCGTTGTTTCTTCCGTCTGATCCGCTGCGTCCTTCGTCTCTGATTCTGCAGACTCTGCCTGTTCCTCGCTGTACCATATCTGCGTGCTTTCCGTTTCTGCGATCTCTGCCCGTGTCTCCCTGCGCTGATGCAGCCGTACTGCGCACAGCGCGATGATAATTACCAGAAAAAGAGCAATCGCCGCCACCGGGATCAGATCCCTTTTTTTATCGTCCATGTCCGCATTTCCTCCAGTTGGTTTATTGTAACATAGGCTTTCTTTTTTTCCTATTTAAACTTTATTAAGAAAAACGAAAGCTTTTTCTGTTTCTTATATATATGCGTTTTCCTCCCTTGACATCCCTCAAAGTCCTGACTATTATGGAACAGAAAACGAATTTACCTTACACGAAAAGAGGAGTTTTATGAAAAAATGGATTGTCTGGCTGAAAAAAAGCAGTCCCTGGATTTTTCTGCTGATCGGCCCTGTTCTGAATTTTTATCTGCTGGAATGGTACACGCATAATCCGTTCCAGACCATGAAACCGTATATACAGGGGATGAATCTGGCACTGTTTGAATTTGCAGCACTGTTTTTATTTGCACTGACCGGCAGGATCAGCCGCGCACTCGGCATCGAAACCGCCTTCTGCGCCGTTTACGGTCTTGCAAACTATTTCGTCCTGGAATTTCGCGGCGCGCCCATCCAGCCGTGGGACATTCTTTCGATCTCGACCGCTGCCAGCGTCGCGGACAACTACGAATACAAATTGAACCGCACCGCAGTAATCGTGCTGATCTGTTTTGTCCTGCTTCTGGTTCTGGAATTTTTCCTGAAAAAAGGCTTTCCGAAAAAAAATAAAAAAGCCCGGATTGCCCGCGTCTGCCTCGCGCTTTCCTGCGGTCTTTTATGCTTTGGCTACACGAAAATGCTGCACAGTGAGGACATCGTCGAGCAGAAGCTTCACCTTTACAACAAGCTTTTCACTCCGACGACGATTCAATTTAAAAATGGTACTGTAACTGCGTTTTTAATGGAGCTTCAGTACATTTCTGTTGATAAGCCCTCCGGTTACAGCGCAGAAAACGCCAAGGAGCTGCTGGCATCCTATGATACCGGCTCTCAGGAAGCCGATGGAACACCTTCGGACAATGCACAAAAGCCGAACATCATCGTCATCATGAACGAGGCGTTTTCCGATCCGTCCGTGCTCGGCGATTTTACAACGAACGAGGATTATATGCCCTTCGTGCACAGCCTGCTCGACGGCGCGGATAACACGATTTCCGGTCACTTAAATGTCTCCGTCAAGGGCGGAAACACTGCCAACACAGAATTTGAATACCTGACCGGCGCTTCGATGGCGTTCCTTCCTTATGGAAGCATTCCGTATCAGCAGTATGTGAAAAAAGAGACGCCTTCGATGGCCTCCTATCTTTCCTCCCTCGGCTATTACACGATTGCGATGCATCCCTACCGCGCCGCCGGCTGGGACAGAAATCTCGTTTATCCCAAACTCGGCTTCGATGAGATGCACTTTCAGGAGTTTTTCACAGATTCCCCCCTCGTGCGCAAATATGTCAGTGACGAGGGAAACTATGAAAAGATCATAAAGCTCTACGAGGAAAAAGATGCGGACACGCCGCTGTTTTTATTCAACGTGACGATGCAGAACCATTCCTCCTACAGTGACTGGGCGGATTACGACAACTTTTCCCCCGATATCACGGTAGAAGGCTCGGATTCCAAGCTGCTTCCGGCGTACCTGTCCTTGATCAGGCTGTCTGACAGCGCCATCCAGAACCTGGTTTCCTACTTTGAAGCACAGGAGGGACCTACCATGATCGTCTTTTTCGGAGATCATCAGCCTGCCGATTCCGTCGTACGTCCGGTCTGGAAGCTAAACGGCAAAGATGACGCGGACTTAACCGACGAGGAAGAGGCGCTGCGCTACAAGGTTCCGTTCTTTATCTGGGCAAACTTCGATATCGAAGCGGAAAACGATCTGGAAATCAGCGCAAACTATCTTGCGGCAAAGACGCTGGACGCCGCCGGGCTTCCAAAACCCGCTTACGATAACTTCCTGTCGCAGCTGCGCACGGAAGTACCCGTCATTTCAGCCAACCATGTAACGCTGTCCGACGGAACCTTTACCACTGCATCCAAGCAAAAAGATCTGCTTTATGATTATCAGACCCTGCAGTATTACCTGCTTTTTGACTAAACCGCGGAGGATTTCCTTTTTTATGAAAAAAAAGATCTGTTTCTTTTCCTTCCTGCTGCCGTTTCTTTCCATGATGGCGATTTTTATCGGCAACGGCATTTATCCCTTCGGAGATCAGAGCTTCATGCACTCCGACATGTACCATCAGTACGTCCCCTTTCTGGAGGAATTTGTCCGGAAAGTGCGCGACGGCGAACCGCTCTACTACTCCTGGCGCATCGGTATGGGCTCCAATTACCTGTCTCTTTACGGCTATTACAGCGCAAGCCCGTTCAACTGGCTGATGCTCCTTTTGCCCGAAAAATATTTAATCGAATTTATGAGCTACATGGTCGTTTTCAAAATCGGTCTGTGCGGCTTCACCTTTTCCTGGCTTTTGACAGAAAAATTCCACACAAACGACCTTTCTGTCCTGTTCTTTTCCACATTTTATGCGATGTCCGGCTTCGTTGCCGCATATAACTGGAACGTCATGTGGATGGATACCCTCGTCCTCGCTCCGCTGATCGTTCTCGGTCTGGAAAAGCTGGTCTTCGAAAAAAAATACAGCCTCTACTGCATCACTCTCGGGCTGTGCATTTTATCGAACTATTACCTTTCCATCATGGTCTGCATCTTCCTGTGCCTGTACTTTCTCGTGCTCGTACCGAACCTGTTTGGCTCTGATGGCTGGAAAGCGTTCCGCGCAAGGCTGCTTGGCGCAATCGGACGTTTTGCTTTATTTTCCCTGTTGGCCGGCGGTCTCGCCGCCGTGCTGCTGATCCCGGAAATCGCTGCCCTGCATGCGACTGAATTTTCCGAATTCAACTTTCCGGAAAAGATCAACTGGTACTTTTCCTTCTTCGACGTAATCGCGCGGCATGCGACCGGTGTATCCCGGGAAACCGGTCTGGATCACTGGCCGAATATTTTCTGCTCCAGCGCAGTCTTTTTCCTGATTCCGCTCTATATCGTCAACCGAAAAATTCCTCTGAAGGAAAAGCTCGGCAGACTGTTATTATGCGCCTTTTTCATCGTCAGCTTCTCGGTCAATACCCTGAATTTCATCTGGCACGGTTTCAACTACCCGGATTCGCTTCCGGCACGTCAGTCCTTTTTGTACATCCTGCTCGTGCTGCTGATGTGCTATGAGGCGTTTTCAAAGCTCGACGGCTTTACCATGCGCGAGCTGTTTGTCTCCCTCGCCTGCGGGCTCGGTTATCTTTTGCTGGCAGGAAAGCTCGTGGAGGACGACGCCTTTACCCAGGGCACCTTTGTGCTGAGCGCCTGTCTGCTTGCTGCCTACGCGCTGCTGCTCTATGCCTGGAAAAAAGGGAAAGAAAAACAGCCTGCAGACAGCCTCCCGTATCAGCGCGCGATTGCAATCGCCGTGCTGGCGCTGGTCGCTTTTGAATCCACCTACAACATGGCGCTGACGAGCGTTTCCACCACCAGCCGCAGCAGCTATCTGGAAAGCATTCCCGCCTACCGGGAGTTAGTTGCTCGTAATGAAGAAAAAGATTCCGGTTTTTACCGCTACGAAAAGCTCAGCCGCGTCACCAAAAATGACGGTGCGCTGGCAGGCTATCCGACAGCGTCGCTGTTTTCTTCCACCTCCAACGCGGCGGTTCAGGACTGGTACGACCGCATGGGCATGAGCGAAAGCAAGGTATTTTACTGCTTTGACGGTCAGACGCCGCTTTCTGCAGCGCTTTTAAATGTCCGCTACCTGTTTTCCCGCTCCGATGCAGAGGATTCCAGCCTCTACACGCTGATCGACGAGCAGGACGGCGTTTACCTGTACAAAAACAACAAGACGCTGCCCGCCGGATTTATCCTGCAGGATGGACAGAATCTTTCTTCCTCTGAGTTTTCTGAAGAGACCTCCGACCCGTTCGAGGTACAAAATCAGATGGCGGCTTCTGTTTCGACCTCTGATCCGCTCTTTGTTTCCATCGAATCAGAGGAATCCGGCAATCAGGTTTTCTTTGATGTATACACGGAGGGACATTACTACGCTTACTGTAAAAGCTCCAAGATCGATACCGTTTCGATCTCTTCCGCCAGCGTCAACAAAACGTATAAAAAAGTCAAATATGACTATATCCTCGATCTCGGTCGTCACGAAACCGGCGACCATGTAACACTGACCAACGACGAAGATAGCGTGCTGAATGCCGTTGTTGTGCGCCTGGATGAAGCAGTTTTGTCCCGCACACTGGAGGCGCTCTCTGAGCAGCCCTTTACGGTAGATTCTTATGATTCCAGCCATGTGACCGGACATGTCGACGTCACCAAAGCCGGTCGGCTGATTTTATCCATCGCGGACGAACCCGGCTGGACGATGAAGGTGGACGGAGAAGCCGCAGACTACGACGTGTATGATGGTGTATTTCTATCCGTTCCGCTGACGGAGGGCAGCCACACGATTGAGCTTTCCTACCGCCCTGCAGGTCTGACTGCCGGTCTGATCGTCAGCCTGATCTGCCTGCTTGTGTTTATCGGAATCGGAGTTGCTCAGAAGCGTTTGGGAAAAAAATCCTGACACCCGGCTGATTTTATGCTATAATTTTTAATTGGTGCAGCGTTTCGTACCTGCACGATAAGACGTTTGATTCCTGATTTCCTGAGCTTCTGTCAGAAGTCAATGTCCGCTACACTTTTTTACAGCTTCCTAAGATTATTGAAATATGCCGCCCTGCGGCAGAAAAGAGGTAATATGGAACACTTAATCATCCCGGGGAATTATTCCTCCGCCCTGAACCTGCACGATACCCAGATCGGTATTAAGACGGTGAAAGACTTTTTCCAGAGTCTTCTGGTCCGTCATTTAAACCTTCTGCGTGTCTCTGCTCCGTTATTCGTCGATCCCGCTTCCGGCATGAACGATAACTTAAACGGTTATGAGCGCCCGGTTTCCTTCGGCATTCTCGAGCAGAACGATTACCGCGCAGAGGTTGTACAGTCCCTTGCAAAATGGAAACGCTACGCGCTCAAGGAATACGAATTTTCTCTTGGCGAAGGTCTTTACACGGATATGAACGCCATCCGCCGCGACGAAACGACTGACAACATCCATTCCATTTTCGTCGATCAGTGGGACTGGGAAAAGATCATCGATAAAAAGGATCGCAACCTGGAAACCTTAAAGGCAACCGTCCGCGACGTTTACAAGGCGCTGCGCAAAACGGAAATGTACATGGCGATCCAGTATGATTACATCGAAGAGATTCTGCCCCGTGAGATTTTCTTCATCACCACCCAGGAGCTTGCAGACATGTTCCCGGACAACACGCCCAAGGAGCGTGAATATTTCATCACCAAAGCAAAGGGCGCTGTCTGTATCATGCAGATCGGCGATAAGCTCGAAAACGGCGAGCCCCACGACGGTCGTGCACCCGACTACGATGACTGGGCATTGAACGCCGACATCCTCGTTTACTATCCTGTTCTGGACATCGCCCTGGAGCTGTCCTCTATGGGTATCCGCGTAGACAAAGAGGCTCTGCTGTCCCAGCTGGAAAAAGCCGGCTGTCCCGAGCGCGCAGAACTTCCGTTCCAGAAAGCAATCCTCAACGAAGAGCTGCCTTACACCATCGGCGGCGGTATCGGTCAGTCCCGTATCTGTATGTTCTTCCTGCGCAAGGCGCACATCGGAGAAGTACAGTGCTCCATCTGGCCAGAGGAAATCCGCAAAGAAGCGGAAGCCCACGGAATCCAGCTGCTGTAAACAATAGAATGCACGCTCTGCGAGCATTCTATTGTCATGAACAATAGAATGTACGCTTTGCGAGCGTTCTATTGTCATGAATAAGGATAAGCGGCTGCGCGTTGTCCTGTTATAGAATGCACGCTCCGTGAACCTTCCATTGTCATAAAAGAGCGAGAAAGCTGTATCGTACAGCTTCCTCGCTCTTTTTGGTCAGCACATCACACAAAGGATCTTCTTCTCGTCGCAATGCAGGCGCTGTCACCAGCTAATCTTAACTTCTTCTCTGCTCATCCTTTTTGCCGCAATGCCGCCTTTCCCTGCAGCATCCACAATAAAAACAGGCTTCCTGCTGACAGCACCAAAAACAGCACACAGGACGGAACGCTTAAAAATACGCTGCCAAAGGGCAACAGCTCTAACATCACATACACAAACAGGTTCGCAACGCTGTGGAACAGCATCGGCGCTGCAATCGTTCCATACCATTCATACACCAGCGCCAGCAGGCAGCCGATTACGGTCGCATAGACCGCCTGAACAAGATTTCCATGGAACAGACCGAACGCCAGTCCGGAAAGCACCACCGCATACGGCACTTTCAACACCTTGCGCAGCTGTCCATAGACCACGCCGCGGAAAACGATCTCTTCGCCCAGCGGCGCAAGAATGCCGTAGGAAATGATTCCCAGCCACACCGGCGTATCGAACTGCATCTCCGAAACCCTCTGAAAGGTCGGAGAGAACCGATACAATTCTGTCAATGTCAGAACACCGTTCATGCCGATTGCAATTGCCGCCGCCAAAATCACCATCGGAACGATGGACAGTTTATCGATTTCTTTTGTCGAATGGAACCGGATCTTTTTGTGCCAGATTCCGTAACAGATTATAAATGCACCGAACGTCGAGAGTGCGCTAGCCACATTCAGCCAGAAATTGTAGGAAGAACCCTCCAGCTCCTGCAGCCCGATGGCATACACTACCGATACCGCCGTCAAAATTGCGCTGCTGATTAGGAGACTGATTACATAATAGGCAAACATCGCCAGTGCGCTGGTTCCAACTGCACTCCAGAACTGCCCGGATTTGGTCTTCGTTTTGGCAGCGCTGCCGCGGTAGCGCTCTGAAAGGGTATTCGAGCCAGTCGCCGTGCTGGTTCCTGCCTGCGCGCTGCTTCCTGCCTGCGCGCTGTTTCCTGCCTGCGCGCTGTTTCCTGCCTGCGTGCCACTTCCTGCCTGCGTGCTGCTTCCTGCCTGTGTGCCGCCCAGCAGTACGCTTCGCAGTCCTTCCACATCCCGGACAATGATCTCCGCACCGGCATTTTCCAGCTCTCCCGGCTGTGCATACCCATATGACACCGCGATGCAGTGTGCACCGATCGCTTTCGCACCCTCCACATCGAAGCTGCGGTCGCCGATCATCACCATCTTATCCGGATCGCTTTCGCCCCGCGCTGCAAGCTGGGACAGCACCTCTGCAACCACTTCTTCTTTGTGCACTCTTCTTCCGTCCAGCTCGCTTCCGACCACGATGTCGAAATATTCCCGGATTCCGAAATGCACCAGAATATCCTCCACATAAACGGTCGGTTTGCTCGATGCAATCGCCAGCGTCGCCCCGGATGCCTTCAGATCATGCAAAAGCGCTCCCATTCCGGGATACAGCACATTTTCGTATTTGCCGGTTACAGAAAACCGCTCCCGGTACTTCTCAACTGCCTCCTGCGCCTGCTCCGCCGTAAAGTTATAATATTTCATAAAGCTCTCTGCAAGCGGCGGTCCGATAAACGGCTCCAGCCGATCCAGCTCCGGTTCTTCAATTCCAAAGCTTCTGAGCGCATACTGCACACAGCCGCAAATTCCCTGTTTCGGATCGCTGATCGTTCCGTCCAGGTCAAATAAAATACAGGAAAACATAACAGTCTCCTTTCATTTCTCTTCTGTTCTGCAGCCAAACGCCTGCAGCCTGTCTTTATAGTGTACCAGAAAGCACACGAAAAGGTTATGAAATTTTTGTGAAATAGAGATTTTCCGTTTCCTGCGTTCATAAGTTGTAACAAAAATCCGGCAGGAGCCTTCATGATCCGAGATTTCGTTCATCTGATTCAAAATAAACTGCGCCACTATGCCGTTTTTCCCTCTCTGCACAGTCTCTCCCGCTCGTCTGCATTCCAGACAGCCCTGTTTTTGCTCGGCGTCCTCGCCTTTGCCCGCGCGTGCATTTTTCTCGCCCCTCCGTCTGTAACAACACTGGCGTCTGCCTCTGTAAACGGCACGTTTATGCCCATCTGCCGTGTCGAAACCGACCAGAAAAAAGTCGCGCTGACCTTCAACTGCACCTACAGTGCACAAGACATGCAGCAGCTTTTGGAAATTCTGAAAGAAAAAAATGTGCACGCCACCTTTTTCGTTTCCGACGCCTGGGCAAAAAACTATCCGGAGCTGCTCTGTACGATTCACAACGCCGGACATGATATCGGCGGTCTGTGGACAACGCAGGCATCTCTTTCCATCCGGGAACAGACCCTCACACTGGAAAATCTCACACAGCGAATTGATCGCCTTATCGATTCTGAAACGACGTTGTTTCGTTTTGAAGACGGAAACTATGACAACTCTGCTATCCGGCTCATCCAGGAATCCGGCGGTTATCCGGTGCAGTGGAACATCAATTCCATGGACTGGAAAGACTACGGGGCACAGGACATCCTTCATCGGATTTTAAACAGTCGCCAACTCCAAAACGGCTCTATCCTCCTGTTCCATGCCGGAACCGTTTATACCGCACAGGCGCTTCCCGACCTGATCGACAATCTGGAGGATCAGGGCTATCAACCAGTTCCCATCTCCGAGCTGATCTGGAAGCACTCCTATTATATGGATGCAGACGGCGTACAGATTCCGAAGACGGAACCATAAACAATAGAATGCACGCAGAGCGTGCATTCTATTGTTTCTTTTCTTCTTTTTTATCTTCTTTTTTCACTTCCAGCATAGACGTACAGTACGGACAGCGGGTTGCCTCTGCCGCAACCTTGCTTCTGCAATAAGGGCACATTTTCACAGCAGGTTTTTCCGGCTCCTTCTTTTTGCCAAGACCAGCCAGCGCATTCATCCCTTTTACCATCAGGAAAATAATCACTGCCATTATGATGAAATTGATCACTGCGGTCAAAAATGCACCATAGCGGATTTCCACATCCCCGACCATCACAGACAGATACGTCAGATCCGTATTGGCAAACAGACCGATCAGCGGTGAAATCACATCGTTTACCAGCGAATTGATGATCGCCTGAAACGCAGCACCAATGATAACGCCGACTGCCAGATCCATGACATTTCCTCTCAGCGCAAATTCCTTAAATTCCTGCAACAGTTTTTTCATAGTGGTATCCTTTCTTTTGTTATGTTATACTTTGGGACATGAAACGAAGAAATTTATCCCATTTAAAACTTACAATCTTTTTGATCCTGCTAGCTGTCCTGATTTTTGCAGCGGCAGCCCTGATCCTGAAAACCATAAAAAACGCTTCCACTCAGGCGCTCTCCTGGTCGGAAGCTGTTGAAGCCGTTTCCTCAGAACCTGTCAAAAATGTACAGCCATCCTTAAGTGTCCCCACGCAGATTACCAAAATCGGTGACGATTATTTTCTGGTGGACTGCTATCACAATCAGATTCTGACCTCGAAAACGCCGGATGCTCCACTTACCGACTGGTATGTGATGACCGATCAGATCAACCGCGGGCACACAATCGCAGGGGACGGCACCGTTTATCTTGCAGATGACACCGAAAACAACCGCGTCCTCATCTTTGAAAAACAGGACGGACAGTTTTACCTTACCCAGCTTTTCAACGAAATCGGCACTCGCCCGCATTACGTCGTCTATGATGAAACGGAAAAACGTTTTTATGTACTCAGCTCCATGACCGGACAATTGTACGTCTTTTACCGTCCCGATCCGGACAGCTCATCTGTCGCCCTCGAAAAAATCCTCTCTGTGCCAGAGCTGGATCAGATTTATGTCCGCTCCTTTACAATCGACGGCGACGACCTGTACTTTGTTTCCGGCAATCAGTCGATTCTGCGCACCCGCAAAAAAGACCTGAAAATCCTGGAACGTTTCCCGGTTCCTGCCGAAATCTCCGGCATGATCCAGCTGACGCACATTCAGGACTGGTTTTACATCACCGTTTCCACCGACCTTACCGGCAATCAGGATTATGCGACCATCCTGCGCGTGCAGGATTTAAACGATCTTTCTTCCGGCAGCTGGGAGGATATTTATGACAACTTTGCCGGAGGCGGAACGCCTTATTATATCTCTTCCTTTGACGGACATTATTATCTGACGGAGCACAGGATTCCCGGACACAGCGTCTGGCAGTTCGATGTCATCGACAACGCACTGACAGACATCCGCGCCCTGTTTTAGGACTCATCGACCGTTTCTGATCGTCTTGCGTTTCGAAAGCCCATGTTTCGTACTTTGCTTTTTAGTATATCATCTGTTTCAGCTTTCCTGTACAATCCTTTTATCGCGTTCCCGCTTTGAAAAAA
>ULRX01001291.1_pt1 | contig 61084 bp, 89 predicted proteins | sample 1955871 | NCBI WGS metagenome assembly ULRX01 (sample SAMEA4835695, study PRJEB28245) | human gut metagenome | biome: gut microbiome; material: fecal sample | place: Denmark | collected 2008 | reverse complement strand
TATGGCTATAGCTCTGGCTCTGGCGATGGCTATGGCTCTGGCTCTGGCTATGGCTCTGGCTCTGGCTCTGGCGATGGCGATGGCTCTGGCGATGGCTATGGCATAAAATCTGTAAATGGGAATACTATTTCTATAGTAGATAATATACCTACTATAATTACAAATGTAAAAGGTAACATTGCAAAAGGATTTATCCTCGGTTCCGACTTATCTCTTACTCCTTGTTTTATAGTAAAAGGGAATGATCAGTTTTCTCATGGTAATACTCTACACGAGGCATTTGAATCTTTGCAAGAAAAGCTTTATGATGATAGTACAGAAGAGGAAAGAATTGATAAGTTTAAAGAGCATTTTTCTGACTTTTCAAAAAAATACTCTGCTAAGGAATTATTTATATGGCATCATGTGCTTACTGGGAGCTGTAAAGCTGGGAGAGAGTCTTTTTGTAGGGATAAAGGTATAGATGTAGATAATGATAAGTTTACCGTCTATGAGTTTATAGAACTAACTAGAAATTCATATGGCGGTGAGGTTATCCGCAAATTATCTTGATTTAATCCCGGTGTCCGTTGATTCGGTATCCGGGAACTATTTTAACCACTTTAAATAATATATAGTTATGAGTCTTATTAAGAAAAGTAATGAATTAGTGATTCCGTCAACCATTAAGATGATGATTTACGGACAGGCAGGTATGAGAAAGACTACAACTGCTTTGAGCGCTCCGAAACCGTTATTACTAGATTTTGATAATGGTGTAAAACGTGTAAATATGTCTCATTTAAATGGAGTGGATATTGTACAGATAACATCTTGGAATGATGTTCAACAGGTATTGCAAGAGGATTTATCAGTTTATCAGACCATAGTAGTAGATACTATTGGAAAAATGATGGATTATATTATCTCCTATAAATGTGGAACTCGTCAGCCGCAGATAAGAGACTGGGGTGGTATCAATCAAGAGTTTAGCGGATTTGTTCGAAACCTTTCTAACTTGAACAAAAATATAATCTTTGTCGCTCACCGTGACACAAGAAAAGAGGGTGACGATACAGTATTCATTCCTGCATTACGGGAGAAATCATATAACTCTATTGTTACTGAATTGGATTTACTTGGTTATATGGAAGCTAAGAATGAAAACGGCAAAGTAAAATGTACAATAACCTTTGACCCGACTAACCGTAATGACGGTAAGAATACCTGTAATCTTCCATCAGTGATGGAAGTTCCTACGAATTTGGATGCTAACGGAAATCCTACAGCAAAGAATGATTTTATCACTACACAAGTAATTAACCCTTATCTTTCTATGTTAGCTCAAAAGAAAGCAGAGAGCGATAAATACAATAAGGTGATAGAAGAGATCAAAGAAAGCATCGAGTTCATCACTGACGCAAATTCTGCCAATAATTTTGCTTCTCATATTAAAGAGTTTGACCACATTGGTAGTTCCTTGATAATGGCTCGTAATCTCTTTGCTGCAAAAGTTAAGTCATTGGGGCTTACTTATAATAGCGAAACTAAAACGTATAGTGATGCAGCAGCCTAAGTATCGCTTCTATGCAACTATCCTTGATGCTTTTTTGGGGTATTTGAATAGTGATATTGTTTGGGAAAAGTACTGGGAATGGAGTGAAAATCCTCCCCACACCCCTGAAGAATTTCACGAGTTGCAGTTCCAAGAGCTGATAGACCGGATCAACCGCAAACCGTTCGATAGTGAAGCTGCCGACCGTGGCACAGCTTTCAATGAAATCATTGATTGCATGGTTGAGAATCGAAAGTCAGAATCTATGCAGATTGAAAGTGTTAAACAAAAATTCGTAAATACAATTTGTAATAAACCATTTGGGTTTAATTGCAGAAATACCCATTGTGAGAATTGCTCCTTTTACAAAGAAGAAGAGCGTGAAAAGGTAATCTCAATAAAAGCAATTTATAACAATCGTGAGTTTGTATTCCCTATTTCTCTTTGCCGTGAGTTTGCTGATTATTTCAAAGGTGCATTAACACAGCAGAGGGTAGAAGCAATCCTACCGACCGCATACGGCAATGTGTTAGTTTACGGTCTAATTGATGAACTGATGCCTACCAGTGTTCATGACATCAAGACAACCGGCAGTTACACTGTAGGAAAATTCAAAGACCATCACCAGCATTTGGTTTATCCATACGCCCTGATGCAGAACGGGTCAGATGTGCGAACGTTTGAGTACAATATCGTAGAGTTTAACAAGGGCGGTTATGTGGTAGATACCTATACGGAAACATACGTTTTCAACCCGGAACGTGACATACCTATTCTTACTAATCATTGTGAGGAATTTATCCGGTTCTTGGAAGAAAACAAAAGTTTGATCACTGATAAAAAAATATTTGGAGGAGAAAATTAATGGCAAATCAAATAACTGGAAGAATAATCGAAATCGGGCAAACCGTTCAAATTCCATCGAAAAACGGTGGTTCCTCATTTACTAAACGGGAATTTATTTTAGATGCTACCACTTATGATCCTTATACAGGTGAGCGTAGCGAGTATGAGAATGTTATTCCCTTAGAGTTTTCAGGAGATAAATGTGCTGATCTTGACCGTTTTAGTCAAGGTGATGTTGTTACCGTGTCATTCGTACTACAAGGACGTTCTTGGACGAATCAAGATGGAGAACTTAAGCGTATGGCTTCTATTCGGTGCTATAAAATAGAGGCACGTGGCACTGCTACTCAATCGCCACAGGGTGCATCGGTACAACAACCGGCACCACAACCGAATTATCAGCAACAACCGCAGAACTTTCCACCTACGGTTGATGCAAATGGTAATGCAAAGGATGACCAACTTCCTTTTTAATTTCTAAATGTATGGAAACGAAGAAGTGCTTTAAATGCGGTATCATTAAACCTTTGTCAGATTTTTATCGTCATTCCCAAATGGCTGATGGTCATTTAAACAAATGCAAAGAGTGTACCAAAATGGAGGCTAAAGACAGGTATAATACTCTTTCTTTAGATGAAAGATGGATGCAAAAAGAAAGGGAAAGGAGCCGAGAAAAATTCAAACGATTGGGATATAATGGAGCTTTTCGCCAGATAAGGTCTGTATGTCCATTAGAGGCAAATATTTCCCGACGATTAAGAGTTAGGGGATATGATACAAAAGGGAAAGAAGCCCATCATTGGAACTATAATTTTCCTTATTCAATATTCCTTTTAACGCGAAAAGCCCATAGGTGCATTCATCGGTATATTGAAGTCAACTATTCTGATAAATATTGCTATACATTGGATGGGGTAAAGATAGATACAGAAGAAAAGGCCGTGTCTATCTTTTCTTCTATATTAAGGAATAATGGCTTAAATGAGGAATTAGTATTATTGAATATCTAAATTTATGCTATTCGACTTGAAGAATGAATATCAGATACCCAAGTTTAAAGAGTATGTAAACAAGCTGTTTAAAGAGCGTGCGGTGGTAGAGGTGAAGAAGAAGCTACCCAACCGCACACTTGCCCAAAATTCTTATTTGCATCTTCTTTTAGGGTATTTCGGTAGTGAATACGGTTGCAGCCTTGATGAAGTTAAGATTGATTTTTATAAGAGGACTTGCAACCGTGATTTATTTGAGAGAAAGACGATCAACAAGAAAGGTCAAGAAGTAACCTATTTGCGCAGTTCTGCCGAACTGACAACAGGTGAGATGACCTTATCTATTGATCGTTTTCGTAATTGGAGTGCAGCGCAAGCAGGCATTTATCTGCCTGCCGCAAATGAACATCAAATGCTGATTTATGCTCAGCAAGAGATTGAAAGAAACAAAGAATTTGTATAATTCCAAATAACAGCTATTTGGAAGTTTTGAAATAAAAGTTATGCGAAATGCGTAGAACTAAAGTAATCCATATCTACCTGATCTTCGAGAAGCGGAACTATTATTTCAGTTCGGTAACGGGTATATTTCGCCATTTGTCCGAGGATCAGATAGGAATTAAGTAAAGTACATTATCTCACAATACGGAGAATACTATCGTCACTGGTAGGGCTATAATCCGTAAGAGCGAGCTGTTGAGATAGCTTTGTTAACCTTTTTACCCCAGCCTGCTTGTCTGTGAAGATTGGCGGGCGAACATGGGGAGGTATTCTCAATGGTAAAGAGAGCATAAAGAAAGCGTACGAAGTGCTTTATGTATTGCAAATGCAATTATTTAGGTTCGACTCCTAAACTGCCCCACATGAAAATAACAATCACCAAACAAGAATACCAGACGATAGTCCGGTGCTTGAAAACGTCAGAAATCCTCATTAGAGGGTACAATTTGAGAGATGAAGATATGATTCGTAAAACTAGAAAGAAACTCCAAAGGAGTAAGGAGAAAGGTTGATATGACATTCGAAGAAATGAAAGCCCAGTACTGCGGTAAGAATATCCGCAAGAAGCCAAAACATGAAGAGGATGATTTGCAAAGAGCTTGTGTTTGCTGGTTCGATTTACAATATCCTCAATATAGGCTAAGGTTGCATCATTCTCCTAATGGCGGTAAACGGAATGCTATCGAAGCTGCAAAGTTTAAACAGATGGGAGTACGTGCCGGTTTCCCTGACTTACTTATGTTAATCCCTAACAAGTATTATCCTTTTATGGGAATTGAATTAAAGACTAAGACAGGGAGACAAAGCGATCACCAAAAAGCCTATCAAAAGGAATTTGATAGTATCGGAGCGAAGTATGTTATCGTTCGCTCCTTGGAAGAATTTATCGCTGTAGTAACAGATTATTTGAAATAGGATGAAGTGCCATTATGTATATGATGATGTATCAAAACAGAAAGTGCTAATACCAGGTTGTTGGGAAGTAGTAAGAAGTGACGATATAAGTAGATGTACCTGTGACTGTTCCGATGATATATCTTATGCTCAATTTGAAAGGAAGCTGTATAACAAAGAGATAGATAAACGTAATGAGATTATTAAAGGATTGCGAGAAGATATAGAATATTTAAAATCGGAACTTGATAGGCATATTAAAATGCTAGAAAAATAAGATTTTCATTTGGTATTTTGAAATTTGAGTGTATCTTTGCGGTGTTCACGCCAAGAACAAGACTTATGAAAGAGATTAACGTGCATATTTTTATGTTCGTTTGTAAGCGTAATATTGCAAAAATATAAGGCTATCAAATCCCATTGGATGCTCGTTATCTCTAACAGTGTCGGTTCTTGGCGGAACGGGAGGCGATAGCCTTTCTTGTTTTTAATAACTCAAATTTCGTTCAATGCCAAGAACCAACGAAGTCAGAGTTAAGGTGAATAATAGTAACCTTATTACATCTGCGCCCAGCAGTGCGAAAACTGTATCTTATGAAAATTTCTTAATCGAAAAGAATTGCAAGAATGAAGCTTATGCCTTCATACTATCGCAAGGATTATTTCAGCAATTCCAGGATTACCATTTTAGTCATCATTCGGATGATCCGCACAAGGATTGTCTAAAGTTCTTGTTGTCGAATATTTAAATTCTAACTAAATGGCGGAATGAGAGACTTCCGCCTGTATCGCTATTGTCTAAAATCAAATAATATGAATACTAATCAAATCTTCCAATACAACGGAAGTCCTATCACTTTTCATAAAGGTGATAATGTAATGGTAAATGCAACCGAAATGGCTAAGCCTTTCGGGAAATCGCCAAAAGATTTTTTGAAAACAGAGCAAACGAAGACGTATGTCAAAGCATTAAGCGAGGTGAGAAAAATCCTCTCGTCTGATTTAGTGCAAGTTATCTATGGTGATAATGGCGGCACTTGGATGCACGAAGATGTAGCCTTAGTGTTTGTTGAATAAAAAATAAAATTGCGATATTATGAATGCTTCAATTATCAAATTCGATTACAACGGTAATCAAATTCCTTTTGAAAAAGGAGATGATGTAATGGTGAACCTTACAGCTATGGCGAAAGCCTATCCGGAGAAGAACCTATCTACAATTGTTAACTCGCAGGAAATCAACGAGTATTGTGCATCTCTTTCCAAACTAAAAAATTTTAGTTTGGCTGATTTACTGACAGTTAAGAGAGGTGGAGACAACCCCGGCACTTGGGCGCACCGTCTTGTCGCTATCCGTGTCGCTCAAAAACTAAATTCCGATTTAGCTGTATGGGTGGATATGAGAGTGGACGAACTACTTAAATACGGTATGACCGCCACGCAGCCTACCTTGGAGCAGATGATTAATAACCCCGATCTAGTTATCAGTCTTGCCACTCAATTAAAGAGCGAACGTGAAGAGAAACAAAAGATCGTTTTAGAAAATCAGTCGCTGAAAGAACTGAACGAATCTCAACGACCTGCGGTCATTTTCACGGAAAGTGTAAAAATAAGCAATACGAATATCCTTATTTCAGATTTAGCGAAGCTTATTACGCAAAATGGACATAAAATAGGGGAAATAAGGCTATATGAATGGATGGTAGATAATGGGTATCTCATACGAAGGAAGAGATGGAGTAACTCTAAGCAGAAACATGAAAATTATTATACTCCGACCCAAAGGGCGGCAGAAATGAAACTTTTTTGGGTGTCTGAAAGAATTATATCAAATCCTGGGCATCCGCAGTTTACTAAATTTACATGTTATGTAACCGGAGAAGGGCAAGTCTATTTTATTAACAAATTTAATAAATTAAAAGTAGCATAAAATGAAAATAGATGTACGAACGGTATACCACTGTGAACATTGCAAGAAAATCTCCCTTAGTAAGGGTGCTATGACATTGCATGAGGATAAGTGTAGGTTTAATCCTCTAAACAGATCATATTGTATAGGATGCAAACATCTTTTGGTGGAAGCTGTAGAGTATAGCAACACCGATGAAGAATTTACAGGAGTAAGACCTCGTCGCAAATTCACATGCAATATAGATGGTAAGGTAATGTGTCATCCGAAGATTAGGACATTTAGCAAAGAAAGGCAAGAATTGATAATGAGTATTTCTCAAAAAATAATGCCTAACATGAATGAAGAATGTCGTTTTTATGAAGATGCGGGTATTCCTTTTTAATGTAACCAACAGGGCTACCTACCAGTAGCCCTACAACAATATTAATCATGAAAAAGAAATCAGACAAGCAAGTTATCCGCCCAGATACTTGCGCAAAATGCAATAATGGAACTATTGTTCCCACAGCCAAAGGCAATCCACGTGTTGCCTACTGTTTTATACTCAAACGGCGTTTTGTCGCTGATAGTAAGAGAAATTGTATTCATGCGTATTAATTAAACAATTATGGCTGGAAGACCTACAAAGCAGGGAATAGATTATTTCCCTATGGATGTTGGTTTCTTTACAGATGTTAAGATAAGAAAGATATCACGGGCCTGTGGGTCTCAATCTACTTCTATACTTATTTGCCTGCTGTGTAATATCTACAAGGATGAAGGGTATTACATTTTGTGGGACGAAGATTTGCCTTTTGTTATTGCTGACACAGTTGGGGTTTCCGAGGGCGCAGTAAAAGAAGTTTTGATAAAATCATTACAGGTTGGTTTTTTCGATCAGGAACTTTATGAGAAATATAAAATACTCACATCTTCTGGCATTCAAAAGAGATTTCTTCTTGCTACTTATCAACGCAAAGAAACGACTATTATCCCCGAATATTTAATTAATTGTGCAAACAATTCAATTAATTGCACAAATAATTCAATTAATCATAGCGATAATGAACAAAGTAAAAGTAAAGTAAAAGTAAATAGAAAGAAAAGAAAAGAAAAGGAAAATAATAAAGAAACTTCTCCTAACGGAGAAGAAAAGAAAGACGAGCTTTCTTTGTCCCACTCCCAAAAAAATGATTGGGTAGGTTTGATGAATTGGTATAATAGCTTGTTTAGAGATAAGCTTCCGGCTATAAAATCAATGACCGAAACACGGAAGAAAGCAGTTAAAGCACGTATAGCCCAATACGGCAAAGAAAGCATTAGAACTGTATTTAACCTTGTGCTTCAAAGTTCTTTTCTCCTCGGGGGCAATGACCGCAACTGGAAATGTGATTTTGATTGGATATTTAAACAAGCTAATTATACAAAGATACTGGAGGGAAATTATAATGGAAAACGAGCTGATACTGCGACAACAAGAAGGGAGTCAGTTAGCCGCCTTAAGCAACTCGCCGGAGCAATACTGCAAGGCGCTGAATCCAAGAAGGATTGAAGACGTATTTCTTTCCCATGAACCTTTGATTGGGACTATAATTAAGAATCTTGGAGAGACAAAAGCTCGTGCAGCAGTAGTATATCTACTAGCTGACGCATTAGAATTCTTCAATGCAGCAGAAACGATGTCTGATGTCCAAGTTGCAATGACCGTAGATCTGATTATTGAGGAATATGCATACATGAAACTGGACGATATCAAGTTGTGCTTTAAAAATGCTATGAAGATGAAGTATGGCAAGATATATAATCGCATTGACGGTCAAGTTATTATGAGCTGGTTTAAGGAATACAATAAAGAGCGTTGCTCTACTGCTGATAATCAGTCGTATAACGAACATAAAGCTCACAATGCAGAAGAAGCCAAGCCGACGAATGGCTTGTTTTATGAGGAATATCGTGCTGAACTTGAATCAAGAGCTAAAGATGGCGATGAAGAAGCTATAAAGGCTTTGGAGCTTTCCAACAATATATCTGAAATGCTATGTCAAAGAAAGTTTGTCAAGCAAAAGGAGAATCTTGATAAGTTTTACACGTCAGATAGCAAAAGAAATGTTTAATGTTATAACACATAAATCATGCTAATAGGAACAACAAATCTTAATACGACTCTCAACCTGACGTATGTGTTGACAGATGTCGTAGAAACTCTTCTCCTTGACATGAGAAGTGAAATGAAAAAACAGGGCTATGATTTGCGTTACGATGCCAAGCACAATTTCAACACGGCGATAGCAGCTATACGCCGGCTGAAGCAAGATGTAGACAAGACCCAGCTTTCTACTCAGGAGAACTTCGGAAACGACTCAGACTGTCTCCTTGCCTTCATCAAGCTGCTGATAGATCGCTGCGGTGACGACGACAAGGAAGAGGTAGCAGAAAAATTGGCTAAATGCGGTATGGTTGTAGTACAAAATGAAACATTCTATGTGGAACCCAAGAAAGAGGATCAGTCGTCCTAAATACTCATATGCTCCCATCGGTAGCCGGTGGGCAGTTTATCACTGGTTGGAGATAGGAGATATCCTCGAGGTAGACAAGGTTGGTGAATTCCCCACCAGTGAAGAAGCACGCAAAGAATGCTACCGGCTTAACGGCTGGAAATATGAAGAACCTGAGAAGAGAAAAAATAACCTCAAATATTAATAATTTAATTTTTTTACATTATGAATGAAATTTATTGGATGACCGTAGTTGGTAACCTGTCCACCGCCTTGATGGTCGTATGGATTGTAGCTTTGATAATTGTCCTTGGTATGTTGCTTGTCCTGGCAGCTTCGGAGGGTGATGTAATCGATGATGAGGACAGCGCACACATATTCTTCAAATGGTTGAAGCGCTTTGTTGTCTGTGGTGTAATAGCGGCAATGGCGAATATTTTCATTCCGACGACCAAGGAGCTGCTTTATATCTATGGTGTCGGTGGCACGATTGACTATATCAAGACGAATGATACGGCAAAGCAGCTTCCGGACAAGTGTATCAAAGCGCTTGACCGTTTTGCAGATAAATATATTGACGAACCTGAAAAAGACAAATAATTATGGGAATGCACACATGGTTTGAATGTAAGATCCGTTACGAAAAGGTAATGGAGAACGGAATGCAGAAGAAAGTAACTGAGCCCTACCTGGTAGATGCTCTCAGCTTCACAGAAGCGGAAGCACGGATAATAGAAGAGATGACTCCCTTCATCTCTGGAGTGTTTACTGTTTCTGATATCAAACGCGCCAACTATAGCGAAATATTCCCCAGCGACGCAGAGTGTGACGACCGCTGGTTTAAATGTAAACTGTGCTACATCACATTGGATGATAAGAGCGGAGCCGAGAAAAAGACAAGTACCTATGTGTTGGTACAGGCTTCGGACCTCGAACGGGCGAAGAAGAACCTTGATGCCGGCATGAAAGGCACAATGGCAGACTATCAGGTGCCCTCAGTAGTAGAAACAGCTATCATGGACGTATATCCTTATACGGCTGACAAGGATGCCAAACCTGAATCGGACGAAAAGAAAAAGGAGGAATGAGTAATCCAAAGGTAGTTGCAGTCCTGCTCATTGTATGTGGGCAGGACTCCCTTAACGATCCGGAAGAGATGATGAGTAAAATTGACATGGAAGATGATCTACTGCAGATTAAGATGCGTGACATCGAATATGAGATAGATTCCTTCAGGCAAGAAGAGAATAAAAGAATGCACTACGGCTGGCATACACGTGACAATCCTTTCCATCCGCAAGATTACAAACGAGAGATCATCTGGCACCACATCAGGAGCCGGTGTTTTTAAAAAGAATTTAATAACAATAGAGAAATGAATATTGGATTATTGGCTGTGGATAGCAATTATCCTAATCTTGCCTTGATGAAGATAAGCAGCTATCATAAGGCAAGAGGTGACAAAGTTGATTGGTATAATCCTTTCGATCATTATGATAAAGTTTATATGGCTAAAGTATTCAGTTTTACAGAGGATTACCGGCAATGGATAACTAATGCTGATCAGATCGAGAAAGGTGGTACAGGTTATGACATAAAAAAGGTTCTTCTACCGGAAATTGATAGAATGATTCCTGATTACGATCTGTATAATGTTGATAAGAATTTGGCTTATGGCTTTTTGACAAGAGGTTGCCCTAACAAATGCAAATGGTGTGTAGTTCCTGCCAAAGAAGGCAAGATTACCTCATACATGGATATTGAAGAGATAGCTGTCAATGGTCGCAAAAACATAATCCTTATGGATAACAACATACTTGCATCCGACTACGGTTTGCAGCAGATTGAAAAGATTATCTCCATAGGAGTACGTGTAGACTTCAATCAAGGTTTAGACGCCCGCTTAGTGACAGATGATATTGCCCGGTTGCTTGCTCGTGTTAAATGGATTAAGCGTATACGGTTCGGTTGTGATACACCAGCCCAGATTGCCGAATGTGAACGGGCTACGGCTTTGATTGATAAGTACGGTTACAAAGGCGAATACTTCTTCTACTGTATTCTGCTGAATGACTTTAAAGAATCGTTTGAGCGTGTCAATCATTGGAAGAACAAAGGTGGTCGGTTCTTGCCGCATCGTCAGCCTTACCGGGACTTAAATAATCCTCGTCAAATTATTCCTCAATGGCAAAAGGATTTAGCCGGATGGGCTGATAAGAAATGGATATTTAGAAGTTGTGAGTTTAAAGACTTTATCCCGCGAAAGGGATTTGTTTGTAGTGAATATTTTAACTGATAACAAAACAGAAAGGAACTAACTATGGGATTTACAACAGCAGCGTTTATACGCAAAAATACACCGGAGCTCCGGAAGAAGTTGGAAGAGTTGGGATATATCAAAAACTCCCCTAAGTGGACGGATGATTGCAATATAATATGGGCTTATCAATATTCAGAAGAAAAGGGATTTGATACTCCCCACTATGTAATTGCGAACGCTTTTGATATTCCTTTTGATAAACATAGCCGTTTATGTGGAAAATTTATTGATTGCGGAACCAACGAGAATCTTTTCTTAGCCATAGCCGCATTGAGAGACGATACAGACAACAACCAAATGTTTATCAACGGCAAAGGAGATTGGGGGATATGTCGTGATAATACAGAATACGGTGGATTATCGGGCATAGACTTTTACGGAATGCCTAACGACCTTAATGTGGACAATTATCATAAGGCTACAGTAGAAGAGCTAATAGAACACTTTAAAGGAAAGGAGGAAATATGAAGAATATTAAAGATTTAACAATCAAAGTAACTTATCGAGTTGGACTTGGAAATGTTGAAGTCCCTGATGAAGTTTATAATGAATTAGCTAAAGCCTATGATGAAGGTGGTGATGTACCTGAATGGGATGATGAGCTTGAAAACGCAAAAGAATGGCTTAGTGATAATATTCGAGAAGCGGATGCAATGGAATGGGAATATGAGATTGATGATTTTCAAAATGAATAATTAAAAAAAATAAATTATGAAACAGACATTAGAAGAAGCCGCTAAACAAGGAGCTGAAGGATATAATATAGTTGGACAAGTTATTTATAAGTCCGGATTTAAAGCTGGCGCAAAATGGGAGAAAGAACAAGCAATTGAAATCCTTTCCTCCGTTTTAGAGAATTGGGTACATGGCGGTGATGCAGACTGTATCATTGCGGAGTTTGAAGAAAAATTAATGCACAAATAATAACGGATTAGAGAGAAAGGAGGAATAGCCATGCCAGCAAATGAAGTATTAGACTTAATTATCAAAATTGCATTGTTTTTTATTAATGCTACAACCGTTGCCATTATCTTAATCATGATAAGCAAATGGCATGGGCGCATGGAGAATAAGCTGAACGATATACAAATGTATATTCAGCATGTAACGGACCGTAACGACATTGCATACATCAATATGCTTGAAAGCCTCAAAAGAGAGCTTATAAAGGCTGAACGTTACGAAGATGTAGAAGGGATAAGCAAGTGCATTGAACAGGAATACGGTCGTCTTAAAAGAAAGATAGATGATCAAAGTAAAAACGAAAGCGATAATAGGAAGGAGGAATCATGAAGAAGATAATGTTTAACGATAAATTTTCCCTAACACAAGCTGTATTAGAAGGTCGGAAGACCATGACGAGAAGAATAGTTACTTATCCTTTAAAGTTTAGAGGTGTAAACGTTGCAGGATATTTTGTTTGTAAGAGACCTTCTGGTGAAGTCACTGAAATATGTATGTATGACGAAGATGAACGTATGATTGATGGCGGACAAATTTTCCCCAGATATAAAGTTGGCGAAATAGTCGCCATTGCACAAAGCTATAAAGATTGTGGTAATATGCCCGATTTTGGATTGGACGAAGATGGATATCCTATAATGCCAAAGAGAAGCGGTTTCTTTAACAAGATGTTTGTAAAGGCAGACCTAATGCCACATCACATCCGTATTACAGAGGTGAAAGTGGAACGCCTACAGGACATATCGGAAGCGGACTGTTTGAAAGAAGGGATTATAAAATATACTAAAGACGGAACAGTTTTTAAATATGATTTATCAGACAGATTTGAGATGTTTAGTTGGCAAGATATGAAAAGAAGTCCTAGAGAAGCCTTTTCTGCCCTGATAGATAAAGTCTCAGGCAAAGGAATGTTTGCATCTAATCCTTATGTATTTGCTTATGAATTTGAATTAATAGACTAAGATTATGAACCAAAGAATAGACAATAACCTTCTGGCGGAATGCTTGAAGGCTGCAATGAAGGTAGAGTATATAAGCAACAGCAGGGAGCTTAAGATGTACACCTATGCTCTGTACAACGCTCATATGTGGGCGAGAAAAGCAAAATAAAAGAGGACCACCGAACCACCAGATAGATCCTCTTTTCTCAATTCATAGTACAAATATACTGTTAATTTCTAAACTATAGTACTATGATCGAGCAAATTTCAGAAGCTAAATCTATTAGAGAGCTTCAAATGTCATTGTCTCAAAGAAAAGATTTAATATCCACTCCTGTATTAACCAGTCTTATTCACATTGAGCACATATATTCAATGTTTAATTATATAGAATCGTACAGAAATTCTAAAGCGATTAAGGGAAGTGTTATCCAAAAAAAACGTTTTTGTTTTGTTATTTTGCGTCTGTATTCTCCTGCTACTATATTATTTGATGAACAACTTCCCAAAGGGCTTAGAAAAGGAATAGCAAAAGCTATTAATGTAAATTGCCTACCATCAATTTCGCACTATTGCGATAGTGTTATTTCTTACTATAAGACTTATAAGGATTTTAGGGAAGAACTGGATTACCTTTACACTGAGATTATGTATCATTTGGAGGCTGAAAAAATAATAAGCTAAAAACATGGCGAAATTATCTGTTAAGCAAGAAAACTTCTGTAATTACTACCTCGAGTGCGGTAATGCGTCTGAGGCTTATCGTCGTGCGTATTCCTGCTGTAGCAAATCAGATAAGGCTATTGGAGTTGATGCATTTAAGTTGCAAAATAACCCTAAGATTGCCCTAAGAATAAGGGAGCTCCAGGAAGAACAAAAAAGTAAATCTGATATTACTAAGGAAAAGATACTATATGAATTGTCAAGTATCGCTTTTTCCTCTATTGCGGATATGCACAACAGCTGGATAGAAAGAGCTGAATTTGATAAACTTACTCCAAGGCAAAAGTCTGCTATAAAAAGTATAGCAACAAAGATTTTAAAAAAGAATATTGGCACAAGTGATGATCCAGAAATTGTGGATGTGGAATATGTGAAAATAGAGCTTCATGATAAATTAAAAGCCATAGAACGCATTTGTAAGATGTTAGGTTGGGATGCGCCGGAAAAGATGGATGTTACTTCTAACGGATCGTCAATAGCTCCTCCAGCTAACGTTAATGTCAATGTGGTTTATAATAAAAAAGAGGATTTGGAACTGCAGGATAAGCAAACTAATTTGAATAATAGTGGGAGTTGCTGAACTAAATATAAATTGCACACCTGTTTTTCATAGGGCCATGTCTGCTTTGGAGAGTAACAGGTTTAATGTCTATGTATTCGAAGGGGGATCACGCTCATCAAAAACATATTCACTTATACAATTTTTTATTGTTTATGCAATAAATAACTGGCAACGTTCAAATAGAATCGTAATTGCTAGAAAGAAAGGGACATGGCTATCTTCAACAGTGTGGACCGATTTTAAGAACATACTTCTTGAAACGGGATTATACAATGATTGCAAGATTAACAACACCTTAAAAACGATACAAATGTATTCTACTTCATTTGAGTTTGTGGGGCTTGATGATGTTCAAAGGCTGCATGGTCTGACTTCTGATATATTTTGGATAAATGAGGCGATGGAAGCTTCTAAAGATGATTTTGACCAGTTAGAACAAAGATGTGCGCGGTTTTCAATACTTGATTATAACCCTTCGGCAGAAGAGCACTGGATATATGACAATGTATGTACACGTGAAGATTGCTACTTTGATCATTCAACGATGTTGGATAATCCATTTATTCCAGCCAATATGAAGCGCAAGATTGAATCATATGAACCTACAGAGTATAATTATTCGCAAGGGACTGCAGATAAGAGAAAATGGCTTATATATGGATTAGGAAAGAGGTCTAAGATCGAAGGTCTTATCTTTGAGAACTATACAATTATTAAAGAAGTACCTATTTGGGTAAAACGCAGGTGGTATGGGCTTGATTTTGGATACTCAAATGATCCTACTGCTTGTTCTGAAAATGGCTTTTTAGATAATGCTATTTATATAGATGAAAAATTTTATGAAACAAACCTTCTTTCTACTGATATCATCAAGAAGTTTAAGAGGATGCCTAGATTGAAAATATGGTCAGAAAGCGCTGATCCACGTTTGATCGCTGAAATATATAATGCGGGATTTAATATACAACCAGTCGAAAAATATCATGGATCGGTAGAAGCAGGAATCGATTTTATGAAATCAAAGAAACTGTATATAACCGAGAATTCCATTAATGCTAAAAAAGAATTGGATAATTACACGTATCAACAGGATAAGAATGGCAAATGGCTTAACGTTCCTGTAGATGATTATAATCATATTATTGACGAAGTGCGCTATTGTTGTATGATGGAATTGATGGGAAGAAAGCAGGTTTCAAAAGGTTTAGAAGCGTTTAATCATTAAAAATATATAGCTATGACATTAGAGGACATTTTAGCACTAGAAGATGTAGATCAGAAGATCGGATATTTAAAAAAAGGACGGAGAACAGAGGAACCTAACACCTGTGAAAACTGGAAAGATTGGAATGCTGATTTGCATGAAATCATTGTGGATAAAGAAAAATATCCTGATATAGAAATTGTGGAAGAAAAAGGAAGAGAAGAATGGGATGATACTAACGGCAAAAGCATTACCATTCCTCCTAAAAAACGTACAGAACCGTGTAACCGTATTTCTATTCCGCTGGAGCAAGATATAACTAATATTCAAACAGCATTTACAGTAGGAACTGAACCTAAAATGGATTGTTCTCCATCTAATGAAAGCGAAAAAGGTCTTTTTTATGCAATTCAGCAAGTCCTCAAAAAAAATAAAATTCAATACCAAAACAAGCGTATAGTTCGTTCATGGCTGTCTGAACAGGAATGTGCCGAATATTGGTATGCGGTAAAAGATGATTCTTTTTGGCTCAAATTTTGGAATAAGATACAAAAAACTTTTGGGGGTAAGGTGAGACCTCAAAATAAACTGCGTAGTGTCATCTGGTCTCCTTTTAGAGGAGACAAACTCTATCCGTTCTTTGATGATGCGGGAGACTTAGTTGCTTTTTCTCGTGAATATAAGAAGAAGGATTTAGATGATGTAGAAATTGTTTGTTTTCAAACAGTTACTTCCAGTCATGTTTACCATTGGGAGAATACAAATGGATGGGAAGCTGTGGAGGAAAAATCCTTCCGGCATGGTTTTAGAAAACTCCCTGTATTGTATGGTTATCGTCCGGAAACTTACTGTCATAAAATAAAGACTATACGTGTACGAATCGAAAAGATATTATCTAGCTATGCCGATTGTATAGATTACCATTTTTTCCCGTATTTAATGCTTTTTGGTGATGTCTCTAACTTCACAGGGAAGAAACGCAACAGGATCATACAATTAACAGGAGCAAAAGCGAATGCTCAATATCTGACCTGGAACCAAGTTCCGGATACGGTTAAGCTGGAACTTGAAGGGCTTACTAACAAAGCATACGATTTAACTAACACTCCGCGAATATCTCCACAGGAGTTAAAAGGGCTTGGCAATGCTATTTCAGGAAGAGCTTTTAGATACATCTTTATGGGTGCACATATGGCTGTTTCGAATCACGCAGAAGTAATAGGGGAGTTCTTTCAGCGTAGAATCAACTTTCTTGTGTCTGCTTTAGCTGATGTCAATCCTTCGGAGTTCAATAAAGCTTCACAGACTATCGACATAGACGTAGACTTGGTCCCATATATGATTGATGATATTGACGAACGGGTAACAACGGCAGTTAGCGCAATAAATGGTAAGGTTTGGTCTCGGAGAGAAGGTATATTGTTTGCCGGTAATGCCGAAAGGGTAGACGAAGTTCTAAAAGAGATCGAAGAAGAGGAAAAAGGGGAAAAGGAATCAGACAAACAGACCAAAAATGAGACTACTTAGTCAGAAAAATCACGGGGATTATACAAAAATAAGAGGAAAAATAGGACAATCCTGCCTCGAAGCAAGGGTGGGGTTGTCCTGCCTCGAAGCAAGGGTGGGGTAACAATATTTTACAGAGTGAGGCATGGTGGAAATTTGTGTATTGATATTTTACCAAACAGCCCACTTGAAAGTGGTAAGGTTATGGTAAGGGTAATTAAGCAATAACGGCAAGATTACGGCAAGGCCTTTTGATATATCTTAGAATTTTACAAATCCTTCTATTCTGTAAGGCTTGAATACAACACCTTCTCCATTCTTGTTATTCTCAATTGTTTCACCTTCAAAAATAACAGCCTTACATCCTTTAGAGTAATAAGCAAACATGTTTGCATATCTGGCAACCTTTCTCTCAATCTCTGACTTAGAAAGTCCTACTAAGTCGATTGAGAATCCACACAGACCCGCAAGCTCTACAGCTTTATCCATGCTGCCTGTTTTAAACAAAGAGGTTCCTCTTCTCAGATCACCTTCAGCGTCTTCTGTAAAACGAAGGAAGTACTCATTGCAAGGATTAATATTAATATTTGATGTTTCAACTGATTCAGATTCTTCTGCCTCTTCAAACTCAACAACAACTTCATCATCACCTTTTAATGAATCAATTGCTTCAAGGATAATAGAAGTAGCAACCTCATCTCTTGTATTATCATAGATAGACTCTTCATTCTCAACATCAAACTCGTATTCTTCAGAAGTCTTACGATTGCGACAGCCTTCGATGATATTCCCTCTTACTCCGAAGAAGATGTTTTCACCTCTTTCTTTAGCGATTGTTTTTGCTGCTTCTACGATTTCGTTGATGTTTAAAGTCTTCATATTTTTTTTTATTTTTTATTACTTTATCTCTTATTTTGATGTTACAAAGATAAGTATTGTTGTGATACGCTCCAAACAAAACAGAAGAAATATTGTGATTTACTACATCTTTTAACGATTAAAGGAGTAATTGTTACCTCCTCTTATCTACTCCAGAATTGTTGATGATCCGGTAAATCGTCTGTTCAGACTTTACGCCGGTTTTTGACATTATCTCTTTAATCTTTCCTCCTGACAGATACAGATCTATCACCTGTTTTTCCTGCTCTTCAGTGATCTGTTTTCCGTTCCGGAGAGGGATCTCCCTTCTCCTTAAGATCGCCATCACGGTTGTCTGGGAGATGTTAGCATACGTCGCTATCTTTCTAAGTGTCCAGCCATCCTTATATTGCTGACAAACAAGCAGTTCTTCTCGGTCTGTGATAATCTTTCCTCTTTTTTTACTCACTTTTTCCATGTTGTTTATTTTTTTGTTTTACAAAGAATTTACAAGCAGTCTGTACGCAGACTCTTTGGCCGCCAAATGCTTATCTTCGTTTTCATCGTCATCACACCAATCCCAGATCTCAGAGTCCGTACAATGCACTGAGATACCCAAACCGCTTAATACATACTGTCCGTAACCTGTTTTCTCGATAGTAATTGCCTCGTTGTTAAATTCAAACGTCTTCATAATCTTTGTTTTTATATTGTTATTACTTTATCTCTTATTTTGATGTTACAAAGATAGTAATTGATGTGATATGCTCCAAATAAAATAGGAAAGATATTGTGATTTACTACATTATTTAACATTGGGGCATAAAAAAGGGCAGCCCTAAAGCTACCCTTTCCCGCTGATTGGCGTCAACTTCAGTGCCGGACCGAAATCCCCTGACTTAATTAAGCATATTGGATATTTTGATTAATTTCTTTACAAATTCTTCTTCGTCTTCGAATCCGGAACAAGCGAAGTCCCGGAAAGCTCTGATAACCTTCATGCATGCAACTCCCTCGATAGGCTTGTATTCGCACTCGAAAGTGCTCATTCGTGGAATCTCAATCAAAGAGAATCTGTACCTTTGCTTCTTGCTGAACTTGAATCCGTTAGGATAATACTTGTCTGCCAGCTTCCTTATCCCTTCTACGAACAATTCTTTTGCGTATTCCTTGCTGTTTTCCGTGTAGCGGGAATATTCCCTTACGAACGGGATTATCTTTGAAATAAAAGCCGGAAATGTGGCTTCCTCGAATGGCATATAGCTCTGTACTTCGTTGTATATCTTATTTATCTGTCTACTTTGCTTCGATGTGAAATAATTCTGTTTCATAACTTTTTGATTTTTCGTGTATTCTTTTGATTTTTCAATGCAGTTGTTCGGAATTTCCGAATAACCACACACCGATGTCACACCAGTGTTACACCCAGGTGTACACCTAGGGGTAAATTATGCAACAATATTAAGTAGCATTTAATAGCGTGAATTAATTACGCTATTAAATACCACTTAATAGCATATGGAAAAGAGGATTAGGCGGCTCTTTCATCTTTAAATATCTTATGAAGGAAAGCCCTCCCTAATTCAGTCCATACGGTTATCGTATTGGTTCCTATACTTCCGTCTGATCGAGTGAACTGACTTGTTCTTGTTTTCGTGTACCCGTTTTCACTATATCTAGCTGTTAACATCCATTGCCCGGACTGGTAAAACATGACTCCCTTTCCTTTTAGAGACTTGTGAAGCTGCTCGGCTGTTCTCAATGACAGTTCCTTCGCCATCTGGGTAGATGTGTAGGTGTTGACTGATTGAAGCACATTATCTACATATTGCACTTTCGGGACTGTTTGTTTGATTTCGTTCGCAAGGCAGGCATTTTGTTGTTCAAGCATCGCTTTCTCCGCTTTGGCTTGTTCCAGGCGTTTGCTTAGTACTTGCATGGCGTAGGCTATTGCTTCGTCGTCGTTTGAAACGGTGGTTACCCCAGTCTTTAAAAGCTCTTTAATGCGGTCGTTGCACCATAAATAGAAATCTGGAGACAGCCATTGAGCGAAAATTAGTGCTAAATCTTCATACAACCAAGTTCCTTGATTGTTACCACCTTGATTTACAATAACTAAGCCCGTTGCGGGAATTCCCGTTTTGGCTGATAATGAGATAATTAGCTCGTTAGTCTGTTTCAACGAAAGCCAATCATTTGTACGTTTATTGAATGGCTTTGCCATTTGTGTGGCGTTAATCATTGTATTTTCGCCACTCATAAAAGAAATTTGACTACCTTTGTAGTCGTAAACTACTGGATTGTTCATATAATTAAGTTGTTTACAGTGAGCAGGTGCTGCGAACGCCTGCTCACATTGTTAATAATAGGTTAGCACATAAAAAACTTATCATTGTCGTCACCGAACATCTTGTATCCGGCAAACAGGCTTAAAACGATGATTGTCATTTCTATCATATCCGTATATTTTAATAGTTAATCTCCTACGTAATGTGCGCCCATGTAACCTCTGCTACTAGGATTATAGATTTCCCCCGAGAAGTTATATCTTACCACCTCTGCCGGTCTACTGTTTTTAAGAGATTCTTGTCTCTTTTCCTCTTCAGCTTTGCGTTTTGCGTCCGCTTCCTGTCTGGCTACGTCCAATTTGGCAAGTCTCCAAGTTGATTTTAGGACCTCGCCGAAGGTTTTACCTTGCTTCTTGCCTACATACTTGTAGGTTCTATGTGCGGTGCGCATTATTTCTGATAAGTTGTAGCGTTTCATATATATATAATTCTATTATTTCACGTATGTGTTATTAACTACGATGCAAATATAACACATATGTGAATATTAAGCAAGAAAAAGAAAGATTATTTTTCATGTATATGTGAATTTTATCGTATTTCTTTCCACATATACATTAAATTATATATATTTGCCTCAAAATTTAAATATAACGTTTATGTTAAGAGTAAAAGAAATAGCAAAAGAAAAAGGATTGACTATGGCAGACGTAGCTAAAAGAATGAATATGTCTCAATCAGGATTATCTATGGCATTAAATCGAAACTTGACATTGGATGTGTTGAGTAGAATAGCTGATGCATTAGAAGTAGAGATACCAGACTTATTTGAACGTAAAAAAGAGGAAGAAAACACTATAATCTGCCCCAAATGCGGTTCTAAGTTTAAATTAATCGAGTAAAATTTGCTTTTTTGTGTGTTTGTATGTTATTTTGTTGCATTGTATAACTAAAACACACAAAGTTATGGAAGGAATTGCACTATTTGTATCTATTGTAATCATCGTATTCGGTGTATTACAGATTATTTTGTTTTTTAAGTTATGGGGAATGACTAATAATGTTGCTGAAATAAAGCGCATTCTGAATAATAAGAAGGAACAAGATATGGAAATTGGTAAAACAGTCATTGCTGATGGTATAAAGGAAGGAGATCTTGTAGTTGAATTAAAGACGGAAAGGCAGATGAGGGTGGAGAACATTACAAATGATGGGAAATTTGAATGTAAAGCATCGGGAATGATTGTTGGAGTTTTTAAAAGAAATGAGATAGAATTGTTTAATAAATACTGGGATAAAAAATAATATTTTCCCGCCCCGTTCCAATTAAGGTTCGGGGCTTTTTATTTTCCAGAAGTTAAATTTTCATATTGCATTGAAATATCTTCCTAAAAGCTTGTTTAATTACCAAATGGTTATTATCTTTGTGGTGTCATAAGAATCGCGATCTTTATATGACTGATGAAGAAGAGCTAAAGGCTCGGATTGAAGCTGCGGAGCAAGACCTAAGCTTCTTTTCCCTCCATTGGGATGCAATAAGGGAAACTGATTGGATTTCAGAGGAGGAGCTTGAAGAAGGAATCAATGATGCGCTAGACGATTTGATTGATGCCAAAAACAAGCTGAAAGAAAAAGGTAGTCCCCCATAAGGGGCTACCATTTTCTCTTTAACTTATAAAAAATAATGCGTATGAATGCAAAGGAAGAACTTAAAAAGTGGAAAGATGATTTTGCTAAGGCAAAGACCGAACAAGCAAAATTAGAGCACAAGAAACGCTTTAATACGTATGTGAACTCTTTATCATCTTCTGAAAAAAAAGAATTTCTTATTGAATTTAAAAAGGGTGTACAACAGGCTGTAGATGAAGCAAAAAAACTGGCTAAAATTGCAGAAAGAAAAGAAAAACTAGATAAAGTGTTGGATTTTGCTTCAATGTCTTATATCGCAGAGCATTACTTTGGGAAGACTCGTCAATGGTTGTATCAACGTATAAATGGGAATATAATCAATGGTAAGCCGGCTGATTTTACTCCGGAAGAGCTTAAAACCTTATCATTTGCGCTGTCTGAACTTGGCAATATTATGAAGGATACTTCTTTGTGTATAATGCGATGATTGTCTACGATCTAGACTTTTCGGAATTAACTTTGTAGTCCACCTCCCTAACCAGTCTTCGCCCGCCGGAAGGTGGGCGTTTTTGTGTTCCTGAAAAGTTAAATCGAGCGTTGTTTTAATCAATTTGCTAAGTAAATTGTTTCATTAATAAATTGTTTGCTATATTTGTACAATAAAACATCATCGATAGAACAAAAAGTTAATGAAATTTGATAATGATATGATTGATAAGTTAGCAAAGAAGGCAAGTCCCTTAAAAATGACCCCTCTTGGAGAAGTTTTATTTGAGAAATCATCAGCCAAAAAAACAATAGATAATAATATTGATTTTTTAATTAAGGAACTAGAAGATATAAACCCTCAAACAGCTTATGATGTGGAGGAAGAAGCACTAAGTTATCTTTTGAGAAACATGGGAAATGAAATGTTTGCTGATATAAAGAAATTTCTTTATTATTCCCCTGATACAATTCAATTAAAAGATCCTTCTTCTGGAGAAGATAAAGATGTGAGGCTTTCAATGCAATCTATAATCAAGCTAATGAGCATATATCTTAGAGATTTATATTTAAAGAAACACTCTAATATCGTATAATATATAAAGGCGGACTAACATCCGCCTTTCTTTTTGCCTTTTCCTTTATTCCCCAATCTATTTCTTACTTCTCACCACCATTATCGCCAATTGTCTCTCTGTTTTATGAAAGAAATGTCTATTTTGTAACTATTCGCAAAGTGTTATTTCTCTTTCACGGAAATACTTATAAATCTGCGTTATAGAGCTTAATTTTATGCTGTTGAAATTAAAATTAAATTCATACAGTATGAAAGAAAAAATCTTAGTAGCACTAAAAACGAAGTATAAAACCTTTGGGTTTGGTGATAAAGCGTTTGACGGGGTGGCTGACTACTTATCTAAAACCGTAACTGAAGAAAGCCAAATAGAAACTGCTACTAGCGGGGTCGAAGGGCTTTTGAAGGCTTTTCAAGGGGACATTGATACTGTTAGAAACGAAAAAACGGGTCTACAAAAACAATTGGACGAATTGAGAAAGAAAATCGAGAATCCAGCTCCTAATCCCAATCCTTCTCCAGACGAAAAGAAAGAAGATATGGCAACTCTGATTGCAAATGCGGTAAGCATGGCTGTTAAGCCTCTTTCTGATAAGCTCGCTCAATTTGAAACCGAGAAGGCACAAGCCACACGTCAGGAGCAGGTCATTGCAAAGGCTAAGGATTATGGTATTCCCGAAAACCTTGTTCCTATGTTGAACATTCCAGAAGATGCTGACTTGGATAATTACTTCAAGGACGCAAAACAAACGTTTGCCAACGCAGGATTTCAAGATGTGAGAACTCCCGAGTCAGGTAATGGTGGGCAGAACGATGCCAACGATATTGCAAGCCTGATAAATAAGGGTACAGAAGAAATTAAAAACTCTAAACAGGATTAATTATGCCAGCAGGTTTTAAGTATGATTTAAAGCCAATTGAAGCATCAATGCCAGAAATGTGCCGTTTTGAAACGGTATATCGTTATTCTGGTGGATTCAATTTGGATATTTCGAATTTAACAGGGGTTGCGCAAATTCCGCCTCTTACCCCTTTGGTTCTTGATTTTGTAAAACGGACGGCAAAAGCTGTTATTAATGTTGAAGTAGCTGAAAAGATTACTGCCGGTTCTACTTCTTTGAAAATCAAGAAAAATTCTCTTGCATACAATGGTATGCATATTGGTAATGGAACAAATGGTGGTACTATTGAAGCTATTGACAAAAGCAATGCAGAATACGACACCGTTACACTTGCAGCTTCTCCAACGCTTGCCGCCGAGAAGGGTGCAGTATTATTTGAAGCTACTGCAGTAGCTGGGAAAACGGCAAAAGCAACGGCTACAGCATTAAACTATGCGTGGACTAAAGTCGAAGCAGGTGCGACTGTAGGTGCTATTGGTCAAGCATATGAGATTAGACCGACAAGACTCATTGTTCCTGTCTCCGATAAGGATAAAGAGACTCTGGGTGACAGATTTATGTTCACTTATTAAAGAAAGGAGGAACTATGTATTTGACTATTCAAACGTTACTAAATGATCCCGGAGTTGTAAAAGCGGTTATTGACCGCGTTCAGGCTCTAAAATTAGATCAGATATTCTGGAAAAAGCACCTTGATTTTGAAGAAACAAAATCCCGTGTGTTCAAAACATATTTGGGCACAGTAACAGGTGTTACCGCCGGTTCTGTAATTGATCGCAATTCCAATAAACCTTTGAGGGAACGCAAATCTCTAGGTTCCGGTTATGGCGAAGTAGCTTATCTAGGAGACCGCTATCAAATGGATAACGATAGACTAGATATGCTGCAAGAACTAATCAATAAGTTCAATCAGGCAAAGACTGCTGATCAACGGGCAGCATTGGACGATATTATCAATTATATTGTAGACGATATGCGTCAAGTTATGCTTGCTCCCCACAAACGTATGGATATTGTGGACGGTGATCTTCGCTCTGACGGAAAAGCGTCTGTCAAGGTAGATGATAATCCGCAAGGAATTGAAATGCTTGATATGGTACTTCCTGTTCATCGCATCACTCCAGAAGTGAAAGATAAGTTAAATTTTGTACGTTATCTCATGGAAAAGGTTGTAGAATTACGTACAAAGTTTGGCATGTTTGTATCTATGGAGATGTCTCGTAAGACTTTCATCAACAGTATTGTTGGTGCAAAAGATTTCGGCGAATTCTATAAGCAAAGCTTTGACTCTAAAGAAGTACAACTATCTGCCGGACTTATGTCTAGCGAGATGGCTACGACTATCTTCAGGGGATTGGGATTGCCTCCTATTGTTATCAATGAAGATTTGGTGGAGCTGTCAGATGGTTCTTTTAAACAGGTATTCAAAGACAACCGTATTTCTTTATTTACCACGCCTAAGCAGGGAAAGATGCGCTGGCATACTCCGTATGAAATTACTGATCCAATTCCGGGAAAGGCCTATACTCGTTCGGAAGGTGGTATGTATATTTCTAATGTACGTACAGATGAAGGCCGTTTTATGGAATATGGTGCTGAATGGATTCCGGAATATACGGCTCCAAACAAGATCGTTATTCTCGACCTTGACACCATGAATGCGTAAATATGACAACTGGTGACTACATAAAACAGAAGTTTCAGACCTTCGGCATTCAATTGTCGGAGGCTGACTTATTTGAAATCATTCTTTCATCCGGAGAGGTGGACGAGGTTGATAAAGACACTATTGATACAGTAGCAGTTGCTATTGCTCGCTTTATTCCATCCTTGCTCCTTCGGGCTACATCTAAGTCTGTTAGTGAAAACGGTCACTCAAAGTCTTTATCTTGGGATATAAATGGAGTAAAGTCCTATTATTCATACTTATGCAATAAATATGGATTAGAGGATGAATTGAATACCGATAAGGCTAAATTAACTTTTTGGTAATATGCTAGAAACAGCTCCACATAAACTGCAAATGCAAGTTATTACTCCAGAAGAGAATGACGAGTATGGCCGGCCGGTTCCAGGAACAGGCGGAGAATCTTGGCAGGATGTCGCTGACTGCTTCTGCCATGACAATTCACAGCAGAAGGAAGTGTCGGTAAACGGTGAGCGTTGGGTTTATAACTATCATGTTGTCTACGAAGGAGGTAAGATTCCTCTAGGAAACCGTGTAAGATGCTTGGATTCTGACGATAATACTGTTGGAGAAGGTGAAGTGAAGAAAAATGCCGAGTGTTATTCGGAAGAGTTTAAAGGTAGATGTGATATTTGGATATGATTGCAACAACAGACATCGCGAACATAATATTTAAGGATTGCAAGTCTTTTGGAATTTCTGAAGTATACCAGAGAGGTAATATACCTGAAGGTAAGGTAAATGCTGAAAGGATTGTAGTTTATCCCAAGACTCAACAGCCCGATACCTATTGGGAAAGAGGATACGTTGAAGTTAATCTTTGTGTTCCTTTATCTAGATCGGGGAAGGCCAATTTGATTCGTTTGAATGAATTGGAGAGAAAGGCTAAAGAGATGTTCAAAGATGGAGTTGTAGGGCAATATGACGGTTCATGGTACCGGTATTCTTCTGAAACTATCGGGATAGAGGTAGATAAGGAGTTATGTTGTTTCTATGTGAATGTAAAATTATTATTTGAAGTATTAAACGTAAATTAAAAAGATATGAAACCGTTTATAGGAATTAAAAAGATTTGGTACGGTGATGTTATTACTTCTGCTGTAACTAAAACTAGCCTTAAAACCTGGTTAGGTACTGCTACAGAAGTTGAGAACTCTCATCAAGATACTTGGTCGTATACGGAGGATGATCCTACCTATACCGACTATATTAACGAGTTGAATGGTGACATTTATTATCGTGATGTGACGCAAAAAGGGGCTAAAACAATTGCTTTCACTATGGGAGTTTTCTCCTTTGATGACAAGGTAGATCTGCAAGGCGGAGAAAAAGTTGATACAGATGCAGGATGGGCCGCTTCTGATACTCCGGGCATTGTCAACAAAGCCATTGTCGGACAGACAAAGACCGGAAACTATATTGTATTCACCAATGCTGCGGTCATTGCTAAAGGGAATGCTGTGGAAAAGAATATTGGTCTGGGAGTAACAGCTGTTGCTATGGAAAATCCTAGCGCCGGCGTGAAGAGTGACTATATGTTCGACGGGGAAAAAGTAGATGCCGCATGAGCTGATGAGAACGTCGCATCTATGTCTTCTGATGCTTCTCTCAATTTGAATAGTTCTACGACTAAGTCAAAGCGGGTGAACGCTGGAACTGCTGTTAACTATGAGGGGAATGGAGAGGAAGATACTTCGCGATCAGCAGAAACATTATCTATATTATAAAGTGGTGAGGGGGTGAGGATTTATGTATCTCACCCCTTTTTAATAAATATCATTATGAATAAAGCAGCCATACTTATATCAGAAGCTATCACAGGAAAGGATTTCATCCCAATCATTGTAAATGGGAAAATGTATCGCGTAAATCCGCCTACTATACATAAAATAGCCGGCGCTTCGGCCTATCTCGCAGTTCTTGATGACAACAAGGATATAGCAGGTGTTATATCTTCATTGAAGGACATTTCTGTCGCTTCTAGCGCACTTTCTTGGTTTATAGATGGAAGTGATTCATTGTCCGAAGAATTGTCTCATGGGACCTTAGAAGAAGTATTATCCGGTCTTACAGCGGCTTACTCTCTGATAGATGTGAAAAATTTTATGACGCTGTTAGGTTTAGCGAAGAACGTAGCAAATCTAACAGCAAAACAGAGGTTATAGGCAATGATTGTATGTTGGGGCAAATTGCGTCGTTCATGGATAGCCTTCATTTGTCGTATGATGAAGTCGTTTGTAAAATTCCATATCGCAATTTGATCATCATGCAAAAAGATAAGTTGCACGCTGTATACGATGGGGAGGTACTTAAGGAAGTATCTGATAAGGATTTCTTTGGTGAAAATATGAAATTTGATGAGTAATGGAAGTAACGGTTGATTTGTCGGGTCTGGATGAGTTTGTTGAAGAGGTGGAGGAGTATGCAAATGAGCTTATGAAGGAAGCGGCGCATAATGCAGTTGACACTCAAAAAGAAAGAAATGTGAGTAGCAAGAAGACTTATCAGAACCATACGTGGAATCTTCGTAATGCTCCGGGAGCTGCTGTAGTTCGTGATGGGAATATTGTTTATCTATATGTTCCGGCAGATAGCGAACATGCGGGGGCCAAAGGCAAGACAGAGAACCTGCTTTATGGGAAACTACCCAAAAACGGTGTTGTGTTCGCGGATGGGATGGAGTATGCGAGCTTTGTATCTAGCAAGGGTTTTGACGTTCTGGATTCGGCAAGCCTAACCGTAGAGAAAGAGTTAAAGGAATCATTTGGAAACGAAAATGTAAAAGTCACATGGCAGGAATGAAATTTACCGCAGATGTCAATGTCGAAGACATTATAAAACTGCGTCAAGAAATAGATAAATTAAAGAAGTCTCTAATTGCTGTTGCGGGGATACCAAATAGTGATGTAGCAATAAAACAATTAGAGAAAGAGATAGCGGCGGCTACTAAAAAATTAGAAGAGTATGAAAACAAATATCTTCAAATCCAAAAGCTGAAGCATGACATTGATTCTTCCAATGCTGCAGTTAAAAAGGCAAAGGAAGAGACAGCCGCATTGCAGTCCACTAATAAATGGATTGTAGCCAATACCGAAGCTGTAATTGAAACGGATAAGCAAATAAAACAGTTAAAGAAAAGCTTTGTTTCCCTTGCTGATTCAGAAAAAACAGGTTCTTCCGGAACTGGAATATTAAGACAGGTGCAGCAACTGGCAGCACAAAGACTAGTCGAGGAAGAATCTATCAGAAGGACAATTAAGGCACAGAAGGATCAGATAATTCAGAGTAGGGCGGAAGAAGGCAGTATAACAGCTCTCAGAAAGCAAATAATCCTCTTGACTAAGGATTATGATGACCTCGGAAGAACGCGAAGAAACGGTGATGCTGGCAAAGCGTTGTTGGCCCAAATAGCAAATGTTCAGAAGGAATTGAGTGCGGCTGAACAAGCTTCTGGTAGATTTCAAAGAAATGTAGGTAATTATGCAAGTGCATGGAATGGGCTCGGTTTCTCTGTACAGCAGGTGGCTCGTGAATTGCCTTCGTTGGCTGTTAGTGCAAATACTTTTTTCCTTGCAATTTCAAATAATATCCCAATTCTTGTTGATGAGATTGCTAGAGCTAGAAAGGAATATGCTGCATTTCAAGAAGCTTTGAAAGCGGGAAATACAAATGTCAAGGCTGTTGCTCCAGTTTGGCAGCAATTAACAAAGTCCCTTATAAGCTGGCAGACTGCTCTTGTTGTTGGATTAACTCTGCTTTCTGTGTATGGTAAGGATATAATTAACTGGATTAATACACTATCTCGTTCTTCCGATGCTGTTGATGGTATGATTGTCCGAATGCAGAATCTTAGCAAAGTTATGAAAGATGGAGCAAAACAATCAGCTGCTGAACGTGTGGAACTTGATATATTGTATAAAGCTACCCAAGACCATACTCGGTTGTTAAAGGAGCGGAATGATGCAGCAGACGAGTTACAAAGAAAGTATCCCCAATATTTTGGAAATTTATCGAATGAGGCTATTCTTGCGGGAAATGCTGCCACTGCTTATAAGTCTCTGACTGATAATATACTAAAAGCAGCACAGGCGAGATCAGCAATGAAGATTATTGAAGATAATTACAATAAGATTTATCAATTACAAAAAGCAATAAATGCAGATACTAACTGGACTAACCGCAACAGGGAAAAAACTAAGGAGGGGACGGCTAGTGTTACAGCAGTTGTTGGCAGTTCCATAACTGGATATACACAAACAGGAGAAGTGCTAACAGAAGAAGCTATGGAATACAACAGGAGGAAAAAGGCTTTGAAAGAAAACACAGAAGCCGTCAATGCTTTAAAAGCCGCTAATGATGCTCTTGTAAAATCTATAGATGTAAGTGCCTTTGTAGCTAATAATGGTAGTCCTTTAGGAACTGAAGATATTGATTCTCTCACCGATCAGCAAAATAAAATAGCTGAGTTGATGGACAAACAGGCCTTAGAACAGAAGCGTTCCGCAGAGGATATGCAGATGAAAATAGATGAAGCGCGTATAAAGGCAATGGATGAGGGATCGAAGAAGACTATTGCTGAAATAGAGTTTAATTTTGAAAAGGAAATGCAGGCCATCGACCGACAAAAAGAAGATCTCTTGCGTAAGAAAATAGATGATGCTCGTTCTATATGGGAAGCAAATCCAGAAAACAAAGGAAAAACCTTTGATGCAACCGGTATATCTTTATCGGATAGTGAAAATCAAGGTTTTAACGAGATGTATAAGATTCAGATTGCAGCTTTTGAAAAAAACTTGAAAGAATACCAAAGCCTACAAAAAGACGCTTGGAATGAATATTATATCGAATACGGGAAGTATCAAGAGAAGCGTATGGCTATCATGGAGAAATATGATAAGCAAATAGCTAAAGCAGAAGAAGGTAGTGCTGAAAAAACCACTCTTACGGCTCAAAGGAAAAAAGAACTTGATGACTTGGATAAAGACCTGTTGGACAGTTCGGAACTGTGGAGCAAATTTTTCACAGACTTCTCTAATCGATCTTCTTCATCTATCAGAAGTATAATAGAGGACATTCAAGAGCTTATTAACTACATGAATGGCGTAGAGGGTGCTCAGATACCGGATATATTCAAAGATAATGAGAATACGGTGAAAGCCATAAATGATGCCATGTCTAATCCGGCAGCTCTGAGTAAATTTATAGCTAACCTTGAAACTTCGATTAAGAAATTCAAGAAGATGCTTGACGAGAATAATCCGTTCAAGCAAATAACTGAAGGTTTTAAAACCAAAGATTCCGAAGGGATCTCTAAAGGATTTCAAGGAATAGCATCGGCTGCAAAAGAATTAACCGGCATTCTTGAAGAATTAGGGGTGGAATCAGACAGTACGGCTGGGAAAGTAACATCTGTATTAGGTAATACTGCTTCTTATGCTGCAACGGGGGCATCAGTCGGCGGTCCATGGGGAGCTATTATTGGTGGAGCAATCGGAATGGCTACTGGGCTTGTAGGTGTTCTTGGTGCTGATTATTCTGCTTATAACAAGATGAAAGAAGAATATGCTTCTTTGATTGATGTATGGGATATCCTTATTAGTAAGAAGAAGGAATATGTCGATATTAGCTATGGTGATGAAGCGCGTAAAGCAGGGCAGGAAGCAATAGATATTCTCAATAAGAAATCACAGGCTAAAATAGATTTAGGAATAGAAAGATTAAATAGTGGTGCTTCTGCTGGTTCTCATTCTATTGGGGTGCGTATTCGTAAGAGTATGACTCAGAATGAGTGGGATCAATGGGATGAATTTGCTAGATCCATAGGTATGAATCCAGATGCTATTGGAGGAAGGTTGACAGGCTTATTCAGTTTAACTGGAGAACAGTTATCTAAATTACAAGAGGATGCTCCTACTTTTTGGGCTAAATTGGATGATGATGTTAAGGGATATTTGCAGGATATAATCGACTGCAACGAGGAAATTGAAAATATGAAAGAGCAACTGAAAGAAACTATGACCGGTGTCTCTTTTGATTCTTTTTATGACAATTTCGTGTCTACTTTATCCGACATGGATAAGGATAGTAAGGATTTTGCAGATGATTTTGAGAATTATCTTAAAAATGCAATACTTTCTAATCTTGTAGCCAATAAGTATAGAAGCAAGATAGAAGAGTTGTATAATGACTGGGCAAATAAATCTGACAGCAATGGAGATGGTATTTTTGATTTAACATCTTCAGAAGCGGATGAGTTGAGAAAAGCGCAACAAGCGTTGGCTGAAGAGATGATCGCAGAACGTGATGCTATGGCAGAAGTTTTTGGGTGGACATCTTCTGCTTCTTCTCAGGAATCTTCCAAGAAAGGCTTTGCTACAATGTCTCAGGATTCTGCTGACGAATTGAACGGACGCTTCACTGCCCTTCAAATCGCCGGAGAGGAAATCAAGAATCAGAATCAACTTCAAACAATGTCTATTCTTGACTTGAAAGCAGGTATGTTGTCCATAGGTGCAAATACGTCTGGAATAAAGGATATTGCAGGAGAGGCAAGGGACCTGATACGGCTTTCTTATGAGGCTATAACGGACATTCGAGACAATACTAACGTCATGGTGAAGCCTATACAGCAGATGGCGGCTGATATTGCAGAGGTCAAGCGAAATACTAATGGGTTATCAAAAAAGTAAAAAGAAAGGCGGATGTTAGTCCGCCTAATTACTTATTGAATGTGTTGAGCTCTCCTTCAAGCTTATCCAATTTATCGGAGTGCTTTGATTGAGCTATAAGATGGATATAGTGATCACCATATATCATATCTTTTAAAATAATAGACTTATTTATAAACTCCCCCTTATGATGTCGAGTCGCTCTATCAAACATAGAAGTAAATAAAAAACTGCGGTATTGTTGATATGACATTTTTCCTCTAGTATCTCTTTGTTTTATTGGGTCTTTAGAACAATAAAAATATAGAATAACATCATTTTCATCCAAAAAATTGAAGAGTATTGACGCTATTTTATTTAAGGTTCCTGCATTATTAATAATTTCTGTCTTTGACATTGAAATCAGAGCTATATCTACAATTTCAATAGTCGAATCAATTGGTATATTCTTACAGTCAGTAAGCTTTAGAAGGTATTGGTGTCCGTCAGAGCACTCAATAGGCAGTGTGATATTCATTACTTTTTCTTAGCGGGGAAATACTTATCCTTTTTAGTTAAAAGTTCATTTTTGGTTTCACATTTCCTACGCTCCAATTCTCTCACAAATTCAAGAAGCTTTTGTGATGGTTTTTCGATTACTAATGGGTCCTGTGTGTAAGATGAAGTTTTCATATTTAATTCTCCTTTGTTTGTAACGTGTCATAGTCACGCTATTTTGATGTTGCAAATATAAATAATACAAATCAAGATTGATTGATTGATTAGCAGATTAACTATTTATACTATCGGTTTTTAATAGTTTTTAATAGTTTTGGATAGTTGGGAAGATAATCCTTTTATTTAAGCATAATTTCGCACATTTCTTATATTGTGGGATTTTTGTTTGTAAAGTAGAGATGGTTCAGCTATAAATTTACGACATTTGTCAAAGTACGAATTATCAAAAAAGTAAATTATGACAGGAGACCTACTAATCAATAACAAAGATGCCTACACGATGTGGGGAGTCAATATGGGAGATGGATTCATAGAAGCTATTTACGCTCCACTCCCTATGAAAGATGTGATTGAAAACAAATCGCGTCTACAAGACGGGAAAAGAATTATAATCGAGAACAGAAAGGTGGACGAACGGGATTTGACTCTTACATTTACACTAAAAGGAAGTTCCCCATCCGATTATACAGCCAAGTACAAGGCGTTTCAGAATGAGATAACAAAGGGGGAATTTACAGTCAAAGTTCCGGCATTAGGTGAAGAGGTTTATCATCTATACTATCTCCGGTCAGCATCTTTCGGTTTCAATACTGCAAGAACGTTTTCTAAGATTTCAGTTAAGCTGAACGAACCGAATCCTTCAAATAGGATATAAAATTGCTATTATGTAACTTTATACAAAGTGTTATTTCTTGAAGCCCAAAACTTTTGGGCTTTTTTCTTCTATCTCCGAACTTTGGGGATATGATAGACATCAAAGACATATCCGGCAACATTCGTTTTTCTACTCCTATCAACGAAGGTAGTAAAAGAAAGTTCCAGCTAATGAGTTCTGATTACATTACTCTCAAGTTCTCATTAGCTGAACCTGTCTACTTTCAGCTCGGGGATTACATTGATGACGAAAATATTGGCATGTTTGAGCTTGTAGACTTGTACAAGCCCACCTATAATTCTACGAGCGGTGGTTATGATTACGAACTCCGGCTGGACGCCTACTACTGGAAGTGGAAAAACAAGAAGTTTTTCTATACTCCGGAGAGTACCGGTCGCGAGGCGAGCTGGAACCTGACAGCCACTCTTGACGTTCATCTTAAAGTCTTCCTTGATAACCTGAAATCACTCGGATACAAATATAGAGAAGAGGATTTTAAATATGAGATTGATACTACAGTTGAAAACACCTCCAAGCTCGTTTCATATGATAGCGTAAACCTGATTGATGCCCTTACCCAAATGGCGGAGACATGGGAGTGTGAATGGTGGATAACTGATAAGACAATTCATTTCGGACGTTGCGAATACAGCTCTCCCGTAGATTTCAAGGCCGGAGATTTGACAGATACTGAGGATGTAAACGTAAGCTCCATGCACCGTAGCGATAGTCAGACGGTTTTCGCTACTCGTGTTTATGCCTTTGGTTCAACGCGAAACATTCCTTCTACTTACCGTAAGAATCTTTTTTTTGATGTCAAGCAGGCAAACGGTAGGGAAATATCCGATACGGCAAGACCACTTGATGTAAAGTATTTCCCAAGTCGCGTCGTTCACAAAGAAGAGTATCCGGTAAAAGAGAGTGTAGGTAGTGGCAGTTTTACTGCATCTTATGTAGAATGGACGCATGACACTGATATCGTAGCTTCGTTACCTGCAGGGGATTATAAGGTTTCATCAGGAGATGGCATATCAATTAATGTATCCACAGTTATTCCTTCAATCGGATCAGGACGTTCTTTTCTTCCTGCCGGTGATTATGTTTTGAGGGCATCTTATGTCTATAAATTATCTGGCGTAACTAAAGAAGTTTCTATAGGTAATCAAACGGTTACCTTATCCCAAGAGCAGCAGTACGAAGTCTCTGCTGTGTTTGCTGTCGCTTCTTCTTTGCAGATTGAAGGAAATGCTACTGATTTAAAGATCAGGATATACGCACATGTCCCATCCCGTGAATCCTCTATTCTGAATGATTCTTTCTCGGCTTATGTTTCGTATGATATAACTCTATTCAAAGGATCGTCAGCAGATGCTACAGTGACCTTTCTTTCCGGACTAAATTCGGGTAAGACATTCTCCTGTGTATATAATCCGGACCATTTAATCGGTGATTCCGCTAACGTAATACAATTGCCTAGCGGAGTAACGGCCTCGCTCGGTGATAGATATACAATTGACAACATCATTAAGGGAAAGGTTCCTGACAGCTACTTTAGCAAAGATGACAAGGAGCTTACTTTAAATGGTGTGGTCCAGAAACGTCTTATGCTCCCGGAGGAAGTTCCTTATGTGGATGCTTACCGTTATAGTCCTACAGGAGAACGTATATACATTGGTGAAACTCATTATGATGACAATAATAATGTGGAGATGTCGCAGGAAGAAGCTGTAGAGGGAATTGTCATCTTTGAAGATGAACATCCCAAATATGTCGGCACATTATCAAATGTAACATACCGGGAGGAAGATGAACTTGACGAGGACGACAATCCAACCGGAGACAAGTATCGTATCTATACGTTCAAGGATGCAGGGTTGAAGAATTTTACAAATGACTTCCGGCTGGACGGAGAAAGTTTCCGCTTAATCTTTCAGACAGGAAAACTCGCGGGCTTGGACTTTGAGTTACTTCTGCAGGAGAGTGATGATTCCGGTACCACTTTCGAAATTGTACGTAATGAGGATTACGGTCCCGACCGTTACCTTCCTGACAACATTTTGTTTCCTGCTGATTCTGACACATATGTTCTTTATGGTTTTGATACGGCTTATGTCTCAGAAGAATTGATTCCGGAGGCCGAAGATGAGTTATTGAAAAAGGCAAAAGACTATGTCAAAAAGTCTATGATTGATCCTTCCACCTACGATTGTGATATGGACCCTGAGTTCATCTATAATAATGGGAATGTTATCACCTATGAGGTGGGAGACAAAGTAAACTTGATCAATAAGGCTTTCTTTCCTAAAAGCAGACAATCCAGAATAATTGGTTTTGAGTGGCCGCTGGATATTCCTTACGATCATCCAATTTATACGGTTGGAGAGACTGCCTCATATTCGCGTATAGGCGAGATAGAGAGCAAACTTGATTCTCTTACATACAAGGGACAGGCATATACCGGTTCTGTGTCAGGAAGTGGAGGAACGAGTATATATCTCATTGGTTTGAATGACAAGACTGTTCCTACGGATCGCAATACATTTTCGGCAAAAAGAATTATTGATGAGATTGAACGTCGCTCCCTTAGCAGCATTGAAGATGACAAAGCAGAAGGATTGATAACTTTCGGTAAGGGATTTGTGTCGGAAGGATTTTCTGCAGCTAACGGTGGCCTTGTAGTTCGTGGCGGAGAATTGATAGAAGAAGTTGAAGATTCATTGATTGAAGAATTAGAATAATATGGCAATACTAAGTAACGGTAAGTTCTACGGATTTCTTTGTTCTGTGAAAGCGACAGGACGTAAGTTGTCGAACGGCGTAAAGGAATACGTCGAAGACTTCGTGTCCGGATTTGCCGGTCATGGATGGAAGCTGTGGGAGTATATCAAGGGCAAATGGAAGCTGGAGATAGACAGTCTTGTTGTTCGCGAGACAATGGTCGTTTTTGAGCTTCTTATTCAGAAGATCCGCGCGGTGAAGGGTGCACTGGGTATCACTCAGGCATGCGGCCGTATAAAGACTGCCACGCTGGATGAGTCCGGACAAAACTGGCTGGTCACCATAGAGGATGAGATGTCTTTTGTCGCACACGATTTCATCCGGTGCCAGGATTGGACGAATGGTACCCTTAAAGGCTATTGGGTCGAGATAGCCGAAATACGCAAGATTGACGGTGTTGATACAATCGTCATACCTGTCAGTGAGTTCACCGGCGGTATAGGTTACACAGACGGCATGGAGGCTGTTGATCCGGCATTGTCGGGTATGACTACTCCGGCTGTCAGTGATGAGATTGTCCAGTTCGGTAACTCGAAGGATGTAAATCGTCAGAGTGCGATCTATCTGCATGCCGATGAAGGTGGACAGCCTGCAATCGATATTCTGTTTGGTATCAACAGCAAAAGTTTTGCCGGTTGTACGAAAATCCGTATGGGCGGTGATATTCCCGGAACAGACGGGCTTAAGGGCTTCTATTGTGAAAATGGTATGATCAAAGGTACAGACTCTACAGGGCATGTCGTTTACTGTATCTATCCGGACGGAACCGCAGAGTTTGGAGACGGATCAGCGAAGTTTGCTACGGATAAATCCGGATATATAGCCGGAGGTGCCATTTCGTGGCATTGGGACGCGTCGAAAAACAAATATGTATGCTCCATGAAAGGAGTGGTCCTTACATGGGATAATCTGGACGAGGAGACAAAGGAGAATCTCAAGGGTGAACCGGGTAAAGACGGGCAGGACGGTACGAATGGCACTGATGGCAAAGACGGTACAAGCCTTATTTTTATAGGAGAATTCTCTTCTGCTCCGGCAGATCCTCAGAACGGATACTGGTACCGTAATACCACTGACAAGAAATGCTACGTATACCAGGATGGCGCATGGTATGTAATGACTGAGGATGGTAAGAATGGTCTTGATGGAGAAGGAAGCATCTCTGCTGATCTTGACGATGAAATGCAGTCTGTAGCTTGCTCTCTGGACGGGACAGTGGTATCCGGTTTGCCTGTCACAACAACATTCTCCATGTTCTATGGAACGACTGAACTTTCCCTTGATTCTCTTTCTGTAGGCAGCATCACAGGCGTGACAGCAACGGCTGATCGTAGCACGGGGATAGTTAAGGTAACAGCTATTACTGCTGCGGTGGCTGATGTAATCCGTATACCCATAACCGGACGGGTAACATACAAAGGTGCTCAGTATGAACGCACCCTTCATTTATCGATAAACAAAGTGAAGCCTGGGGAGAATGGAGAGGATGGAACCGATGGCAAGAACGCGGTCATTTACTCGCTTCAGCCATCGACCAATATCATAAAGAGAGATGCAAACGGGAACAGTGACGTGTCTAAGATATCCTGTCGGGTAATGAAGACCGACGGAACTTCTACTGTCGTATCCTCTCTACCGGTTGGCTATTCAATGGATTATATCATAGACTCCGGAAATGCAACTAGTTATACTCCGGATAGCGAAATCTCCGTTTCCGGAATAACAAATAAGATACAGTTCCGGCTTTATAATGAGACATCGGGAGTAGTATTAATTGACCGCGAAACGATTGCTGTTGTCTCAGACGGAAAGAAGGGGCTTGACGGAATAAATGGTGAAGATGGTAAAGACGGGCTTAGTATTACGTGGAAAGGGGATTTATCAAGTGCTCCGTCTAATCCAGAGAAAAACTGGGCATATCGTAATACCAGCAATGGTATTGTCTACATCTATAACGGAAGCGCTTGGGAGTTGATGGTTGCGGATGGCCAAGACGGAACAGATGGTACTGACGGCACAGATGGCCTGAGCGTTTTCGTTACATACCATGACAGCGAAGATGAACCATCTCGTCCGACCGGAAGCGGGACAAGCGGAGGATGGCATACTAACGCTACAAAAGATGTTGTCTGGATTTCTCAGAAGGTCGCTTCAAGCGCTTCTTCCGGCACATGGGGTGATCCTATACGATTCAAGGGATTGCCGGGAAAATATACGGAGCTACGGTATAAGTATGCTTTCGGAAAGCCTGCTACGCCTACCGGTACAAATCCGGCAGGATGGTCCCTTTCTCCGGATCGGGAGGATATTACCTTCTCGTATTCGGGTAACTTTACAAAAGACGGTGATTACTATGTCTCTCCATCTCCTACATCTCATTCCTCGACATACAAGCAAAGGGTGTCATTTACGACAAGAAGAGCTAATCAGATGATACATATAGAGATTGATGTATCATCCGAGCAGAACTACGACAAGGGTATCGTAGAAGCCCTTGATACGTCCTATCGCATGGACAACGAACATGCCTGGGAGGGAAGTGGAGTAACCAATGCGGTGGTGGATATTGCAGTGCCTACAGCCGGCAGTCACTTTGTTGAGATTGTATATACGAAAGACGGCAGCACAAGCAGTAACGAGGACAGAGTCAAGTTCCGTATGCTCGATCCTACTACCTGTTGGTATTCGACTGCGGTGATTGATGGCGAAACGTCTCCTTCCTGGAGCGAACCTGTCATATTCCCAACGGACTCCAAGACCGAGGAGCAGGTTTACCTGCTTGCAAAGTCTAAGCGTAATGTTATTGACCTCCCGACATCCAACGAATACGTTAACGAATACATTGGTGATGCTCCTGAATATAGTAGCTCAAAATTCTATTCGGCAGGTAACATAGTAAAATACAATAATGTATACAAGGTAGCTATTCAGGCGCATTCGGGGATTGCTCCGACCAATGAAGCATACTGGGAAGATGTGCTATGGTGGGTGGATAATCCTCGTGGAGCATCGGAAACTTATCCTTATGAGTACACTTGTGAACGTACTCTACAGGATGGAAAGTGGGGAGAGTATAAGAATTATCACCTGTTTGGGCATTACGGGAAGGACGGCGAACCGGGTGCAGATGGAAAAGATGCGAATCTGCTTCCTTGGGTGGAACAATGGAATAATAATAAGACACTGATAGATGGCGAATATATCGTATCTCCGAAGATGTTTTCCGGTACAAAGGATAGTGGTGGGAAACTGACCGGTATTGCATTAGGAAGAGATTGTATTACAGTCGATGGAGAGAAAAGAACGGGAATCTTTGCTCTTGTGGGTGGAAATATTGTATTTAAACTTGACCCAATATCCGAAGAGTATGAGTTTCAGGGTAGTGTGGTGGCAGATTCAATTACAATGAAAGATTTTGCACATCTTTCACAGGCTATATTTAAAGGAGACTTTATGTTCTCTCAACAAGGAATAGATGCTGATGGGAATCCAACCTCCAATTATCAAGAATTTAATCAGGAAAATCCGCAGGGTGGGAATTTTAAACCTAATCTGGCATTCAATCTTAAAACAGGGGATCAATATTCGAATGGGGGACATGTATATGGATTTGCGACCAATACTCCTATACAAGCTAATGGTACTTCAGTAGATCCCGACAAGGTTGCTTACAGTAAAGTGAACATATTATTTAGCGGAACTTCTTCCTTGCGTTTGCCTAATGATAAGAAGTTTGATGGAGTTGAATTCACAATTGTAAGTACTGCTTCCCGATCATTTGATGGTAGTGCAAATATTTATAGGGAAGGTGGAGGAGATACTAATTACTCAGCTACAGGTATACACTACAAAGGTGTAGAAATTAGGACGTGCTATATGAGATCGGAAGGGTCATTTATAAGGTTGATTGCTCATTGGAACGGTTCTAAATTAAAATATTACGTAGTCGGTCATAGTGATAATTTTGCCATGATTGAGCCTATTTTAAACACTCAAGGAACAAGTGCAACACTGGGTATATGGTTTGTAGATCGAGTTTATACATCAAGTACTAGCATGCGAGTCTATTATAACGATATTAATTTATTCTTATTTATGCTCAACGTGTATAGTGGAAAAGACGCTCCTAATACTGGTGGTTTAAACTTTACTTCTCCAAGTAGTTGAGTTTTGTTCAATGTATAACAACAAAGAATCAAGATAATATATATGCGAGCAAAAGGTACAATAATCAAGTTGGCAATCTCCATCGACCTCCCTTCGGGGCTGACGATGGATGATGTGGACTTCCAATGCCGCTTCTTTGTCTTCTCCGCCTCACAGACGATAGAGAAGTCTAAGATGGTACGCATTAATGAGAACAGCTACAGCTGCTATGTTGACACAAAGATTATCGGATCGGGGGAAATCTGGCTGGAGACTACGGCTTACCTTCCTGACTCCGACTATGAAGGCGGAACAAGAGTAGAGGTAGATAAGATGAATACCGGTATAAAGATAGTGTAAAATGGGATGTATATCTGTACATATCGAAGCTATCAAGGGCATTGGAAATGTCTCGGTCAAAGCTGATGAGATGAAGGTTTCCGCTTCGGCAACGGGCATGAAGGTGTCGATAGGAGTTGTCTGTGATGTTGGTAAGCAGGCTTATTTAAAGGTGGACCCTGAATATATATGGCTGATGCCTTCGAATAACTTTGAGGATAACGTCGATGTGTTGTCCAATGTGGTATGGCAGGCTGTGCAGGAAGAATGATATAGTTAATTGAATTGTTTTATTTAAATGTTGTATTATGGCAAAACCTAGTTGGTTAAAATTAAATCCGTCTACCGGATCTGGTAACGGAACAATTGCGAATAGCGCGGACGCTCATACTGGGCGTACAGCTCGTACTGGTACAGTAACGGTTACCGGTGTTGGTGTTTCCACTCCTTCAACTTATAAGGTGACTCAATCTCCGAAATCTGAGTTTGCTTCTTTTGATAACGGTTCGGAAATGTCTGCTCCCAAGACAGCGGGTACTGTGACCGTAGAGGGTAAAACAAACTCTTCGAAATTGACGTTTGCATGGGCGGGGAGTGTAGTTGATGTTACCTTGCCTACAAAGTATAATGCCAATGGAACGCAGACTAACAATGCGGCTACTATTTCTGGTGATCCGGGAGCTACCGCAGAGTTTCCCTTTTCTATTGAATTGGAATTTCCTAAAAATGATACTATCGAAGAGGTCGTTAGAACCTTAAAGGTGACGGCCAATGGCGGACAAGCTGCTCAGATTGCTATCAAACAGGCTGCCGGTGATGCTACATTGTCTGTTTCTCCGGCTGAGATTACTATTCCTCAGAGTGGATCTGCTGTATCCGTTAATGTTACGTCTAACACTTCTTGGACTGCTGCGTAATGAGCATACAGATTCCTTGGAAAGAAGGAGAAGGCAACATCGTTATCACTCCCGGTTCCAATGGGACCGCAAGCGCATCAAGCGATGTTGCCAATGAAGGACTCGACAGGGAGCAGACTGTTGTGTTTAGGACAACTAATAGTGGAGTACAGGCATCTGTCTCCACTATCATCTCCCAGATAGGCAAGAGACAGGCGTTTGCTGTTGCTGAAGGACGTTTCTTGCTGTCGGGTGGAAGTACGTTTAATGTGATTAAAAAAGAGTTTGCATGAGTGATTATAATAGCGGATTTACAGGAGATAGAGTTGTAGAATTGCTGAACATGATTCCCAACTTGGCAAAGGCAGACTTGTCTAACGCTATGACTCTATCCTTGGGCATGAACGGATATGCTAAGTTTAATAATGGTTTATTGATTCAGTGGGGATACAAGTCAAGCTCAAGCAACGACACCTATGTGTATTTACCACTATCATTTTATAATACCAGTTATGTTCCTGTGATTACCTACTACGAACCGGGCAGCGGTATGAATGTTGTTACTGGTTTTATAATATCGGTAGGTACAAACCTTTTTAGAATACGTAGTAGATATACCGTTGGGGATAGTAATGGTACTGGCGCGGGAACTAATCCCTTTTATTGGATAGCCGTCGGGCGTTGGAAATAAATAATATTATGGCAAAATATTGGAAACAAGGATTCTACGATGAGCCACAAGAAGGTTCAGTAGAGATAACGGAAGAATACTGGCAGGAGCTGCTGGACGGTCAGTCATCCGGAAAGGAAATAAAGGAGAACGAAAGCGGTTATCCCGTATTGGTTGATCATGAGTATACCCTTGATGAACTAAAAGAGATGAAGATAGCGGATATTAATGCTTATGACAAGTCAGACGCTGTGAATTCATTCACTCTCTCAGGAAAGAGAATGTGGCTTACCAAAGAGGACCGCGTAGGTCTTGTTAACTCAATCAATATTGAGAAGCAGGCCGGAAGACTGGATACCGTTTTATGGTTTGATGCGGTAAAGTATACGATACCTGTTTCAAGTGCTCTCCTTATGCTGAACTCATTAGAGTTATACGCTCTTGATTGCTATAATGTGACGCAGCAGCATATTGCTGTAGTTCGGGGATTGCAGACGGGAGAGGAAGTCGAGTCTTACAACTACAAGACCGGTTATCCGAATAAACTAGAGTTTTCATTATAAACAGATAAAACTATGATTTTGACACTACTATCATTATTGGTTTTCGCATCTTATGTTGGTGTGATGATTTACAAGACAAAGGATATCCCTTATTCTATTTCCGATACCTATTACATTCTGAGTAACAGGTATTGGTTCGGTATATGCATGATTCTCCCGTCTTTGCTGTTGCTTCCGGCCGCATTGGATGCAAGTACAGAAAATAGCCAGTTTTTAATCTTTCTTTCTGTAGTCGGAATGATCGTGTTGGGAGTATCCCCGAATTTTAGAGGAGCGCACAAGAAAGCTCATATAGCCGGCGCGGTGATGTCGCTTGTATTCTCCCAGATATGGGTAGGATGCAATTCGTGGTACTGGCTGCTGCTATGGGCTGCATTTCTGATCTACGCGATAACGTTTGTAGTCAAGAATTGGTCCGGAAACCTTATATGGGACCTGACGGCATGCAAATCGATGTTCTGGATTGAGTTAATTTCATTGCTAACCGTTTACTTGACTTGTTTGCTATGAAGGAAGCTATAGTACATACAACTACAGGCGGATTTGCAGCAATCGCTACCGCATTTGTTTCCGAGTCATTGCAGAATATGATTCCGTGGCTGATTGTATCATGCGCGGTAATCCTTTGTGATCTTCTCTTCGGTGTCAGAAAAAGTATGCTAATGGGTGAAAAAGTCAGATTCTCTCGTGCAATTCGCGCTACTATGGGAAAGATGGTTACTTATTTTGCCTTTGTCTGCATGGTTTGCATGATCACCGTAGCAAGTCATAGCGAATATCCTATTGATGTGTATTCCTGCTTATTGGTATGCTTCATCGAAGGGTGTTCGATTGTCGGCAATATATTGAAACCAAAGGGGGTCAATATAAATGTAATTGGAGCTTTGGGAGTCTTTGGAAAGAAGGTGTTCAAGGTTGATAAAGAAGATGTGAAGGAGATTATAGAAAAGGAGAAGTAAGTATGAATTTATACACTATTATTTATGTTCTTCCCTTTTTGCTTTTTGTCATACTCTATGCATTTGCGGAGAATAAGCCCAAAAATGGCAAAAGGAGTGTAAAGAATCGCAGAAGCTTGAAGAAACGTAGTTAAAGCATGTTCATATCCTAGGATGTAATCTGAAGGAGATATAAGTAATTTAGAAGATGTCACTAATATGGGAAGAATTAGTATAAAGGCTTCTAGTTTGTATCTTCTTTTTGATATAGAAGAACATAGACATAACCATATAAAAGAAAAGTAAATGGATAATATAGAAGAAGTTGCCGTAAATATGATTTGCAAATATACATCGAGAGATTTAAACTCTGGTATATATAAATACAAAATAGAAAAGCATAGTGGCAGTTGTATGCAAAATCCTGTAAATACATTCTTTTGTTCAGCGTTATAGCTTTTTATTAATTCTGAAATATCCATAGGTGTATCATTTTTTGCAAAAGTAATAAATTATAAAATAGAAAATGAATATGATAAATAAAATCAGCGCATTAGCCGGCAAGCTTCTATCCATGATAGGCATAGACGGCATAGCCCACATTATAGTATGCCAGAATTTGGTTATGTGGCTATCAAAATATATTCCGCTATGGTTAGCGGTCGCTATAACCGTTGCGATCTTTATTCTGAAGGAAATATACGACAAGTATTGTAAGAAAAGCGAGTTTTCCATCAAGGATATTATCTGTGATTGCGGAGGTTTGGCGTTGGGAGTATTAACATTAATTTTATAGGAGGAAAAGTATATGAAAAGAGAAGATATAGACTCAATCATCATTCACTGCTCGGCAACACTTGCCGGGCAAGACTTGCGAGCTAAGGATATTGACCGGATGCACCGGGCGCGTGGCTTTAATCAAATTGGCTATAACTTTGTAATTGATTTAGATGGTACCGTAGAAAACGGTCGGTCATTATCCATTGACGGAGCACATTGTAACACGAAAGGGTTTTCCGGTATTAGTTATAATAAACATAGTATCGGTATCTGCTACATCGGTGGTATGGACGCGAGTGGAAGACCGGCCGATACCCGTACTGTCGAGCAAAAAACAGCATTGCGCGAATTGATAGCGAAGCTCTGTAAAGAGTATCCTATCATCGAGCTGCTCGGTCATCGAGATGCTTCACCTGATCTGGATGGATCGGGTGAAGTGGAACCGGCAGAATTTATCAAGGCGTGTCCTTGTTTTGATGTGCGGGCAGAGTATCCGAATTTCTTACGAAATACAGTGATAACAGCAAAAAAATAGGAGGAATAATCATGAAAGAAACATCTATAACCTTTACAAAGGGTGAGAAGAACTATGTAAGCGATGCCGTTCAGGTAAATTCTGCGGAAGTAGGATTGCAGATTACATTTGAAAAAGGTGGTAAGCTTTGGGTGTATATAAGCTATGACGGAGAAAACTTCCCTGTTGTAGAGAGTAGAAATTACGATAAGAAATTCGCTCGTCCGGTCGTTGGTTGCATCCCCGGGCAATATCTCAAAATCGAATGTGAAACGGAACCGGTAAAGGCTTCTATTTTTGAATCAGAAGAGTAATGAACGCAATAGGATTAAATCCAATTAAGCTTGATGCGATAGGGCTTGATCCTATTCGCATGAATGCGATACGCTTGGGAGTTCCGGTAGCTTCTTCGGGCTCCGGTCGTCCCTACATCGACCCCGAATTACTCAGCCACGTCAAGATGGCTATATCCACCTGGGGCAAGACAAACGACGACCCTGACCGGGCAATCTTGAAGGACTTGTCCGGCAACGGGAACGACATGCGCCTGCTGAACTTCGGATTTGCGGAGGGCAGTGGATATGGATTACCGGGAACCGACTTCGAAGGCTGGCTATGTACAGACGGAGTAGACGACATAATTGTATCTGTCAAGCCTGTCTCTGAGATGCTAGAGGGAAGCAATGAGTTTACTGTTATTAGTATTATACATTATATAAATGCAAATAGTGGAATTGCTACTGTCAGTAATAATTTTATTGGGGATTTGGGCGGCAAGGGTGTCTATGCTCGTAATTCTTTCAGCGCATCAGAAACAAATAAAACCGGTATATATGGATATACTTACAACATACCTGATAGAAGAAAGACAGTTATTGGCATTCTTGGAGATGAAAAAGATTATGCTATTACAGATGGAATCAATGTAAATTGTATAGATGAATTTACGGTAAACGGTTTTAGGTATAGCGATCTGAGTATCAAAAAGGTAACTCAGATTGCCTACGCAGGAGGATTCATCGCTAATAAAGTTCTGACCACTGACGAAATCAATCAGATCATCGCCTACTATAACCTTGACCGTCCGGGACAGATCATCAAGCCTCAGTTGTACTACAACATCAAGAAGCAGGGTATCACCAACGAGAACCACGCAGAGTTCAACGATCAGTTGATCGACTTTGTAGGAGGTCACAACATCCAGTTAAACAATATCGGCTGGGAAGGAGAAAGTGGTATCAATAGTTATCCTGTAATTTTCGGTGTTAATAAGACTTGGAATGCTCAAGGTAGTAAAGAGGATGATAAATATTATATTTATACTAGTAGTGCTAATAAGTATAATATTACACAAATTAAAATTAGTAGTTCTTTATTTTATAGTTATATAAAAAGGAATGGAGAGTTAACTAGTGATAATAAAGATATACCATCTTTTAAACTTAAAGTAACTGGATTAGACTATGATAAATTTTACTTAGCTTATTATTATTTAAAATCATCAGATGTAGAAGTTAGGAATGTTACTGATATTACTTCTGATGGAATTTATGAATTGCCTAAATCGTTTGCTAGTGACGGAAGTTTAACTGAAACTAATTCTTACATAGGATTAAGTTTTATTAGAAAATCAGCTAATATTCCTGATGTAGTAAAAAATGTAAATGTTACTATCGAAGTCCTCCCCACCATCGAACACGCTCTCTGCCTAGACGGCATCAACGACTTCGGCAAGGTAACCGGTCTCCCTGTTTTGAAGGACTATACTGTGGTTGCGGATAGAGAGATTGCTTTAGTAAAAGGAGGAGTTGTATCTAAAAGTTATAATAATTCTAATGGTGCATTCATTTTTAATAATAGTGATACTGGTAATGATTATACCTATAGTTTTGGCTCAAATAATCCTTTGGACAGTGAAAATTATTCCAGAAAAATTTGTTATCAATCAAAATACATCTATAATGGTAATCCTATCCAAGTAGGTGCAGGCGTTGACAGTGACTCTATGTGGCTAGGAACAATTAGAGATGGCGATAGCAGATTCTCCAAATTCGCTCTTTGGTCTCTCATGCTCTTCCCCTACAGCCTCTCCGAGTTCTTATTGGAACGTCAACTGAGAAAGTACAAGGCAGGCACTCTGTATCCGGATATGATCGAGTTCAGACCGATTGTAAAGAGTAACATCCCTTACTCCTCGATCTCCTACTCAGTTAATCCGGGAGTGTATGTAACCGAAAGCAGCACGGTAACTATCACCATAACCTTGTCAAATGCTTCTGATAAGCTAATAGGCGTATCATCTAACGCCATCAGCGACATATCCATCTCTAGAGACAATGAAACCTACGAGATAACCGGAAAGGTCACCAAATCTCCTCAGAAGATCAGCATAGTTATCTCCAGCTACTTGACAATGTTAGGTAACGATACTTTAATTTCAAATGAAACATTAATTAAAAACGAATAATATGGAAAAGATATTTGACATAGCAAAAGACTCCGAAAAGTCGTGGGGAGTCATTGCGCAAGGGATAGATGAAAACTTCGATGATACAGCAAAATTTATACTGGCAGATCGTATTCCGTGTGGAGATAACCTGATTACACAACCTGCAGAATTATCTGCTGGTTGGAGTTATGAAGATGGTGTGTATACTCACGCAAGCGGATTCGATAATGCTCTAGTTTTTGCACTAGCTACTACCAATGGGAAAAGATATCTTGCCAAATTAACAAAAGGTATAGAAGGCAATGAAAATTCAATACAGGTAGGTATCGGAAATAAGACACCGATAGATACGTATAATGGCAATCTGATAGCCTATATTGGAATGATTAGTGACGGTGGTTCTTTGAAAGTATACCCGTCAGCCAAATATGCGTCAACTTTGGAAATTGAGTTATATGAGGTGGTTGATAAGTCATCCGCCAGTCAATTCATAACTTACGGTCGGCAAAATATATATATAAATATAGGGGATAATGATGTATCAAGCTGGTGGAATGTAGCATTGGGATATAATACACTTAAGAAATCTGAAAACTCAACGAGATGTATTGGCGTAGGAACAAATTCACTTTCTGAATTGATTTCTGGCTCTCGTAATATTGCCATTGGCACCTATTCCGCTGCATATATACCTAGTGGTAAGGATAATGTTGCGATAGGGGCTGATACTCTCTATCCATGTAGAAAAGAATGTAATAGTAATGTTGCAATTGGAAGATCAGCTCTTGGAGGTACAGAGCATCATAAAACTGTCGGTATCGGAACTGGGGCATTAGGTTTTTATACGGGTGCAGGTTCTTCTCAATGTGTTGTCATTGGATATAATGCGAGTCAAAATTTAGTAGATAGTGAAGTGAAAACAGAAGGGTGTACGGTTGTAGGTTATGAAGCTGGATCTTATGGTAATCAAAAAAATACTTATATAGGTTATAAGGCAGGCAGGTATTGTAAGGGAAGTAACAATATTATGGTTGGTGCTGATAATGGAGGCAGTGTTAATCAATTAAACGATGTAATCCTTCTTGGAAACAATACTAAGGCGTCAAAAGACGGTCAGATGATTCTTGGTTCGACGGCACAAACAGAGGTTATATTACTTGGAAACAAGAAACTTATTTTCAATGAAGATGGGAGTGTTACTTGGGAGCAAGTATAATAGTCTGATAAGTAATTAAATAGAAAGAAATTATGAAATACACTATATTCCCAACAATTGACTTGCAAGAGGTTCCTCAAGAGGAAATAGACAAGCGTAATCTTGTACCTCGCAAGAGTGTAAATGAAAGTAAGACCTTGATGAAATGCCCGCATTACGCTGAGTTATTTCCTCGCAAAATGATTAAAACTATTGCTGAAGATGGATCGGAAGAGCTATCTTTCCCTTATCCTACCTACGAAGGCGAAGAGTTGAATACTTTATTGTCCGGTCCGGATTGGACGAGTAAGGATACGCTATGAGAGCTTTCTTCTATACCATTTTGCTGACGCTGGCAACATGTTTCACAAGCTGCCGGAGCATCAAGTATGTTCCGGTAGAGACTGTGAGAATAGAGTATAAGACCCGTGACAGCATCCGGTTCGACAGTATATACCAGCGTGACAGTGTGTTCCTTCTTATAAAAGGGGATACCGTCTACAAAGAGAAGTACAAATACCTATACCGGTATCTGACAATCAACAACACGGATACGGTCATCAAGACTGATTCAATCCAGATTCCTTACCCAGTAGAAAAGGAGCTATCTAGATGGCAGAAGATAAAGCTGGAACTAGGCGGCTGGGCATTCGGAACAGCATTGGCACTTTTGTTCATAATAATAGGAAATAAGTCTATAACCGAAAAGTCAAGAAAGGAGGCTAAAATGAAACATTGATTATTTATCAAATCGAGGAACATCTCGAAATGATTATTAAGCACTAAGTTATCCGGTAAAGTAGAAGGCCGGTTATCATAACAAATGTAACTCTTTTGGGGGATAGAGTAAAAAAAGAACCCCCAACACTGAAAGTTGACGCCAATCGAACTTTTTAGCATACCAAAAGCATACATAGGTAGTGTCGGGGGTATAATATCCTTAACATTCCTATATATGCTTTTGTTTATTTGGTACTGAGTACGATTGGCAAAGGCAAAAGTACAACAAAAAATTAAATTACTATGTGTAAGTCAGAGATTTTTGCCGAGATTCTAAATATTGTTGGAAAAGAAACTGAAGTTTCTACTGAATTGATCCTTTCATCAAGTAAAGTTACTGAAGTTGTTGACGCCCGTTCTATTGTAGTATTCTTCCTCACTGAATACGGGCTATATCCTGAACAAATAGCGACTTTGCTTCACAAGACATCCGCTAGTATCCGTTATCTTATATCTACTTTTGAAAGCCGTAAACTGGCAAACAAAATGATTGCAATATATCTGCAAAATATTCGCAAATCGCTTGAAAATGAGCTCTGATTTACCGTATTTCTATTATATACTTTTGTGATGCGGTTAATATTGACCGTGTTATAATTGTATATCAATATGAGTGAAACAAAGACTTACGTTTTCCCGGAGTCAGGCGGGAACGGTGGCGGTAGTGGAATGATGGCCATGCTGGCTCCTCTATTGCAGCAGAAAGGAATTGATCCGAACTTGTTGGTAGCTATGAATGGCAAGAACAACAATAGCGGCTTCGGTGGGGAAGGATCATGGTTTATATGGGTGATTTTTTTGTTTTTCCTTATGGGATGGGGAAACAATGGAAATGGATGGGGAAACAATGGCGGCGGCAACAACGCAGGCGGAATCCCTAATCTTATCAACAACGATGCAGGAAGGGAGTTGCTTATGAGTGCTATTCAGGGAAATGGTCAGGCTATCAATACGCTGGCTACCAATTTGAATTGCTCTGTAGGGCAAATTCAACAGTCTATCAACAGCGTCATGACGCAGATTCAGGGAGTAGGCAACCAAATCGGGATGTCTTCACAGCAGATTATCAACTCCGTGCAAGCTGGTAACTGTCAAATAGCACAAGCAATCGCAGACTGTTGCTGCAAGACGCAGAATGCTATTACTACGCAAGGCTATGAAAGTCAGTTGGCTATCTGCAACCAGACTAATACCTTGGTGAACACGGCCAACCAGAACACCCTGTCATTACGTGACGGAGCAACCGCAAATACAAATGCTATTTTGGGGAAACTGGATGCAATGCAGAATCAGGCCTTACTGGACAAGATCGATGCGCTTCGTGAGGCTAAATCAGCTTTGCAAACTCAGTTATCACAGGAACATCAAACATCGACATTCGGGCAAATGATTGGTCAGGCAACAGCTCCTCTGGGTGCTGCTTTAGGTGATCTCAGTTCGCGCCTGGCAAAAATCGAGTGTAAACAACCAGAGACTGTTACTGTTCCTTACAGTCCTATTGCGGCAGTTCCCAACTGTGTAGCATACCAATACGGCTTGTATGGTGGTTTCAATCCTTACGCTGCCGGTAATGGCTTTTGGGGTTAATAGAGGAAGGAGGCTATTATGGCAGTATATCCTTTCCAATTTGTAAACCGTAGGGGTTCTGCGGCTATATCAACCTCGGGAGTAACGGTCAATACTGCTAATGTGGTGTTTTCCTTTCCCAACCACGCCTTTGTTAACGCATGGTATAGAGGGACAATATACATCGACATTGCCCAAGCGGTACCTACCGGAACAACCGGCACGCTTCCTGTTCTGTTTGAGACCAATGGAGCTACCCAGGCGGTCACTAAATATAATGGAGAAGCTCTGACTGCGGCAGACATTCCCGGTACTGGTGTGTATGAGTTCTGGTTTGACCGTGCTACCAACACGTTGCAGATTATGACCGGAGTAGTTTAAAAACAACAATGGGCGGGAGCAATCCCGCTCCTTAAAGAGTTAATTAATTATGCCTTTTCAGAATTTAAGAACAAATAGCGAGTTCTTTGTCCTTCATAGGGACGGTACTCCATATATAGAAGTAGGATCTGTAGCCGGGGTTTCCAATCCTGTGCCGGAGTTTATGCAACAACCTCTTCCCTATGGGCAGCCCCCGAGAATGGTGGTTGATATAACAATCAAGGTCGGGGAGCAGACGGTGACTTTCCAAAAGATACCGGCAATGTCTGACATTGCTGATGCAAACTTTCCCGGAGGTGGGAATATGGTAATATCCGGCTCAAGGGAATCGATGAATGCGGAAGTTGCCGCCATGCGCAACCGCTCTTCGGAGATATTGGGCAGTGTTGATCATCATCGTTCCGTCATAGAGTCATGCGACAAGATGCTTCAGGTCCTTAATCCTGAATTTGCAGAACGCCAGCGTCAGGAAGCGGAAAATAAAGCGCTTCGGCAAGAACTTAGCGAATTGAAGGCTATGATGGCTGATTTCTTCAAGTCTTCTGAAAAGACATCTGGTAGTAACAATTCTAAAAAACAATAGTATGATGATGATTGAGATTTCCGAGAGCAAGGTCGAGAAAATGTCCGACTACGCTGAAAAGATGCTTAAATACGGTGGTAAGCTGATGCAATGCATCGAAGAATTATCCGGTGGTGAAAGCATGGGAAGACGTGAACGTTATTATGACGATGACGACGACCGCTATGACGAGATGGGTGAACGTGGTGATTATGGTGGCGGTTCCGGTCGTGGCGGCTATGGCGAAAGACGCGGCGTACGTGGTACAGGACGCTATTCCCGTTATCGTTAATGTTTAATTAGGGGGTGGATCATTTCTACTCCCTATAACTTTATTTAATCATGAGGAGAGAACCTTTGGATATAAGAGATAGAAGACCGGAAGAAATGGAAGCTTACTTGTCTAACTTCGGCTGGCATTTCAACAAGAAAATGTGCGAGTTTGCAGTGTCGCTCATGAAAAAGCTTAATCCTTCTACCGGTAAAAAAGAGCGGATTGAACCGATATCGAAAGAGAAAGTAGATGAGTTGCTTACCCGCTATGGCATAAAGCTTGAAAATAATGCGCTATATGATTATGTTTATGTAGCCAACATGGGTAAGGCAGATTATCTGAAGTCATCTATTCCCGACGAAGCGCATTTGGCTCTTTATATAAAGGATACAATTGATGACCCTGATGCTCCTGACGGGGCAACGATGAGAAGATGGTATGCGACAATGATTGCTGCCGGAGAACCTATTGAATGGGACGAAATGCTTTGATGAATGATACGACAACGGTTTGCATTACCCAAGTATGAATGGAGCTGCATGGTATATTATGCAGTAGATACATATTATACAGAGGAAATACTGGATAATATGCATTCCATCGGTTGCGACGGTGATATGCTTCGTACTGCGTATGAGAATATTAGCTCCGGCAATTTGAATACCGGAGTTACTTATTCCAACTTCGGCACCCGGGAAACAGTAATGGTCATTGCCCTTACTTCGTCCCCAAAGGAATTTGCCAAGTCTTGGCGGCATGAATGCGGGCACATGGCTACTCATATTTGCCAGGCGTTCGGTATAGACCCTTACGGGGAGGAAATTCAGTATATCGGAGATGATATCATCGAAAAGACATGGGAGTATGCTAAGACATTGCTATGTGAGTGTGACTGCTGTAAAAACAAGGTCAAACATTTAATACGCTAATCCATGAAGAATAAAGAAATTAAGAAAGCATTAAAGAGTGATACGCCTATCAACAGTATGTATGCTCTTATTCCAGGCAATAGGTTGCAGGCTTTCAAAAAGTTTGCCTCCCGATTTGGATTTACTGAAGAACGAATAAAAACAGTGCTCGAAAATGAGAAACGATAAGCTGGACATATTGCTTGAACAGGCCGACGACCGGTATCACTCGGATTTCTGCCGGCTCCTGCTGGTGATGCTATGGAACGCCTAGAAAGGTGGTTGTATTGGCTGATTCCTCTTGCAATTATTGCAAGGGTTATATCTTTGTGTGTATAATTGATATTGTAACTTGATGAGTGTAAAACATATAAAATAATCTATTTTTTATTGCAATTTATCTTCTACCTTTTGCAGATACAAATTAAATTCATACATTTGCAGCACATGATTATGCCTTTGGCTTACGTTTGTCCCCCTCTTGATAATGGGCATGCCTAACCAAAGGCCATTTTTTTATTTTATGAAAACTCGTCCAAATACATCGTACACAGAAACCCCTATAAGAGTTGCCATATTAATTGATGGTGGGTATTTTATAAAACGCTATAATGCAATGTATAATAAGTCCGGCAAAAAGACAGCATTAACTATTGCCAATGATTTATATACTATATCCCATTCTCATGTAGGGAAAAATAATTATTTATATCGCATTTTTTATTATGATTGTGTACCATTCGCCAAAAAGATACATAATCCTGTCTCTAATAAATGCATAGACTTTTCTAAAACAGAAGAGGCTATCCGCAGAAGTGAGTTAATAAACGAACTTAAGAAAAAGAGAAAAGTCGCTCTGCGTCTAGGTAATATTAAGGAAAGCAAAAGATGGCTTTTCTATGATAACACAATGAGAAAATTATTAAAGAAAGAGATTTCTCTTGATGACATTAATGCGGATGACGTATATTATGAATTGCGTCAAAAGGGGATTGATATGAAAATTGGTGTTGACATCGCTTCTTTATCTTTAAAAGGTTTTGTAGATAAAATCGTTCTTATTTCTGGAGATTCAGATTTTGTCCCTGCTGCAAAATTGGCTAGACGTGAAGGGATTGATTTTGTTCTTGATCCTATGCATTGCGAACATATCGAAAATGATCTATATGAACATATTGATGGATTAAAAAGTATACCTTTATATCATCAGAAAGATGCAAAGAAAAAATAGCTCCTTTCCATTTATAACGCCTCTTTTAAAATGGAATCGCCCGGTATACAACATGCCGGGCTTTTTTATATCCAAATGTTAAAGTTTGATATAATCGAAACTTTTCAGTCTTAAAAGTTTGATATTACAGAAACTATTCGTATCTTTGTAGCATCAAAATAAGAAACAAAGTATCAACAACTAAATAATAAAGATATGAAAACAATTATAGAAAAAACAGTAGAAGGCTTTGAGAACGCGATAATCAGCGAGAATGAAGAAAGCTGGTTTGTTGATCTCCGTACAGGTTTTGGAGAGGCTGAATACCCTAAATGCGACTTTACATTAGACCAAGCTATTGAAGATCAAATTAATTGGAAAATGGAATGATGATACGGGAAACAGTCAAAGAGGCAATGAAGCTCCGCAATGTCAAATCAAAGGATCTTGCGGAGCATGTAGAAGTAACAAAGAGTACCATGTCCTTGTTTCTTAACGGAAAAACGAATTTAGGACAAGAGAAGATTGAAAAGATTCTGGATTTTTTGAATATAAAGCTGGTAATAACTCAGTAAGATGGAAGAAGAAAACAAATACGATCAAGAATCGATCAGAGAGCTGCTCACCTGGGCGCAGAATACATTAAATAACAAGACCTACCCGGAAGGCGGACTGGTCCTGGACAAATGCATCAAAGTAATAGACTGCAAAAGTCATATAGAGGCAATGATCCAGATGATCTCTAAGAACTGGGAGAATCCGACGTTTTACCCGACGATTGACATGTTCCGGAAATTTAGAGAGAAATTGGAGGGATTGAGAAAGGCGGCCGAATAAGATGCTTTTTCCCTAAAATACTCTTTTGTTTTACTATAGTTTTACTGTGGTGGTTGTTTTATTTGCTAATTGCTTGTTTAACAGTTGTTTGTTGTGGTTGTGGCGTTATTACAATATAATGGGACTCCCCATACAGAAACTGTACGGGGAGCTGAAGAAATTATAATAAATCCAACATTAACGGGATATCCTCTTCTTGAATACCTTGTTTGAGAAGAGCTTCCTCGTCTTTCCGGAACATTTCCAGGAAGCGTTCACGGTTTCCATTGGCCGTAATTGACTTACCATATAAAGCGGCTGCTTTCTGGATATCTCCCATTGCCCAAGCGACATGTCCGGCGTTCATATAGTCGATGGCCAATGGCTTCTGTCCGATGATTTTTTCGTAATATTTCATTGCTTGTTCGTACTTCCGGCTGATGAATGAACACCATCCGATACCACGCCATGCTTTTATACAATTGCTTTCGATGAAATCCAGTTTGAAAAAATAATTGGCTGCTTCTTCGTATTGACCGAGTTCAGCCAGGCAACTGCCGATGTGGAAAATAACATTGGTGCTTTCCGGTGTAGCTTCTTCCACCTTTTTATAGTAGCTCAGTGCTGCCTGATAATTTCGGTTTAGCCGGTAACAGATAGCCAGATGGCGGTTGTTCCAAATATTATCCGGTTTCAATGTATCTGCTTTCAGATAAGCATCGATGGCTTCTGCATACTTCTTGTTTTTTTGCAGAGCATATCCCAGTTTCTGATAATATTCCGCACCTCTTCCTTTCAGTGCTCCGATCGTTTCCATTTCCTCATACACTTCTATCGCTTCATTCCAACGTTCTTTCTTTAAATAGAAATCAGCAATCGGGAATAGGATATATTCATTATACAGTACGTTATTAAGTGCAGGAATGTGATGCAAATCGAGTTTCTCTTTGAAGATATCTCTGAACTCATGACGGCGTACGCTAAGTTTGAAGAAACGGTACAGATCGTGCAGATATTGATTGCTGACTGTTCCCGGTCGTTCATTGAATTTCTTCATTGTTTCCGCGTTCGATTTTTCAGACAGTTCCGCCACTTGTTGCTCTCCAAGTTGACTCAGCATCATGTCTTGTTGAGCTTTAGGCAGCTGCCGGATCGTAAAGAAGAGTGAATATTTATCGCTGTTACTGAAAAATCCTGATTGGAGAATTAAATCCAGTAATGTGTTTTTTTCGTTTCCTTCCTGTTTTAGTTGTTTGATGACATCAGACTGTTGCTTACTGAATGGGTAAAACCAATTCTGTACTTCCCGAAAAAACGGATAGCTTTTGAGTGCCGCAAATGTACTCATATATACATCGGCCCCTTCCAGTTGCAATTCATTCATTTCGCGCAATTTGTCTCCCAGACCCGACTGTTCGAAAGCATCCGCCCAATCCGGGTTCTTGTCATCATTCTCTTCCTCATTCTCCTCAAAGCCGAATCTCATGTTTCGCATAGACGAAACATTCTTCAACATCTCGGGAATGATTTCTTCTCTCATTTTCTTGTCTATCTTTTCCGTTTCCTGACATAATAACATCTGGTGATAGATGCGTGCCACATCCTCTTGGAAGGAAGAAATCTCATCCATGAACTCAACCCTTTTGATCAGGTCGGGGTAGAGGGAAAGACGGTTTCTATAGATATGGAAAATGAAAATCACACCTACCAGTGCACGTTGGCTGGCATTGACGTCCGGGTGGCGGTAAGCGTCTAGCAACCACATAACTTTACGCAAGTCAAAGCATTCCATCAGACTTAATGTAACAGCACTGATAAACAGGCACAGGTCGTTCACCGGCAACAGTTCGGAGATAAGCATGGATTGTGCATCCTCTTCCTCTTCAGGAGTCCATGAACTGTTGGTCCATGTTTGCAGAAACATAAATTTGAGTGTATCTTCATGCCGTTTCAGTACATCGTCCATTTTCTCGTCGGATAACAGCCCGCTGACTGCCAAGTCGTCATTGAATGACTCCAGCATATGCAGCAGTTTTTTTAGAGTGTATGCTGACAAATCTTCCGATCGGGGAGTACGGCGTACCTCGTGATAATATCTTGATGAGGCGTTATCCAGCATGAGCAGGCGCGAACGGTCGGCTATTTCCCATGTATCAGCCACAAGTTTTCTGTATACATTCCAGCGTTCAGGGTCATTCGCTCCCTGGCGCATATACTCCAGCATATACTTGTAGGAGGTTTGCAGCTGCTCCATACGGTTACGTAAATCCCAGTCCGGACATTGCCAGAGCAGGGACTCCAACTGCATCAGAGCTTCCTTAAGTCTTTTTTCTTCTAGTAGAGAGCGTATATAGGCGTATTGTTCATTGATCGTTTTTTCGTTCATAATGGTTCAATTATTTATATGTAATAGAACAAAAAGGATGCCAAAAAGTTAGAATCTGACTTGCACCTGTGCCTGTATCATATTAGAATCCTTCTGTCCGTCTCCTTTTTTATCACAAAAAGTATATTGTGCCTGTACACGACATCTGGGGTAAAACCAGTATTGTAGTCCGGCAATGTAATTATTTTGTTTGAAATCAGCCGCCTTGTTCGGATTGAAATAATCGAAAGAGGCAATGAAATCGAAATTTTGTACTAAACGTACGCTGCCTGTCGCATAGAATCCTTCACTTTTTACGTTTTTGTCTTTTCCTGCGAGATATTCCGTACGGAAATTGAAAGCGGAAGTCGTGACGACACCTCCCAGGCTCATACGTTTCTTTGCGTAATTTTCTCCTGTTTTGATTCCTGAATATTGCGAGTCGGCTATGGCATGCCCGGTCCCCCGAATGAAAGATCCTCCTACGGATAGCCATTTGTTAGGATACACCATCAGATTGCCGACTACATCTTTCTGACTGTTTTTATCTTTGGTATTTAGCCCCTGTCCGTTCATGACGGCAAATTTGTATTGCAGGAAATCATGAAAAAGTTTTCCGTGAATCATCATACCAATGTCTCGTCCGGAAGTCATCCCATAACATTTGTCACTACCGCTGACTCCTGCCAGATAGCAGACTGACTGCGAATAACAGTTGATCAATTCTACTGTGGTGGGAGACAACTCGTTCTCAATGGTATAAGGTACTTTAAATTCTCCGATACGTGCTGTAAGTCCGGAGAGGATCCGGTAATCCGTATATACTTCGAGCAACATGCCGCCATTGTAGAAGTCATACATAAAATCGCATGTCCATCTGTCGGTGATTTTACCGTGTGCCATGAAGATGATCCGTTTGATGTCGAATGTGTTGTCCGGATTGGCAGCGTCATCGTATGTGTACCCCAGTTGTGCATAACCGGCCAGACTGATCCGTTCTTTCAGCGTATTGACAACTTGGTTCAATGGTGTTTTCTCCTGTGCTGTGAGCGTATTCTGTATACCGGACAGAATGAACGCGATCATTGAGAGTTGTAAGAGTGTTTTTCGCATGTGACTTGTTGTTATTTGATAGTGGTTGAATTTGTTTTTATAAAAGTTGTATCTATCAGATGATGATGGTCGGAATATGTCTGAGATATCCGGTTGTTTGCTTTCAGCCAGGATACTGCTTTATCTAGGTCGTCAGCTGAGGCCCGCTCCGCTTTTCTGTAAACAGGAAGTGCGATGAGGCCGGTCAGGTTTTCCGGGACACCGATCTCTATCAATACCTGTTTCCATTCTTTTTGAGGGTGCATTTTTATATAGTCTATTCCCAGATTATATCCGGTGATTAGTAGTTCGATTTCTTTTCTTTTTTCGTTGATCGCTTTTCGGGAGAAGGCAGTAGTGGTGAAGTCAATTCCCAATTCCTGTGTACTTATCAGAGACCGGTGCCGGGCATTCATTGCAATAGAGGCTGCCGGGTCGGGGAGGAAAGATGCGTCAATCTGATCGTATTGAAGCATTTGCAGGCGGAGAGGAAGCTGGGCTATTTCCGGTTTGTTCACTTCGGCTTGGCTGATTCCTGCTTTGTTCAGTAGCTGCTCGGTTGCATATTCGATAATGGTATTGCGTGAGACAGCAATATTTCTTTCTTTGAGTTCTTGAAGTTGGTTGATGCCGTTCTCTTTGGAGACGATAAAACAGAAATAACCGTCATTCTTCAGTATGATTCCTAAGTCGGTATGGTGGATAGCCTGTTGAGTTACCGCACTGAGATAGTCAGTAATCATGCCATCTATTGATTGGGTTTGAAAAGCTGCGTCGCGGTCATTGGCGGAATTGAAAGGAAGAATGGTTATATCCAAGCCCAAAGAGTCGTAGATTCCTTGTGCTTTGGCTATGTGAAAGGGAAGTCCGTCCAGCGTCGGAAGTATTCCCAGCGTGAGTGGTTGCAATTCCGTTGAAGGCAAAAAGACACTTTCTCCTTTTTTTCTTTGGCAAGAATAAAGGAAGAAAAGGAGGATACAGAATATGAGTGCCGCTCTCTTCATGCCTGAATGGATGGATAAGGTATAAATAAGGGCAACTCTTTTCACAAAGAACTGCCCTTGTAACACTTAATAGTACTAAATCATTATTCATTAATAGCGGCGATACCCGGAAGAACTTTTCCTTCGATTGCTTCGAGCAATGCGCCACCACCTGTAGAAACATAAGATACGCCGCTAGCCAGACCAAACTTGTTGACACAAGCTACAGAGTCGCCACCACCCACAAGTGAGAAGGCACCGTTCTTAGTTGCTTCAACGATAGCTTCACCTACTGCACGTGAGCCGTGAGTGAAGTTTTCGAATTCGAATACGCCTGTAGGACCGTTCCAAAGAATAGTCTTGGATTCTTTGATTACGTTAGCGAAGATTTCTTCAGTCTTAGGACCGATGTCAAGACCTTCCCATCCGTCAGGAATTTCGTCAACAGCACAGAACTGAGTGTTAGCGTCGTTAGAGAAAGCGTCAGCGATCTTGGCGTCAACAGCCAATACAAGGTTTACACCTTTTTCTTTAGCTTTCTTGATCAGATCTAAAGCCAGGTCAAGTTTATCGTCCTCACAGATAGAGATACCGATTTTACCACCCATTGCTTTAGTAAATGTATAAGTCATACCACCTGCAATGATCAGGTTGTCTACCTTGTTCAACAGGTTTTCGATGATTTCGATTTTGGAAGAAACTTTAGAACCACCCATGATAGCAGTGAACGGGCGTTTGATGTCGTTCAATACTTTATCAACAGCTTTTACTTCTTTTTCCATCAGGTAACCAAACATCTTATTGTTGGTATCGAAGTATTTAGCGATCAGAGCTGTAGAAGCGTGTGCGCGGTGAGCTGTACCGAACGCGTCGTTTACGTAACAGTCAGCGTAAGAAGCCAATTTCTTGGTAAATTCTTTCTGGCTTTCTTTTACAGCTTTCTTTGCAGCCGCTTTTTCTTCGTCTGTAGCATCTTCAGCCAAACCTCTTGGCTTGCCTTCTTCTTCAGCATAGAAGCGAAGGTTTTCGAGCAACAGAACTTCTCC
>ULRX01019236.1_pt1 | contig 66733 bp, 49 predicted proteins | sample 1955871 | NCBI WGS metagenome assembly ULRX01 (sample SAMEA4835695, study PRJEB28245) | human gut metagenome | biome: gut microbiome; material: fecal sample | place: Denmark | collected 2008 | reverse complement strand
CAATCGGTGATCATGTAGGGGCCGTTGCAGACGTAGGTGTCAGGCTGCGTGCACCAGGCATCGCCGTTGGCCTCAACAGTGGCCTGCTGCACGGGGCTCATAGCCGCGAAGGCGCAGAGCTTATCGAAGTAGGAGCAGGGATAGGCCAGCTGGATGGTCAGGGTCTTGCCGTCCTCGCTGGCGTGGACGTTCAGGGCATCCCAGTCGGGATCGGTGGTGGTGTTGCCGGCTGCATCGGGGTTGCCGATGGCATCCTCATAGCCGTCGATCATGCCGACAACCGTCTCGCCGTAGGGGGCTGCGGTGTCGGGGCAGGCCAGACGCTTGAAGGAGTACTCAAAGTCCTTCGCAGTCAGGTCGGAGCCGTCGCTCCACTTCAGGCCGTCCTTCATGGTGAAGGTCCAGGTCAGGCCGTCCTCAGAGACCTCGGGCAGATCTGCCTGGCCGGGAACAACCTCGTTGTTCTCGTCGATGAGCAGCAGCGGCTCAAAGACAGTGATCAACGTGTTGGCACCGTCGATTGCGCTGTTCAGCGCGGGGTCCAGGGTCTCGGGGTTGGAACCGAGCTGGACGGTGAAACCGTTGGCGGAAGTGCCGGTAGCCTCGGCGGCTTCGCTGGTCGCAGCCTCAGTGGATGCAGCGCTGCTGGCAGCGGAGCTTGCAGAGCCGCCGCACGCAGCCAGAGAAGCAGCCATGCAGCCGGCCATAGCCACGGCAGCAATGTTCTTCATCTTCATGAATATACCCTCCAAATATAATATACTTTATACCCAATCCCCCCGGGAGACAAGCCCCCAACGGAATGAATATTTATACTTTACCACTCTGAATCCGAAATTTCAAGTGGTCTGTAACTTTTGTAACTGTTTTGATAGAAAGTCCTTTTGTATTTCTACTGCGTACAGTTCTATGTTCTGTGGATGAATGTTCGCCTTGCACGCACATTTTGGGGTCAAGCACAAGGCGGCTGCGGTGAGCCGCCCTGTATAAGTATGAGTTTATATGTCGGGTGGAGTCGAGGGGCGGACAAACAGCGTCCGCCACGCCCGGCAGCGCCCCCCACATTACTTTACTTTGTCCAGATGGTGGCACGCTGCCCAGTGGCCGCTGCTCACCTCCTTGAACTCCGGCACCTCGGCGGCGCAGCGCTCGTCGGCGTAGGGGCAGCGGGTGCGGAAACGGCAGCCGCTCGGCGGATTCAGCGGGCTGGGCACATCGCCCTGCAGCACGATACGGTGGCTCTGGCGGGCCGTGACGGGGTCCGCCACGGGAATGGCCGAGATCAGGCTGCGGGTGTAGGGGTGGACGCTGTGGGCGATCAGCTCAAAGCTGTCGGCCAGCTCCACCAGCTTGCCCAGATACATAACGCCGATGCGGTTGGAAATGTGCTTGACAACGCTCAGGTCGTGGGCGATGAACAGGTAGGTCAGCCCCATCTCCTGCTGCAGGTCCTCAAACATGTTGACGACCTGCGCCTGGATCGAAACATCCAGCGCAGAGACCGGCTCGTCACAGACGATGAACTCGGGGTCCACAGCCAGGGCGCGGGCGATGCCGACGCGCTGGCGCTGACCGCCGGAGAACTCGTGCGGGTAGCGGTTGGCGTGCTCACTGTTCAGGCCGACGCGCTCGAGCAGGGAGATGATCTTGTCATGGCGCTCCTTAGCGTTGGCGCACAGGTGGTGGATGTCGATGCCCTCGCCGACGATGTCGCCGATGGTCATGCGGGGGTCCAGGCTCGCGTAGGGATCCTGGAACACGATCTGCATACGGCGGCGGTAGGGCAGCATATCAACGGCGATCTTTTCCTTTTTGTCAAACAGGACCTTGCCGTCGTAGATGATGGTGCCGTCGGTAGGCTCATACAGGCGCAGCAGGGTGCGGCCCGTCGTGGTCTTGCCGCAGCCGGACTCACCGACCAGGCCCAGCGTCTCGCCCTTGCGGATGGCAAAGCTCACGTCGTCCACGGCCTGAACGTACTGCTTGTTCTTGCCCATGCCGCCGGCGGGGAAATACTGCTGCAGATGCTTTACTTCAACGAGATTCTCGCTCATCAGGCTTTGCCCCCCTTCTCAAATTCTTCCTTCTGGCGCAGCCAGCAATAGGTGTAGTGGGTGTCGCTCAATTCGGTTCTGGGCGGCATCTTGTTCAGGCAGACCTTCATGCAGCTCTTGCAGCGCGGCGCAAACGGGCAGCCTGCGGGCGGGTTCAGCAGGTCAACGGGCTGACCCTCGATGGGCACCAGGCGCTCCTTTTCCTCGGCGTTCAGCTTCGGGATGGAGTTGATAAGGCCCTTCGTGTACTCATGCTGGGGGTTGTAGAAAATTTCGTCCGTCGTGCCGTACTCGACGATGTGACCGGCGTACATGACGGCGATCTTCTCGCACATCTGGGCCACAACGCCCAGGTCGTGGGTGATCATGATGATGGACATGCCCAGCTTGTGGCGCAGGTCGTTCATCAGCTCCAGGATCTGTGCCTGGATCGTCACGTCCAGCGCGGTGGTCGGCTCGTCGGCGATCAGCAGCTTCGGCTCACAGGCCAGCGCAATGGCGATCATGACGCGCTGGCGCATACCGCCGGACAGCTCGTGCGGGTACTGCTTCAGGCGGCGGTCCGGCTCGTTGATGCCGACCAGCTCCAGCAGCTCCCTAGCGCGGGCCCAGGCTTCCTGCTTGGTCTTTTTGGTGTGCAGCAGGATGACCTCGACGATCTGGTTGCCGATGGTGTACACCGGGTTCAGGCTCGTCATGGGGTCCTGGAAGATGATGGAGACCTCGTTGCCGCGAATTTTGCGGAACTCCTTCTCGGTCATTTTGTCGATCTGGTGGCCGTTGAACCACACCGTGCCGCCGACCAGACGTCCGGGGTAGGCGGTCAGGCCCATGATAGAGTAGGCCGTGACAGACTTGCCGGAGCCGGACTCGCCGACGATGCCCAGCACGTCGCCCTGGTTCATGCTGAAGGACACGCCGTTCAGCGCCTTGACCTCGCCCGCGGGGGTGAAGAAGGACAGGCGTTCGTCCTTGATTTCAAGAATTTTTTCGCTCATGTTGCTCCTCCTTCCCTCTTTAGCTCTTGAGCTTCGGGTCAAACGCATCGCGCAGACCGTCGCCGAACAGGTTGAAAACCAGGATCATGATGCTGATCATCAGCGCGGGGGCGATCAGCAGCACCGGGTAGGTGTTCATGCCCTTGACGGCGTCAGTCGCCAGCGAGCCGAGGGACGGCATGGGGGCTGCAACGCCGAGGCCGAGGAAGCTCAGGTAGCTCTCGGTGAAGATGGAGGACGGGATCTGCAGGGTGGTGGTGACGATCAGGGTGCCCATGCAGTTCGTCAGCAGGTGCTTCTTGATGATGCGCCCGCCGGAGGCACCCAGCGCGCGGGCAGCGGTGACGTACTCGCTCTCCTTCAGCGTCAGGACCTGAGAGCGGACGATACGCGCCATGCCGACCCAGTACAGCAGGGCGAAGATGATAAAGATGGACACCATGTTGGGGCCGAGCTTCTGCATCCAGCCGAAGCCGGGCTTGGTGGCCAGACTCTCCAGCGGTTCCTTGATGGCCATGGCCAGCAGGATGATGAGCAGGATGTCGGGGATGGTGTAGAGAATATCGGTAATACGCATCATGATGTTATCGATCCAGCCGCCCGCAAATGCGGAGATGGCGCCGTAGGTCGCGCCAATGAGCAGGACCAGCACAGAGGCCAGCAGGCCGACAGACAGGGAGACGCGGGTGCCCATCATGACACGCACAGCAAAGTCACGGCCCATACGGTCGGTGCCCAGAATGTGCGGGAATACGTTCTCGCCCTGGTCGATGAGCTTCTGCTCCGCGGCAGAATACTCAAACGGAGCCAGGTTGTTGCTGCCCTTGATCTGCTGCTCATAGCTGTAGGGCCAGAAGCTGGGCAGAACATAGGCCATGAAGGCGATCAGCAGGATGACGACCAGGCTGACCATGGCGATCTTGTTTTTGCGCAGACGGCGCATGCCGTCCTTCCAGAAGTTGACGCTCTCGCGCATGACGACAAGGCTTTTCTTCTCGTCGTTGGATGCGGGGGCAAAGTCCTCAACGTTGAGTTGCAGGCTCAACGGATTCTTTTTCAGATTTTCCATGTGTCTGCTCCTCCTTACTTCAGCTTGATGCGCGGGTCGATGATCTTATACAGGATGTCAACAACGACGTTCGCAACGATGACGAGGGTCGCCAGCAGGATCGTGGTGCCCATGATCATCATGTAGTCACGGTTCGTGATGGCGGACACGAAGTCGCGGCCCAGACCCGGGATGGAGAAGATCTTCTCCACGACGAAGGAACCGGTCATCAGACCTGCCAGCATGGGGCCGACATACGTGATGACAGGCAGGATCGCGTTGCGCAGCGCGTGCTTGAAGAGGATCTTCACACTGGAAACACCCTTGGCGCGGGCGGTGCGCATGTAGTCCTGACCCATGACGTCCAGCAGGCTGGAGCGCATCAGGCGGGTGATGTAGGCGGTGGGATAAATCGCCAGCGCCGTCACGGGCATGATGTAGGCCGCCGGTTCATTCAGGCCGACGGTGGGCAGGAGCTTCAGGTTCATGCCGAAGGTGTACAAAAGCACGACGCTTGAGATAAAGCTCGGGATGGCGATGCCGCAGGTGGCAAACACGATGATCAGATTATCGGCCCACTTCCCTCGGTTATACGCGGACAGACAGCCCAGCGGAATGCCGACGCAGAGCGCGACGACCACAGCCAGACCGGCGGTACGGGCCGAGACCGGCAGCTTGGAGAAGATGATCTGGTTGACGGTACGGCCGCGCTGTTTCAGGCTCAGGCCCATATCGCCATGGATCAGGCTGTTCATATAATTAAGGTACTGCACGCCGAGGGGCTTATCGAGGCCATATTTTTCGGCCAGGGCCTGCTGGGCTGCTTTGCTGATGGACTTTTCCGCCACGAACGGGCCGCCGGGGACCAGGTTCATGATGAAAAAGGTAAGGGTCGCGACGATGAACACGCTGAAAATGCCCATTGCCACGCGCTTGACGATGTACTTCGCCATGGTTTTGTGCCACTCCGTTTCTTAATGGAATACAAATTGGGGTCGATTTCGGTTTATTCGTTTAACGCTCTGTACCGTGCGTACACGCTTGTGCGCAATAGGCGGACAGACTGGAGAATAAAAAAGCCGATGGCGGCTGCGATTGCAAACGCCATCGTTCGTAATCCGAAATCTACTCTATATTATAAAATGTTGCAAAGTATTTGTCAATTCGATGTTCGTTTTCAGACAACGGCAAAGAGCTGAAAACCCGCCCCGCAGGCTGCTGATTTTCGTGAAAGATGCCCATTTGCAGAATTTTTTGAGTTTTTTGAAAAAAACGCTTGACTTTCCGGGCGGTGGGCGCTATAATAAAACACGTTCTCCGGCGAGAACGTCAAGAGAATATGCGCCGGTAGCTCAGCTGGATAGAGTGTCTGACTACGAATCAGAAGGTCGGGGGTTCGAGTCCCTTCCGGCGCACCAAGCATCCGCACCGGAGCAGAAATGCTTCGGTGCATTTTTGTTAATATCGCTTTTTTCAAAGCGCACAAACGGCGGCAACCATTGTGGTAGGCGGTCACCGCCGTTAATCCGATTTGAAAATCAGAAAAAAGCGTGCTTATATTGTGTTCCTGGCAGCGGGTGTTCTCCCGCTTTCCCCCGACCCAGCATCCCGGCTGGGAGGTTTCTGCCTATGAGGGTTGTACTTGATGGCGGGGTCTGTTGCATCCCTGCGGCTTTCGAGGCCGACCACAGTACAAAGAAGTAAATACTTCCACAGGAACAACATATTCGATTTTCAAGGTACAACGACAAAAACCCCCAACCATTTCACAACGGTGGGGGTCTGGTGTACCTTGACAAAGGTCAAACTGTATTGTACACTGTTTAGGCGATAAACCAAACGGAAATTGGTTTATGACCATACAGATATGCAACACAGATTGTATTGCTTAGTACCACGTTACCCCACAACGCTGCTTCGGTTTTAGCCTTGTGGTTACTGGTTGCCAATTTGATATGTGGCTTCCAGGGTGGAGTTCTTATCGGGACTATTATAAGCAGATTCAGAAGGGAAGTCAAGCGGCGGAAGTCGCTTGACTTCCCTTTTTTCTGCATAATAGGTTCTAAAAAAGATCGCTGTGTGAACCAGTTCTGGTGAGGTACAGAATCAATTCCTCGTCGGCCACTTCGTAGATCAGCAACCAATCCGGGGTGATGTGGCATTCTCGGCACCCTTTGAAGTTTCCGGTCAGCTCATGATCTCGATACTGTACAGGAAGTTCTTGCCCATCAGCTAGCATATCCACGACGGTTCCCATGAGGTTGATGTTATAACCGCGTTTAATGACGGCTTTGAGGTCTTTTTTGAATCTGCTGGTCCTGGCAATGCGATATTTACTCATTGTCCAGGTCCTCCAGAAGCTCTGCAAAAGAACCATACGTTTTCTTGTTCGGGTCGGACTTCATCCGCTGGACTTCTTCGACTGCCCCGATTGTGGTTGCATTGGGAGAGCCATAGCGAATGACATCCATCATATACCTAACGAGGTTTCCCTTGACGTTTTCCCCATGCCCAGACACAATGCTTTTATAAGCGTTGTATATATCGCGGTCCAGCGTGAAGGAACACGTTACTGTATTCGATTTGCCCATGTCGGCCTCCTTTGTTACTGTGATTACTAAGTAAACTTGGTTTGTACCATTAGTATATTCCAATTTGGCCTATTTGTCAATAGTTTTTTCGGTTGATTGGGAAAATTTTTTTGGACTTGCCGTTGTGAATAAGTGAAATGAATATGTCGAATTGTCGATCTAAATTGACTGTGCCTAATAGGCACAAAACAAAAAAACTGCCAGCCCGGGCAGGCTGGCAGTTCAGTTGTTTCCATCTTTCTTTTTTAGGTATTCGGCACGTACTTCCCGCAGCTTTTTGACCCCAAACGCCCAATAGGGGCGAATCTGATCGCCGGTCATACCAGCTTCGCGGCACAGGCGCATTTCTCGCAAAACCCGAGGGGCGCATTTATGCAGCTTGATGAGCTTTAGGCCGTAGGTGTCCGGCATGATGCCGTTGGCAATGCCGATCAGCAGTTCCCGCAACTGGTTTTTGTCGATGCCGTGAACAGGGTCCTCGTAGTACATGGGGGGCAACAAGCCCTGCTCTTTGGCCCAATCCCGCAGCTGATGCACACGGCGCTTCTTGATGATGTGCAGCGGCAAGGTTGGGTCATCGTAGCTGCTCTCATCGAAGCCCATGCGCATCCCCAGGCGCAGCTCGGTGAGCTTTGGCAGTCCCTCGTCGGTGTTGTACCCTTTGGCCAGATACGGCTCGATGTCCAGATCGTCCTCGATCCAGGCTGCCTTTTCTGCCTGCCATGCCAGGTCTATCGGTCTGCCGCCCAGCCTTGCCCGCTTTTCGGCTTTGGCCTTTTTTGCCAGGTAGATGATGCCGCCTTGGTGCGCATCGCGTCGGGCCTTTTTGTTTGCAGCCTGCGCAATCTGCCGCCCGGAGTAGCCAATCATCTTCAAGCCATCTGGCGGCGTTTCGGTTTCGGCAATGCGCACCACCACCCGCAGCATCTTTTTGCGGCAGCCCGGTACGGGCACCCGCACCCAACTCCCAGGCTTCAGAGCGGAACTGCCTTTGTAGTCCTCCGGCACACCGAACCCGTATTCTTTGCCATTCGGCTTGAATTTGATAAACACCATCTTCATGCAAAAGTCACTCCCTGCTAATTATACCTGACGCCACCATGAGTGGCAACGACTGTACAAAGAAAAAAATCTTGAACTGCGGCAGCGTGCCTGCAGGAACTGAACTGCGGCGGCACCCGAGGATGCTTTTTTCGGGATTGTCGGAACTTTGCCGTGTATGCCTATCTCTGCCGGAGCTGCAGAAGCCCCATCAAGGCACACTTTTCCCCTGTAGTACTTTTCTTGTGGGGAATATTTCTTTCTTCTGTACTGTAGCTTGGGGTTAGTCTTATTACTGTTCCGCAGATTTCGACATACCCCTTTTACAAAAACTGTCATGACCTCTTGACAAGCACAGATCTCCTGTAGTATTTTGAAATTGGAAATGAGATTTGCTATGCTTGCCAGCAGCATCTCAATTTTTGGCCGCCGTGTTCCCGCACGGCGGTTTTCTTTTTTCGTGCGCAGATTGGCCCCTGGGAGCGCCTGTGTGATCGTTTCAGCTATCATGTACAAGTTATGCCTCCCTGCTCTGAAAGCGGCCTTGAGGAGCCTCCCAGCGGCCACCAGAGACTTGATGGCTGCTTGCACGGTGCTGATAGCCATGTGCAAAACATTTGCCATGTGTGAAAATGAGGGAAATGCCTTGCGTTGCCCATTGGAACAGCGGCAGAGGTAGGCATACACGGCAAAGTCCCTCTTATTCAAGTTGAACGCTTCTACCGGCAGCTTGCCCCATGTGCCGGACAGCTGCCGGAGCTTGTACTGATTGGAGATTCTGCGGCCATTCCGATCTTGCCTTGCAGACACTACCAGCAGGCCCTTCTGTTCGAGTCCAGCCACGGCAGAGCGGATCGTATTCTCACTCAAACCGCATCTCTGTTGCATGGTGCTATTTCGGACGGTCACTGTGCCCAGACAGTTCTGGCAGTACGACAAAAATAAAAACACCATCAATTCTTTGGGCTTCAGCCCATAATCAAATAAACTATTATAAATTTTTACAAACATAGTTATCTTCCTCCCAAAAAAGTAGCCCCAGGCAAATCTGTTGCCTGGGGCATAAACATTCTTTTTGTGCTTTTAGGGGTTAAATTTTCCGGGGTATAATGTCGCTGCCTCCCGGCGCGAGGCTCCCAGCTTGCGGCGTGGTTCTCTGGTTGCTGCAGGAGGCGTCTGTGCGGGTGCAAGGGAACTTCCCAATGCATGACGCAAAGAATCCGTACTGAGAAGTTTGATTTCCAGGTAGTCGTTCTCGCCGGTGGTATCCTGCTCCTGGGGAGCTAGTGACAAGTATTTCCAGTAGCCCTCAAGGTGGGTTTTCATAGGGGCATATCCGGCTTTCTCGACAATCCAGGTATCACGTTGGATGCGCACCATCTGAGCAGGGGACATCAGAGGACGGCCCATCAGCTGATGGCTGCTGGTGGTCTTGCCGTCAGATCGAGAGGAGGAGCCGGTCAGGATGGTCTCATCGCCTAGCATTTTGGATATGCTTGTAGCGGTATCCTGGGCTGATGGCGATACAAATGTATTGAGCAAAATTTGGCAGTTGTCTTTGATGATCTCGGTGACGTTTTTATCATATTTGAGCAGAAACTGGCTGTAGCTTTGCACCGCGACCAGGATGCGTCCGCCACGGCTTCGGATGGCAGAGAATAGGCTGGTGACGCCGGGAATTGCCGGAAAGTTGCCGAACTCATCCAGAAAATAGAAGAAGGGACGAGGACAATGCCCGCCCTGACGCTCGGCCAGGGCAATCAGATCGTCGGTCAGGAAACGGACGAACAGCGATGCCAGGAAGTGCCTGGTCTCATTTTCATCGGGCGCGATCAGGAAGATCGCTGTAGGCCGTTCGATGAATTGTTCGGCATCCAGATCGTTGTCGTGTGTGCAGATCAGCTGCTCCAGCTCGGCATCGACGAATTTCAGCAGTTTGGACAGTGCCGAAGAAACGATATTGAGGGTGGTTCGAATATCTGCGCTTGTGGTAGTGCTGATATAGCCTTTGATTCGCCGGTCGGTAACCCCTTCCAGCATGGCAGCCAGACGGCTTTTCTGGACAGTGTTACCTTTTTCCGGGCTATCTGCCCCAGCTAACTCGACAATTAGATTAAAAACACTGACGATGTGGCGCTCACCGTCTTGGCCATACTGAGACACCAGCAGGACCAGGCCGGTTATCAGTCCACGGGCAGTCTCATTAAAGTACTCACTGCTGTCACCGCTGTTCACAGAGCCGGTATTACCAATGATCGCGCTGGCAATGACCTTGGCATAGCGTTCTGCCGTGGCATAATGTACAGCCTTTTTTTTGGGGTCCTGCTCTTTCCTCCAGGCGTCGATCTCGATATTGACGCGGTACAGAAGATTAAAATGGCATGAGCAAAACACATTCCGAAGATCGAGCTTCAGCACGCGGTAGCCACACTTTTTCAGTTCAGAGCCGGTAATCGTATACAGGTCATCCTTAACAGATACCAGTACCATGCTGGCTCCCTGGCCGATTCCCTGGGCGTCCTGTGTGTGTAGATTGACCCGGGCGTTGTAGGTGATGGTGGGAATATACAGGCTGGTGGATTTACCAGCACCAGGAGGGGCAACCATCAATATAGAGTGATCGCTTGTATCGACCAGCCAGGTGCTTTTGGACGCGCCCACGAGCATAGCCGGTTGTGTCTCATGCCCTTGCTGCACTTCTTGATAAACTCGCTTGACTTCCTCCGGCTCCATGAAATGAGCGTCGCCGTGCTGGCCGTGTCCGGCTTTTACATCCCGGACAGCCAGAGGTTGACGGTTGAGCAGTTCAATAACTGCCATGGCCAGTATGGCCAACAGAAATTTGCTAACCGCCAGCCGCCAATCCATAGGTATCTGCAGGAACATCTGGAAGCCCGTTAACAGGGCATAGCCAATGACCAGCACTAACAACGGGCGAAATAGTTTTTTCAAAAAATCACCTGCCTTACATCATTTCCATAAAGGCTTCGCTTTGCGGGGTCAACGCCTCCGGCTCGATTTGATGAGCCTGGTACTGTTCGCTTGTTTGCTCCAGTTCGGCATAGCGCACGCAGTATTCCATTGCGTTATGGAGGCGCGCCACACTGTCTTTCATGCTGAAACTGGAAACTTGCTTTGCATCTTCCAGTGCGGCGGAAATTCTCTCGGCCAACTGATCATCGACCATTACACCGCAGCGCACCTGCAGGAGGGCTGCCAGAGAGGCGCTTTCAAGTTCTGCTACGGGTCTGTCAGATGTACTTGTCCGGGTGATCACAGCCTCGGAATAGCCTTCCAGGAGACTTTTCAGCTGTTCTGTATCGTTCTCTCCTTCTCGGACGTGTATAGTGTTTTTGCCAGCATCAAAGAATCCGGGGCCATGGCGAATATCTTTCATAATAGAGATCTCGGCCAAGTGTGCAGCTTCTTCCACACGGTGAATTAGGTCGCCGTGCTGGGCCGCTGACCACTGTAGCGGGGCCTTGTCCAAGTATTCGCCTTGGGATAGATCGTATTGCTCCAATGCGTAGACACGTTCGATTCCGTCGGTGCGCAGTACAGAAATAAAATTATCTTCTTCTCCAGGCTTGACTTTGGGGGAACCAATGGATTCCGGGCTGGGGCAGTAGGCCGCTTTTGGATTCTGAGCAAACACCGCCACACTGTTTTCCACACCCATGCCAACGCACTGACCGCGGAAATTCAAGTATTCCAGATACTTCTGCGGATCGGCAACCATAGCGGCATAAGTTTGATCAATTTTAGCTTGAAGTTCTTGTATTTCGGGATGCACGTCTGTTTTTCCTCCTTCCTGGTTAAGGATGGTGTTCAGTTCGTTCAACCTGGCCAGCTTGGTCTGAAACTCTTTCTCATACGCAAAAGGTTGGTTTACAGCTTCTTTTGCATCCTCCAGGTTTTTGTTCAGCGTCGTCAACAGTTCCTGATCCTGAGCCTGTGTGTCAGATAACTTTTCCAAAAGGTGCCGGAACGAGGGAAAGTTTTCTTTTGGGTTAAACTCGAAGCTGTATTTTTGCGTACCTTGTAGATATCCCAAAAAGCTGGTAGCTTTGGCATCATAATAGGCATGGATTTGAAATCCTCTATACTCACCTATTATGACATCACCAGCCGTAGCACCTTGGAGCGCGTTGCGTAAAGCGGCGTCGGCTGCTTTGCGTTCGGTGTAGGAAGTACCCATTACAGTAGCAGAGAAATTTTCGCTGCCGTCTGAATTGAAACGACTATTGGCTTTGTAAAGGTCAATATCTTTGGAAATTGCATCCAAAGATTCTTCGACTTTTCGGATGGAGGCGGGATATCCAATAGCGATCTTATCCTGCAGCTCAAATATCTGCGACATATGGGACGAGCGCAGTGTACTCAATCGTGCCACTTCATTGTCCAGTTCCATCTTTTCTTTGATGAGAGGATTGCCGGCGCACAGTGCCTTAATTTCTGCGTAGGACAGTGCGATTTCGTCCAAATCTTGGCAAGAACGGGCTGGCGACTTGGATGTCATAACCTGACTTATGAATTTCTGCTTTTGTTCAATGAGCTGCCAGGAGTAGGCGTCAAAACTCCCCTCTGTAGCATACCGATAGATCTGTACCGTGGGGTTTTCGTTGCCCTGGCGCAGAATCCGCCCTTCGCGCTGCTCAATATCCGAGGGACGCCAGGGAACATCCAGGTGATGCAGTGCAATCAATTTTGTCTGCACATTGGTTCCGGCACCCATTTTTTTGGTACTGCCCATCAGGATGCGTACTTTCCCAGCACGCATCTTTGCAAATAGGGTGGCCTTCTTGGCGTCGGTATTGGCATCGTGGATGTACGCAATCTGTTCTTTCGGTATCCCCCTTGCGATCAGTTTGTTGCGAATATCGTCATAAATGTTCCATTCGCCGGTGCCTGGCGTGGCCAGGTCTGAGAAGATCAGCTGTGTAGATTGTGCATCTGCGGTGTTTTTCCATATCTCAAAGACTTTCTCGACGCAGGCGGTGGCTTTATTTTCGGGAACATCCGGGAGAAGCGGATTCATCAACCGCTGATCAAGAGCCAGTTTTCTGCCGTCCGTGGTGACGCGGAGCATATTATCCGTGTGTGGGTCCACATTGCCAGCGCGAATTTTCTCGGCGCGCTCTCCAAGAGCCTGGATACTTTCTTTTTGCAGCTCCGTAGGAGGGCACATAACAACTGTGGCCTTTCCACCTTCCAGTTCGGGAACTTTTAAGTTCAGCATATCGGAAGTCTGTACATCGGTGGCCAACTTCCACATACTGATAAGCTCGGGGAGGTTGAAAAATCTCGAAAAGCGTGTTTTCGAACGGTAGCCAGTACCTTCCGGGGCCAGTTCAATGGAGGTTGTGGTTTGTCCAAAGTTGGCGGCCCAGGCATCAAAAGAGAGCAGGTCATGGGCACGCAAAGTGCTGGCCTGTAAATACCGCATCATGGTATACAGCTCAACGGGTGAGTTGCTGATTGGTGTGCCAGTACAGAAAACAAGCCCTCTGCCGCCAGTTAATTCATCCAAGTACTGACATTTCATCAGAAGATCAGTTGCTTTCTGGCTTTCAGAGGTTGAAATACCGGCAACGTTTTGCATTTTTGTAGTGACTGCGAGATTCTTGAATTCGTGGGCCTCATCAACCATGAGTGAATCGACACCCAACTGTTCGAATGTCACCACATCATCTTTGGGAGAATCCATCAGTTCTTCCAAATGCGACTGAAGGCGTTTTTTGGTGGCCTCCATTTGCTTGACGGTCAGATCTTGCCCGCTTTTTTCCTTTTTTGCGCTGGCAATTTCTTGCGTGTACCGTTCGATCTCGTCCTGCAGGAACTTTTGTTGCCTTTCGGTTGACAGCGGAATCCTGGAGAATTGACTGTGTCCCATAATCACAATATCGTAGTTGCCGGTAGCGATACGAGAACAAAACAGTTTGCGCCGATCCTTCTCGAAATCCCGTTTTGTGGCAACAAGTATATTAGCATTGGGATAGAGACTAAGAAGCTCACTCCCTATTTGTTCGGTCAGGTGGTTGGGGACAATAATCAGTGTTTTATTGCACAGCCCCAGGCGCTTTTTCTCCATCGCGGCAGCGCCCATAACCATTGTCTTACCTGCGCCGACCGAGTGGGCTACCAAGGTGTTGCCGCCAAACAAAATTCTGGCTACTGCGTTACGCTGATGAGGTCTGAGCGAGATCTCCGGGTTCATACCCGGAAAACGCAGAAAGCTACCATCGTACTCGCGGGGTCGCAAATTGTTGTAGTGGGTGTTGTAGTAATCAACCAGTCGCCGCCGCCGGTCGGGATCTCGGTATATCCAATCCTTAAAAGCGGCTTCAATTTGCTGCTGCTTATCCTGAGCCAAGCGGGTTTCTTTAACATTGGGTACAGCCTTCTTCTTCCCGTCTACATCTTCGATATAATCTACAACCTTGACAGCTTGCAGGTTCAGGCTGCAACGCAAAATTTCATAGAAGTTTTTTCTCTTTGTACCGAAAGTGGTTGTAGCCTTCAAGTTGTAGCTGTCTACGGAACTCCCTTCGATGTTCCAGGTAGCGTTGAGCCGGTTGTAGCTGACTTTTATAGATTGTGCCGCCCAGCGATTTGGCTCCATCGTCTCCAAAATGAATTGCTTGATATCCTCTGGAGGAATCCAGGTAGTTCCAAGGTGTAATTCAATTTCAGATGCCGTCAGGTCTTTGGGCTGAACGGTTTTCAGTGAATCCGCATTGACTTGGTAACTGGGGTCTTGTTTGGCGAAAATTTCAGCTACCGCCAGTTTCTTGCGTACATCGCCAGAGAGATATTCTTCAGCGGTCTGGTAGAGCGGTTCACCTGCAGCCGTTGTTTCACCTGGCACGCGAAACACTACGCCGGTCAGATCCTGCAGAAGCTTATCACAGGTTTTGCCGGTTAACTGCTCCATGTAATGTAGATCGACGCTGGTGTGTTCCTGGACAGACAGCATAAGAGCCTCACTGGCCGTTTCCACATGGTCAATCACTCGGTTGGGCCGGATCGTTTTCTTTGTAAACATATCCGACTTCGACTTGAAATTGTGTTCGTCATCGAAATTCTCCAGCGAACAGAGCAAGCTATAACCGCTGTCGTCGCGGAAGGCCAGAGCGTTGGCGCGGCTGTTGAGCCTGCCATACTTTTCCGTGAAGGCGTCGTACTCGTGATTTAACCGGCGCTGAAGCTGCGCAACAGCCTCATCCGGGAGATCGTCGAGCTGGGCCTGAATCAACTCCCGCGTGGTGGCCAGAATAGAGACCATGCCCCTGATTCGGGCCTGTGCTGTGGCGTTTGCGGTGACTTCCCGCATGACTGAATCAGTACGGAAAAAAATCTTATCATCACGGATGCCATAGCTGTAATTCCGTATATCCGGGTCTGCAGGAAGAGGGGATATCTCTCCGGGTTGCTCCAGGATAATCGGCTCAGTCTTCACCAACGTGGCATTCAATCTTCCCATCGCAGCCTGCAGCTGCTCCTCCAGCGTAGTACTGGTATCAGGCTGACAGGTAGGCCGCATCCCATAGGGGCCGCTGACCATCTCCATTTTTCCGCAAATCATCTCCGGGTGGTCGATGAAATACTGGTTCATGGGGATGCCATCCGCATTTGTTCCTGTGTGCAACCAGGATACGTCCTGGTCAACAATATGATCACGTTTCTGCAGGAACAGGATATCGGCGGTAACTTCTGTACCGGCCAGAGCCTTGAAAGCTGTGTTCGGCAGACGCACCGCACCGATTAAATCGCAACGGGACGCCAGATACTTTCGCACATCTTCCGATTGCTTATCCATTGTGCCGCTGGTCGTGATAATAGCTTGAATGCCGCCGGTGCGAAGTTTGTCGACGTTTTTGGCTGCGAAGTAATCATGTATCAGGAAGTTATATCGGTTAAACGCGGGGTCATTTACTTTGTACTGCCCGAAGGGGACGTTACCAATCACTGCATCGAAGTAGCTGTCCGGCAATACAGCTTTTTCATAACCACAAATCTGAATATTGGCTTTAGGGTACAGCTGCTTTGCAATGCGGCCTGTCACGGGGTCAAGTTCCACGCCGAACAAATTTGCACTTTCGTCGAAGCTGGCGGGTCTGTTTGCGAAAAAGGCACCCACACCCATACTTGGCTCCAGAATATTGCCGCCCTGCAGGCCAAAGCGCTCCAGCGTGCTGTACATTGCGCGGATGATCTCCGGCGACGTGTAATAGGAGGTAAGCGTGGATGCTCTGGCTGCCTCGTATTCGGCCTCTGGAAGCAGTTCTTTCAGTTCTTGGTATTCTTTACTCCAGCTGTCTTTCCGTGCGTCAAAGACTTCGGCCAGACCGCCCCAGCCTACATACCGTGCGAGAAGCTGTTGCTGTTCGGGGGTCGCCTGCAGGCCGTTCGCTTCCAAGTGCTGGAGCAGCCGCAGGGCATTGATATTGTCTTGAAAACGGGCCTTTGGCCCGCCCGGTGCAGCTTGCTCGTCAGGCGCGGTAAAGTTCTTTGCGTCACGGGCAATACCAGCCTTGTACTCTTCGAGGGCGGCCTGTTCGGCTTCGGCAACCGTCTGGAATTTCGTCCATTCTCCGTTAATAGGTATTTCTGCGGCGGTCTTTTGGGAGTTTGTCTGCTGCAGCACACTCTCGGTAGGTGCTGCTGCTTCTTCTTGCAGTACAGGCGTTGCAGTGTCGGAGAATGCAGGAGCCTGTAGGTGCTTATTGCGCTCGTCCCGTTCGAGAAGCCGAGAAAATTCCTCTCGGCTCACAGAGCGGCTGAACAAGGGGAGTTCCTGGTCTTGCAGAAGGATCTCTCCTTCGCCAATATCCTGGACAATAAAAGCCTTATCGTTTTCCAAATAGACAATATCGCCAGCAATACAGGGACGCTTTTGGGGAGCAGAACGTATAGCCTGTTCACGTTGCCGTTCTCGGTACTCCTGCTCAGCCGTTCCAATGAGTTCATCAAAGGTTACCCCGGATAACTCATGTTCAACCAATTCTGCCGTAGAAGCGTACTGCGCGGAAAGGATTCTTTCTCCATCGACGTTATAGACTATTTTGTGGTGAAGGAGATCCACATAGACATTGATGCTATGGTCTCCTTCGCCGGTAGAGGAATAGGCCAGGTCAATGTGGCGGAGATCTTCAAAATCGGGCTGGTCAAAATTGTTTGTCCTACAATAGTCCCGAATCCACTCTTTTGCTTGTTCCAGATCGCTGGCTTTTTGAGCCTGTTCTGCTTGACGGTCTGAAAGCCATTCCTCATACTCGGGGCGTTCCTCATCCGAGAGATAATGATCGCTTTGCACCAATGCTTGCAGTCGGCTGGAAACTTCCTGCCATGTCAGTGTGTGGCTTACCCGCCCATTATCGGTTTTACACTGGATTTCGAAGCCTTTATTGTTGTAATCCAGCCACCCGCGGGAGCCGTTGGCAAAGTCCCAAGACCTGCCGCCTGTTCCATATTCTTTTTTTAGCCAGCGAATCGTTTCTTCTCTCGGCGGCAATACCGGCTGGGAAAAATAGTATTGAATCCGCATTTTGCCATTTTCAAAACCACTTCCATCACAAAGAGCGCGTCTGATCTCATCCTCATTGATTATCGGCTGGTCAACAGCGGTTTCAATTTTCTGTTCCAGAAAGGAGGGAACGTCTACAAATCCAGCACTATCACAGTAATACGCTTTAGTGTCCCCACCGCGGTTCAGAACAACAATGTCGGAAACGGAAAGGCTATGGCCGGTGAAGTCAGCGGGACGGTCAAGGTTGAATGTGCGGAAGATGTCCTCCAGCGAGGTTTTGCCATCCAGGGGGGCTGTGTAGACCAGATCGTAATTCTGCCGGTCAACGGCCAGCCCCGCTTCCTGCAAACTCTCGTAAGGCTCAAAGCGATAGTCCCGTGTTTCCGGCCCGCCTTTGAGCTGGTAGATAGTAAAGGTGTCGCCCTGCTCCGTGGGATCGACGGTGAAATACGGGTTTTCCCATTGAGCGAAAGGCATATCTGGCATGGCCTTGTAGCTACCTGCATCCAGAGCGTAGGGACGCACCCGGTCAAAGCCGATTTCTTTTGCAACTCGTGAAATGGCCTCCAGGAAACCGGGGTCGTTTTTCAGACCATCCATTCTGGTGAAGTCTTCCACAAGATAATTCTGGCCTGCCCGCACCTGAAGGATGTCAACGGAACTCAGATTGTCTTTGCTTTCGAGGCCCAGCGTTAAATGGGCGTAGGGCTGACCACCATCATTTAGATCGTTCATTGCATTATATGGTTGGCTGCGCAGCGCATTGAAGCGGTTCCTGGCTTTTTCAAAGGTTTCGTAATGTTCAATAGGGCTGCGTTCCGAGGAATTTGTGGCCCAAGTCTTTAAGTCGGGAATCAGATAAAAGCCCCACTCACGGTGCGCCTCCGACGATACTACAGGGGGAAGTTTCGATGCTTCCGGGAAGCTATCTGATTCAATACCTTTTTCCTGTACTGCAGGCCCTTCCGGAGGGGACATGGTCATGTGCATGGCATGGGCAACATCGCGGACAGGGGCCAGACAGGCGACCAAAGAATGGTTGAGCAATACCCCCAATCGCTCAAGCACTTTGGGGCTGCTGTGATACTGGGTAGCAAAAGAGAAGGCACTGGTATCCAGGCTGTCTACTGGTATGCCAAGGCGCGTGCAGACCACAAATTTCGCACTTTGTTCCAGAAATTTTTGCAACTCGGTACGCATTGCGGCAGAAGCCTCAGATTTTACTTCGGTATCTACAATTTGCTGAATTTTGGTTTGCACATAGCCGTCCAGACTTTTTTCCCCAGCACGTTTCAACAGGTTGTGCAGGGCGATCCCCGATTTGTTTTCATATACAGTCCACGGTAGAGGACCAGGTTTGCTGCGTCCGACTGTATCTTGGTAGTCAAAAACATATGTTACATACTCTGGATGTTTTGCATCAAAAACAGGAATTCCGTGCGTTCCGCGCACAATGTGCCGGTTTTTTTCACGGTCCCATTGACTTAACGTTGCTACAGCTTTTACCTCCGGCCGTTGATGATACAAAACGACTTGGTTTTGAAATCGCTCCTCATAGGTGTACGCAGCCGAACTGAGAAATGCTGCCCAGGTGGCGGAGCTTTCCGTGATTTCACCAAGCGCATACAGATAGTCCTCTACCAACTGTTTATATTTTGTTTTGTATTCCATAGGCTAACCCCTTTCATCAGTTCCACAAAACAAAAGGGAGCGGGCCAAAGCCTGCTCCCTATAAGGAAATATTGGCGACAAATCAGAAGGGCGATTCTTCGCCTTCCTCGATCAAAGTGAACTCATGGGCGGGTGTGCTGTCTGCATCATGCTCCAGAGCTTCCCACTCCTCCTGTGTACCATCGAAAAACCTGTTTTTGGCCCGTCCACGGGTTGCAACGGGCCGAGCCATTTTGGGAATACCAAGTTCGCCTCTCTGGCAGCCGCCAAACATCAGAGGTTCGGCCATTTCTTCTGCCTGAGCCTTCAAGGCATTCATGTGCCCTACATACTCCAACACTTGGTTTTTGTCGGGGGCCGGGTTGTTGACCAGTAAAGCCTTTACGGTATCATCAATGAAGTCTCCAACTTCCACGTCTTTTTCTTTACAGAGCAACGCCAAGTCACCCCTACAGACCAGTTCCCAGAATTCTTCCGGGCAGTAGGCTTCCAACCAATCTTTGTACTGCTGCCCGTATTTTCCGCTGAAGCCGCCAAAATCGGTAGCCTTGGGCCAACTTGTGTTATAGCGGGTGCGTGCCGCCTGAAATGCAATTTCCTGATCCGAAAGGAAGCCCATGTTACAGCGAATTTCTTCCGGGATCTTTTCAAGCAAAGCCAGCCGTTCGGGTTCCGCCATTGCATCGAGTTGCGCCAGAAGCTCCCGCTCCGAGATGTTCTCAAACCAGTCGCGCAATTCTTGCTCTGTCATGGTCTCCAATTCTTGCATCCTGATATTCATAAGTGTACCTCCGTGCGCCTCGTGTGGTTCTTCTACACACAATTTCGCTTAATCTTATGTTTTTGTCAAGGGATAATTCAAAAATAACGAGTTGTGCCTAACAGGCACAACTCGTTTCACAGCTCAATGGTAGATAGGTTGCGTTCATCGGAAAGCCCGGTTTTTAGCTTGCGCACATTTTGTTTTTCGTCAGTCAGACCGTTTGCTGCCCGAACAGCCCGATTCTTACTCTGAGCCTGCTGCTGATCCTTGTTCAGCGTTTTGGCCAGACGAAATAACATATTCTGTACGGCATAAGTAGGGCTTTTTTCCTGATAGTCAGAACCGTCAATATTTTCATCAGGGGTTGCATTTTCCGGCTCACTGTGCGAAGCTGTTTTTCTCTGTACTGCTGGCCTCACATACCGCTCGGCGGCATGGATGATGATATTATGCCTGGTTACCTCGGCTCGGCCTGCTCGCCGTGATTCAAAATCACAATAAGGGTGGAAAAAGCTGGTTTCGATCTCCGCAAACTTTTTATCTAGTGTTTCCTCATAAGAAGCATATGTCAAAGTCAATTCCTTTTGACTGTCGAGGTATTCTTCATACATGGGCCTTAAGATAGGGTCACGCAGCATAATTTTTTCCAGTACATCATCCACCTGGGCTTTAAGTGCCGGAGGCAAGAATTTGTATGTGTGCTTGCCGGGGGTATCTCGCAGCTCTCTCCCCAAGGCTTTCAGTGCATCGGTGATTTCACGGTCAACTAAATACTCGCTGGATACTAGCTTTCGCAACTGCTCGTTAAGTTTATCGCGGAGAGCACTTTTTTCTTCTTTTAGATAAGCCAAATCTCCGCGAAAGATCTCATTAGTGAAACTACTCTTAACTTTACGCGTGGCGGCATTTAGTGCAGCTCTTTTGTCAGCCTCTTTTTCTCGATGTGGTATGAACGCTTCCCGGCTGTTTGTGGACCAGACCAGAAAATGAAGATGGGGGTGAAAGTCTTTGTTATGCCAGGAACATACCATCCGTAGATTGGTGGGATTAATATTGTATGCTTTTGCCAGTTCGTCTGCTTTTAGAGCGACCAGATTCTTCATGTAATTGCGGTCCACGCCCAGACGTTCACAATCAGTGGCGTTCAATGAATATACATGATGCCAGACAGTACTATTGCCAGGGGCTTCAGCCTCTACCTGTGCATCTAACACCCTTTTTTCTGTACCGTTCTGGTCAAAGATGGGACTTTGACGGTCAATATAAGCAATGTAGTTTGTGGCATGGCGGGCATTGGCAAAATAGCCAGAGTTGAGTATAGCTTTGACTTTCACTGTTTCACCTCACTTTCGGCGGGTGGAAAACAGTCTGTGCCTATTAGGCACAGACTGTTTTCCACGTTGATGCGACGGAATTTTCCGGCGTTTTTGCAAGAGAAGTACCCTTATTCTTCCAAAATATCTTCCAGTCGGAACACTCTGTCGTTCATTTTCAAATATTCCACAGCAGCGCGGCGGTAGCCGTCCAGAGCGCGGGGATTGATTTCCAGTTCGTGCGCAAGAACCTGGCAGATTATGGCCTGTTGGATTGCCAGTTCAGACAGCACTTTGTTGGCACGGTTGTTGATCCTGGATTCCATCAGGTTGACGCTGGCAAGGAAGGTGCGCTTCACACTCTCATTGATGAAGGCACCGTCCGTTTGCATATACAGGTAGTCTTTGTAGTAGCGGATGGCGTTTTCAAACACGGCGGTCTCAGTACAGTTTTCCTGTGCGGCTATTTCCTCCACCGCCTTTTTCGTTTCCGCGCTAACGCGGTATGTCTTTTTGTACAAGTCCATCTTACCTCTCCTTTCTTGGAGACGATTTTCCCTTATTTTAAGAAAATTTGAAAGCGGTAGGGAAAATGCAGGATAAAGCTGTACGGCACAAGTGCCGTACAGCAACACACCGCGCCGCAGTGCAGCGCGGTTTGTGCGGTTTTTTTTATACGGCATTATGTACGGCTTTTTTCCTTTCCAAATGTCGCTATGCCGTCAGCTTCTTTGAATTCGACATAGTGTCGTTTGTTTTCTGCTGTACATCTGCCGTCAGATTTCTCAACCGTACAGAAAAAAATAACGATTTGTGGTTATTTCCTGGAGGTTCTGTTGTACGGCAATTACAACCAATTTTCCGGCGCGACACGGGTGCTATTGACATACACCTCAAAGTGCAAATGGTTGCCGGTACTATCGCCGGTGCTACCAACAGCTGCGATAGTTTGCCCTTGGGTCACGGTCTGACCTGCAGAAACGGCCAGGGAGGAACAATGTGCATAAAGGGTGTAGATCTGGTTACCATCGACAACACCATGGTAAATCTTGACGTAGTTGCCCCAGCTGTAATGATAACCTGCTGTCACAACGACACCATCCGCTGCAGCGAAGATGGGGGTGCCGTAACCGGCGGCAAAGTCCATTCCCCCATGTGGTGCGCCACTCCACCCATCGGGTTCACCAAAATGGCAGGAAATATAACTATAACTGGCCAGGGGCGTTATGAAGGTCCCATTGCCACTGCCGGTGATCCCGCCGGTGTAATTTTCGGACGGGGTGAAATTATCCGTGCTGGTAATGCCAACCTGGGTGACGGTGACACCATACAGCTCCCCCCAGTCGGTCTGATATAGAAGTTTGCTCCATTCAATGTTGACTTCCGACCATCCCTCCCAATCATCATTTAATGTGGCCTCTTGGAGCTTCTGCAGATATTGCTCCATAACCTCACTTTCACCAGTGTAAGAAGAACTGCACAGATCATCCCATTGTGCGACGGTCTGTTGGGTAGCGCCGCTTTCGCCGCTCCAGTCTTCGCAGCCGGGTAAACGAGCTGTAACATACAAGTCGTAGTGATCACCAGGACAGTAGCTTTCGGTATGGTAGTTGTCACATTCATTGCTATCGTCGCTATGGTAATAGGTTCCCCCATTACCATCAGAATGACCATCGCATATCTTCTGGCTTATGCACCCTCCACAGGAATATGGCCCTCGTTCCCTCGTGGAAAAGGAAACGCTTTTCAGCGCAACCCAGCAGGCCAGCGCAGACATATCCGTTTCCCAATCCTGTTCATAATAGCAGGAAACAATGGTCAGTACTTCCTTATCGTTGTTGGAAAAACCATTTTCCCATTGCAAGATGATATTTCGGTATGAGTTCCCGTTACGGTCAGTCTGTTGCCGGTACTCGGCCATCTGTTCATCCACATAGGCGTCTCTGGCTTCATCCATAAGCTCTACTGTCTGGCCGACCAGGGATGTGTCCTCTGTAAGAAATGTGGAGAGGGTCATGGTGAATAGAGAAATGATTGCTTGCAGGCAAGCAACCAGTAAAAAGATAATCGAAAGGAGGACTGCAATAATAGTGATGATGATTTTGCGGGTCCTCTCGTCGGCCAGTTTCTGCGCGATGTAAATCGCAATTTTGGCTGGCATCAGATGCCCCCTTTATCACCAAACAACTCAGCTTCAAAGGGGAGGGTCCCAACTTCCATGTAGTATTTCCCATTGCCTGCTTTCAGCAGACAGTGACGTTTATTGGAAACACTGATACAAGCAGCTTCGCCGTCTGTCAACTTCAATGCTTCTTTCATATCCTGGAGGTCAACCTGTCCACTGTAAAATAAAAACTTGAAAGAGGACATATTGATAATCGGGGAGCTGTAACGGCGCACCGATTCATCCAGACAGTCCTGGAGCTGCTGTGTGGCCACACCGATGCAGGCGTTATACTTACGGCTGCGTCGTGCAAAGTAGCTGATGTATTTGGCCATAAGCGGCTGCTCCAGATACATATATAGCTCATCAAAACTAAGAAGCACTTGGAACTCACGAAGCAGCACAATCGACCAGATGTAGGTGTTTAGGTTGTTCTCTACAGCTTGGAGCCGCTGTTCGCTACCTTCCATAAGAGCACCCATACTAAAGCAGATCAACGGGTTGTTCTTAACATCGATGGTAGTGGTTCCGTTGAAGATATTGGAAAGTTCTCCGTAGGTTGGATCATTGATATACAGCAATACTTCGGAGATCATTTCTTTGGTGAGCATGGGGTAGCTGCTCTTGCTCAGCTGCTTTTGCACATAATCATATAGCGTACTGAAGGTGGGGTAATCCTCGTGTCGCAGCCGGTCAAAGTCGGTATGCTGGTCAATGCCCACTGACGCATACATTCCCTGGACCAAAATCATCAACGCACGGAGGGTGCTGTCTGGCATCTCCGGCATCATAATACGAAACTCGTCTTTGAGCCAGGACAGGTGCTGTAAAAACATGGGCGATTCATTGGAGATCTCCGGCAGCTCGGCTCCATCCTCCACATCATCTTCCAGCTTGATTCTACGAACCTCAAAGATGTTAATCTTGTGGTTGCCGGAAGCGCAGTCGATCACGACACCGCCCAGGCCGCGTGTGACATCGCTGTATTCATTCTCGGGGTCCATGACGTAGCAGTGAACCCCGCGTGTCACCATGAATGTCAGAATTTTCTTCTGAAGATAACTCTTGCCCTGGCCAGCGGAGCCGGAAATGAAAAACACACCGTTGGTGATCTGGTCATCCCGCTGGAAGATGTCGGCATACACCGGGCCGCCGCGATCAGTGCGGCCAAGGGGCATGCCGTGGGGGTGAATCAGGCTGGAGTAACTGAACGGGTACAAGGCCGCCACTGTCTTGCTTGGCAGATTGTTGGAACACAGGATAAAGTGGTCGCTGCCCAGCGGCTGTACTGAGGAAAAACCATTGCGCTGTTCATAGTTCAGCTGGTCATAGGTAATGCCGACGCCTGCAAGCTCAATCTTTACCTGCTGCTCCAGATTAGCCAGGTCCTCCAGCGTCTTGCCGTAAATCTCGATATACACGTTGACGCTGTAAATGGTATTCTGGTTACGGGTGACTTCGGCATAGAAGTTTTTGATGTCCATAGTCTCCTGGGCTGCGTCCATTTGTTCCGTGGCCTGGCTTTTGCCGCCGATAACGGCCTTATTACGAATCTGCTCGTCAATCAGCTTTCGCGCATTGTCTTTCTGGAGCGGGGTCATTCGCATGGTGAAAGAAGTGCCCCGCATGCTGGCTACCGTGTACAAGGCACGCGGCGGAATCTGAGCCGGGAAGTTCTTTATCATGAGGGTTCGGCGCATCAGGCCGGATTGCTCGGCATGGTCACGGGTGAAGTCAATGCGGTTGGGGCAAAGACGGCGCTGAATTTCCTTGTTGTAGATCGCCGGTTTGGCCTTTGCCATGTTGGGGTAGTTTTTCACTTCTTCGGCAATGGTGTAGATATCCACATTGATGAACTCACGGACCAGGTAATTGCGCAGAAGGACGGCCATTTCGTCGTTTTTTACGCGGTCAATTTTATATCCTTTGCCGACGATCAGAGTGTAGATATCATCCTCCTCAGACTGCGCTTTGTAGATAAAATAATACGCCCGCTGCACGGCACTGGATTTTGTTTCGGTGCTTTCGATCTCGTTGACTACGTCTGCCAGAATGTGGTCATAGCGGCGTGGCAAACTGCGGTAGTATTCCTTGAGGGCGCTCATGTCCTCGATTTTATCTGTACCGAACATGGTGAAGGGGCAGCGCAGGGAATCGAACAACCGGCACAGCTGTTCGATTTCCTGCGCGATTTCTTCATCTGTCATTACGTCAGTATTCGGCGGATAGTAGCGGTAGAAGCGGAATAACTCCTTGCCGTCCTTGCCGCCATAGATGCCGTTGTCGGCAAAGCGGAACTGAATCAAGTCTTGGATAGGCAAGTGGGAGCGCATTTGCCTCATCAGACGTTTGCGTTTGCGCTTTTCTTCTTTTTCGTGGCGCCTTTCATTGGCGGTAAATGTTTTGGTGAAAAGGTGGTAAGTAGTTCTTGTGTGCAACGCACCAAACAGGTTGTTTTCAAAATCAATTCGTGCTGTGCCAAGGGCAACAAATAATGTCAGAGCTATCAGCTCCAAAGAAGTAAGGTAAAATGCGATTACCACCAGAGTAGCAATAAGGATCAACTCTGGAACAGTCCACCACCACAAAAGGAATTTCTTTTGCAGACGTGGCGGGCAGAGGTATTTTTGTGTGGCCATGGAATCTCCTTTCCGGGTATTGTGCCTGTAAAAAAAACGGGCTGTGCCTATTAGGCACAGCCTGTTTTTGCCGTTAATGCGTTGTGTTTTTTGCTTGTGTTTGCATTGGAATGGTTATTTCATTAGCCCTTTTACGGCCCCCGCAAAATAAGCTATACCAGTAGGGTTGATATGTGGCCCTGCGCTGGACATACCATATTTATCTAAGGTCCGGCTCACACCGCCCATGCCAAGCAAGCAGCCCATTCCCAAAAACGTATTGGTGATACCGGTGCTCATCAGCAAGGTGATTGCGAGGGCATAGAAAAAGTATTCAAAAAAGAAAGTCAAGCCTACAGCCATGGCTTGCCGGAACCAACCAGAAAAGGCGGTCTGATCGCCACGCAAAATGCTGGTTTCGTATAGAGGAACCATGGCAATTAAAGTGATGAATTGGACAAATCGCAACGTGATTTTGTATATGAAAACGCCGCTGCCGATTACGACGATCAGAAAACAGACCACAGATTCCATAAGACTGCTGCCAACAACGAGATCAGGAGTTAGCCACAAGCTGGTCAACGAGTTTGCATATGCTGTCCCCGGAAAATTTGTGACTGCATCACTCAATCTCAACAGCTGAATTAAACTCAATATAGCTTTCGTCAGTACGTGTACCAGCTTGGGGCCGAAAAGGGCAAAGGCTAGTCCAGCGACAAAGTTCTTTGTGACAGCTGACATATACACGGTCTTTTCCTCGGAGCGTGCCTCTAGAATATCATAAAGCATCAATATACAGCCGACGACAAAAACGCCCATGGCTATCCAACTGGAGCAGGACACAATAGCATTGATGATCGTATCATCCCAAAGGGATACAATCATCCTACTTACAAAGTCCATTATGACCGTCAAAAGCGCAAGAAAAATATTGTGTATTAAAGTTGCGATACTGTCTGCTATGAGGTTTAGGATGAATTTTCCAATTACTTGCATTTTTTTGTCCCCAATGAAAAAATAATCTGCTGCCCGGTTTTACGCAATCCGGGCAGCAGATTTTGGTATACAGTGGGTTAAGTCGGGGTGCCGAACACTCCCGCGGCCAGAAGGCCCCAAAGGACGCTAGTGCCAACTGCTACAACCAGGCCGATAATTTCCTTCCACATGAATTCCCAAAAGACGTCAGACATACCATCTCTGTGTGCTTTGAACAGCTGCGGCAACTGGAAAATACAGTATATAATAGCGGCGGCGGTGATTATGGGGCAGACCAGGTTGGTGCCAATGGACGAAAGCCACCCCAAAATCTGGGTTTTTACATCGTTAGTGAAAGCGTTCACATCAATCATAGCGGATTCTCCTTTTGTTTTCTAACGCAAGAGACGGCCTTATGGCGTAAGATCTAACCCTATAGATGGCTGAGCTATGGGTTCGACGGCGTTGATCGGCTCTTGCTCGATAGGCGCTCGTTCCATTTCTGCACGCTTGAGAATTAGCGCATCGTTCCAGTCTTTTGCACCAGGAGCGTTGGCGTTGGGAAGTTTGTCGATTACTCTGCCGGTAAAGCCTCTTTCCTCCAAGAGTTTGCGACAGTTTATACGACTTTTTATTCCACTCTCGTCTGCATCCTGGGCAAGATAGATTGTTCTGATTTGAGGATTCTCATCAAGAAATATTCCAAGCGGCCCTTCGTAGGTGGTTTCAAGTGAAAGGTAAGTATATGCCTTATGGTCAAGTCCGTGGATCTCCAGCATCGAGGCAAAGCTCCAGGCGTCTACCGCCGCCTCAGTGACCACCAGTTTAGTATGGCTGGGGCTTTGATTCATCACACAACGCTTTTGATAGTCGCTTCCTTCAACCACATTGCGGTATCCCTTTTTTCCGTCACGGGGGGTTAGGGTCCCTTTTCGGGCACAGTAATTGATTTCCCCTTTTGCATCTCGTCCGAGATAACAAAGGTTACCACGCTCATCGGGATAAATAGTCTTTTCCTGCACCAGCCACTTCACGATGGTTGGTGTGATTTTTCTTGTACTGATTAAGTAGGCGTAAATCCGTCGCCATTTGCTTTTGTCTTCAGCGGGAAGGCTAAGGAAAACAGATTTTTGGGCTTCTGGTGCAGGCGGTTTTGTCGGGCTCGGACGTGGTTGATATGGCTTCGAACGTCCCTTTTCATACTCCGGCAGCTGCTTTCGCAGCGCGGTCATGGCCGTGCGTGCATCGCAGTTATGCAAGCCCATATAAAGGTCAATCACAGAACCACCAAAACCACGGCTGTTCCAGGTGAATACTTTTTTGTCCGGCGTAATGACCAGGCTGTCATGCCCTTTTACAGTGAGCTTTCTACCTCGCGGAATTACTTCAAAACCCTCAGTACTCAGTAGATCGGCAATGGCTATATTTTCAATGATAGCCGTCCTTAAATCACTGGACATAATTCACCTCCGTTCAGAGTGTAGTTACGCCTTTTCCGTTGTACGTTTCTTTGCCTTTCTCTTACGTGATAGAATGAAAAGAATGAGCACCAAGGCGGCAATGAGCAGGCCAATGCCCAGCACAGCCGCTGCGGTCTGCAGAACAGTCCAAATACTGGCAGGCTTATAGTGAGCAGTAACCAACCAGTGGTACATACCATCTTCTACACTGGAGGAATCCACAAAGCTATAAGACGCTGATACAGTGCCTGTGCGCTCCGCATCTTCCGCTTCTTCATACTGGGCAATCCAGCCGGTGGTATAGCAGGAGATCGTGAAGGTTGCGCTGCGGCTCATCATATCAGCCCCCGGCATTGCTTCCCAGCTTCCTGTCCACTCGGCATTGGTAATTTTGTAATCTTTGTTGTTGAAGCCCAGGTAGATCAAGATGTCTGTTTCGTAGCCCTCATAAACAGGTTTGTTGTCATTGTGGGGCAAAACCAAATTGCCGAGGAAAATGCCTTTGACGTCAGGCCAACCATAGTAGGTGGCAGGGACCTCCATATCTACCCAGCCATAGTCACCTGTCTGCTCGATGCCAACCAGGTGGCCGGTGAAGGTATAACCATCGTCAGCGGTAATGGTTTCCGTTTCATTTGCTTTCGGCTGCGTAGGAGAGTAACCAAGATCCACAAAGCCGGTATAGTTGCTTCGAGGTTCTTCGATCCAGTCGGCAGAGACAAGATGCAGGGTAACAGTGGTTCCATCGGTCAGACTATATTCCATCGTGGGGGGAACATCATCAAGGGATTTCACATTTTCCAATGTGACTTGGCGATCTACCGGCCCACTGATGAGGTCAGAGGAAAAATCTTCCAGTTGGAACAGTTTACCGTTCTTCCAAAGAGTGTCTTCGGGAGCTGCAATCTGATCGTTTAGCTTGCTGGTGGTGGTTTCGTAACTGGTGGTATAGGTCTCATCGTCACCTGTCTGAGCCCATTTCTTGTTGTACTGACTGCGATCAAACACTACATATCCGTATTTGGCTGTATTGCCAAAGCCGGTCTCATCGCGCTTATAGGAAGGCTGCTGCTTGTTGTTGATGATAACGCTGGTGGGGCGACCATCGGCCAATACTAAAGTGGCGTCTCCCTTTTGGTCATCCAGGTCATACAAAATTTTGGCGTTGTAGTCCGCATTGGTCAACCAGAGAGTTCCGTTATCTTCGGTCAGCGTGAAAGCATATCCACGCTTGCCCAGATCGGAGCCATTGTCCGTAGAGTGGGTGCCAGGTTCATCATTGCGCCAGTAATCTCCGTAGTATCCTGCAGGAGCTTTGCTCTCAACGATCAGGAATTTACCTTGATTGGAGAACCACCGTCCGCTATCCGAGTAGTCCGTCTGCGTGTCCTCATAGTACAGATAGCCTTCTTCGTAATGCGTCCAATCGCTGTGCAACGTGGTTACAGTATAGTAACCATCCTCGCGGCGCACGATTTTGTAGTTGGTGCTGACCTCATACTGGTTGTTCCGCTCGTTCCACTCGTACAATGTCCAGGTCGTTTCCGGCAAGATGAATTCGCCAGAATCATCATCGACCTTTTTGATGAGAACTTTCGTTTTGTAGGGCATATTGTAAGCTGCGGTCTCTCCCAGGAACTCATAGGAAGGATGGTCCGGGTGAACGACGATCTCCTCGCTCCAGCCAATAACCCAGTTGTCGTGCTCCCAAGCCTTCAGGTTGTAGGATGCAGGTGCTTTTAATTCGACGATACGATACTTGCCTTCATTGGCCTGGTGGTAATAGAGCACACCCTGCTTGCCCTCCCAGCCAGGGAAGAACGCATCGCCAATTAGATTCACAGTGTATTTGCCATCGTCGCGGCGGACTACCTGATAGTGGGTGCTCTTTTTGTATTCGCCAGCTTTCGGGTCCCATTCCTGGATTTCATATTCTGCGCTGGCATCTACCAAACCGCCAGTAAGGGCATCCCGCTTCTCCCAAACAACGGTACTGTACCAGGGGTTGTTGCGGAATAGATTGCCCTCAGCATACTTTTCCTGCGCCTGACGGAAAATGTCCAGGGATACGATTTCATTTCCCAGATCAATCAGAGTTCCACCCTTGTTTTCGGTCAGAACATGGGCGTTGTATTCACTGTCTGTGAGGGTGATCGTGGAGCCATCACCAGTCAGACGGATATAGTAAGCGCGTTTTCCTGCGTCCTCAACCTCGAAGTTGGGGGTCTCGCGTGAGCCAGTCCAGTCGCCATAGTAGCCATACGGCGACTGGGATTCCACCACAACAAACTGGCCATCATTGGTGACAGCTCGCTCGTCGATAGAGAAGTCAACGGGCTCATAGTCGGTATAATACTGAGGGTGTTCGGTTGTGGTGCCGTCGCTATTCACGGTATCTTCTCGGATATCACACAAGGTGTCCTCGTAGTACAGATTGCCTTCTTCATACTGCGACCAGTCATCATGCAAGCAGGTGATGGTGTAAAGGCCCTCGGCATCCCGAACAAAAGCATAGTCTTTGCTTTTTTCGTACAGGCCACGTTCCTGGTTCCACTGGTAGAGGGTGAATACAGCATCGTCCACGATGATCTCGCCGGTGTGGGCTTCAATTTTTTTGATGATGACTTTGTTGCCCTGCGGGCGGTTGTAGTCTGCATCGTCGCCGGTATAGCTGTAGGTCTGGTCACTGTCGGTGATTTCAAATTCCTGGCTCCAGTGTTCGACCCAATCGGTCCCCTGCAGAGCAGCGTCGGTATATCCTGCGGGCGCGGTGACTTCTTCGATACGGAATTTGCCCAGGTTGTCTTGAGTGTAATACACATAACCTTCTGTCCAATCGGTGTATACCGGGTTGGTCACGGTCACAGTGTACAGGCCATTTTCCAGGCGCGTTACACGGTAGTTACTACTGATCTCGTACCCATTTTTGTTAACATTCCATTCGTAGATGGCATACTCCGCATCTTCTGTGATGCGTCCACCAGTGAGAGCGTCGCGCTTTTCCCAGGTGACATGAGCCTGCCAAGGCTGGTTGGCTACAACAGCAGTAGCGGAGCCGTTGGACGGTACGGAAACAGAACCAGAACTGCTGTCCGTGGGGTCGAAACCGTGCGGGACAGTCGTTTCCTCGTAGTCAATCGTGATTTTTGCCAGCTGAGCTTTTGCTTCAGCAATGGCTGCATCAACCATGGCCTGAGCTTCATTTTGCAGCTGTGCAATCGCGTTGTTCTTGGCGGCCTCGGCGGCAGCGTTGGCCTCCTCCTGTGTGTTGTACGGTCCTTCTTTGCCGCTCAATGTGGTGGTGCTGGTTTTTGTTACTTCGTAATGAAGCGTCCAGGTGGCAGAGGCCGCGCCGTCCACTGTGGTCACAATCTGCGGGTCGCCAATGGTCCAGGTGCCGCCGCTGATCGTGCCGCTGGAAGGATTGGGGGTCAGCTTGAAGATGGCATCATCCAACTTCTCATGGGTGATGTTGGCAGACTTGTCAATGTGTACGGTATAGGTCAGATCGAAGCTGCCGCTGGCAGACTGCGGCGGGGCCGTCCAGTCTGCGGAATAGTATTGCATTTCCGGCGTTTCGGGCAATTCGCTTGTATCGTCATCTTCGTCGATCTCCGGGCCGATAACGACAATGCGTTGCCAGTTATAACCGGCAGGGGGAAAATATGCAAAGGTGTAATACCCTCCATTGCCCAAATAAGGGGTAGCATCCAGGCCATTGTTTTCCAGCGCAGCAGCAGATTTCATATAAATTTGTGCTGCTACACTATTCGGATAGTTTTCAACGATCCAAAGCTGGGTGTCGTTATAATACTCATAGGCTGTCTTAAGAACATCGTTGCTGGTGGTGGAGTAGGTGGTTGACGCACCAGCCGCAAAGCTGCTTCCTGCAAAGCCATTTACATCATGACTTTTAGATAAGAAGCCCATCGAAAGCTGATTGAGCCCGCCCCAAATGCTGATTTGGTTCGCGTAATGGTTCCCGGGTGTGTACTGGCCAGGGTCCAGCGTTGATACGTATTGAAAAGTGTATACTGGGCACCCGTTGGGCTGTCCACTCAACCCATTGTCACAGCAATATGCCTCGACGCCGTTAAACCATACTAGCCACGTGCTGACGACATATTCGATTTTTGTGATTTTACCAGTCGTGAAAGGCGGCTGCGGAGTGTTGGCGTAGGTGCTAACGCTATTGCCACTAGAAGTGGGGAGAGATTGAACTTCCGCGTTATCATCAATAGTGACATTGAGCGTTTTACTGATGGTGGTCCCATCAGGGGCCGAATAGGTGAACGCGGCAGAAAAATCTTCGGTTGCCTTCACATAGAAGCCAGAGGCAGAAGCAGATGAATCATTGTAAGTGGCGTTCAAGATTTGGGAGCGTTCCTTGTCGCTGGCGATTACCAAATTATCAGAAGTGGAGGTGTAGCTCAGAAGTTCCACTGTATCTGGCAAGGTGATTGTTGAAGTAGCGCCGTTGGCAGGATATTCAACCTGTACAGCGATAGGAACAATAGCGTAGTCTGTACCGTCTTGTTTAGCAACAGACATAACAGCATTTTCCTCATTCAAAGCTACTGCATCCAGACGGCCTCTGCTGCTGGCGTCCAGAAGATCATTCTTCCAGGCCGAAATGCTGATTTTGGTGTCGCCGGTGGCAACCGGCAGACCATATTCCCCGATGTAACTCCCAGTGGGAGCATCCGGCAGATCTCCATAAAGCACAGTAGATATTTCATCCAACTCGGGTTCGCTGCTACTCTCTCCCGGTGCAGTTGGGTTTTGCATAGCCAACTGCATGGAAATAATCAGTGCAGTCAAAGAACTATAGGCAGTTTTGACTGCTTCGATTTCACGCTCCTCATCGGAAAGAGCCAAATAGAGATCTTCCGCTGCATAGACGGGAGCTGCAACCACGTCCGAGGCTTCCGTGGCGGCATCCAAAGCGGCAGTCAGTTCTGCATTCGATTTATCGGCCTGCCATGCCTGACTTGCTAAACCCCAGGCGTTGATCGCAGACAGGATTTCTTCACGGTCCAGTGCGGCAACGGCGTCCACAAATGCCTGGGCTGCTTCGCTCAAAGATGTTTCGGCTGTAGCCGAAGTAAGTAAGGATGTGTCAATGGGATCGGAACTTTTTTCTGTACTGGATTCACTGGCCGAGCTTTCAGGGGTAGCCACAGACACAGCCGTTTCTACTGGCACCACTTCCCTGGTGGAGGATTCGGCATAGATCGGCAGTGTTGTGCTGCACAGCATACACAACACTAAAAAAAGCGCCAGAAACTGACGCAGTCGGGGTTTATTCATGTTGTATTACCTCTTTCCTTTTTGTTGAACTCAAAGATCACAGGCTCGATTATGGCTTTTAGCTACTGTCCCAAATGAAGACTTCTCTTTTCGGCATGGTTACACCTCAAAAAAGCGGAAAAGCAAGTTGCTCTTGACAGTTGTTACAAAGTACATATAGTGATATTTAATCGCTGTTTTGAAATTGATAAAAGAAGGAAAAACAATGTACTTTGCAGGAACGGAATATAAAGAGTTTTACAGTATTGAAGAACTGAGGAATTGGGAAATATGTAAACTTAAAGAAACATACGCGCCTCTGATGGGAACTCTGCTTGCATCGTCTAATCTGACTAGAATAGCAATTCTGCAATATGCTGGTTACTTGTATAGGCCAATGAACTACTACGCAAGGCGGTCAACAGATTCACATATCTTATGTGCAGAAGAAACGATTGCAAAAAATATGATGGCGATAACAGATTTTATGTATTCGGCCCCTATATCAGAAAATGTGGTTGCTTATCGGTTTATGTCGCAAAATGGTTGGAAGTTGCTACGGGCTGCTACGAAACAAGAATATGGCTTTTGGAAAGGGAATCATGTTTTATTAGAAAAAGGGTTTGCCAGCACTACGCTTCTGCCGAAAGACTTTTTGGGTGCTGAAAACTGTGCTTATACAGCAAAAGGTTCCATCTGCCTAAAAATATTAGTGCCAAAAGAGAGTTTTGGTATCTTTGTTACGTTGATTGCGGGTAGACCACAGGAGGCGGAACTGCTGCTTGCACCGTATAGCTGCTTGCGAATAATTCAAAGGAGAAAGAATGAAATACTCTGCAAACTTGAAAGCCAATTTCCTGTAACTATTGAGATTGACCGTACTATCAAATCATATTTGTTTAATAGATGAGGTATGGAGAAAATAAGGGGCTAATTGGAATCTTTCGACCTGTAGTACAATACAGAAAGAAAAAAGAGGTACGATGTCAACCGTACCTCTTTTGGAAAATATGAAAAGATTAACCGAATGTGGCGCACCAATAATGGCAACCATCTCCGTCATAGCAGTGGGCAACTGCACAGCGGGTATAACCCGCATTGACCATTTGTGCATAGTGAGCACTGCTGGCCTGCCACGAGGACACCACAGAGGATGCATCAGGCGCACCCATGGCACAAATCTCAGGGGCGGTCATGCCGTTGTGGCTGAAATCATCCATCAGCTGACGGCATCTTGCTGCAGCAATGTCGCCCAGGCTATCATCCCAAGACAGTGCGCCCAAACCCGCAGATGCACGAATGCCATTGATCAAATCCAGTGCACCGCCATCTCCGTAAACGGTCCAATAACCATGCCCTTCACCAGCAGCCGGTGCGGAACTGGTACCGGCTCCAGTATTGCTGCTTCCGGCAGAGCCAGCAGCGGCACCAGAGGCGGCCCCGGCGCTTGTCGCCGGTCGCGCAGCGGGAGCAGCGCCGGTCAGCTCCACGGAGGCAGAGATGCCGTATTCGGTGGTGGCTGTGATCGTTACCGCGCCGGTGCCGGTCACGTCTACCCAGCCACCCGACACCTGAGCGACGGTTTCATCGCTGGAAGCCCAGGTCACGCTTTCGGCATCCACATCGTTTCCTTGCTCATCGGTGACGCTGATCTGCGTGCCGCTGCCCTTCGTTACTTCTGTCTTTGCCGGGGTCAGGGTCAGTTCCTTCGGACCGTCCCATACGCGAACCTGGGCGGTGGCCGTCATGCCGTTGGGGGCCGTAACGGTTACGTTGGTATCGCCAACAGCCACCGGCGTGATCTGCCCATCGGCATCCACGGTGGCAATGGAGTTGTTGGCGCTGGCAAAGGTCAGCTCGCCGGTGAAGTTCTCCGGCACCACGGTGTAGGAGAGTGCAGCAGGGCCGTCGGCAAGGTGCAGCGCCATAGATTCGGCCTCCAGACGCTCCACTGGGATAATGACTGATACTGTCCGGCTGGCGCTCAGTTCGCCCACGGTGGCCGTGATGGTGGTTTCGCCCTCGGCCACGCCAGTGATAACACCGTTCTCGTCCACCGTGGCGATAGTTTCATCACCGCTGGTATAGACCACTTCCGGCTGGGCGTTCTCCGGCGTTTCGCCGTCATAGGTATACGAAGTCTCTGCCGTAGCCGTTTCACCGGTGGCCAACACCAGCGGCGTTTCCGGCAGCGCAACGCCGATCAGCTTCGGCCCGCCGCAGGCCGTGAGCATGAAAGCACCGACCAGGGTGATGCAAAACAGTCTTAAACAGTTTTTCATAGATGTGCCTCCTCCTCTGTCGCACTCATTGTATTATAAATTTGCTTTGCCACAATAACCAAACGCTCATTTCCTTTTTCTGTACAGGTGGCCAGGGTTAAGATCCGATCTGTGGCAGAGAGCTTTTCCAAGCCGTCCACCTGGTTCCTGGCATTTGCATCATCAATCAGATAGTGAAAAGCGTCATCCTCTAGGTTGCAGTAGATGGGGAGGCTGGTTTCCTCAACATCACAGAACCCCACACTACAAACCTCGTACTCCAGCACAGTGCCGCTGATTTCAAGTTGTATCGTCTTGTGTTCTTGTGCCCAGGATGTGTCTAAGAACTTGTCCAGCTGTTCAAAGCCGCCTTCCCATCCATCGGTAAAGGTGTGCCCATAGATTACCACATTGCGGCTGAGATTTGCCAGGGAAACGATAGCGTCTGCATCAGCAAAATAGCAACCATGATAATCTTCATTGCCGTTACTATCGCGGCGCAGATAGTAGTCATTATCCGGCCCTTGCTGCACTGGGCCATCAATGTTTGTGCCCGAAATGGTCAACCAGGCAACTGTATCAGGATTTGAACTTTCATGCGATGCGGATTCAGCTGTTGCTGTTGGGGACGGCGGCGTGGGAGCCGGTTCCGGGATGGAGGAGGAACCAGCTGCAGTACACCCGGTCAATGCCAGCACAATAAAGAATGCCCCGGCAAGAACGCTGCCGTATAGTTTGAAAAATCGCATTGTTTTCTCCTTCCGTATTTATTTTATCACTGTTTCTGTCCTAAAATATGGACTGCGGCAGCAATGATTTCGGCATTCATTTCAGGCGACACGACAGAAGCGATGTTGTCGTATCTATTGCCGCGTTTATATCCAGGAAACCCAATGTAGTATGCCTGGAGCTTTTGATTGTACAGCAGCACACAATTATGGATTTCTACAAGGGGCTGTTTGTCAACAGAAATGCTCACAGTAAAACGAGCCCGACAGGACGATTTTACAGTTTGAGGTGGACACGAAAAGTCTGTAATTGTGCAAGTCAGCATTATTCATCACCTTTCTTTTGCGCGGCGCTATAGGCGATCAGAGCTGCCTCCAAGTAGTCCAGCTTTTCCTCCTCGGTATCCAGCCCCACAAAATACTGGTCAAACCGTTTGGGGTTCAGCTTCAGTTTGACAGCCGTGGGTGCGGCTGCCTTCTTCGCCCGGGCGGGGAAAAGACACCGTTCAATCGTTTCAACATCGTGGCGCTGGAGAGCGGCCACCTCCTTGGCGGCTTTCTCTGTGATACCGTTCTGGTCGTGCTGTTCCAGCACGGCCAGCAGATTCATTTGGGCTACCGGTGTCAAGTCTGCCAGGGCGGCTCCTGCATATACAGAGATCTCCTTCTTATCCACCTTATCCAAAAGCGGCTTTTCCAGATTCATAAGGCGCATATAGCGGTAGACGGTCCGCTTGCCCTCAGAGCCGATCTTGGCCACTTCGCTGACAGCACCGTTGCCCTCCAGGCGCAGCACTTCGGCCAGCGCCTTGTACCCGGCTGCCCGTTCGGAGGGAAGAAGTTCGGTGCGCTGTCCCATGTTGGTGGCGTAAAAGACGGTTTTAGCTTCTTCATCTGTCATGCCCATGTACACCTGACAGGGGACGGTTTCCATCCCTGCCCGCCGCGCGGCCTCTCTGCGCCGGTGACCAGCAATGATTTCAAAATCACCCTGGATTGTCGGGTGTACCCGGACGATCAGGGGCTGGAGGATGCCGGAGGCCCGTACATTTTCGGTCAACTGTTCCAGCTCGGCTTCGTCCATGCTGAACACGTTCTGTTCCGGGTATTCGTGCAGTTTGGCGAGCGGAATGTCCAACACCTGGAATTTCTTTGCCCAGCCGGAATCCTTGGAGGTTCGACCCGCCAGAGTGCTGACAACAGTGGCTGCCTGGGTGTTCATTTGCTGCCCGAAATTGTTTCCAGCCAAACGCCCCTTAAAATCAAAGTTTTTGCTCATGGTACTTACCCCTCTCTTCCAATCAGTTCATCGGCCAGGGCGCGGTATTCTGCGCCCGTATCACCACCGGCGGGCTTGCCCATCATGGAGCTGTTGACAGCCTCTTGCTTTCGGGTGATTTCGGTGGCAAAAACGGACTGCGGGTACTGTTCGCGCAGCGTCTCGGTTACAGCGGTGGCCACGCTGGTTTTATCCTTGAACGTAAGGAGAATGTTTACGGTAGAAAGGTCGGGGTTTAGCGTCATGCGCACGTTTCCGATAACGCCTTCCAGCGAGGAAAGGCCCTGTGTGGCAAAGTACTGTGTCTGTACCGGGATAATAACCTGGTTGCTGGCGACCAGCACATTAGTGAGCAGCAACCCCAGGCTGGGGTTACAGTCGATCAGGATGTAGTCATACGCCTGACGCACCGGTTCAAGCACGCGCCGCAGCACGGTTTCCCGGCTCATTGCCGTGGCGAGATAGATGTCTGCTTCACTGAGCCGCAGATCCGAGGGGATGAAGTCGAAACCGAATCTTTCGGAATGATAAATGGTTTCACGGATGTCAGCAGGTTGGAACAATACTGCTGCACGCATCACACTGGCGATGGTGTTTTCCCAAGACTGGCACCCGGCCACGTAGTTAGTGAGATTCGCCTGGGGGTCAAAGTCAATACAGAGAACAGATTTCCCTTTGCGGGCCAGAGCCGCGCCAAGGTTCACGACGGTGGTGGTTTTCCCCACTCCACCCTTTTGATTTGCTACAGCAATAATGTTCATTTCGTTTTTCCTCACTTTCCGTCTCTTTTTATGTTGTTTTTTGCAAAATCTACGATTCTCCAAATGATCGGTTTGGGGTAAAGCTGCATTACGCAGGGTTTCCATTCGGCACAGCCTTCACAAAGGCATTCTTCCAGCCAGACTTGTTTTTCTTTGTAGTGGGTGCCGTTCATTCTGTTAAAACAATCCAAACAAAACTCAGCCATTGTAATCACCATACTCGTCATAGCTCTCGTCGAAAAATCCGCAGTCGCGTTTGTGAATATTTTCTTTGTAGAGCGTTTGGTATACTTCTTCCAGCGATTTTTGATAGCAAAATGCCGTGGCACGGCAGTCTGCCAGACTATTGTGGGCTGTTTCTTCGCCCCAATCGTATCCGAAATAGTCAGCACAGGTCGAAAGGTTCTTGAACTTGAAATCTCCATGCTTCGGTGAGAACTCCCCGTAGATGGCGGCAAAGATATTGCTCAGATCCTCTACTACGACATCGTCGTTGAAGATGGCCCCGTAGCGGTTCAAGAACTCACCGTCAAACCCTGTGAAGTTGTAGCCGACAATGGTTTTTACCTGCGCCAACATCTGATTTAATCGGGGCAAAAGCTCGTAAATATAGGGAGCATTGCAAACCATTTCTTTTGTGATATGGTTTACTCGCCGCGCTTCTGGCCAATCTTCTGTGAAGTACGGTTTCACATAGCTGTCCAGCAAAACTTCCCTGGTGTCAACATCCAGAATCGAAATCTGGAGAATTTCGTCCTGGTAAAAGTCCAGGCCCGTTGTTTCGATGTCGATGGACACGGTGAGAGTTGGAATGGTCCCTCTGTAGTTTTCTTCATCAAGTTGCCGCTGCCTATCACACAGGGCCAGTAGTTCTCCATATCGGATTGCTTGCTCCCGTTCTTTCTTCGCTTGAAGATAGCGGGAGCGGCGCTTGCGCCGCTGCTCCTCGCGGTAGGGGGTCATTTCCTCGTCGGTAGCCTTGCGAACTTCTTCGGAGGTCAAGTATCTGTATTTTCCAGTACAGAAACGATTGGAATACATGATGGTTCCCGCATCCTGGGATACGGGAACAAAGCCCAGCTTGAACCATTGTTTTTCTGTCTTGTACTTTGATCTCTCAATGTCAGGCAGAAGCGAGAAGTATAAATTCTTCATTCGGCCACCTCGACATTGGCTGCATTTCCCTGGATGAGTAATGCGTTGCAGATAATCGGAAGCCAGAACGGCCCGCTCTGTGCCATCTCGTGGGGATTGACTTTGCAGTCGCGCCAGGTAAAAAGACTATAGCCTACCTCAATGGCGGTGTATTCGCTGTAAGTACCAAAGCGTTTTTTTACACGCATACGGATGGCCGCAAAGTCGATACCGTCAAACGACACATACGGTTTGGCAATATCGAAGATTTCGTCGTCCGCGGACAAAAGGTAGCAAGCAGCCAGGTAGCTTCGATCAGACTGCTGGCGCTCCAGAAGTGCGCCGGTGAGTACCTGGTACCGGCTGCTGTGTTCAGAATTCATCTGGATGGTGATGTACTCTTTTTTGGGCATGGGAATAATCATAATCTTTTACCTCACGTTTCTTTATCTTATTTCCAGGCCGTGCCTATTAGGCACAACCTACTTTCCACATTTCATCGTAACTTTTTGACCCGTTATTTGTAAAGATATTGGGCCAGTTGAGCTTGGATTTGTAGCCACGTTTCCAGACCGGCAGCTCTCATGTTGGGATAGATCAGCGTGGCCACACCGATGATGGCCAGGATAACCAGCACAACCAGCGCGATACTACGAACGATCACGAAAATGGTGTTGACCAGCACACGGAGCAACTGGGCGGCGCGTGATTTTTTCTCCACGACTGTCACTTCCTCCGTGATGCCGTATGCTTCTTTCAGCTGTTCCTGCCGCTTTTCTTCCCGGATGCCAGCCATCAAGATTGCCCGTTTGGCGGGGGCGGTTTTCTTTTTCATCTCTTTTTCCTCCCAAACGGCCATTTGCGGCCCTCTTTTTTCTGTACTGGTTCCTTGGCCTTGAGTTGCCCTGTGATGCATCCATAAAGTTCATCGTTGCCAGAATACAGAAAGTAATCGGGAATCCAACCGGCAAAGTAAGTACGGACATCAAAGGGAGACATGGATTTGAGAATATCATCACGGTCCCGTTGCGGTACAAAAGAAAAAACATAGTGCATGGTGCCGTTGTCAACTCGGAGAATATCACTCACCAGATCGACTTCCGAGGGCTTGGCACCACAGACGGCCACCAGAATGTCATTCCGCAGATAGTCGGCCACCTCGCTCAACTCTCCAAATGCGCCGTAGTCTAATATTAAATAGTCGTATTTGGTTTTAGTAGTCAGGATGCAGGTTTTGTCGTTGTAGATGTCAGTGCCTTCTATGCGGAAGTGAGTAGTATCAAATAAGACTACTTCGTCGCTGATCTTGGTGTAGGGTGTCAGGCTGGTGGTGGCCATCTCAATTACGGCAGCTTTATAACCCATGGCTTTGAGGTACAGACAAAGCTGCATAGCCTGTGTTGTGGTGCCGATGCGGTGCCCAGCTCCACAGACTGCGATGGTGGTGGCATTTCGCCCACGGAGCCGAGGCTTTGGCAGTACCAGATGTGCCCGAACTGTCTCACGATCAACTTGTGAAGGGGGAATAACTACCTCGCTTGAGGGCTCGGGAGCATCCGGGAGCGTTTCGGTTTGGGGTGATATATCTTCTTGTGGCGGAGAGTTGCTTTGCTCGGTTTCATCTCTAATCAATCCGGCGTCGCAGAGCATTGAGTTAAGAACACGTTTCAGCTCAGCACCATGATCGGATACAATTTGTTCTGGAGGAACCAGCGTCAGAATATCCCGCATGAAAGCACTGTCTGTAGATATCCCCTCTGTAACCACGATTATTTTAATGCCGGGAATGGTGACGCAGATCCTCTCCAACAGGCCAAGGGATTGATCGATGTTCCCGATGATTCGCACATCATAGACCAGGTGGGAAATTTGTTCACCATTCTGCTCCAGCTGGCGTTGAATAGCGGGAATGCTGCGTTCCACGATTTCGCAGACTTCAAATTCGCCACGGAAGTTCAGTTCCCGGACGCTCTCGGCGGTTTCCGGTTTTCCAACTACAACAACCATTTACATCTCCTTCTCTTTCTTTATTGTGATCTCTCTTTTTACAAGGCGGTCAATTTTATTGGTCTCTGCCTGGAGCTGGGGCAGCTTTTCGTGTATGTAGGTTCGCTTGGTGAATTTATAACTCGTGTGGCCTACGATTTTGATGATGGTATCTTTATCAACACCGGCACGGTCAGCCAAAGAGGCGTATGTGTGTCGGCAACAATAGGGGACAAGGCGGCGGGGATCGTCTGCATGGTTGATTCCCAATTCTTTCATCAAGGGGTAGAATTGGCGCTTTCTCCAGTTGTCGATACGAACTCGAAAACCGCGTGGGCTGGTGATCAAGTAGTTTTCTTGGCCTCGCGTAAAGTAAAAGGAAAACACATACGGCATTATCTGTGAGATAAGAGGTATGATCCGTTCTTTACCTGCGTCGGTCTTGCTCCCCCAAGTGAAAAGAAAATGGTACTGTAAACTGACATCGTTTTTCTCAACTCCAAAAAGTTCTTCTGGCCGTAAGCCGGTGAAGATGAGGATGAGAACTTCTCTTGCAGTACAAGAAAAACGTTCGTTGGCTTGAGCATACAAAAAAAGCCGCGAGATTTCTTCGTCAGAAAAAATTTCACGGCTTTTTGCCTGAACTCCATCAAGTATGAGATAGGGCGATGGATTGATCACGTCCATGCGGTGTACTGCAACGGCATATTTGCAAAGCTGTCCGATCAGCAGCAGTAACTTGTTTTGGAGAGACCGGCTTTTGTTTTGCAGTGAATCCATAGCCAGTTGATAGTCGCTGATCTTGATATCCGACATTGCGCATTGCCCCAGAAAGCGGAGCGTCCGCCAGGCGTTTTCATATCCTTCGCGTGATTTTCTTCCTACTTTTCGGAAGTACAGCGTGCTCCATTCGCTATAAATTTGTTCCAGCGTCAGAAGGTTGCTGTTTTGAGATGCCCCACAAAAAGGACAAAACGGATAATCTTTAATCTCTCTCAAACACTTCTTGCAGATTCGCATTTTTCCATCTCCTTATAAAATTTAGTGTCAACACGGAGGTGTCAACATTAAATTTTATAGGGCAGCGTGTTCAAATTCAAATGACCTGTCTGACTACGAATCAGAAGGTCGGGGGTTCGAGTCCCTTCCGGCGCACCAAGAGCCTGTGACATAAAGAATGTCATAGGCTCTTTTCTTTGTTGCATCGCACAAAATCAGCAAAGTCGATGACCGATTTTCAAAGTGCGTTTTATAGAGATGTCCAACCGTTTTAAAGCGGTTGGGCTTTTTTGTTGGGCAGTTTGGGACAGCTTTCCCCTCCCCTGCCGCCCGCTTTTGCAGTTTTTCAGCAAAAATTCCAACTTTTTTCTGCTGTTTTCAGAATCTTTTCAATTCCCCCGTAGCCAATTTCCTGAACAGCACCCCATTTGTTAGACAGTATGATATACTATCTAACAAGTGGGGTGTTTTGCTATGCCAAAAGGAGTACCAAACAAACGATATACGCCGGAGTTCAAGAAAATGGTTATAGAAACCATGAAAAAAGAACATCTGAGTATCTATGCAGCAATGCAGGAATTTGGAATTAGCGACCATAAAATTATAGAGCGCTGGGAACGCATTTATTTGGAAGAAGGGCCGGAAGGCTTGTCGGTTGAGCGACGGGGCCGCAGCAGCACTGGTCGGTCAAAGAAGCTGCCAAAAGAGGTAGAAGAAGATCTGTTGGCCGAAGTGCAGCGACTGCGTGCGGAGAATGACTACCTAAAAAATTTGCAAGCCTTGGTTTTGGAAGACGAGCGACGCCAGCACAAAAAACGCTGGTAGTTCAGAAGCTAAAGCATTACACAGTAAGATATTTAAATCCAAATTGTCAGTGTGGTGATTTTTAGAGTGGCAACTCCAATAAATTAAATATAGGCCACTTTCTTGTATCGCACAAAATTGGCAAAATCAGTGGTCGATTTTCAATGTATGCTTTGCCGAAATCGCTAATTGCCTCACGGCGGTTGGTCGGTTTTTGGGGTAGTTAATCTCATTTTTGTTTTTGTGCGTTTATTTGCAAAAAATTCATAAAATTGATTGCTAGATCTGTTGCTATTTTCGTTCGTCTTGTGTATACTATAAGTAGGAAAGCAGACGACATTCTGCTGGTGGGCTAGCACCTAAAATCCGATCTGATGCAGGACGTAAGAACCTGTGGTTGGCGGGCAACGATAAAACCCGAAAGCGATGCAGGGCGTAAGGACCTGTCGGTTGGCGGACAACGATAAAACTAGCCACAAGGGACATCGGACAGCACTGCGGTGTTGTAGGTGTCCCTTTCTTTTTGTAAAATATAGAATGCAACAGGTAGTTTATCATGACGAAAAAAGAAGCCTTGCAAATCGTTTTCTCCTGCGCAGCTTCCTATAAGGAAAACCTAGCGGGAAGAAGCCTTTTATTTGTTACGACTGACAAGCATAAGACCGTTCGGTGTCTGGAAGTTTCATTTGACGGCAGCAATTTTCTGCACATGACAGGCTTTAAGCTGAACAAGAAGGAAATCAGTGCAAACAACTTCTTTAGTATGTGCTGCGACAAGCGCTTGTCTGAGTCAGATTTTGAGTTTGCAGCAGACGGCACGACCGAAATGAAAATGCGCGTTCTTCCCGGATTGGTGCAGAAACATCTTTCTGCTAAGATGGTCGGTGATTACAATTTATCCCAGCCGAAATTATACACTGACAAGCTCGCCGGATCAGTTGGTGCTTGTATGGGCTTTGTCCGCAATGGCGGCAAGGGGCGTTTTGTTCCCAACACCGTATTGGAAGGCGATATCCGAAGCATGAAAGGCAGCGCAGATAGAATCGTCATTACATATCGAAAGCAGCGCGGAGACGCGCTCTATACAGAAATCGTATACACAGCCAAAAAAATTGATTGGACGGCTCTTACCCTACCGGAAGAATACCAATATCTTCCCTTGCCATAGGCAGTCTTTAGAGGCGGTATTCTAATACAAAATTTTCGGTCATCAAATCAATGTTTTATAAAACAGCGGCCTTGTCTAAGCCTTTTTATAGGGTATCTTTTTTGTAACATAGAGACAAGGTCACTTGCGATTGCAAGTGACCTTTTTTGTTTATATGTTGCAGTCTTATGATACTGTTGTGCAACATGCATTTGCCATATTAACAAACGCCGCCTTCATTCGGGAGAATTCCGAATGAAGGCGGCGTTGTTTCTGATATGTTATTTTACCCCTTCTCAAACTCCTTCGCCACATCCTGCAGCAGCTGTCTGATGGGCAGGTGCTGGGGGCAGACGCGCTCGCACTGGCCGCAGCGGATGCAGTCCGAGGCGCGGGAGCCGGGCCCGGTGTGGACATCCTCATAGTAGTAGTCCGCGTTCCAGTCGTGGTGGGTGTGCTTCGTGTTCATGATGGCGAACAGGTCGGGGATGGAGATATGCTTCGGGCAGCCGTCGGTGCAGTAGCGGCAGGACGTGCAGGGGATCAGATCCTGCTTGCGGAAGATCTCCACCACCTTGGAAACGGCGGTACGCTCGGCATCGTTCAGCGGGGTAAAGTCCTTCATGTAGCTCAGGTTGTCCTGCATCTGCTCCATGCTGCTCATGCCGGACAGCACCATCAGCATACCGGGGAAGCCCGCGGCAAACCGGATGGCATAGCTGGCGGGGCTGCCGCCGTGCAGGGCGTCCAGCACGGCTTTTGCGTCGTCGGGCAGGTTGACAAGGCTGCCGCCCTTGACCGGCTCCATGACCAGCACGGGCTTGCCATGCCTGCGGCAGACCTCATAGCACTTGCGGCTCTGGACGGCCACGTCGTCATAGTCCAGATAATTGAACTGGATCTGCACGACCTCGATGGCCGGATAGTCGGTCAGAATCTGCTCCAGCACGGCGGCGCGGTCATGGAACGAGATGCCTACATGGCGGACCTTGCCCTCGGCCTTGAGGGCGAAGGCCGTCTCATAGGCGCGGCAGTCCCTGTAGTGCTGGTAGTTTGTCGTGCTCTGGGAGTGCATCAAATAAAAGTCAAAGTAATCCACGCCGCAGGCTGCAAGCTGGCTCTCAAAAAACGGGCGGATGTCCTCTTCCTTTTCAAAATAGGACCCGCTCAGCTTGTCGGTCAGGACATAGGCCTCCCGCGGGTAACGGCTGGTCAGGCACTCCTTCAGGGCCAGCTCGCTCTTGCCCTGAATGTAGCCGTGGGCCGTGTCAAAATAATTGAAGCCCTGCTCCAAAAAGCAGTCCACCATCTGTTTTGTCTGCTCCATATCGACGTCCTCGCCGATCATAGGCAGGCGCATACAGCCGAAGCCGAAATTCTTCCTGATCTTTTCCATTTGTAAATGCTCCTTTCGCAAGGTTTACCTTTCACGGATCTCTCCGGGAGAGGTTCCGTTTTTCCGGGCACGGCATGGCGGGCGCATACAGAATGCGCCCCTGCAGGGGAACGCGCGTTATAACGCAGGGGCGGATTCCGTATCCGTCCGCGGCTGCTTACGCCAGCTCAAACATCCCGTGATACAGCTGGTAATACTCGCCCTTTTTGGCCAGCAGCTCGTCGTGGGTGCCGCGCTCGATGATATGGCCATGCTCCAGCACGATGATGGCGTCCGCGTTGCGCACCGTGGAAAGCCGGTGCGCGATGACAAACACCGTGCGGCCCTCCATCAGGCCGTCCATGCCCTTCTGGATCAGCGCCTCGGTGCGGGTGTCGATGCTCGACGTGGCCTCGTCCAGAATCAGCACCGGCGGGTCGGCGACGGCGGCGCGGGCGATGGCCAGCAGCTGGCGCTGTCCCTGGCTCAGGTTTGCGCCGTCGCTCGTCACCATCGTGTTGTAGCCCTGCGGCAGGCGGCGGATGAAGGAGTCGGCGTTCGCAATTTTGGCCGCCTTTTCAATTTCCGCCTGCGTCGCGTCCAGCTTGCCGAAGCGGATGTTGTCCGCCACCGTGCCGGTGAACAGGTGGGTGTCCTGCAAGACGACGCCCAGCGAGCGGCGCAGGTCGTTTTTCTTGATGAGCCGCACATCCATGCCGTCGTAGGTGATGGACCCGCCCGACACCTCATAAAAGCGGTTGATGAGGTTGGTAATCGTGGTCTTGCCCGCGCCCGTGGAGCCGACAAAGGCAATTTTTTGCCCCGGCTTGGCGTAGAGCGAGAGGTTCTGCAGAATCATCCGGTCCGGCGTATAGCCAAAGCTGACGTCGTGGAACCGCACGTCGCCGTGCAGCGGCTCGAGCGGGACGTCGGGGCGGCGGCGGTCACACCAGGCCCAGCGGCCCGTGCTCCCGGCACACTCGGTCAGCGTACCGTCGCTGTTTTCCCGCACGCTGACCAGCTCCACCGTGCCCTCGTCAATCTCCGGCTTTTCCTCCATGACCGTGAAGATACGCTCCGCGCCCGCCAGCGCCGCCAGCAGGAAGTTGCCCTGCTGGGTCAGCTGGTTGATGGGCAGCGTCGTCTGGCGCACAAAGACCAGATAGCTGGCCAGGCTGCCGAGGTCGGACCAGCCCCACATGACCATGAGGCCGCCGACCACCGCAATGACCGCGTAGTTCAGGTAGCCGATGCTGACGACGGCGGGAATCATCGTGGCGGCGTAGCTCTGCGCGCCGGTGCCGGCCTCGCGCAGCTTTTCGTTGCGGGCGGCAAAGGCGGCCATGTCGGCCTGCTGGTGGTTGAACACCTTGACGACCTTCTGCCCGGCGATCATCTCCTCCATGTAGGCGTCCAGCTCACCGAGGCTGGCCTGCTGGCGCGCATAAAAGGCGCGGCTGCGCTGTGTCGAGTAGTTGATATACCAGAACATGGCAATATAGCCAACGACCACCAGCAGCGAGAGCCGCCAGTTGAGGACGAACAGCAAAAGCAGCGTGCCTGCGACCTGAATAAAGGTCTGGATGACCACCGCAAAGCTGTTGTTCAGCGCGTCCGAGATCGTGTCCACGTCGTTCGTGAACAGGCTCATCAGATCGCCCTTGCGGTTCGTGTCAAAGTAGTGCAGCGGCAGCGTCTGCAGATGTGCGAACAGGTCGCGGCGAATGTCCTGCAAAATCTTCTGCGCGGCACGGACCATGAGCTGGGTGTAGCCCAAGGTAGACAGTGCGCCGACGATGTAGATGCCCGCGGTCAGCGCCACGACGCCGGCCAGATAGGCGGCACTGCCGTTTTCCAGCACGCCGTTGACGATGGGGCGGATCATGTAGGTGCCCAGCAGCGCGGCCAGCGCACTGACCGCCGCCAGCAGGCCGACGACGCCGAGCATGATTTTGTGGCGGCCCAGATAGTCCATGAAGCGGCGCAGCGTGTGCCGCAGGTCCTGCGGGCGCTTACCGCCGAATGGCTTCGCCATCTGCGTCGCCCCCTTTCATCTGGGAATGGTAAATTTCCTGATAGATCGTATCTTTTGCCAGCAGCTCGTCATGCGTGCCCACGGCATGCAGCCGCCCGTCGTCCAGAATGACGATGAGGTCGGCGCTCTGCACCGACGTGATGCGCTGGGCAATGATGAGCTTGGTCACGCTGCCCAGTCCGGCCAGCGCATGGCGGATGCCCGACTCCGTCGCCGTGTCCACGGCACTGGTGGAGTCGTCGAAAATCAGCACCTTCGGGTGCTTGAGCAGCGTCCGCGCAATGCAGAGGCGCTGCTTCTGCCCGCCCGAGACGTTGCACCCGCCCTGGCCCAGGTCGGTGTCAAGGCCGTCGGGCATCCGGGACAAAAATTCGTCCGCACGGGCGGCGCGGCAGGCGGCCCAGAGGTCGTCGTCCGTCGCGTCGGGATTGCCCCATTTCAGGTTGTCGCGGATCGTGCCGGAGAACAGCAGGTTCTTTTGCAGCACGATGCCGACGGCGTCCCGCAGGGCGTTCACGTCGTAGCCGCGGACGTCGCGCCCGCCGACCCGGACCGTGCCCTCGGTGGCGTCGTACAGGCGCGGAATGAGCTGGACGAGCGTCGTTTTGGCCGCGCCCGTGCCGCCGATGATGCCCACCGTCGCACCTGCCGGGATGTGGAGCGTGATGTCGGAGAGGGCATTTTTCTCCGCCTTGGCGTTGTATTTGAAGCTGACGTGGTCAAAGTCGATTTGGCCGTCGGGGATGGTGTCCACCGGCGCGGCGGCGTTTGCAAGGTCGGGCGTCTCGGTCAGGACCTCACGGATGCGGCGGGCGCTGGCCAGCGAGCGGGACATCTGCAGAAAGACGCCGGAGAACATCATGACCGAGTTGAGCACCTGCAAAACATAGCTCAAAAACGCCGTCAGCTGGCCGACGGACATCGTGCCGACGAGGATATAATTGCCGCCGAACCAAAGGATGCAGACGATGGCCGTATACATGACGGTCTGGAACGCAGGCAGGTTGAGGACGGCATAGCGGAAGGTTTCCGTCGAAGCATCGCTCAATTCCGTGTTGACAGTGTCGAACTGGGCGTTCTCGTAGTCGCCGCGGACGAACGCCTTGATGGCGCGGATGGCGGTCAGGGACTCTTGGATGCGGCCATTCAGGTGATCCACGGCGCTCTGCTGGCGGCCATAGAGCGGACCGACCTTTGTGACGATCCAGGCGAGGACGGCGGCCAGGATCGGCGTTGTGACGAGGAATACAATCGTCAGCCGCGGGCTGAGCACGCAGGCCATCGCCAGCCCCATGCAGAGCATGACCGGGCTGCGCACCAGCGGACGCAGACCGGCGTTGACGGCGTTGAGCATGACCGTGACGTCGGTGGTCATGCGGGTGACGAGGGATGCATCGGAGAAGCGGTCGAGGTTGGCGAAGTCGAATTTCTGCACGGCGCCATACTCCGCCATGCGCAGCTCTGCCGCGAACCCGTTTGCGAACCGCGCCGCGTACCGCGCATACAGCAGCCCCGTGATGAGCGCAAGCACCGCGCACAAAATCATCAGCCCGCCCTGCCGGAAGATGACGGCCATGTTATGGGTGGGCACGCCGTCATCCACGAGGGTGGACATCAGGACGGGGATGACCATTTCAAAGATACATTCAATAAAGATCAGCCCCACCGCCGCGAACAGATCGCGCCGGTTCGGGCGGGCATAACGGAAGATTTTGCGCAGATCTTGCATGGGTGGCTCCTTGCGGTGGGGGTAGGATGGTTGTTAAGGGAGGGTTGCGGTGAATGTTGTAGGGGGCGGCGTCCCCGACGCCCCGCGGAGGGGTCAAGACCCCTCCCTACGATGCAAACCGCTAAAGGGGATACAATGGCAAGGCTGCGGGCCGGGCATGCCCGGCCCCTACGGACTGCTGTGAATGGGTTGCGAACGAGAGGGGCAAGGGAGGGCGGCAGCCCGCCCCTTTTCCCGTTGACGGGTGGCGACGCACAGCCCGTCGGAATCCTCCAGGCCGCTAACGCGGCCAGCCCCCTTTGACAAGGGGGCCTCCCTCCCCCCCTACGGGGGTTCGGGGGAACACCCGAATTTTAAAACGGAGCAGAGGGCGCGGGCGTTAAGCGCGAACAGTAATACTGCGTTCGCGTAGCCCGCGCCCTCTGCGACCTCCTCTTTGGGAATCCAAGGGGCGTGCAGCCCCTTGGTCGCGGGTCCGCTGCGTCGAAACAGCGGCAGTTTTCTTTGGTTCTTTCTTTTGCTGTCAAAAGAAAGAACAACCTCCCGGGAGGCTGCCGTTCCCGGTTCAGCCTCTCTTTTTCTCCGGCAGCTGACTCACCACAATCGCGCCGAACATCAGCGCGCAGCCGCACAGCTCGGTGGCAGAGAGTGTCTCGCCCAGGATCAGCCAACCGGCCAGGGCGCTGAACACACTCTCGAGACACATCGCCAGACTGGCAATCGTCGGGTCCAGCTCCTTCTGGCCGACGATCTGCAGCGTGTAGGCCACGCCGCTGGACATGATGCCGCAATAGGCAATCGAGACCGCCGCGGCGCGGAACTGGTCGGGCGACGGGGCCTCAAAGACAAACGCGAAGATCGTGGACAAAACCGAGACCACAAAGAACTGCACAAAGCTCAGCTGGATGCCGTCGAGCTGCGGGCTGAAATGGTTGACCAGCATGATCTGCGCCGTGAACAGGATCGCGCAGACCAAAAGCTGCCACTCGCCGCCGGTCAGGCTCAGCGTGTCGCGCCCGGCCAGACAGAGCAGATACAGCCCCACGACGCTGGCCGCGACACAGCCCCACAGCTTGACGCCGGGGCGGCTGCCCAGGAAAACCCCCGCCACCGGCACCAGCACAACGTAGAGTGCCGTCATAAAGCCCGCCTTGGCCGTGCTGGTCGTGCCAATGCCCATCTGCTGCGCGGCGGACGCCGCAAACAGCGCCACACCGCAGAAAATACCGCCGCGCAGCAGCACTTTTTTGTTCTGCCAGAAGCCCGGCTCCGCGGCGGGGTTCGTTTTGCCCATCTTGCGCAGCACGGCCATCAGGCCCAGCAGAAACGCACAGGCCAGCCAGCTGCGGCTGGCCAGAAACGTGTACGGGCCCATATAATCGCTGCCGACGCTCTGCGCGACAAAGGCCGTGCCCCAGATGAATGCGCAGGCCATAAGCATCAGCGTGTTGCGCAGCTGTTTTTTATCCATGTTCCAATTCCTCTCTGTGTTGTGCGGTCCCTTCAATACAAACCAAAAAGCCGCCCTGCCGCAAGCGGCACGGGCGGCATTGCTGCCGTTATCAGCCGGTCGTCGTATCGTCGCCGTAGGTGTTCAGCTCGGTGCTGCCCAGACCCTCGACCTTCAGGCCGCCGGTGACATAATACTTGTTGCCGTTGTCATAGCTGATCGTGATTTTGTACTGCTTGCCCGCAGTCAGGCCGGTCACGTTGTACTGGTAATCGGCACCGTCGGCGCAGTAGTAGATCGTCGAGTCCGGCACGTAGCTGGTCATCGTCTTGTCGTCAGACAGCTCCCAGAACGCGATCTTGAAGTACATATATTTCTCGTTGCTGGCCTCGGTGGTGGCGTAGCCGGTCACGGTCATGCTGTCACCGCCCGCCACGAAATACTCGGTGGAGCGGTTGGCAATGCCGTTAAAAGAGACATACAGCGTGTTCTCTACCGGGTAGGTCACAACGCGGGCCGCGGTGGTGTCCATCTCGGCAGGGAACTCCACGCTGCCGCCGGCGGGCGCCTTTGTGGTGGTGTCGGTGTCATCCTCGTCGGATTCCTCGACCAGGCCCAGCTTGTGGACCAGATGCACGACCATATCCTGGGCAACCTGCTTCGGGGAGCAGGCCGTCAGACTGACTGCCAGCAGCACGGCCATTGCCAGTGCCGCGAGCTTGCGGGAAAGTTTCATATCGTAGACCTCCGTGGGTGTCATTGCAAAAATACACAGCCTATTATACCGCAATTTTCCGCTATGTACAAGCGTTCCGCGCGTTTTTACACATTTGTTTTCGGCTGCCATTCCTTGGGCAACACCGCATAATTCTAAGTGCCGATACGGCGAGCGAGGTGCGGCAGCTGCTAAGCCAAAAGCGCAGATAATACTTTGTGTATTATCGAGCATTTTGGCAACGCAGATGCCGTGCCGCAGCCGCCGGAGCGGTGCTTAAGCCGTAAGGCGGGAATTATGCGGTATTGCCCTGGATAAAGTCGATGAGCAGCGACGACACCGTGACCGTAACGAGGGAAAACGCGATGCGCCGGAACGGGATGTAGGACAGCGACGCGAACAGGACGGTCAGATCGGTGAACAGGTAGGCGCGGGAGAGCCGCCACCCGGTCAGCTTATGGATGACAAGGGCGAGGGCGTCGTCGCCGCCGCTGGACCCGCCCTGCCGCACGATGAGCCCCACGCCGACGCCGACGAACACGCCGCCCAGCAGCGCCGCCGCCAGCGGCCAGGGCGTCAGGTCGGGCAGCATCGGGGGCAGGCACTCCCAGATTCTATAGAACCCGGCCAGGCTCACGCTGGCCAGTCCTGCCGAGAGCAAAAAGTCCCACCCAAGAAATTTGAACGCCAGCGCGTAGCTGGCCGCGTCGAGCAGGGGCGACGCCACCGACGCGGGCACGCCGAGCCAATGGTTGATGAGCAGCACCAGGCCGATGACGCCGCCCTCGGTGATAGCGGTGCGCTGGTGGATATTATGGATGCCGAACGACAGGATGGCCGTGCCCAGCAGGATCATAGCGATCCGTTTGGCGGTGAACCGGCCCAGCGCGCGGCGGATTTTTTGTTGGAGCGTTTGTTTTGGCATAGTGTACCTCTTGACAGTGATATACCCAGTATACCACATCGCGTCAAGTGGCCGGAAACAGCCCCCGTAGGGGCCGGGCATGCCCGGCCCGCGGCCTTGCCATTGCTGCCCCTTTATCTTTTGCATCGTAGGGAGGGGTCTTGACCCTCCGCGGGGCGTCGGGGACGCCGCCCCCTACAATGATCTGGCAAGGCTTCTCATTGCCGCAAACGGGCACGGCGGCCTGGGGGCAGGCCGCCCTACGTCCCCCTTTTCCACAGTCCGTAGGGGCCGGGCATGCCCGGCCCGCGACCTTGCCGCTGCCGCCCGTTTTCGGGTTATTCCGCACAAAAAAGCAGGGGTTCGCGCGCTCGCACTCCCCTGCCGTCCGTCTTACTGCAATGCTCTTATTTTCCCGCCAGCAGCACCGCCAGCACGGCCTTTTCCACGTAGATGCGGTTCTCCGCCTCGTCGAAAATTTCGTCGGCGTGGGCTTCCAGCACATCGGGGGCGATCTCCTCGCCGCGGTGGGCGGGCAGCGGGTGCTGCACCATGCAGTCTGGCTTTGCCAGCGCCATGCGGGCGGCGTCCAGCGTAAAGCCGGTAAAGTCGCGGCGGCGCTGCTCGGCCTCGCGCTCCATGCCCATGCTGACCCACACGTCGGTGAACAGCACATCCGCGTCCCGCGCGGCCTCGTCCGGGTCGTTCGTCAGCGTGAACTTATCCCCGTACTGCTTCGCCAGCATCAGCACGTCGGCGGCGGGGCGGTAGCCCTTCGGGCAGGCAATCGTCACCGTCATGCCCACGGCCAGACAGCCCACAATGACGCTGTTTGCCATGTTGTAGCCGTCACCGACAAACCCGGCCTTCAGCCCGGCCAGCGTGCCCTTGCGCTCGCGCACGGTCATCAGGTCCGTCAGCACCTGCAGGGGGTGTGCATAGTCGGTCATGCCGGAAACCACCGGTATACCGCTGTATTTTGCCAGCATGTCCAACGTCGTCTGCTTGTAGGTGCGGCAGACGATGGCGTCATAGTACCGCCCCAGCACGCGGGCCGTGTCCTGCACAGGCTCACCGCGGGCGGTCTGCAGGTCGCCGGCGCTCAGGTAGGTGCCCAGGCCGCCCATCTGGTAGATGCCGACCTCCAGGCTTGTGCGGGTGCGGGTGGAGTTTTTGGCAAAAACCAGCGCCACCGCCTTGCCCTGCAGATCCTTCGGGTCCACGCCGTCCTTGTGTAGCCGCTTGTACTCGTCGGCTACATCCAGAATGTGCAGAATTTCCTCGGGCGTCATGCCGCCCAGCTTCAGCAGATGTTTCATACGCATTTCTCCAGTACGCTGCGCAAAGTCGCCAATGCGTCGTCCACGTCGTCCGCTGTCAGGATCAGCGGCGGCAACAGACGCAGGCGGGTCTTGGCGGTCAGCACCAGCAGACCCGCCTTCTCGCAGGCGGCGCGGACGTCGGCGGCCTTGATGCCGTCGTCAAACGCGATGCCCACCATCAGGCCGAGGCCGCTGACCTCCCTGACATGGGGCAGCTTTGCCAGCCCGGCGCGCAGCTGGGCCGCGCGCTCGTTGACGTTGGCGAGGAAGTCGTCGTCCATCTCGTCCAGCACGGCCAGCGCACCGGCGCAGCAGACCGGGTTGCCGCCGAACGTCGAGCCGTGGGAGCCGGGCTTCATGTGGTCGGCGACCTTTTTGTTCATCAGCACCGCGCCGATGGGCAGACCGCCGCCGAGCCCCTTCGCCAGCGTGACGATGTCGGGGTGCAGATCAAAATGCTCGCACGCCAGGAACTTGCCGGTGCGGCCCACGCCGGTCTGCACCTCGTCCACAATGACGAGGATGTCTTTTTCCCTGCAGAACGCCGCGACCCTGGCGACGTAGTCCGCGTCCAGCGCGACGACGCCGCCCTCGCCCTGCACCAGCTCCATCATGACGGCGCAGGTGTCCTTGTCTGCGGCCTTTTCCAGCGCGGCAAAGTCGCCCGCGGGCACGTAGTCAAAATTTCCCGGGAAGGGGCCGAAGTCGTGGTGGAACACGTCCTGGCCGGTGGCGGTCAGGGTCGCCAGTGTGCGGCCATGGAAGGAGTTGACCAGCGTGATGACCTTATTCCGGCTCTCTCCATACGTATCTACGCTGTATTTGCGGGCGCACTTGATCGCGCCCTCGTTGGCCTCGGCGCCCGAGTTGCCGAAGAACACGGCGTCCAGCCCGGTGCGGCGGCAGAGCTTTTTCGCCAGCTTGCCGTCGGGGGCGGTGTAATACAGGTTCGACGTGTGCTGCAGCGTTGCGGCCTGGTCGGCCACAGCCCTGACCCACGCGGGGTGGCAGTAGCCCAGCGAGTTGACGCCGATGCCCGACGTGAAGTCAAGGTAGCTCTTGCCGTCGGCGTCCCTGGCCGTCATGCCCTCGCCCTCCGCCAGCACGACCTGGCTGCGGCCATAGGTGTGGAGGATGTAGTCGTTATCACGGGAAATAACTTTTTCGGTATTCAATTGGGTGACCCCCTTTTTATCATACGCAAAAGCCTTCCCCTTCGAGGGAAGGCGGCCCGCTTTGGAGCCTTCCCCCTTGGGGGAAGGTGGCCGCAGGCCGGATGAGGGGCAAGTGTCCTGCGGCTGCCCGTTTGCGGAACCGCGCCAAACACTTCGCCCTCATCAGTCAGCGGGCGGGGCCGCTGACAGCTTTCCCCGAGGGGGAAGCCATTTACCGGTTTCCTCTCCGGTAGAACATCGTGCCTGCGCCTCTGTCGCTGAACATCTCGAGCAGGATCGAGTGCGGGACGCGGCCATCAATGATGACGGCCTCGTGGACGCCCTGATAGATGGCGTCGGCCATGCCCTCGATCTTGGGCAGCATACCGCCCGCAATGACGCCCGCGGCCTTGTAACCCTCAATCTCGGAGACCTCGACCTCGGGGATGAGCGTAGACTCGTCGTTCTTATCGTAGAGCAGGCCGACAATATCCGTCATGCTGACGAGCTTTTCGGCGTGCAGGGCAATGGCGATCTCCGCTGCGGCAGTGTCGGCGTTGATGTTGTAGGGGACGCCGTTGTCGTCCATGCCGACGGTGGCAATGACCGGGATAAAGCTGTCGGCCAGCAGGTGGTCGATCAGCGTCGTGTTGACCTTCTCGATCTCACCGACGTAGCCGAGGTCAACGTCCGACTTGCGCTTGCACATGATCATGTGGCCGTCCATGCCGCACAGGCCGACGCCGCGGCCCTTGAGCAGCGCGACCAGATCCTTGTTGACCTGCCCGGCCAGCACCTGCTGGACGATGCCCATGGTCTCCTCATCGGTGTAGCGCAGGCCGCCCACAAATTTGGACTCCTTGCCCACCTTTTTCAGCATACTGTTAATAGCCGGGCCGCCGCCGTGCACCAGCACGACACGCACGCCGAGCAGCGTCAGCGTGACCAGGTCGTTCATGACGGCCAGCTTGAGGTCATCGTTGACCATCGCGTTGCCGCCGTACTTTATAACCAGCGTTTTACCGTGGTATTTCTGGATATAAGGTGTAGCCTCGCTGAACAGCAGGGCCATTTGTTCGTTTTTCATTGCTTTTCCACCCATGTATAGCTTTATAGATAATAGATAAAAGATAATAGATAATAAAATTGGTGGTTCGCGGTGTTGACACACCGCTCAAAATTCCTCTGCCGCCGTAGGGGCGCATTCTATATGCGCCCGTGCAGCTTACGGCAGGTGCCGCGGGCGGATATGGAATCCGCCCCTACGTTTTTGTTTTGGCCTTCGGGCCAAAACTCCACACTTTTTATTATCTTTTATCTTTTATCTTTATATCAAGTCCGATAATCCCCATTGATCTTCACATAATCATACGTCAGATCGCAGCCCCAGGCCTTGGCGGTGGCGTTGCCGCTGCCAAGGTCCACGAGGATGTCGATCTCGTCCTCCTTGAGCACCACGGCGGCCTCCTCCTCACTGTAGGGGTGGTAGGCGGCGTTCTCACAGACAAAGACCTCACCGGCCTTGCTCTTGAGGCGCACCGACGTCTTGCTGATGTCGAAATCGCCCGGCGTGTAACCGATGGCGCAGAGCACGCGGCCCCAGTTGGCGTCCGCGCCGAACATGGCGGCCTTGAACAGGGTGGAGTGGATGACGCTCTTGGACACGGCGCGGGCCGTCGCCAGGTCGGGCGCACCGGTCACGGTGCATTCCAGCAGCTTCGTTGCGCCCTCGCCGTCACCGGCCAGCTCGCGGCTCAGATGCTCGGCGACCTCGGTCAGCGCGGCGACAAACGTATCGTAATCGGGCGTGCCTTCGGCAATTTCTGCGCCGGACAGGCCGCTGGCCAGCAGCAGCACGGTGTCGTTCGTGGAGGTATCGCCGTCAACCGAGATCTGGTTGAAGGTGGCGGGCACGACGGTGGACAGCGCCTTCTGCAGCGCGGCGGGCGCGACCTTGGCGTCGGTGGTCATAAAGAGCAGCATCGTGGCCATGTTCGGGTGGATCATGCCGCTGCCCTTGGCGATAGCGCCGATGCGCACGGCCTTGCCGCCGACGGCAAATTCCAGCGCAATTTCCTTCGGGTGGGTGTCGGTGGTCATGATCGCGGTAGCCGCGTCGTGGCTGCCGGCCTCGTCGGCGGCCAGCTTGGCGGCGGCCTCCGGGATACCCTTGGCGAACGGCTCGATGCTCATGGCCTGGCCGATGACGCCGGTGGAGGACGGCAGCACGTCGTCCGCGCGGATACCCAGCTCCTTGGCGACGATGTCGCAGGTGTCCTTAGCCAGCTGCACGCCGTTGGGCGCGCAGGTGTTCGCGTTGCCGCTGTTCACAACGATGGCCTGTGCATAGCCGTCCTTCAGGTGCTCGCGGTCCACCGTGATGGGTGCGCCGTAGACCTTGTTGGTGGTATAGCAGCCCGCGCCCGCGCAGCGGACGTCCGCCTTGATCAGCGCCAGGTCGAGCTTGGAATGGTTATGGCGGATGCCGCAATGCACGCCCGCCGCGGAAAAGCCCTTCGGCGCACAGATGCCGCCGGGAATTGATTTGAAATCAGACATTGTATGTACCCCTCTTGCTATTTTATATTGAACTTCAAAAGCCTTCCCCTTCGGGGGAAGGTGGCCGCAGGCCGGATGAGGGCAAAGTCCGCCATTACCGCCCGTAAACGGGTTGTTCCGGCAAGGCCGCCCCTCATCAGTCAGCGGGCGGGGCCGCTGACAGCTTCCCCAAGGGGGAAGCCACTCAACGCGCTAAGCCGCGCGTTTCCTCCAGCCCCAGCATCAGATTCATGCACTGCACTGCCGCGCCCGAGCTGCCCTTGCCGAGGTTGTCAAACAGGCTGATAAGCTGCATCCGGGTGCCGTCCGGGTTGGCCAGGCAGTAAATTTCCAGCGTGTCCTTACCCGCCAGCTTGTTGGCGGCCAAAAAGCCGCCATCCGTGCCCTCGCACAGGGGATGCACCTTCACCATCGGCTGACCGGCGTAATATTCCGCCAGCGCGGACGCGACCTGCAGCGCGGAAACACCCAGCGCCGTTACATCCAGCGGGATCATCGTCTCCATGCCCGCGTAGTAGTCGGCCACAACGGGGACGAAATTCGGTGCGGTGTCCAGCCCCGTGACGGCGGCCATCTCGGGCAGGTGCTTGTGGTGCAGCGCCAGGCCGTAGGGGCGCGGGGCGTTCAGCGCCTTGTTGGTGCGCTCGGCCTCGTACTCGGCGATCATCTTTTTGCCGCCGCCGCTGTAGCCGGTCAGGCTCGTCACGTTCAGGTGCGCGGCCTTGGGGATGATCCCCAGCTCCACCAGCGGCGCGACGGGCGCGATAAAGCCGGTGGCGTGGCAGCCCGGCACGGCGACGCGGGTCGCGGTTTTCAGCGCCTCGCGGGTGCCGTGCAGCTCGGGCAGGCCGTAGACCCAGCCGGGCGCGGTGCGGTGCGCCGTGCTCGTGTCGAGAATGCGCACATCGTCCCGCAGCAGCGGCACGACCTCACGCGCGGCGTCGTCCGGCAGGCAGAGGAACGAGAGGTCGCTCTCATTGATGACCGCCGCCCGTGCGCGGACATCCCTGCGGTCCTCCTCGGAGATTTTCAGAATTTCAAATTCGTCCCGTTCCGCCAGCCGGTCCGCAATGCGCAGACCGGTGGTCCCGGAGGAACCGTCCACGAAGATTTTGTACTTTCCCATTGTTACACCCCTTACTTCCAAAGGCTTTCCCCGCGGGGGAAGCTGCCGCCCGCAGGCGGCTGATGAGGGCAAAGCTCGCTATTGCCGCCCGTAAACGGGTTGTTCCGGCAAGGCCGCCCCTCATCAGTCAGCGGGCGGGGCCGCTGACAGCTTCCCCCAAGGGGGAAGCCACTCAACGCGCTAAGCCCTTGGTTTCATCCGGCCACCTTCCCCCGATGGGGAAGGCTTTTATGCCAGCTTTCCCTTCACATCCGCAACCTGCTTCATCACGCTTGCCTTCGTCGGGCCGCCGTAGCTGGTGCGGCCCTCGCAGCAGGTCGTCAGGTCGATGGCCGTATAAACGTCATCCTCAAACAGGTCGCTGTACTGCTTGAATTCGTCCAGCGTCAGCTCCTCCAGCGTCTTGCCCTCGCGGATGCAGGCGGCCACCATCGTGCCGGTGCACTTGTAGGCATCGCGGAAGGGCATCCCCTTCTTCGTCAGGTAGTCGGCGCAGTCCGTCGCGTTGATAAAGCCCTTCGCGGCGGCGCGGCGCATGTTGGCGGGCAGCGGGGTCATCGTGGCCAGCATCGGCGTGACGGTGCGCAGGCAGAGCTCCAGCGTGTCCACGGCGTCAAAAATGGCCTCCTTGTCCTCCTGCATATCCTTGTCATAGGCGAGCGGGATGCCCTTCATCATGACGAGCAGCGTGTTCAAATCGCCGTAGACGCGGCCTGTTTTGCCGCGGATCAGCTCCGTTACATCGGGGTTTTTCTTCTGCGGCATGATGGACGAGCCTGTCGTAAAGGCGTCGTCCAGCTCGATGAACTTGAACTCCCAGCTGCACCACAAAATAATTTCCTCGCTCAAGCGGGAAAGGTGCATCATGCAGGTCGCCATGGCACTGCACAGCTCAATGCAGAAGTCGCGGTCCGACACGCCGTCGATGGAGTTGCCGCACGGCGCGGCAAAGCCGAGCTGTTCGGCGGTGTAGAAGCGGTCCAGCGGGTAGGTCGTGCCCGCCAGTGCGCCGCTGCCCAGCGGGCACTCGGCGTCCATGCGGCGGGTCGCGTCCTGCAATCTCCCCAAGTCGCGCAGCAGCATCCAGGCGTAGGCCATCAGCTGGTGGCCGAAGGTCACGGGCTGGGCACGCTGCAGGTGGGTGTAGCCGGGCATGACGTACCCTGCGCCCTTCTCGGCCTGGTCGCAAAGCACGGTGATAAGTTCTTTTATCTGGCCCTGAATATGCTCGCTGGCGGCGCGCAGGTTCAGGCGGATGTCCAGCGCGACCTGATCGTTGCGGCTGCGCCCGGTGTGCAGGCGCTTACCGGCGTCACCGACGCGGGCGGTCAGCGTCTGCTCGACGAAGGTGTGGACATCCTCGGCGTTGGGGTCGATTTCCAGTGCGCCGCTGTGCAAATCGTCCAAAATGGAGTGCAGACCCTTGTGAATATCGTCCACATCCTGCCGGGAGATGATGCCCTGTCTGCCCAGCATGGCCGAGTGGACAAGGCTGCCCTGAATATCCTGCTCGATCATCCGCGCGTCGAAGCGGATGGAGGAGTTAAAATCGTTTACGCGGCTGTCAACGGCCTTGCTGGCCCGGCCCTGCCAAAGTTGGGGCATAAGTAGAACCTCCTGAATTAGATAATAGATAATAAAATTGGTGGTTCGCGGTGCCGGCGCACCGCTCAAAAATTCTCTGCCTCCGTAGGGGCGCATTCTATATGCGCCCGCAGGTCGTCTGCCTGTTGACGGGCGGATATGGAATCCGCCCCTACGTTTTTTTGTTTTGGTCCCGGGCCAAAACTCCACATTTTTTATTATCTTTTATCTATTATCTATTATCTTTTAATAGTAACGTCAAAACCGCCAAAGGGTTTCCACGCCCCTTGGCGGTTGCTTATTCGGCGCTCGTTCGCTTATTAGTCCTGTGCGGGCCAGTTCTTGGCCAGCTTGGCGCGCTCGGCAATGGGCAGGCCGAACAGGTTGATAAAGCCGTTGGCGTCTGCCTGATTGTAATCTTCATCCTCACCGAAGGACGCGGTCTGCTCATCGTACAGGGTGTACGGGCTGGTGACACCGGCGTTGATCATGTTGCCCTTGTAGAGCTTCAGCTTGACGTCGCCGGTGACGGTTTTCTGCAGGTCGTCGGTGAAGGCGCTGATGGCCTCACGCAGCGGGGTGAACCACTGGCCGTTGTAGACCAGCTCGCCCATCTTCTGGGCCAGCTGTGCCTTGAAGTGCATAGACTCCTTGTCCAGCGTGATGGTTTCCAGAACATCGTGCGCCTTGTACAGGATGGCACCGCCGGGGGTCTCATAGACGCCGCGGCTCTTCATGCCGACGAGACGGTTCTCGACGATGTCCAGCAGACCGATGCCGTTGGCGCCGCCCAGCTTGTTCAGGTACTCGACCAGCTCGACGCTCTCCATCTCCTTGCCGTCCACAGCGGTGGGGATGCCCTTCTCAAAGTGGATGGTGACGTAGGTCGGGGTGTCGGGGGCCTGCTCGGGGGAAACGCCCAGCTCCAGGAAGCCCGGCTTATTGTACTGCGGCTCCAGGGACGGCTTCTCGAGGTCGAGGCCCTCATGGCTCAGGTGCCACAGGTTCTTGTCCTTGGAGTAGTTGGTCTCACGGTTGATCTTCAGGGGGATGTTGTGGGCCTCGGCGTAGTCGATCTCCTCGTCACGGCTCTTGATGCTCCACTCACGCCACGGGGCGATGATGGCCATATCGGGGGCCAGCGCTTTCAGGGTCAGCTCAAAGCGGACCTGGTCGTTGCCCTTGCCGGTGCAGCCGTGGCAGATGGCGTCGGCGTTCTCCTTCTTGGCGATCTCGGCCAGCGCGGCGGCGATGCAGGGACGCGCGTGGGAGGTGCCCAGCAGGTAGTCCTCATACTTGGCGTCGGCCTTCAGGCAGGGCCAGATGTAGTTTTCGACGTAATCCTTCTTCAGGTCGAGGACGTACAGCTTGGACGCGCCGGTCTTGATGGCCTTCTCCTCCAGGCCGTCCAGCTCGGTGCCCTGGCCGACGTCGCCGGAGACTGCGACGACCTCGCAGTTGTTGTAGTTTTCCTTCAGCCAGGGAATGATGATGGAGGTGTCCAGACCGCCGGAGTACGCCAGAACTACCTTTTTGATGTCTTTCTTATCCTTTTTCATGATGAAATCCCCTCTCTGTTTCTTCATCAAGACGCGCGGGGTATGTTGCTTGCCGTTTGTCTTGAATATTTATTCATTCATTGCTGTATATTATACACTCTTTTATACATTTTGCAAGCGGTAAAACTGCCAAAGGATTCTCCATTTTCGCGGTTGTTTTAGGCAGGTTGACGAATAGTTATACATTTATGCGGCCCGTGCCTGCAAAAATATGCAATCCCTCGTGTATATCCAGCGTTGACGTATGTATTATAGCACGGTTTTCATCATTAGGCAACACAAAATTGCGGATTTGGCAACACAGGAGGAGAGCCTTTGCCTTCCCCCTCGGGGGAAGCCGCTCCACCCGGGCTGTTCGTTCCACCGCACACGTCCGCGGCGGCCTGGGGCAGGCCGCCCTACAATCCCTCTTAAACGTTGTACGTAGGGCGGGGTGCCCTCACCCCGCCGCAGTCAGCGTCAGCAGCCGCCCCCGGTCTGCCCCACAAACTTCTTCACCATCCCCAGCTCCTCCGGGAAGATGCAGTTGGGGATCGTGCCCTGCTCCACGGCGGCAACGGCCTCGTCCAGGTCGAACCATTTTACATAATCGATCTCCGACTTCTGCACGGCAAAGTCCTCGGCCTCGCGGTCCAGCCAGAGGCAGAACACCTTGCTGACCTGATTGTCTTTGAACGGTTTACCGTGGAATTCAGCCTCAAAGCGGAACCGCCGCAGGCCGCATTCGTGCAGGTCGGCGGGGGCGGCGGTCACGCCCAGCTCCTCGCGCAGCTCCCGCAGGGCCGAGCCGACGAACTCCGCGCCCGCCGGGATGTGCCCTGCAGAGGAAATATCGTAGCAGCCGGGGTAGGAATCCTTGGCGGCACAGCGCATCTGCAAAAGCACCTGCACCCTGCCGTTTTTGCGCCGCACAATCCAGACATGGCTGGTGCGGTGGCGCAGCCCCTCGGCATGGGCCGTCGTGCGCGGCACGCTCTGACCGGTGGGGACGCCGTTTTCATCGACAATATCAAGCATTTCGGGCATGGGGAACACTTCCTTATCAGATTTATTATCCTTTTTATACCACAGTTTCGCCCTTTCCGCAATTTTTTCTTGCATGGCCCGCAAGCGGGTCGTGACGCTATGGGAGCGGGTGCAGGGGTTTAAAAATTCATAATCTTCTTTTATAATAATGATATTGCCGCAAACAGCCACGGGCGGATAGGGAATCCGCCCCTACGGTTGCAGGGGGGCGCATCCCCGACGCCCCGCATCCGCCGTAACGCTTATAATAAGGAGAACGCACCCATGTCCCAAATGACAAAGCGCGCGCTGGTCGCGTCCTTAAAAGACCTGCTGGCCGAAAAGCCGCTGGACAAAATCACCGTGACCGACCTGACCGAACACTGCGGCGTGAACCGCATGACGTTCTACTACCATTTCAAGGACATCTACGATCTGGTCGAGTGGGCCTGCATCGAGAGCGCGACCCGTGCACTGGCCGGGCAAAAGACCTACGACACCTGGCAGCAGGGCTTTTTGCAGATCCTGCAGGCCGTGCAGAAGGACAAGGTCTTTGTCACCAAAGTTTATCATTCCATCAGCCGCGAGCATATCGAGAACTACCTCTACCGCCTGACCTACGATTTGATGATCGGCGTCGTCGAGGAGAAGGCTGCCGGGATGACCGTGCGCCCCGAGGACAAGGAGTTCATCGCGAATTTTTACAAGTACGCCTTCGTCGGCCTGACGCTGGAATGGGTGCGCACCGGCATGAAGGACGACCCCGCCGCCCTCATCGAGCGGGTATCGACCCTTATCCACGGGGATATTACAAAGGGGCTGGAGGCGTGCCGGATCGATAAGTAACGGTAAAAGCCTCCCTTGTCAAAGACAGACTCCCCCGCGCCGGGGGAGGTGGCGCGTAGCGCCAGAGGGGGAACAGGTGGCCGAGCCTGCGAGGCCGGAGGGATTCCGGGCCGCATTCGGGCAGCGCCATCCTCCCGGGCGGCCCGTCGGAATCCCCCAGTCCGCTCACGCGGACAGCCCCCTTTGACAAGGGGGCCTTTTCCTCTCCCATTCACAAAATCGCCACAATCTATACAATCCGCCCTCTTTGATAAAATTCTTATCAAAAGGAATTTTTTGCTGATTGTAACCGCTCCGCCCGCCGGGTATACTACAGACATACCAAGTAAATCACAGGCCGCTCCCCAACAAGCACGCGGCCTTATCATCACAGGAGGTACTCTTATGTATTATTCCGCCGGTAACTATGAAGCCTTTGCCACCCCCCAAAAGCCCGCCAATGTGGACGGCAAATCTGCCTACATCGTCGGCTCCGGCCTGGCGGCGCTGTCTGCGGCGTGCTATCTCGTCCGCGATGCCCAGATGAAGGGCGAGCACGTCCACATTCTCGAGAAAGACCCCATCCCGGGCGGTGCCTGCGACGGCTACCACTACGAGAACCTCGGCTACGTCATGCGCGGCGGGCGCGAGATGGACAACCACTTTGAGTGTATGTGGGATCTGTTCCGCTCCATCCCGTCCATCGAGGACGAGAACCACACCGTTCTGGATGAGTACTACTGGCTGAACAAGGCCGACCCCAACTACAGCCTCTGCCGCGCCACCCGCAACCGCGGCGAGGACGCCCACACCGACGGCAAGTTCGGCCTGTCCGACAAGGCCGCCATGGAGATCATGAACCTGTTCATGTCCCCCGATGAGAAGCTGTACGACAAGAAGATCACCGACTTCTTTGACGATGAGGTGCTGAACTCCAACTTCTGGATGTACTGGCGCACGATGTTTGCTTTTGAGAACTGGCACAGCGCACTGGAGATGAAGCGCTATCTGCAGCGCTACATCCATCACATCGGCGGTCTGCCCGACTTTACGGCGCTGCGCTTCACCCGCTACAACCAGTACGAGTCGATGATCCTGCCCATGGTCAAGTACCTCGAGGGCTTCGGCGTGCAGTTCCACTACGATACAAAGGTCACGAACATTGCGTTCGACTGCGCGGGCAGCAAGAAACAGGCGACCCGCATCGACATCCTGCACGACGGTCAGGAGAGCTCCATCGACCTGACCGAGAACGACCTCGTCTTTATCACGAACGGCGGCTGCGTCGAGAACTCCACCTTGGGCAGCCAGGACACCCCCGCCGAGTTCAAGCCCGAAATCAAGGAGGGCGGCGGCTGGGACCTGTGGCGCAAGATTGCCGCGCAGGACCCGAGCTTCGGCCACCCCGACAAGTTCTGCTATGACCCCGAGCTGTCCAACTGGATGAGCGCCACCGTCACGACGCTGGACCAGCGCATCGTGCCCTATATCAAGAAGATCTGCAAGCGCGACCCGTTCAGCGGCAAGGTCGTCACCGGCGGCATTGTCACGGTCACCGACTCCAACTGGCTGCTGAGCTGGACGCTGAACCGTCAGCAGCAGTTCCGCGACCAGCCCAAGGATCAGCTCTGCGTCTGGGTCTACAGCCTGTTCACCGACAAGCCCGGCAACTATATCAAGAAGCCCATGCGCGACTGCACCGGCAAGGAGATCTGCATGGAGTGGCTGTACCACCTGGGCGTGCCCGAGGATCAGATCGAGGACATGGCCGCGAACAGCGCCAACACCGTGCCCTGCATGATGCCGTATATCGATGCGTTCTTTATGCCGCGCGCTGCGGGTGACCGCCCCGACATCGTGCCCGAGGGCGCTGTCAACTTCGCGTTCCTGGGCCAGTTTGCTGAGACCGCCCGCGACACGATCTTCACCACCGAGTATTCCATCCGCACCGGCATGGAGGCCGTCTACACCCTGCTGAACGTGGACCGCGGCGTGCCCGAGGTCTGGGGCAGCGTCTACGACATCCGCTGCCTGCTGGATGCCACGGTCAAGCTCCGCGACGGACGCAAGATCACCGATATGGAGATGCCTCTCGTCGGCAAGCTCGCCATGAAGGAGGCCCTCAAGAAGATCGAGGGCACCGAAGTGGAGAAGCTGCTGAAGGAGTATAACGTTATCTGATTGTAAGCCAAACGGGCAGTCACTCAAAATGGGTGACTGCCCGTTTTTATTTTGCTGCACCGTAGGGGCCGGGCATGCCCGGCCCCTGCCTCTCTGCAATTACCGCGCTCCCGCCAGCTTCCTTTGCATCGTTTCCAAATGCAAACAAAAAAAGGCGCAGCCGGGGCGTTGGGCCCGGCTGCGCGGTAATTTACAAATTGTTCATAGGAAAAACATAGTTTTTTAGCAGTTATCCGGTAGTATATAGGCACAGGGTTACGGAGCCGCAACCGTAATTCTGGAACATGATTCCTCCTCACACAAACCGATACCCCAAGCCCCCATCCGGAGCCGCAACCGGATGGGGGCGATTTTTTGTGTTGGGGCGAGAGAGCGGCGGCGGGAGGCTGCGGAGGGGTCAAGACCCCTCCCTACGATGCAAAAGGCAAAAGGGCGGTACCGGCAAGGTGGAGGGCCGGGCATGCCCGGCCCCTACGGACTGCTGTGAAAATTTACGCACGAGAGGGGCAAGGGAGGGCGGCAGCCCGCCCCCCTTTGCAGTGGGCGGGGGTTGCCAGGGAATGGATGGCGACGCAAGGCCCGTCGGAATCCCCCAGT